>Ga0209460_1000064_pt1 | contig 170311 bp, 145 predicted proteins | sample EBPBio132013_DNA_FD_185868 | JGI IMG/M metagenome (GOLD analysis project Ga0209460, IMG submission 185868) | Wastewater treatment Type I Accumulibacter community from EBPR Bioreactor in Madison, WI, USA - Reactor 2_5/13/2013_ DNA (SPAdes)... | ecosystem: Engineered > Bioreactor > EBPR >... | reverse complement strand
GCGTCCACAGTAGGGAAAAGGAGGGGGAAACCCTCGGAAAAGCCAGAAAATCAAGGAAATCCGGCTTTTTTGTTCCGCATAGTGAAATTCGCGGACTTGGCCGGAATCAAGTCCGACAGGCTGCTAGTTCCGAGGAGGCCCCTCTCGCTGCAGGCTCCGGCCGCGGTTCTGTAGCGTGATGGCCAGATCGACTCCATTCCCGAGTCCAACCGCAGCATAACGGGACGCTGATACATGGCAACGAGCAGGTGGCAGAACGTAGACGGCGCCTTCGCCGGTGCGCCGGACGAGGCGGCTTTCTGGACCGGCAGGACCTTCGACGATTTTCTCTTCCGGCCGCAGAAGTCCGATTCGCAGACGCGCCGCAACATCAGCGTGAGCTCGCTGCTGACCGCGGACGTGGCCCTGGATCTGCCGATCGTTTCGTCGAACATGGACAGCGTGACCGGCGCCCACATGGCGCGGGCCATGGCCATGCACGGCGGCATTGGGGTCGTGCATCGTGGCATGAGCATCGAGCGCCAGGCGTCCGAAGTCGGCGTGGTGAAACGCAGCCAGAGCGCCGTGATCGTTCGTCCGCTGTGCCTGCCGGCAGGCACCACTATCCGCCAGGCCAGGCGTTTCGCGCGGCAGAACGGAATCACCGGCATCCTGATCGAGACGGCCAGCGGCTCGAACCTGCTCGCCGGGCTGCTCTCGAACCGCGACACGCCGGTGCACGGCGCTGACGAGGATCGACCGGTCGACGATTTCATGACCCCGCTGTCCCGCCTGGTGACCGGCGCGCCGGACATCTCCACTGACGAGGCCGAACGGGTGATGTTCGAACATCGCATCGAGCGCCTGCCGCTGGTCGATGGCGCGAATCGCATCCGTGGCTTGATCACGCGCCGCGACATCAATCTCAAGCGCGAACAGCCCGGCGCCAGCAAGGACAGCGCCGGTCACCTGCGCTGCGCCGCGGCGGTCGGCGCGCGCGGCGATTACCTGGAGCGGGCCGCCGCGCTGCTGGAGGCCGGCGCCGATCTGCTGTTCATCGACATCGCCCACGGGCACTCGGTAGTCATGGAGCAGGCGGTGGCCGGTCTGCGCGGCAAGTTCGGCAGCGTGCCGCTGGTTTGCGGCAACGTCGCGACCGGCGCCGGCGCGCGCTTCCTGCGCGATATCGGCGCCGATGCCGTCAAGGTCGGCGTCGGGCCGGGCCGCGGCTGCCGCACGCGGCTGGAAACGGCGGCCGGCGTGCCGCAGCTGCAGGCCATCCGCGAGGCCTATCTGGCCGTCGGTGGCAGCGTCCCGATCATGGCCGACGGCGGCGTGAGAACCGACAAGGATATCTTTCTCGCGCTGATCTGCGGGGCGTCGACGGTGATGCTCGGCAGCGCCCTGTCGGGCACCGACGAGGCGCCGGGCCGCGTGATAGAGGATCCGGCGACCCATCTGAAGAAGAAAATTTACCGTGGCATGACCTCGCCCGAGGCGGTGCTGGAAACGCTTTACGACAGCAGCAGCGAAGAGCTCGACGCGGCGCTCGAAACCCCGCCCGAAGGCCAGGAAATCCAGGTGCCTTACCGCGGCAGCGTCAGCGGCATCCTGGAGCGCATCCGCGGCCACCTGCAGTCGTCGGTGAGCTACGGCGGCGAGATCACGCTGGCGGCGCTGCGGGAGAAGGTGCTGCCTGATCCGAGCGCGTTCCTGGTGCCGCTGAGCGCGGCCGCGCGCAGCGAATCCTACGAGCGCTGAGAGTCCGCGCGAGCTCGACATCGCCCGATGAATCGGGCTCCTACAAGGGGCGTCGGCGTTTCCCTACTCGCGGCGGTTGCCGGCGATGGCGCGCAGGAATTCGTTGCGCGCCTGCTCGAAATGTTCAAACTCGCCAACGAAGGCCTGGGTGACCACCCGTTCGTCACCGCGGCGGTCTTCGCCGAGCAACAGGCACAGCTGCTCGGCTTCGACGACGCACGCGGCGCCGCGCGCCTGGCCGTGCCGCATCAGCGCCTCGGCGATGTCGCGGGTCATCCATTCCTGGTAGGTGAAGCGGTGGCCAATGGCGTCGACCAGGCGGGCAATGCGGCCAAAGCCGTGCAGCCGGCCGCCGGGCAGGTAGGCAACATGGGCGAGGCCGCGGAAGGGGACCAGATGGTGCGGGCAGACGCCATGGACGGCGATCCCGCGCACGACGACCATGTCGCCACGCGGATCGGCAAAGCCTTCGCCAAGCGCGTCGGCCGGGTCGAGGTCGTAGCCGCCGAGCAGGCGACGCTGCCAGAGTTCGCGTACGCGCTGCGGGGTTTTCCCCATGTGCGGACCGGCGGCGGCCAGGCCGCAGGCACTGAGCAGGTCGGCGATGGCGCGCTCGAAGGCGGCGGCGTCGAAAGCACCCTCGCGGGCGATGCCGATGTCGGCAGGGGCTGGGAGGGCTTGCTCGTGGCTGCTGCAGTCGGACATGGCGAGGCTCCGCTTGACGTCTCCAGGAGTGGGCATGATACACGCGCCGCCAGGTCGCTCGCGCTTCGCTTCGGCTTGTATCCGGTCGCAGCTTGCCGATTCGTTTCGCTGGGTGGTGTCGGATTGCGATTTCCTTGCATCCATCAAGCCATCGAGGCGTTGGATGAGCGATAATGGCCAGCTCGTGGAAGTTGCTGTGATCACCCGTCGGGCAGGCCGAGGACGCTTGGCCGAGTCGAGAAGGACATGCATGAAGAGCGTTGATGATTTCCGTCTTAAATTCGGCGACAAGGAACTGGTGCCGATCGTGATTGGTGGTATGGGCGTCGATATTTCGACGGCCGAACTGGCCCTCGAAGCAGCCCGACTGGGGGGCGTTGGACATATCTCCGATGCCATGGTCAATACCGTTGCCGATCGGCGCTTCAACGCCAAGTTCGTCAAGGACAAGCTCAAGCAATACAAATTCAACGTCGCCAATTCGGACAAGTCGGTCGTTCGCTTCGATCTCGATCAGCTCGCCGAGGCGACCCGGATGCACGTCGGCAGGACCATGGAAGCGAAGCGCGGCGACGGCCTGATCTTCGTCAATTGCATGGAAAAGCTGACCATGAACTCGCCGCGGGAAACTCTGCGCGTGCGCATGCAGGGCGCGCTCGATGCCGGTGCCGATGGCATTACCCTGGCCGCCGGACTGCATCTCGGGTCGTTCGCGCTGATCGAGGATCATCGGCGATTCCGCGACGCCAAGCTGGGGATCATCGTCTCGTCGCTGCGCGCGCTGCAGTTGTTTCTGCGCAAGACGGCGCGTTGTGGGCGTCTGCCTGACTATGTGGTCGTCGAAGGACCCCTGGCCGGCGGTCACCTGGGTTTCGGCATGGATTGGGCGGAGTACGATCTGGCGACGATTTTCGCCGAGATTCATCGCCATCTGCAGGCCGAGCAGCTGGACATTCCACTGATTCCGGCGGGAGGCATCTTTACCGGCAGCGATGCGGTGTCCTTTCTCGAGCAGGGCGCGGCGGCGGTGCAGGTGGCGACGCGATTTACCGTCTCACGCGAGTGCGGCCTTCCCGAGGACGTCAAGCAACGTTATTTCGAGGCCAGCGAAGAGCAGATCGAGGTCAACCAGATCTCGCCGACCGGCTATCCAATGCGCATGCTGAGCAACAGTCCGGCGATCGGCGACGGTATCCGACCCAATTGCGAAGCCTACGGTTACCTTCTCGACAGCACCGGCAATTGTTCGTACATCAACGCCTACAATCGCGAAGTGGCAGCGAATCCCGGGGTCAAGCGGATATCGGTCAGGGACAAAACCTGCCTTTGTACGCAGATGCGCAACTTCGATTGCTGGACCTGCGGTCATTACACGTATCGCCTCAAGGATACGTCCCGCCGCTTGCCGGACGGCAGCTACCAACTGCTGAACGCCGAGCACATCTTCCGCGATTATCAGTTCAGCACCGACGGCAAGATACTGGCTCCCGAGTAGGCGCCTGCTGTCGATGCACGCCCTTCCTGCCGCACGCACCTAAGGGCTTCGCCGATGCTCAGCTATCGTCACGCCTTTCACGCCGGTAACCACGCAGACGTTCTCAAGCATCTGGTGCTGGTGCAGCTGACGCGTTACCTGGCGCGCAAGGACAAAGCATTCTGGTACGTGGATACGCACGCCGGGGCCGGCTCGTATGCCTTGGATTCGGCGCACGCGGCCAAGCTTGGCGAGCACCGTGCGGGAATCGCTCGCTTGTGGGGGCGCAAGGATCTGCCGGCGGCGCTTGCCGAGTATGTCGATGTGGTGCGCTCGAGCAACCCTGGCAGCGCTCTGAAGGTTTACCCGGGTTCGCCCGATCTGGCCCTGGCAACGATGCGCGCGCAGGACCGCCTGCGCCTTTTTGAGCTGCACAGCCGTGATGTTCTGCACCTGCGCAAGCATTTCGAGGGTGAGGGCAAACGGGTGATCGTCGAGCACAGTGACGGCTTTGCCGGCTTGAAAGCCGTTCTGCCGCCACCGCCGCGGCGCGCCCTGGCGCTCATCGACCCGGCTTACGAGGAAAAGCACGACTACGAGCGGGTCGTGCATGCGCTCAAGGATTGCCTGCAGCGTTTCCCGGGAGGTAGCTACCAGCTGTGGTATCCACAGCTGACGCGGCTCGATGCGCACGAACTGCCGGGACGTCTGAAACGGCTGCCAGCGAGCAGCTGGCTGCACGTCACGCTGCGCGTCAGGACACCGGCTGCGGACGGCTTCGGGATGCACGGCAGTGGTGTCTTCGTGCTCAATCCGCCATGGACCTTGCAGGCGAGCCTGCAGGAGGCGATGCCGTGCCTGGTCGCGGCGCTCGGGCTCGACGCCGGCGCGGGCTATACGCTCGAGAGCCAGACGTCGTGACCGCGGGGCGTGCTGCGTGGCTGCCTGCGGCCGAGCTGCTGCCCGTCGATCAGCGCTGCTTGCCAGCCTCCGCCAGGTATTTCCGGCTTGATCCGTAACTGCTTTCGACCGGATATTTCGCCGCGTTCTTGATCAGTTTGGCGTGTGCGGCGTCTTCGAGGTCGATGCCTGCCTGCTCGGCGATCAGCAGCAGATAAATAAGAACGTCGGCGCATTCGTCGCGCAGTGCTTCATGTGCGTCGCCGCTGGCGACCAGGGCAGCCATGTCGGCGTCGCTCTTCCATTGCGTCAGCTCGAGCAGTTCGCCGGCTTCGAGATTCAGCGAGACGATCAGGTTGCGCAGGCTGTGGAACTGCGCCCAGTTCCTCTGATCACGGAACTCCAGTACCTTGGCGGTCAGCGCGGACAGGTCCATGCGTTGTTTCAGGCAAAGAAACGGCGTTGTGCCTCGCCGGGCAGCGCCATGCCGGTGGCCTGGGCACGTCCGAGAAGCTCCCAGTAGTAGCGGTAGGAAGCGCGGTCGTGCAGCAAGCCCTGGTGCTGGATCGGTCCCCAGTCGCTGTCTTGCGCGGCGATCAGGATCGCGACCGCGCTTTCGACCTCCGAGAAGTCGGGGCGCATCATTTCGACGATCGGCAGGATCTGGTTGGGATGGATACTCCACATGCGCAGATAGCCGAACTCGTTGCGCGCCCGCCGGGCATCGTTGCGGATGAAATCGAGATCGCGCAGTTCGGTGGTCACGTTGTGCGACGGGACGGCACCGTTAGCCAGCGCAGCCGCCGAGATTTCGCACTTGGCGCGCACGATCAGCGGGTGCTCGAACTGTCCGGGGCTGCGCATTGCCGACGCCGGGATGGCACCATGGTGGCCGCTGACAAAATCCATCAGGCCGAAATCAAGCGACTCAACCTCGGCCAGGGCGGCGATCTCCCAGACATCGCGCAGGGCGCCGTAGGTTTCGATGAGCACGTGCGCGGGGATCTGCCGTTCGAGGCCGGCGGCCGCCGCCGCGCGCCGCAAGGCGTCGAGTTGTATGCGCACGTCCTGGCCACAACTGACCTTTGGCAGGGTCACGAAGGCCAGGCGCTGCCCGGCGCGGGCGACGATGATCTCGATGTCCTCCTGCCAGCCATGATGGGCAATGTCGTGGATGCGCACGCCGACCCGCCCGTGTCGATTGGCGTCACTCATGATCAGTTCGGCGACCATCGTCGCGTGCTCGCGGTCGGCGCCAGCCGGCGCGCCGTCTTCGCAGTCGCAGGTGATATCGAAGATCGGACCCAGCTCGTTCTGCAGCTGCAGGGCCTTGTTGATCAGTTTTTCGGAGCCCGCGTAGTGGTCGACGGCGGGGATCATCGGAAACGGCTTTTCGCCGGCGAAAAGGACTTGACTGGGATGGCGCATGGGCTTGTCGCTTCGGTCCGGTGGGTGGGAGAGGCTCATTTTACCGCGCTGCTGCAAAGAGGGCGCCAGCAAAAAAAAGCCGCGGGCTGGCCGCGGCTTTCGATGCTGAGCAAGGCGTGCTCAGAGCATGTCTTTCACGGCCTCGGCTTCGTCGGTCAATTCCTTAAGCGTCTTGTTGATCTTCTCGCGCGAATAGCCGTCGATTTCGAGACCCTGGATGATTTTGTACGAGCCGCCCTTGCACTCGCAGGGGAAACCGAAAACGATCCCCACCGGGATGTCGTAGGAGCCGTCGGACGGGACGCCCATGGTCACCCACTCGTCGGAACCGAGTACCCAGTCGCGCATGTGGTCGATGGCCGCGTTGGCTGCCGAGGCTGCCGAGGACAGGCCGCGGGCGTCGATGATCGCCGCGCCGCGCTTGCCCACCGTCGGCAGGAAGACATCGTTGTTCCAGACCGGATCGTTGATCAGATCCTTGACGTTGTCGCCGTTGGACGTGCAGTTACGGTAATCGGCGTACATGGTCGGCGAATGGTTGCCCCAGACGGTTAGCTGCTTGAAGCTGGCCACCGGCCGATTGGTCTTTGCGGCGAGTTGCGAGAGGGCGCGGTTGTGATCCAGGCGCAGCATGCCATGGTAGTTGGCCGGGTTGGTGCGGCCGACCTTCTTCGCCGCGGAACCGGCGATCAGGGCGTTGGTGTTGCAGGGGTTGCCGACGACCAGAACGCGGACGTCTTCCTTGGCGTTCTCGGCAATGGCCTTGCCCTGGACGGTGAAGATGGCGCCGTTGGCGGTCAGCAGGTCGGCACGTTCCATACCCGGGCCGCGCGGGCGTGCGCCCACCAGCAGGCAGACATCGGCATCCTTGAAGGCGACGTTCGGGTCGTCGGTGGCGAACATCCCGGCGAGCAGCGGGAACGCGCAGTCGTCGAGTTCCATGATCACGCCCTGGCAGGCTTTTTGCGCTTGCGGCAGGTCGAGGAGTTGAAGGATGACCGGCTGATCCTTGCCGAGCATTTCGCCGGAGGCGATCCGGAAAAGAAGGCTGTAACCGATTTGGCCGGCGGCGCCGGTGACCGCGACGCGCATGGGGGCTTTGGACATGATACGGCTCCTGTCGTTGATGGTGAGCGAGAAGGATTGAACGGAAAAAAAGCAGACGAGCAAGTAAGGAAATTGATCGAAAAACCGATCGGCGATGCCCGCATGCATGGTCGCTGCACGGGGTGCCGAATCGGGTCAATCATAAGACCCAGATACGCGCACTGTCAAATCGCTGTCGTTTGTTTTATGTCTTATATATGATATCAGTAACAAGAACGGGATGGACGGGAGTCCAGAATTGTGCTGAAATAGCTGTCCATGAACCGCGCATCGTCATTGCACGCTCCTACCTTCAGCCCGCTCTATCGGCAGATCAAGCAATTGATCATGGGCAATCTGGAATCCGGTGAGTGGGGCCCGGGCGACGCCATTCCCAGTGAGTCGGAGCTTGCCGGCCGCTTCGGCGTCAGTCAGGGGACGGTGCGCAAGGCGATCGACGAAATGGCTGCCGAGAACCTCCTGGTAAGGCAGCAGGGCAAAGGCACCTTCGTCGCCACGCACAAGGATCCCGGTTCTGCCTTCCGCTTTCTCCGCCTGGTTCCCAACGACGGCGTGCCGCAGGTGTCGCAGAGCATACCGCTCGAATGCTGGCGCGCCAAGGCTGGCCCCGACGTCGCGCGCACGCTGGCCCTCGAACCGGGTGCGCCAATCACCATTCTGCGCCGCCTTCTGAAGCTGGGTGACGAACCGGTGGTTTTCGACGAAATCTATCTTTCGAGTGAATTGTTCCCCGACCTGTCGCTGGAAGTCGTGCGAGCGGGCGATTCGCTCTACGGCCTGTTCGAAAGTCGCTATGGTGTTTGCATGGTCCGGGCTGACGAGCGGCTGCGCGCCGTGGCCGCTGACCGAGTCAGCGCCGAACTGCTGCAAGTCGCCGAGGGGAGCCCGCTGCTGGTCGTCGAGCGCGTCACCTTCACCTATGGCCGGAAGCCGGTCGAATGGCGGCGGGGGTTCTATTCGACACGCAATCATCATTATCGCAATGAGCTCGGGTGAACGCTTGTAAGGGTCCTTTCGAGTAAGTAAGGCGCGCCTGGATGGTTTATAATCGGGCGTGGTTTTGAAGGGGAACGCATGCGTTAGGCATGCTGCTGTATCACACATGAGGGATGACGTCCATGGCAGAGATGGCAATCAAGAAAAAGCGTCCAAAGAATCTGGACTTGCCGACGATCAGGTTACCGCTTCCGGGAATCCTGTCGATCATTCACCGGATCAGCGGGGCGGCACTCTTCCTCCTGCTCCCTTTTCTCTTATGGCTATTCGAGAGCAGCCTGACGTCTGCGCAGACCTTTGCCAGCTTCAAGGGCGTGGTCGACAATGCCCTGGTCAAGATCATTCTGCTCGGCTTGATCTGGTTCTACATGCACCATTTCTGCGCCGGCATTCGTTATCTGCTGCTTGACCTGCACAAGGGCATCGACCTCAAGTCCGCGGTGCTTTCGAGCAAGATCGTTTTCGGCGTCAGCATCGCCCTGACGCTGATCGTGGGGGTGAAAGTGCTATGGTAAATCGTATTCTTGTCGGGGCCCATTACGGCCTCAAGGACTGGATCATCCAGCGCGCGACGGCCATCATCATGGCCGTCTATACGGTGATCTTCCTGGTGGTTATCGGTTCCGTCGGGCCCGACTCGCTGGAGACCTGGCGGGGAGTCTTTGCCGGCGGCTTCATGCGCTTCGCGACCTTTCTTTTCTTCATCAGCCTTTTCTACCACGCCTGGATCGGCATCCGGGATATCTGGATGGACTACATCAAGCCGGATGGAATTCGCCTGCTGCTGATGATTGCGACGGCTACGGTGCTGGTCGGCTACGCCGGCTGGGCGATTCGGATTCTGTGGAGAACGTAAGTGAGCAATTCAAGCATACCGGTACGTAAATTCGACGCTGTCATCGTTGGTGCAGGAGGTTCTGGGCTGCGCGCGGCGATTCAGCTATCCGAGGGCGGATTGAAGACGGCCGTGCTGTCGAAGGTCTTCCCGACGCGATCACACACCGTGGCGGCACAGGGCGGTGTTTCGGCTTCGCTGGGAAACTCAGAGGAAGATCACTGGCACTGGCACATGTACGATACGGTCAAGGGTTCCGACTGGCTCGGTGATCAGGATGCGATCGAGTACATGTGTCGCAAGGCGCCCGAGGTGGTCGTCGAACTCGAGCACTTTGGCATGCCATTTGACCGCACTGACGAGGGCAAGATCTATCAGCGGCCATTCGGTGGGCATATGTCGAACTTCGGCGAGAAGCCGGTGCGGCGTGCATGCGCCGCTGCCGACCGCACCGGACACGCGATGCTGCACGCGCTCTATCAGCGCAACGTGCGCGCCAACACCCAGTTTTTCGTCGAATGGATGGCGCTTGACCTGATCCGCGACGAGTCGGGCCAGGTGCTCGGAGTGATCGCGTTGGAAATGGAGACCGGCGAAGTCGTCGCTTTCCACGCCAAGGCGACGATCTTTGCAACCGGTGGTGCGGGCCGTATCTACTACTCGTCGACCAATGCCTTCATCAACACCGGCGATGGCCTTGGCATGGCGGCGCGTGCCGGCATTGCCCTTGAGGACATGGAGTTCTGGCAGTTCCACCCGACCGGCGTTGCCGGTGCAGGAGTGCTGATCACCGAAGGTGTGCGCGGCGAGGGTGGCATTCTGCGCAACTCGGACAACGAGCGGTTCATGGAGCGCTATGCACCGAACGCCAAGGATCTGGCGTCTCGCGACGTGGTTTCCCGCGCCATGGTCACTGAAATCAACGAAGGTCGCGGTTGCGGGCCGAACAAGGATTTCGTCCTCCTGGACATTACCCATCTCGATCCGGCGACGATCATGAAGCGTCTGCCCGGAATTCGCGAGATTTCGATCCAGTTTGCCGGCATCGACCCCATCCAGGCGCCGATTCCGGTGGTGCCGACCTGCCACTACCAGATGGGCGGTATTCCGACCAACTTCAAAGGGCAGGTGGTCTCCGCCGACGGGGTGCCGGTCAAGGGTTTCTACGCGGCTGGCGAAGTGGCCTGCGCCTCGGTGCATGGCGCCAATCGACTGGGCACCAATTCGCTGCTCGACCTGCTGGTCTTCGGCAAGTCGTCCGGGGATTCGGTGATCGAGGACCTGGCGTCGGGTGCCATCGTGCACAAGGACCTGCCGGCCGCCTACGCCGAGCGCACGCTGGCGCGCCTGCATCGCCTGAATACCCAGACCGGCGGCAGCAACGTCAACGAAACCCGTCTCGAGTTGCAGCGCACGATGCAGAAGCACTGCGGTGTGTTCCGCTTCAAGGACATGCTCGTCGAAGGCGTCGCCAAGATCGTCGAGATCGAGAAAGCGGTCGCCAGGACCGAGATCAAGGACAAGTCGCAGGTCTGGAATACGGCGCGCGTCGAAGCGCTGGAACTCGACAACCTGATTGAAGTCGCCAAGGCGACGCTGGTCTCGGCCGAAGCGCGCAAGGAGTCGCGCGGTGCGCACGTTCGCGACGACGCACCCGACACGCCGGAAAACCCCAATGGGCGAGACGACGTCAACTGGCACAAGCATACGCTCTGGGAACGCGAGGGCAGCAGTCTCAGTTACAAGCCGGTGACCATGACCCCGCTGACCGTCGAAACCATCGCGCTGAAGACGCGCTCCTACTGATCGTATGCCACGGAGTTAATGATTATGGCCACCAGTACCATGGAGTTCAAGATTTACCGCTACGATCCCGACAAGGACGACGCGCCCTACATGCAGGACATGTCGGTCCAGGTTGATTTCGCGATCGATCGCAAGCTGCTTGACGTGCTCACCCGTCTGAAGGCGAATGACGATACGCTGTCCTATCGCCGCTCGTGCCGTGAAGGTATTTGCGGATCGGATGCAATGAACATCAACGGCAAGAACGGCCTGGCGTGTCTCACCGACATCCAGGAGCTCAAGCAGCCGGTCGTGCTGCGGCCGCTGCCCGGCCTGCCGGTGATCCGCGACCTGATCGTCGATATGACGCAGTTTTTCAAGCAGTACCACTCGGTCAAGCCCTATCTGATCAACGACAGCCCGCGCCCGGAACGCGAGCGTCTGCAGTCGCCCGAAGAGCGCGACGAACTCAACGGTCTCTACGAGTGCATCCTGTGCGCCTGCTGTTCGACCTCGTGCCCGTCGTTCTGGTGGAATCCGGACAAGTTCGTCGGTCCTGCCGGCCTGCTCAACGCTTACCGCTTCATCGCCGATACCCGTGACGAGGCGACCAACGAGCGCCTGGACGACCTTGAGGATCCCTATCGACTGTTCCGCTGCCACTCGATCATGAACTGCGTCGATGTCTGTCCGAAGAACCTGAATCCGACGCAGGCGATAGGCAAGATCAAGGAAATGATGGTTCGTCGCGCCATCTGATGGACGAGCGCGAGAGAATCAACCGCCTGCGCTGGCGTTGCACGCGCCGTGCGATGCTGGAAATGGACCTGTTGCTCGGGGAGTTTCTCGAGCGCGTTTTCCCGACCCTTGGTCCGGAGCAGGCGGACGCCTTCGTCATTCTGGCCGATATGGAAGACCTGGAGTTGTGGCCGCTGATCAATGGCAGCCGCGACTGCGCGGATCCCGTGCAGGCCGAAGTCCTTGCCCTATTGCGAACTGTAAGAGTCAAGTAAGAAAGGTGCCATAATGTTGCGCCTTTTTATGTTCCATGCTGTGCCTTCAATACCTGAACGGGGATAAACCAATGACGACCGAACGTAAAGCAATTCTGAACATCGAAGGGCGCGACCCCGTCGAGTTTCCGATCATGACGCCTACCCACGGCAATGATTGCATCGACATTCGCACCCTGGGCGCCAAGACGGGCTTGTTCACCTACGACTCCGGCTATCTGTCGACGGCAAGTTGCAGATCGAAGATCACGTTCATCGATGGCGACAAGGGTGAGTTGCTCTATCGCGGTTATCCGATCGAGCAACTGGCGCAGAGCTGCAACTTCCTCGAGGTCGCCTATCTGTTGTGGAACGGCGAGCTGCCAACGCCGGCGGAAAAGGTCAGTTTCGAGAAGAACATCAAGAATCACACCATGGTGCACGAGCAACTGGTCAAGTTCTACCAGGGTTTCCGGCGCGACGCTCACCCGATGGCCATTCTCGTCGGGGTCGTTGGCGCGCTCTCCGCTTTCTACCACGAAGCGGAGGATTTCTCCGATCTGGAGCACCAGAACATCAGCTTCAACCGCATCGTTGCCAAGTTGCCGACCATCGTTGCCATGGCCTACAAGTACCATGTCGGCGAGCCGTTCATGTACCCGCGCAATGATCTCGACTACACCGCCAACTTCATGCACATGATGTTCGGAACGCCGTGCGAAGAGTACAAGCCGAATCCGGTATTGGTGCATGCCCTGGACACCATCTTTACTCTGCATGCCGATCACGAACAGAACGCGTCGACGTCGACCGTTCGTCTCTCCGGGTCGTCCGGCGCCAACCCCTATGCCTGTATCTCGGCCGGTATCGCGTGTCTCTGGGGCCCGGCGCACGGGGGTGCCAACGAGGCCTGCCTGCAGATGCTCGAGGAAATCCACGACGTTTCGCGCGTTGGCGAGTACATCGCTCGCGCCAAGGACAAGAACGACTCCTTCAAGCTGATGGGCTTCGGGCACCGGGTCTACAAGAACTTCGATCCGCGCGCCAAGCTGATGCGCGAGGTCTGCAAGGACGTTCTGCAAGAGCTTGGTCTGGAGAATGACCGCCTGTTCAAGCTGGCGATGGAACTCGAACGGATTGCTCTCGAAGATAGTTATTTCATCGAGAAGAAACTTTATCCGAACGTTGATTTCTACTCAGGTATCGTCCAGAAGGCGCTCGGTATTCCGACCACCATGTTCACCTGCATCTTTGCCCTGGCACGTACCGTGGGCTGGATGACGCAGTGGGAAGAGATGATCAACGACCCGGAGTACAAGATCGGTCGCCCGCGTCAGCTCTACATGGGGGCAGCAAGGCGCGACGTGATCCCGGCCGCTCAGCGCTAAGACCTGAGCGACTTCGAGGGGCGGCGACGGTAGCCGCCCTTTTTTCATGCTGCGGCTTTTTGCTGCAGGTTTTCGCAATCCGAACCAGGACCGTGACGACAGGTAACTGCCATGATGAATCAGCTTTTTGGTAACTCCCTCCTCTTTGGCGGCAACGCGCCCTTCGTCGAGGAGTTGTACGAAAACTACCTCGACAATCCCGGTTCCGTCTCCGAGCAGTGGCGCGAGTATTTCGACAAGCTGGCGCAGCTTCCGGGTCATGTCGCGCGCGACGTGCCGCACTTGCCGGTCGTCAATGCTTTCGCCGAACAGGCGAGAAAAGGCGGCTATCGCGCCGCTGCGGTGGCTCCGGCCGACGACAAGAAACAGGTCGGCATTCTGCAGATGATCACCGCCTATCGTTTCGCGGGCGATCGCTGGGCCAACCTCGACCCGCTCAAGCGTACGCCGCGCCCGGATCTGCCACAGCTTGACCCGGCCCACTACGGGCTTTCCGACGCTGACCTCAACACCGTGTTTGCCGTCGGTTCGTTCAAGGGGGTCCCGGAACGCGCCACTTTCGGCCAGATCCTCGACGCCCTGAAAGCGACCTATTGCGGCTCGATCGGCGTCGAGTACATGTACCTCAGCACCCTTGCCGAAAAGCGCTGGGTGCAGGATCGACTTGAGCGCATTCACTCCAAGCCCAGCTATACCGCCGCCGAGCGCATGCGCATGCTGGAGCGCCTGACCGCTGCCGAAACGCTCGAACGCTACCTGCATACGCGCTACGTCGGTCAGAAGCGCTTCTCGCTCGAAGGTGGCGAGTCGTTGATCGTGTCGCTCGACGAACTGATCCGCGTTGCGGGCACCGGCGGCGTTGACGAAATCGTCGTCGGCATGGCTCACCGCGGTCGTCTCAACGTGCTGGTGAACACGCTGGGCAAGGAGCCGTCGATGCTCTTCGACGAGTTCGAGGGCCGGAAGGCGCAGGATTTGACTGCCGGCGACGTCAAGTACCACATGGGCTACTCGTCCGATGTGTCGACCCCTGGCGGACCCTGCCACCTGACGCTGTCGTTCAACCCCTCGCATCTGGAAATTGTGAACCCGGTGGTCGTGGGCTCGGTTTACTCGCGCCAGCGTCGTCGCGGCGAAGACGGCAAGGACAAGGTGCTGGCAGTTCTCATTCATGGCGATGCCGCCGTGGCCGGCCAGGGTGTCAACCAGGAAATGCTCAATTTCGCGCAAACGCGCGGATATGGGGTGGGCGGCACGGTGCACATCGTGGTCAATAACCAGATCGGTTTCACCACCTCCGACCCGCGCGACTATCGTTCGTCGCTGTACTGCACGGACATCTTCAAGATGGCCGAAGCGCCGATCTTTCACGTCAATGGCGACGACCCGGAAGCCGTGGCGCTGGTCACCAGCGTCGCCATGGAGTACCGCAGGACCTTCAAGAAGGATGTCGTCGTCGACATCGTCTGCTATCGCAAGCTCGGCCACAACGAGCAGGACGAGCCAATGGTCACGCAACCGCTGATGTACAAGAAGATCCAGCAGCATCCGGGGACACGCAAGCTCTACGCGGAAAAGCTGGTTGGCGAGGGGATTCTCGCGCCCGAAGGTCCGGACGAGATCATCGCCGACTACCGTGCCCATCTCGATCGCGGTGAGCTCCTGTACAACCCGGTGCTCGCCGGCTACAAGCATCCGATGACCATCGACTGGACGTCGTTCCTCCCGCCGCACTACATCGAAACCTGCGACACCCGTGTGCCAATCGGCGAGCTGCAGCGCCTGTCCGAGCGCTTGACCACCCTGCCCGCCAACTTCACCTTGCACAGTCGGGTCAAGAAGATCATCGACGACCGTCGCCTGATGGGCGAAGGAGAGCTGCCGGTAGACTGGGGGATGGCTGAAAACCTTGCTTACGCGTCATTGCTCGTCTCCAGCTATGGCGTTCGTATTTCGGGTGAAGACGTCGGCCGGAGCACCTTCTTCCACCGTCATGCGGCGCTGCACGACCAGAATCGCGAGAGCTGGGATCGCGGAACCTACTACCCGCTAGCCTTCTTGCAGGAAAAGCAGGCGAGCTTTCAGTGCTTCGACTCGGTCCTTTCGGAGGAAGCCATTCTCGCCTTCGAGTACGGCTACTCCACCGCCAACCCCTACGAACTGGTGGTCTGGGAAGCGCAGTTTGGTGACTTTGCCAACGGCGCGCAGGTGGTCATCGACCAGTTCCTCGCTTCCGGTGAAGCCAAGTGGGGGCGCGCCAGCGGCTTGGTGCTGCTGCTCCCGCACGGCTATGAAGGGCAGGGGCCGGAGCACTCGTCGGCTCGTATCGAACGCTACATGCAGCTCTCCGCCGAAATGAACATGGAGGTCTGCCAACCGACGACGCCGGCGCAGATTTTCCATCTGCTGCGCCGCCAGGCGGTGCGCAATCAACGCAAGCCGCTGATCGTCTTTTCGCCGAAATCCCTGTTGCGCCACAAGGACGCCACATCGACGCTCGCCGAGCTCAGCGACGGTGAGTTTCAGCGCGTGATTGGCGAGGTCGAGCCAATCAACGCCAAGAAGGTCACCCGCGTTATCTTCTGTTCCGGCAAGGTTTACTACGATCTGGTCGCCGCGCGGCACGAGCGGAAAATCGGCCACATCGCGATCGCCCGTCTCGAGCAGCTCTATCCCTTCCCGCAAGCGTCGTTCCACGCGGAGGTGGCGAAATATCCGAAGGCAACGGAAATCGTCTGGTGTCAGGAGGAGCCGCGCAATCAGGGACCCTGGTACTGGATCGCCTCGCGTCAGCATCTGTCGCGCGAGCTCAGCGACAAGCAGCATCTGCTGCTCGTCTCCCGCCCGGCAGCCGCGTCGCCAGCAGTCGGCTACGCAAGCAAGCACAACGCCCAACAAAAGGCTCTGATCGACTCCGCGCTCGGTGAGATCGAGTACTACAAACTGGCCTAGAACGGAGAGAAAATGATCATCGACGTCAAAGTTCCACAGCTTTCGGAATCGGTCGCTGAAGCGACGCTGGTTTCGTGGCACAAGCAAGCCGGCGAAGCGGTTGCCCGGGATGAGAACCTGATCGACATCGAGACCGACAAGGTGGTTCTCGAACTGCCGGCACCCGATGGCGGTGTATTGGTTGAAATCGTCAAGGGCGACGGCGACACGGTCGTTGCAGGTGAGGTGATTGCGCGTATCGACACCACCGCGCAGGCCGGTGCGGTGGCTGCGCCCGCTGCCAAGGCAGGGGCGGCGAAAGCCGCGCCAGCGAAAGCGACGGCGGCCGCAACTGCAGCCGACGCGGCCATGCCGGCTGCGCGCAAGATCCTCGAAGAGAAAGGTATCGCTGCGGCCGACGTGGTCGGTACCGGCCGTGGTGGGCGGGTGAGCAAGGCCGACGCGATGGCCGCCGAGATCCCGGCTGTGCGACCGGTAGCCGCGAGCGCCGGGGCCGCTGTCGCGCCGCTGGCTGCTGCTCCGGCGGCGAGCGCGGCGCGGGCTCCGGCTCCGGCACTGGCGACTGCGCCGGCGGTGACGGTGGCGCTTGGTGATCGTCCGGAGCAGCGTGTCCCGATGTCGCGTTTGCGTGCGCGTGTTGCCGAGCGTCTGCTGCAGTCGCAGGCCAACAACGCCATCCTGACCACCTTCAACGAGGTAAACATGGGCCCGGTCATGGCACTGCGCAAGCAGTACGGCGAGCGCTTCGAAAAGGCGCACGGCGTTCGCCTCGGTTTCATGGGTTTCTTTGTCAAGGCCGCCGTCGCCGCGCTGCAGAAATTCCCGATCATCAACTCGTCGGTTGATGGCAGCGACATCGTCTATCACGGCTATATCGACATCGGTATCGCCGTCGGCAGCCCGCGCGGCCTGGTGGTGCCGATCCTGCGCGATGCCGACCAGCTGTCGATCGCCGACATCGAGAAGAAGATCGGCGAGTTCGGAGCCAAGGCCAAGGACGGCAAGCTGTCGATGGAGGATCTCACCGGCGGTACCTTCTCGATCTCCAACGGCGGCGTTTTCGGGTCGATGCTGTCGACACCGATCATCAATCCGCCGCAGTCGGCGATCCTCGGTATTCATGCCACCAAGGACCGCCCGGTGGTCGAAAACGGTCAGGTCGTCATCCGCCCGATCAACTATCTGGCCATGTCGTACGATCACCGCATCGTCGATGGTCGCGAAGCGGTCCTCGGCCTGGTGACGATGAAGGAGGCGCTGGAAGATCCGGCCCGCCTGCTCCTCGGCGTATAAGCACTCACCACCGAGGCACGGAGTCGCAGAGCTTTACGCTGTGCGCACTCCGTGCATTGGTTTCTCTGCGGCTGGAAAGGGAAAACTATCATGTCCAAGCAATTTGACGTCCTCGTTGTCGGTGGTGGTCCCGGTGGCTATATTGCCGCCATCCGCGCGGCGCAACTGGGTTTCAGTGTCGCCTGTTGTGAATCCAATCCTTATGCCGATGCGAAGGGCGAACCGCGTCTCGGCGGCACCTGCCTGAACGTCGGCTGCATTCCGTCGAAAGCCTTGTTGCATACCTCGCACCTATTCGAGGAAGCCGCGCACGGATTTGCCGCCCAGGGGATCGGCGTCGGTACGCCGACCATCGACGTTGCAAAGATGGTGGGGCGCAAGGACGGGATCGTCAAACAGCTCACCACCGGCATCAAGGGACTATTCAAGAAGAACAAGGTCACCCTGCTCAATGGCCACGGCGCCTTCGTCGGGCGCAAGGGTGGGGCGGGAAGCGAAGTCTGGCAGCTCAAGGTCGGTGACGCCGTCGTCGAGGCCAAACAGGTGATCGTCGCCACCGGTTCGCGGGCGCGTCACCTGCCCGGCGTACCGGTCGATAACGAGATCGTTTGCGACAATATCGGCGCGCTCGATATCGCTAGCGTGCCGAAGAAGCTGGCGGTCATCGGCGCTGGCGTCATTGGCCTGGAAATGGGCAGCGTCTGGCGCCGCCTCGGTGCCGAAGTGACGCTCCTGGAAGCGCTTCCCGAGTTTCTTTCGCTGGCCGACGTCGATGTCGCCAGGGAGGCCGCCAAACTGTTTGCCAAGCAGGGTCTGCAGATCGTCACCGGCATCGAGATCGGCGACGTGAAGGTCTCGCAGAAAGGGGTGTCCATCGACTATACCGACCAGGATGGCCAGGAACAGAAGCTCGATGCAGACCGACTGATCGTCTCGATCGGCCGCATTCCGAATACCGAAGGCCTCGACGCCGACAAGGTCGGCCTGAAGCTCACCGAGCGTGGCCAGATCGAGGTCGACGCGCATTGTCGTACCAATCTTCCCGGCGTGTGGGCGGTGGGTGACGTGGTCGCTGGCCCGATGCTCGCCCACAAGGCGATGGAAGAGGGCGTGATGGTCGCCGAGATCATGGCCGGCCAGGCTGGCCACTGCAACTTCGACACCATCCCCTGGGTGATCTACACCAGCCCGGAGATCGCCTGGGTCGGCAGGACCGAGCAGCAGCTGAAAGCGGACGGTGTGGCCTTCAAGGTCGGCAAGATTCCCTTCGCCGCCAACGGTCGGGCGCTGGGGATGGGCGACGCGAGCGGCTTCGTCAAGATGCTGGCCTGCGCCACCAGTGACCGCATTCTCGGCGTGCACATCATTGGTGCGAATGCTTCCGAACTGATCTCCGAAGCCGTCGTGGCGATGGAGTTCGGCGCCGCTGCGGAGGACCTGGCGCGCATCTGTCATGCGCACCCGACGCTCTCGGAAGTGGTTCACGAGGCGGCGCTGGCCTGCGACAAGCGGCCGCTGCATTTCTGAGCGGGTTTGCCGCAGCTTGAGACGACGAAGTCAGGAAGTAACGACGTAAGGGCTGCGGGCGGGGTGCCGGCTGAGCACCTCGCCCGCCGTCGCCGCAGCCAATCTCCCTCGTCTAGTCGCCGCAGAAGGGGTTGCTGCGGCGCTCGGCGCCGAAGGTGGACATCGGTCCGTGTCCGGGAAGGAAGGCGACATCGCTGCCGAGTGGCCAGAGGCAAGTGCGGATCGACGAAATCAGCGTGTCGAAGTCGCCCTTGGGAAAATCGGTGCGCCCGATCGAACCCTGGAAGAGTACGTCGCCGACGATCGCCAGGCGATCGGCCTTGCTGAAGAAGACGATATGCCCTGGCGTATGCCCCGGGCAATGGAGGACGTCCATTTCGACCTCGCCGAAGCGTACCGTATCGCCCTGTTCGAGCCAGCGGTCCGGAGTGAAGGCACGCACGTTCGGCAAGCCGAACATCTTGCTCTGCTGCTGCATGCCGTCGATCCAGAACTGATCGTCGCGTTGTGGCCCCTCGATCGGCAGTGACAGCCGCTCGGCCAATTCGGCAACCGCGCCGGCGTGATCGACATGGCCGTGGGTGACGAGAATCTTTTCCAGGGTCACGCCGTTCTCCTCGACCGCCCGCAGAATGCGCGTCACGTCGCCGCCCGGATCAACCACCGCGCCACGTCTCGTTTGCTCGCACCATAGCAGGCTGCAGTTCTGGGCGAAGGGGGTTACCGGGATAATCTGATATTTCATGGTCGACACGCGCGTCAGGATGGATTGAAGGAAGCGCGAAGTATACCCTGGGAAGCTGCGGCCGATCGCTCAGGCGCGCGCCGGTGGCCGGGTGCTTTCAGGGGGTGAGGGTGGCAATGCGGTAGGCGGCGAGCAGGCGATCGGCGCGGGCCGAGTGCGCACGGCCCTTCATCTTGGTTCGGTAGGCCTCGCTCGCCTCCCGGCCGCACCAGGCGACGATGACTTCCGGCTCGCTCGGGTGGTCGGGCAGATAATTGCTCAGGTCGTACACTTGGTCATTGATCGCCATCCAGCAATCGTCGGGTGTCTTGTGCCTGGCCACTTCGCTGAGCGCCTGGAACTCGCCGCTGGCGACCGGCTGCGGCGTTTCCACTGCGGCGGGCAGCCACAGCTGGCTGGTTGCGAAAGCGAGTACTAAGAGCCAGAAGGCTGCGCTGGCGAAGAGGAATAACCGGCGCATCAGCGGAAATCGAAGCTTTCGAAATGGATGGCCGCGGCGGCGACGCCGCGCTGACGCAGGGCCGTGGTGAACGCCGCCAGAAGCGCTTGCGGGCCACACAGGTGTACCTGCCGCTCGCCCAGCCTCGACACGCTCGCGAGCAGGCGATCAACGTCGGGCAGCGCCTCGCCGCTGGCGTCGGCGAGCAGCTCGAAGAGCGGGTCTTCGCGGGCTACAGCAGCGAGTTCTTCGAGGAACGCCGCGTTGCTCGCCTGTCGATAGAGGTAGATCAGCGTCGTCGCTTGCCGGCAGCCTTGCGCACGCAGTTGGGCTATGAACGGGGTGATGCCGATGCCGCCGGCAACCCATAGTTGTGGCGCGCAACCCAGGTCATCAAGAAAGCTGCCGAAGGGCCCTTCGAGGCGTACCAGAACTCCCGCCTCGACGTCCTGGAGGCGTTGCGAGCAGGGACCCAGCGCCTTGATGCAGACGCGAAGCCGGCCTTGCCGATCGATGCCGCTGACCGTGAAGGGGTGGTATTCGCCGCAGCCGTGATAGCTTGCACCGTCGCCGAAGGCGGCGAGAACAAACTGGCCCGGGGTCGCCGCCAGCGCTGCGGCACACGGCGCCAGAGACGCTTCGATCATTCCTGCCGCCGGTTTTTCGACCTGTGTCACCCGGTACGGGTGCGCTGCCAGACCGAGATCACTGGCCAGCAGGCGCCAGCCGAGGGCCAGCGCGGCGACGAGCAGCAAGGCGAGGAGCAGCCGCTCGTTGCCCAGCAGCACATACACGTGCGCCAGGCCGAGCACGACGCCGCCGCCAAGCACGAAATGAAAGCTGCGCCAGCGCCGGTAAGGCAGGTGCACGGCGAAAGTCGTCGCCAGACCGAGCATCAGTGAGAGCAAACCGGCCCAGCCGAGCCACAGTGGCCAGGACTGCGCACGTGGATCGAGCGTTTGCCAGGCGAGATGGGGCGCTTCTGCCCAGCCGTCGAGCGCCAGCGCCAGCGGGTGGCAGAGCAGCAGCAGGTAGGCGATCACGCCGCAGCGGTGATGCCAGCGGTAGCTCAGCTCGAGGCCGCCGAGCAGGCGCGCCAGGTGCGCCTCGCGGACCATGAGCAGGAGACTGGCCACCAGCAGTCCTGTGCCCGCCCAGGCGGCGACAATGGCCGCGCTGCGCCAGGCCGTCAGGCCCTGCGGGAACGCCCACCAGACGCTGGCCACGGTGATCGACAGGGCCGCCGCAGGGGCAACCAAGCGGTGCGCCGCGGCGCGGGTTGGCGTGCTCGTCGGCCCAGCGCTCATTGCAGGCGGCCGCGCGCGCGCAGCTTGTCGCAGCCGGATTCCTTCGCGGGCTGGAGGACGACGCCGGCCGCGCGCGCGCGCGCGGACATTTCGGCGTGCCGTTTCGTCTGGTAGGCCTTGCACTCGGGGTAAGTCGCGAAGCTGCGCATCAGCCGCTGGTGCTCGACACGCTCGTCCGGGGTCATGAACTGCCAGCCGTAGGTGTTCTGCCGAGCGGCGTGCCAGGGCCCCTCGGCCAGGGTACTGGTGAGTGCTGCCACGAGCAGCACGCCTGCCAGCAGGAGTCTTGGCGTCAATCGGTTCATCGGCAGGCGTTTCGCGCTATCGATCCGCCGCTCACGCCAATCGCTTCCCTGGCCCGCATGACTCTAGCCTTCTCACGGTGCGATCTGCAGTTGCGCCGGGTCGAGCAGCAGGAAGCGGGCGAAGCGCTCCTGCTTTCTGTTGCCGTCGTCACTGACGATGACGATGCGTGGCTGGCCGTCGATCACCGCCGCGCTGATCCCCTCGGCGTGCTCGAAGCCGGGCAAGCCCGCGACGCTCACCCGGCGCGCCGGGTCCTGATCATCACCGCTCCAGAACCAGAGTTCGAATTGCACCTGCGCGCGAGCGATTGGGCCGGCGATGACCAGGTAGCCCTTGAGTAACGGGACGTACGTCATGCCGCGAATGCCGTTGCCGGCGAGATCGAGCGTGCTCAGCCTGGCGGCGATTCGTGGCTCGGCGCCTTGGTCGAACAGCGTTTCCGGGTCCTGGAGGTAAGCAATGATGGCCCGCCCGCCGAGCAGTGGCGCGCGAAATCCGATGAGCAGGGCGCGCTGGTCGGGGCTCATGGTCAGCCCCTCGATGTTGAGCCCGCCGTCGGCCTTGACGTCGCGGATTTCGGCGGCCGCGGCGAGTGCCGGGTGCGCTGCCGTCAAGGCGCCCTTGACGCCGGTGGCCACGCCGGCGTCGACGACGCTCGTGCCGTCGATGCGAAAGCGGATCAGTTTTTCTCGCGCTGGATACACCTTTCCGTCGTTGTCGCGAGAGTGCGAGGTGATCGCATAGACGACCCCCGCGCGGTCCACGGCGACGCCTTCGAGGTCGTCGAGCTCGCCGATTTCGTCCCGCTCAGGGTCGTCGCCAAGCAGACCGAGCGCGTCGCGGATCTGGTCGAACACGCTGACCTCGCGCTGGGCGTCGTGGGTTGCCAGGGGCGCGACGCTGACGCGACCATCGGCGCCGATGTCGATCACGCTGAGCGCTTGCCGGCTATCGTCTTCAACGACGACGAAGCGCCCATCGGGGAGTTGCTGAATACCCGATGGCTCATAGACGCCGGTCAGGGTGCGGAAGGAGGGGGGCGTGTTCGGTGTCAAGGGGGGTATTCTCCGGGCAGGGCTGAGAGGCAGCGACTTCGGTGTTTCCTTCGCTGTTCCGTGCAGTATCCACGGCGCCGACAGGGGTCGTCAATCGCGCGTCTCAGATGTGACACCTGCCGACGTTGTCGGCGATCGAGCGCCAGCGATGGCCGTTGCGACGCAACAGGGCGTCGGCTGCAGCGGGGCCATCGCTGCCGGCGGCGTAGGCGGGCAGGGGTTCGTCCTGCTGCGCGGCCCAGGCGTCTTCGATCGGGCCGATCAGCCGCCATTGCGCTTCGACGCCGTCGCGACGGGTAAACAGCGTCGGGTCGCCGCGCATCGCGTCGAGCAGCAAGACGGCGTAGGCGGAGGGCGGCTGGCCGGCGAAAGCCGAGTGGTAGCAGAAGTCCATGCTCACCGGCGTCGCTTCTTTCCCCATTCCCGGTTGCTTGGCGCCGAAGGCGAGGCTGATCCCCTCGTCGGGCTGGATGCGCAGGGCGATGTTGTTGGCGTCGACCGCCGCCGCGTTGGGAAAAAGGCCAACCGGCGGCTGCTGAAAGTGAACGGTGATTTCGGTGAGCGGACGCGCGAGCCGTTTTCCGGTACGCAGATAGAAGGGCACACCGGCCCAGCGCCAGTTATCAATGGCCAGTTCCAGCGCCGCGTAGGTCTCGCTCCGCGAATCGCGGGCAACGCCGTTTTCGTCAAGGTAGCCGGGGACCGGCAGGCCATCGATGGTCCCCGAGGCATACCGCGCACGCACCGTATGTCTGCCGACCTCGTCGGGCGTCATCGGGCGGATGCTACGCCAAACCTCGATCTTCTTGTCGCGGACGATGTCGGCGTCGAGCGAGGCGGGCGCTTCCATGGCGGTTAATGCCAGGAGCTGCAGCAGGTGGTTGGCGACCATGTCGCGCAGCGCTCCCGATTCTTCGTAGTAGCCCGCGCGATGTCCGACACCGAGCGCTTCGGCGGCCGTTATCTCGACGTATCGGACATGGTGACGGTTCCACACCGGCTCGAAAAGCGCGTTGGCAAAGCGGAAGAAGAGGATGTTCTGCACCGTCTCCTTGCCCAGATAGTGGTCGATGCGATAGACCTGTTCTTCGTCGAAGGCCTCGGCGAGCGTGGCGTTGAGAGCGCGTGCCGACGCCAGGTCACGGCCAAAAGGTTTCTCGATGACGATGCGCACCCAGCCCCGCTGCGCCCGGTTCAGTTCCGCGCTGGCAAGTTGGCGAATGATGAGCGGGGCGGCGCTGGGCGCGGTGGCCAGATAGAACAGACGGTTGGCGGCGGCGGGCGAGGGCTGTGCATCGAGGTAGGCTGCCAGTCGCTGGTGAGTTCCGGGGTCGGCGAAGTCGCCTTGAAGATAATGCAGCCGCGCCGCGAAGGTGGGCCAATTGCCAGCGGCGCTCTTGGTCGCCTCGGTCGTCTCGGGCGATTCGGCGACACCCGCCCGCAGATGCTCGGCGAAGCGGTCGTCGGCCATGCGCTGGCGACCGATTCCCAGGACCTGGAAGTGCTCGGTCATGCAGCCCTCGCAAGCCAGCCGGAAAAGCGCCGGGATCAGCTTGCGCCGCGTCAGGTCGCCGGTGGCACCAAAAATGATTACCGTGCACGGTTCGGCCGCGGGCAGCGGCGTCGCCGGCGCTGCGCGGGAAGTGGTCAAGTCGCCCGGAGGCGGAATGGGCGAAGCGGGTAACATCGTAGACATCGTTTTCTCCTGTCGAAAGCGTCCTGAAACGGGTGCTTCAGGAGTTGGGCGAGGGATTGACGAAGATATCGACACCGCCGTCGGGCGTGATCCGACTTGCCGGAATAGGCTCGCCGTTGCGCCAGTCGCGCAGTGCTTCGTGCTTCCCTGTGCCATTGACCAAGAAGATCACCTGCCTCGCCTTGCTCAGCCGTTCGGGGCTCAGCGAGACGCGTTGCGGTGGTGGCTTGGGAGCGTCCAGAACGGCGATCACGGGCGGCAGCGTTATCGCGCTTTCCCAGGCCTGTCCGGGAAACAGGCTGGCGGTATGACCGTCTTCGCCGAGGCCCAGGAGTACCAGATCGAAGTCACTTCCGCCGTTCATCCGGGCGACTTCCTGCGCGTAGCGGTGCGCTGCCTTTTCGGGCCCCAACTGGGCTGGAATCGGGTGGATTTGCCGGCCTGGGATGGCCACCTGATCGAGCCATGCGCTGCTCGCCATCGCGCTGTTGCGCTGCGGATCGGCAGGCGGCAGGCAGCGCTCGTCGCCGAAATAGATATGCCACGCCGACCAGTCTGTCGTGGCCGTGCGCAGTGCGCGGTAAACATTGCGCGGCGTCGTGCCCCCGGCAAGAACAATGTGAAAGGCGCCACGCTCGGCAATGGCTCGCTGCGCGCTGGTGACGATGGCGCTGGCGGCGGCCCGCTCGAGGTCGCTGCGGCCGTCGAATTCGTGCCAGCGGCGCCGCTGCACGGCGTTCAGCTCGGTTCGGCGTTGTTGCGCACGAGAAGCTACCTGCGTGTCGGCTCGACGTGGCCGCCGAAGCCCTCGCGCATCGCCGAGAGCATCTTCTCGGCAAAGGTATGTTCCTGGCGCGAGCGGAAGCGGGCGTAGAGCGCAGCGGTGAGCACTTCGGCGGGCACCGCCTCGTCGATCGCCGCCTGAACGGTCCACCGCCCCTCGCCGGAGTCCTGCACGAAGCCGCTGTAGCCGGACAGCTCCGGCTGCCTGGCGAGCGCCGCCGCGGCAAGGTCGAGCAACCAGGACGTCACCACGCTGCCGCGCCGCCACAGCTCGGCGATCTCGGCGAGGTCGAAATCGTAGCGTTGATCGCTCGGCAGGGCGTCGCTGTCGGCGTTCCTGAGAACGTCGAAACCCTCGGCGTAGGCCTGCATCAGGCCGTACTCGATGCCGTTATGCACCATCTTGACGAAGTGTCCGGCACCGGCCGGGCCGCAATGCAGATAGCCCTGCTCGGCAGTGCTGCCGGGCGTTCTCCCCGGCGACGGCGGGATGCCGGAAGGACCTGGCGCCAGCGTCCGGAAAACCGGTTCGAGCCGTTTCGCCGCCGCCGCGTCGCCGCCCACCATCAGGCAATAGCCTCGTTCCAGGCCCCAGACGCCGCCACTGGTGCCGGCGTCGAGATAAATGATGCCCCGTTCGGCGAGCAGTCGCGCGCGGCGCACGTCGTCCTTGAAATGGCTGTTTCCACCATCGACGATGACGTCGCCAGCGGCGAAATGGTGGGCCAGTTCCATCACCGTCGCGTCGGTGATCTCGCCCGCCGGGACCATGATCCATGCCACGCGCGGCGGCGTCAGCTTTTCCGCGAGCTCGACCAGGCTGGCGACGCCCGTCGCTCCTTCCCGTTCGAGTTGCGCCACGGTTTCCGGCTTGGGGTCGTAGACCACGCAGTCGTGTCCACCCTGCAGCAGTCGCCGCGCCATGTTGGCGCCCATGCGGCCCAATCCCAGCATCGCAATTTGCATCGTCATTGCTCCTCGATCAGCAGTTCAATCGGCAAAGCGCAGGCGCGGACGAACGGCGCGGCTGGCTAGCCGCGACGCCAGGCGTGGAAGCGCGCGACCCATGCGAGCAGCTTCTGCGGTGCGTGCGCTTTCTTCCAGTTGCCGGCGACGTACTTGTTGGCTTCGGCGAGTGTCGGGTAAATGTGAATGGTGCCGAGAATCTTGTTCAGCCCGATGCCGTGGCGCATGGCCAGGACATACTCGGCGATCAGGTCGCCGCCGTGCTCGCCGACGATGGTGACGCCGAGAATCCGGTCCTTGCCGGGGACGGTGAGCACCTTGATGAAGCCGTGCGCTTCGCCGTCGGCGATCGCCCGGTCGAGATCGTCGATGCCGTAGCGCGTCACTTCGTAGGGGATGTTGCGTTCCCTGGCGTCGGTCTCGTTGAGCCCGACGCGCGCGACCTCGGGCTCGACAAAGGTCGCCCAGGGGATCACCGAGTAATCGGCACGAAACTTCCTGAAGGGATCAAAGAGCGCATTGACGGCCGCGTACCAGGCCTGATGGGCGGCCGTGTGGGTGAACTGGAAGGGCCCGGCGACGTCGCCGGCAGCGTAGATGTTCGGGTATTTCGTTTGCAGGAAGTCGTTGGTCTCGATCGTCCGATCCGCGGCAATACCCAGTTCTTCGAGGCCGTAGCCGCTCAGGTTGGCTGCCCGGCCGACCGCGACCAGCAGGGCGTCGAAGGGAATACGCACTTCCTCGCCCTGGTGCTCGGCGAGCAGTGTTTTCTCGCCGTCTTCGACGACAAAGGCTTTCGCCTGGTGGTTGAGCAGCACGGCGATGCCTTCATCGCGGAAGCGCTGGGTGACCATTTCCGAGACTTCGGGGTCTTCGCGGACCATGATCCGTGGCCCCTGCTGAACCTGTGTCACCTGCGCGCCGAAACGGGAGAAGGCCTGCGTCAGTTCGCAACCGATCGGGCCGCCGCCGAGGACGAGCAGGCGGCGCGGCAGTTGGCGCAGCTCCCAAATGGTGTCGGAGGTGTAGTAGCCGACTTCTTCGAGACCGGGAAGCGACGGTACGAAGGGGCGGCCGCCGGTGGCGATGACGATGCTGCGCGTCGTCAGCCGCTCGTGTTCGCCGCTGTGGCGCACCAACTCGACCTCCCACGGCGAGACGATCTTCGCGCTGCCGGCGATCACCTCGACGCCGAGTTCGGAGTAGCGCTCGGCCGAGTCGTGCGGTTCGACGGTCCTGATGACCCGCTGCACGCGCTCCATCACCTCGGCGAAATCGAATTCGGCCTTCGCTTCGCGGATGCCGAATTCCTGCGAGCGTTGCATGTGCGAGAGCAGCCTGGCCGAGCGGATGATGGCTTTCGAAGGCACGCAGCCGGTGTTCAGGCAGTCGCCACCGAGTTTGTGTTTCTCGATCAGCGTCACCTTCGCCTTGACCGCCGCGGCGATGTAGGCGGTGACCAGTCCCGCGGAACCGGCACCGATGACGATCAGGTTGCGGTTGAAGCGTGCGGGCTTCTTCCACCCCGCATAGACCTTGCGCGCGGCGAGGGCGTCGACGATCTTCTTGGCGATCAGCGGGAAGAACCCGAGCAGAACGAAGGAAGCGACCAGCGCCGGCGAGAGAATCCCGGCCAGCGAGTCGATCCTGGCCAGTTGCGTTCCGGCGTTCACGTAAACCAGCGTTCCGGCGAGCATGCCGAGCTGGCTGACCCAGTAGAAGGTGCGCGTCTTGAGCGGCGTCAGCCCCATCACCAGGTTGATGACGAAGAAAGGGAAGAGCGGCACCAGGCGCAGGGTGAAGAGATAGAAACCGCCTTCCTTGTCGATGCCGGCGTTGATTGCCCGCATGCGGTCGGAAAAGCGCTTCTGCACCCAGTCGCGCAGGAGGAAGCGCGACGCCAGGAAGGCCAGGGTGGCGCCCAGAGACGAGGCAAAGGAAACCAGCAGCAGGCCCCAGAAGAGGCCGAAAATGGCGCCGCCGGCTAGCGTCATGACCGCCGCGCCGGGTAGCGACAGGCCGGTCACGGCGACGTACGCGACAAAGAACAGCAAGCCCGCCTTGACCGGCTGCGCGTTTCGCCAGGCCTCGATCGCCTCCTGCTGGCTCTTGAAGTGCTCGATGCTCAGGAAGCGCCCGAGGTCGAGGGCGAAATAGGCGACCAGCAGGCCAGCCAGTGCAGCAATCAGCAGCAGTCGTCGAATATTCATGGGCTTTCCGATCCAGAGTGGTGCTGCATTCCTGATGAGGCCTTCAGCAACCCTGAGAGCAGCGTGAAACCGGTGGGTGGCGGGATTTGACCCGCTCCACACCGCTGCCCACGTCACCAAGACCGTGCAACCATCCCCAGCCACCGTCATTGCGAGGAGGCGCAGCCGACGCGGCAATCCAGTTCCATTGTCTGACCACCCGTCCGCCACATCAGCCAGGCGGAAAACAGAACCTCTCGATTGCCACGTCGGCTAAGCCTCCTCGCAATGACGTGCGCGGGCTGGAGGGGCGGCGCATTTCCGACGCGACTCTCAGCAAGCGATCAGCCGTTGCAGGTCGGCGCCGCGGCGACTTCGTCGCCGAGCGCACCGCCACAACTCGATCCCTGTCCCGCCGTGCAGCCATAGCAGTGCTCGGCGACGCGGATCGCTCGGCCTTCGAGCGCCGTTGCGCTGACCTCGCTGATGTGCAGCCGCGGCTGGCCGAGCGCGCCGGAGGGGACACCGAGCGGGAGGCCGAGTTGCTGGTTGAAGTCGCAATCGTAGAGGTAGCCCTGCCAGTCGATCGACAGGAGGTTGCGGCACATCACGTGTTCGACGTTCTCGTCGCGATGGGCGCCGCGTAGCAGCTGCATGTAGCTGTTGAACTGACCCTTGGAGATCAGCATCGACCCGAAGCGCTGGATCGGCATGTTGCTGAGTGTGTACAGTTCGTTGAAAACGATGCCGAACTCGCGCCCGAGATGGTCGCGGTACGCGGCGGCGAGCGCCTCCTGCGGCGGCGGCAGCGTCGGCCCTTGCGGGTTGAAGACCAGATTCAGGATCAGGCCGCTGTCGGCTGCCGCGTAGCCCAGCGCATTGAGGCGCTGCAGGCCGCGGATGCTGCCGTCGAAGGTCCCCTTGCCGCGTTGCCGGTCGACGTTCTCTTCGAGATAGCAGGGCAGCGAGGCGACGACCTCGACGCCGTGCATGGCGAGGAACTCGGCGAGGCCCTCGTGACCCGGTTCTTCGAGAATGGTCAGATTGCAGCGGTCGATGACGCGCAGACCGCGTTGCCGCCCGGCCACCACTAGGCGGCGGAAATGCCTGTTCAATTCAGGGGCGCCGCCGGTCAGGTCGAGCGCCTTGACTTCCGGGCTGGCGGCGATGAAGGCAAGCAGCGCGTCGACCGTTTCGGCGGTCATTTCCTCCTTGCGCTGCGGGCCGGCATTGACGTGGCAATGGATGCAGCTCTGATTGCAGCGATAGCCAAGGTTGACCTGCAGGGTTTCGACCGAGCGCCGGCTCAAGGCCGGAAAAGTGCTGATCGCGAGAAGGGGCAGGGTGGCATGCATTCGGTTTTACTCCGGTTGATCGTCCTGCCTTGGTCGAGAGCAAGCGGTATTTCCTTACAGCGTGCGCGATCAGAGGCGCGCGAAACGACCGTCAACACGCAGGCAACGACGCACCCCCGGCGTTTCGCGCTGATCGCGCTGGCCATCGAGAATGGTAAGGAAGTTGGCGGGTCGGCACGGGCTCACTACCCCGCTCCCTTCGCTATGGCGCCAGAGCGGCTTCCGCCAGACCAGCCAATGCCTGGCGCAGCTTTTCGGCGACCGGGCACTGTCCGACGCCATGGCGTTGGGCAAGGAAGAGGGGGTCGTTGTAACCCAGCCAGACCTGCGCGCTGTCGTCCTCCCAGATCAGCGCCTTGAGCGGCAAATCGATGCCGACGGTCTGCGCGCATTCCATGAACGGCGTTCCGCCCTGCGGATTGCCGAAGATGATCACCTCGGTCGGCCGCAACGACTTGCCGATGGTGGCCGCGCCCGCAGCGTGATCGACACGCGCGAAGACGGTGAGCCCGCGTTTCCTGACGACGTTCTCGAAGCGGGTCATCGTCTCCGTCGCGCTGTACGGACTCTTGACGAGCACCAGGCCGTCGGCAGCCGAGGCCAGCGAGACGAGTGCCATCAGGACGAGGGCGACGAGCGAGTGCAGGGTCTTCATGGAGAACTCCTTTCAGGTTGGCTCGGGGGTTCATTCACTATGCCAGCAAATCAGGGTTCCGAGAAGCGCCGCACCGCGCCGCGTCGTTCGCGACCAACCTCAGTGCGGTGCACCGCGGTGGCGGTTTTGCCAGGCACTCACTTGGATATGGTGATCGGCAGGTCGACGCCCTTGACCTCGCCGACGGCGGTCTGGAAGAGGTCGCCGAGCATGGCGAAGGTGGCGCGGTCCCATTGCGTGTCGCCGACGCTGTAGCTGCGCCCAGCGAAGTCGACCGAGGCGATCGTTCCTGGTGGGGGTGAATCGGAGATCTCGATGTGCAGTGAGGAGCGGGGATTCTCCGCGGTCGGCCCGGTGCGCGGGTCGGGAGCGACGTCAAACTCGGGAACCGCACGCGCGCCGTTGGCGACGAAGGCCAGCATCTGCAGCATGCTGCGCAGCTTGATTGCCCCGCGAATGGCAAAATCGCCGCCGGGGCCGTCCGGCCGGACGTCGAGGAAGACGAAGCCGCGCGGGTTGCGCTTGATGCGCTCATTGAGCTCGAAACGCGCCTGATTGCTGAGCGACATCGGATCGACGTTCATCACCACTACACGCCCTGCCTGAAAGCGCGCCAACTGGTAGCTGCCGTCGGCGGTCCGTCGCCACTGCAGACCCTCCTTGTCGGCATTGATGACGTCGGCCGCGCTCGGTGCCGTCTTCAACGCCGGCGCTATCGGTTCCTCGAAGACCAGCGTTCGCACGAACAGCTTGCGGTTGTCATTCAGCCAGCGCAGGTGCGTGGCGATGCGCCGGAACTCGGTGTACTCCTGGTCTAGCGCCGGGTCGTTGGCGATGAAGCGGGCGAAGCTGCCGTCGCTGTTTTGCACTTCGATCCCGGAAGCGAGCAGCCGCGTCACGCGGTCAATCGCACCGCCCTGGAAGACCAGGAACTCGAATGACTGGTCCTTGAACGGCGTCAGAACGCGCTCGGTGAACGCCTGTCCGGAGAGCGGATGAATACTGAAGGTCGGGTTCTCGGAGGCGCCGGTGCCGGCGTTCAGGCCCAGAAAGCTATCGCCCGACGTTCGGTGCCACTCGCCGCCGACACCGAGCGTGGTCGTCCAGTTGAAGGTTGCGGCGATGGTCGAGGTCGAGGTGAAGTGTACCGGCTTGCCGTTGTCGGTGCGGGCGATGTTCAGCAGCAGAAGTTTCTGGTCGAGGCGGCTGGTGACTTCGTCGTAGCCGAGCACCTGCCGCTCCAGAACCGGTGGGCCGGCGCAGCCGGCGACGGCCAGAGCGAACAGTGCTGGAGCGGCGCTGCGAGCCACTTTGGCGAGCCCCGAGGTGGCGGTCCGTGGGCTGGGGGATTTCATGTTGATGGTCTCCTTGGTGGCTTGGGAGCACGCCATGGCGAGCCAGTGAGGCGGTGCGACGCCTGGCGCCGCTAGAGCGGCCCAGGCGTTCACTCGTTCAGCCCGGCAGCGGGTCGGCGTTACCGAGCGCAGTCGTATTCAGGCCGCCGTCGACGTACATGATCTCGCCGGTAATCGCGCTGGCCAGGTCGGAGAGCAGGAAGGCGGCGGCGTTGCCGACTTCGTCGATGGTGATGTTGCGACGCAGCGGCGCGTTGTGCGCGTTGTAGGCGAGCAGGCGCGAGAAGTTGCCGATGCCGGAAGCGGCCAGGGTCTTGATCGGTCCCGCCGAGATGGCGTTGGCGCGGATGCCTTGCGGGCCGAGGCAGAAAGCGAGGTAGCGGGTGGCCGCTTCGAGGCTGGCCTTGGCCAGGCCCATGGTGTTGTAGTTGGGCAGGGTGCGTTCGGCGCCGAGGTAGGAGAGCGCCAGCAGGGCCGGGTTGCGGCCTTTGAGAAGCAGCGGTCGGGCGGCCTTGGCCAGTCCGGCGTAGCTGTACGAGGAAACATCGTGCGCGATGCGGAAGGCGTCGCGCGAGATGCCGTCGAGGAAGTCACCCTCGATCGCTTCGCCGGGGGCGTAGGCGATCGAATGCACCAGGCCTTCGAGGCCGTCCCACTGCTCGGCGAGAGCGGCGAAGAGGGCGTCGATGTCGGGATCCTCGGCGACATCGCAGCGATAGACCAGGGTGCTGTCAAACTCCGCAGCGAATTTGGCGACACGCGTTTCGAAGCGTTCGTTCTGGTAGGTAAAGGCCAGCTGCGCGCCTTCGCGGTGGCAGGCCTTGGCAATGCCGTAGGCGATCGAGTGCTTCGACAGTACGCCGGTGATCAGAATGCGCTTGTCGGCGAGGAATCCCATGACTTCTCCCGTAACTAGAAGGGGTTGCGTTGGCAGCTTGGTTGCGAATCAGCGTAACCGACGCATTATAAGGGAATTGCATGGCCCGCCGTCCAAAAGCCCGCGCTCCGTCGGGCGTCGGCCGCTGGTCAATGCGGCCCGCGGCCGCCACGGCAGCTGACTTCGCGGTAAACTGCAGGTCATGCCCGCCCTTCGCCTTGCCGTTCGACGGCTCCTCCAGCCTGTCCTTCTCCTGCTGTCGCTGCTGTTCCTGCTCGCGGCGTGCAGCAGCGAACAGAACGACCCCTATCCGCAGGCCGAGCGCGGCAAAAACATTCTCTATGCGGCGTTCACCGACCGTCCGAAACACCTCGATCCGGTGCAGTCGTACAGCGAAGACGAGATCACCTTCACGGCGCAGATCTACGAGCCACCGTTGCAGTACCACTATCTGAAGCGGCCGTACACGCTGATCCCGGCGACCAGTGAGGAGGTGCCGGTCGCGCGCTATTACGACGCACGGGGCGACGAGTTGCCGGCCGACGCGCCGGTGGCCGAGATTGCGCGCAGTGTCTACGACATTCGCATTCGCCCGGGTATCCGTTACCAGCCGCATCCGGCCTTCGCCACCGATGCCGCCGGGCAGCCGGTGTATCGTGATCTTGACGCCGAGAAGTTGCGCGGCATCGATCAGATCGCTGACTTTCCCGACGCCGGCACGCGCGAACTGGTCGCCGACGACTATATCTACCAGATCAAGCGTCTGGCGCACCCGCGCCTGCATTCGCCGATCTTCAGCATGATGAGCGAGCGCATCATCGGACTGGGCGAACTCGGTGAGACACTGCGCGAGGCGGCCAAAGAGATGCCGTCAGACGCCTGGCTGGATCTCGATCGCTTCCCGCTCGCCGGCGTGACGCGTGTCGATCGCTACACCTATCGCATCGAGCTGCACGGCAAGTATCCGCAGTTCCCCTACTGGCTGGCGATGCCCTTTTTCGCGCCGGTGCCGCGCGAGGTGGACCGCTTCTACAGCATGCCGGGGATGGCCGAGAAGAACCTGACGCTGGACTGGTATCCGGTCGGCACCGGACCGTTCATGCTCACGCGCAACGATCCGAACAGCCGCATGGTGCTCGAACGCAATCCGAATTTCCATGGTGAGACCTATCCCTGCGTCGGCGAACCCGGTGACGAGGCGGCAGGCTTGCTGGCCGACTGCGGCAAGCCCTTGCCGTTCATCGACAAGGCGGTTTTCTCTCGCGAGAAGGAGGCGATTCCCTACTGGAACAAGTTCCTGCAGGGCTACTACGACGCTTCCGGGATTTCGTCGGACAGCTTCGACCAGGCGGTGCGCCTCGGCGTCGGCGGCGACGTGAGCCTGACCGACGAGATGCGCGCCAAGGGAATCCACCTGCTGACCAGCGTCCGCCCCTCGGTTTTCTACATGGGTTTCAACATGCTCGATCCGGTCGTCGGCGGCCTCTCGGAGCAGGCGATCAAGCTGCGCCAGGCCCTGTCGATCGCCGTCGACCAGGAGGAGTTCATCTCCATCTTCATGAACGGTCGCGGCATCGCGGCGACCAGCCCCTTGCCGCCGGGAATCTTCGGCTATCTCGACGGTGAGGACGGTAACAATCCAGTGGTGTACGACTGGGTCGATGGGCGCCCGCAACGCAAGGCAATCGAAGTGGCGCGCAAACTGCTCGCCGAAGCCGGCTGGCCGAATGGCCGCAACGCCACGACCGGCGAACCGCTGGTCGTCAATCTCGATACCACCAGCGGTGGCATGGGCGAGAAGTCGCGCCTCGACTGGCTGACCCGGCAGTTCGCCAAGCTCGATATCCAGCTGGTCGTTCGCTCGACCGACTTCAACCGCTTCCAGGAGAAACTCCGCAAGGGTGCGGTGCAGCTCTACTACCTGGGCTGGAACGCCGACTATCCCGATCCGGAGAACTTCCTCTTCCTGCTCGACGGCACCGACGGCAAGGTCGCGGTCGGTGGCGAGAACGCCTCCAACTACGCCAACCCCGCGTACGACCGCCTCTTCGAACGGATGAAGAACATGGAAAGCGACGGGCCGCGCGGCGCCGAGCGCCTGGCCATCATCCGCGAGGCGATCGCCTTGCTGCAGCACGATGCGCCGTGGATCTACGGTTTTCATCCGAAGAGCTATACCCTCGGTCATAGCTGGCTGCACAACCGCAAGTCGACCGACGTCGGCAACAACATCCTCAAGTATCAGCGTATCGACGTCGCCCGGCGCGCGCGCTTGCGGCAGGAATGGAACGAGCCGGTGCTCTGGCCGCTGCTCGTCGCGTTGCTGCTGCTGGTCGCCGTGATCCTGCCGGCAGCGATCGGTTATCGGCGCCGCGAGCGCGGGACCGCACGCTGATGGGGGTGCTGCTGTTGCCCGCGATCGGCCTGTCTTGCCGCAACGGCGGTCCGTCGGCGTTGCTTGCGGTATAGTCGCCGACCATGCTCGCCTACCTCGTTCGCCGCCTGCTCTACGCCTTGCCGATTCTGCTTGGCGTGAACGTGATCACCTTTGCCCTGTTTTTCGTGGTCAACACCCCCGACGACATGGCGCGCATGCAGCTCGGCGTCAAGCGCGTGACCCCGGAGGCGATCGAAAAGTGGAAGGCTCAACGTGGTTACGACAAGCCGCTGTTCATCAACGAAGCAGCGAGTGGCAGCGCGGTGTTCACCGATACCATTTTCTTCAGCAAGTCGGCGCTGATGTTTGCCGGCGATTTCGGGCGCGCCGAGGATGGTCGCGACATCGCCCGCGAGATTACCTCGCGGATGGGTCCGTCGCTGGCGATCGCGCTGCCGACCTTCGTCATCGGCCTGCTGGTGACCGTCTCGTTCGCGCTGATGCTGACCTTCTTTCGGGCCAGCTACCTCGATTTCTGGGGCGTCGTGCTGTGCGTGGCGATGATGTCGATCTCCGGTCTGTTCTACATCATCGGCGGCCAGTTTCTGATCAGCAAGATGTGGAAGCTGGTACCCATTTCGGGCTACGGTGGCGGTCTCGACGCCTGGAAATTCGTCATTCTGCCGGTGCTGATCGGCGTCATCTCGGGGATCGGTTCGTCCACCCGCTGGTATCGGACCATCTTCCTCGAGGAAATTTCCCGCGACTACGTGCGTACGGCGCGCGCCAAGGGACTTTCCGAGCTGGCGGTGCTCTTCCGCCATGTCCTGCGCAACGCGATGATTCCGATCCTGACCGGCGTGGTGGTGGTCATCCCGCTGCTGTTCATGGGCTCGCTGCTCACCGAATCGTTCTTCGGCATTCCCGGTCTCGGCAGCTACACCATCGACGCCATCAACGCCCAGGACTTCGCGGTCGTGCGGGCGATGGTCTTCATTGGCTCGGTGCTGTACATCGTCGGCCTGATCCTCACCGACCTCTCCTACACCTTCGTTGACCCGCGGATTCGTTTCAACTGATGGCTTTCCTTCCCGTCATCCTCTGGTCGGATGTGCTGATCTGGCTGCTCTTCGTCGCGGCGGGCGTTTTCGGCTGGCTGTCCTTGCGCAATCCGCTGTGGCGGACCGCCTGGCAGCGGGTCGGCCGCAGTCGGTCGGGGATGGCTTCGGCGACGGTGTTGCTGGTCTTCGTTCTTGTCGGTCTGCTCGATTCGCTTCATTATCGGCCGCGCCTGGAAAACGATGCCGGGCATCTGGCCAGCAGCGACGCCGTGCCCGGGGAAAGTGCGGCCGGCAAGCCGCCTGCGGCGTATGCCGTCGAGGTGCTGTCGCTGCTCGACGCGATCCTGACGCCGCTGCGCACGCGCAACGAGAAAACCTATTCGGAACCGCTGGCGACACGTGCCTACGCCAAGGAGTCGATCGAATCGCGCGACGCCGCTGGCGAACTGCAGAAAACGCGCGATTATCCGCGCCTGAAGCACGGCGGCATTCATCTCGGCGCCGACGAAGCGGGTCGCGATGCCGACATCGGGCAGCGTTTGCTAAGGGCGCTGGCGCTGGCTATTCTCGCCTGGTGGGCGCTGGCGGCGGCGACCGCGGCGCGTCTCGCGCACCGGGAAGCCTGCGCGCACAGGGAAGCCTGGCGGCGCATCTGGAGCAACGAGAGCGATTTCGCCTGGAACGCGGTTCTCGCCGCTGCCGGCGCCGTTCTGCTGGTCGCCCTGCCGCTGGGCATGCTCGCCGTCCACTACCATGTTTTCGGTACCGACAAGGTTGGTCAGGACGTCCTTTATCAGGTCCTCAAGAGCGTGCGCACCGCTCTGGTCATCGGTCTGGTGACGACGCTGGTGACCTTGCCGCTGTCGATCTTCCTGGGTGTCCTCGCCGGCTACTTTCGCGGTTGGGTCGATGACCTCATCCAGTACCTGTACACCACGCTGAGTTCGATTCCGGGGGTGCTGCTGATCGCCGCTGCGGTGCTGATGATGCAGGTGCTCATCGACAACCACCCGCAGTGGTTCGCCACCGCCGCCGAACGTGCCGACCTGCGCTTGCTGGCGCTGTGCTTCATCCTCGGCGTGACCAGCTGGACCGGTCTTTGCCGGCTGTTACGCGGCGAGACGCTGAAGCTGCGCGAACTGGAGTACATCCAGGCGGCACAGGCTTTCGGGGTTGCCGATCTGCGCATCATCGGCCGCCACATCCTGCCCAACCTGATGCACATCGTGATCATCGCGCTGGTGATGGACTTTTCGAGCCTGGTGCTTGCCGAGGCGGTGCTGTCCTACGTCGGCATCGGCGTCGACCCGACGATGATCAGCTTCGGAACGATGATCAACAATGCGCGCATGGAACTGGCGCGCGAACCGATGGTGTGGTGGTCGCTGGCCGCCGCTTTCGTTTTCATGTTTGCCCTGGTGCTGGCGGCGAACCTGCTCGCCGACGCCGTCCGCGACGCTTTCGATCCACGTATCGCGGGGTCGGCATGAGCGACGGGGCGACGTTGAACGAACGGCTCCTTCTCGAAGTCGCGCGGCTGCGCATTGCTTTCGTCAGTGGCCGCTCGCTGCTGCCGGCGGTCGACGGCGTCGATTTCCAGGTCGCCGCCGGCGAAACGCTGGCCCTGCTTGGCGAGTCGGGTTGCGGCAAGTCGGCCACCGCGCTCGGCCTGCTGCGCCTGCTGCCCGCTGCCGGGCGGGTTGCCGGTGGCGAGGTGTGTTTCGAGGGCCGCGATCTGCTTTCCTTGCCCGAAGCCGAGATGCGAGGCGTGCGTGGCGGCGGCATGGCGATGATTTTTCAGGAGCCGGCGACCAGCCTCAATCCGGTCCTCACCGTCGGTCATCAGCTCGGCGAAGTGCTCGCGCGCCACCTCGGCCTGTCGGGTCAGCCGGCGCGCGAGCGGTCGCTCGAACTGCTTCGCGCGGTCGGCATCGCCGACGCGGAACGTCGCCTCGGCGAGTACCCTTTCCAGCTGTCCGGGGGCATGAAGCAGCGGGTGATGATCGCCGTCGCGCTGGCCGGCAATCCACGCCTGTTGATCGCCGACGAGCCGACCACCGCGCTCGACGTGACCATTCAGGCGCAGATCCTCGAGTTGTTGCGCCAGTTGCAGGCCGAGCGGGCGATGGGCATGTTGCTGATCACCCACGACCTTGGCGTCGTCGCGCAGATGGCGACGCGGGTGGCGGTGATGTACGCCGGCCAGATCGTCGAGGAGGCGCCGCGCGCGGTTTTCTTCTCGGCAGCGCGCCATCCCTACACGCAAAAGCTGTTCGCCGCCTTGCCCGATCTGGCGCGCCGCGGCGGGCGGCTGGAGACGATCCCCGGGCAGGTGCCGCCGCTCGCCGAAATGCCCGGCGGTTGTCGCTTCGCCAGTCGTTGCGAGTACGCCTGGGAGCGCTGTCGGCGGCAGGCGCCGGAATGGCGGCAGGTCGCCGTTGGCCATCGCTTGCGCTGCCATCTCGACGCCTTGCCGGACGCCGGCGCGAGCGCCGGCGTTGCCGCGGCCGTCGAGGTCGAAGAAGCGGCTGCGACGCCCCTGCTCAGCGTCGACGCGCTGCGCGTGCACTTCCCCATTCGGCGCGGTATCCTGCAGCGCACGGTCGGGCACGTGCGGGCGGTCGATGGCGTTTCGCTGGAACTGGCGCGCGGGCGAACCCTGGCGCTGGTCGGCGAGTCGGGCTGCGGCAAGACGACGGTCGGCAAGGCGATCCTGCAGCTGATCGCTGCCAGCGCTGGCAGCGTGCGCCTGCTCGGGCAGGAACTGGGCGGCCTGGCGGGCAAGGCACGCCGGCCGCTGCGTCGTCGCATGCAGATGATTTTTCAGGATCCCTTCGCCTCGCTCAATCCACGCATGTCGGTCGGTGAAATCATTGGCGAGGGAATGGGCGCTTTGCGCATCGACATGCAACGCCAGGGAAGGGCGGCGGCGATCGCTGCCGTCCTCGACCAGGTCGGCCTCGAGGCCGCTGCCGCCCACCGCTATCCGCACGAATTCTCCGGCGGTCAGCGGCAGCGCATCGCGATCGCGCGCGCGCTCGCCGTGCAGCCTGATCTGGTGATTTGCGACGAGCCGACTTCGGCGCTAGACGTCTCGGTACAGGCGCAGATTCTCAATCTGCTGGCGACGCTGCAGGCCGATCTCGGGCTGGCCTATTTGTTCATCACCCATAACTTTGCAGTGGTCGACCATCTCGCTCACGAGGTGGCGGTCATGTACCTTGGCCGCATCGTCGAACGCGGGAGCGTCGACGAGGTGCTGCGTTCGCCACAGCACCCCTATACGCGGGCCTTGTTGTCGGCAGTTCCCAGCGCCCGCCTCGACGCGCAGCCCGAGTTCATTCGCTTGCCGGGGGAAACGCCGTCGCCGGCCAATCCGCCGACGGGTTGCCATTTTCACCCGCGTTGCCGACAAGCGACTGACGCCTGTCGTGAGCGCTATCCCGCAACGAGTGTGCTATCGGCGACGCATAGCGTGCGTTGCCACCTGTATTCGCAGGACGCTGCCAGGTGAGCGAGGCGAGGGCGATGCCTTCGTACCCGACGGTCGGCAGTGCCGCGTGCCGCGGCGCTCTGCCGGGCAGTGACTGCCGGTAGGGGCCCGCTCGTCTGCCCGGTCTGTGGGTTGGGCTAGTTTACGGGAGCGTTGGAGGAGTTCTTGCCCGGCGTGAAGCTGACTTTGGCCACGTTGGCCTTGATTCCCGCTGCCTTGTCCTGCTTGCCGCCGGCTTTGACAGGCTCGGCGGCCGACTTCACCGACGAGAGCTTCTCTGCTGCTGCGGGGGCGTCCACCAGCAGCTTGCTGCCGGACGTGACCTGATCGGAACGCAGCTTGTTGAGCTGTTTGAGTTCAGCCACGGTCATCTCGTAACGCTGGGCAATGCTGAACAGCGTTTCTCCGCGCCGTACGGTGTGTGCGTGCGTGCGGTGTCCCGTCGCCGATTTGGCATCGCTGGGGGCTGCCGGCTTGCTGGCCACCTCTACCTGGACACGGCGCTGTGCCGTGGCCACCGGTGCGCTACGCACGGGTTCGCTGGTGACCACCGTCAGCCGGGTACCGTAATTCACGTGATTGGAACGTAGCTTGTTGCGTTGTTTGAGGTCCGCCAGGCTCATGTCGTAGCGCTCGGCGATGCCGAGCAGCGTTTCACCCTTAGCCACCTTGTGGGTGCGCGTGCGGGTGACCATCGCCGGCGCGGCTGGCGGCGCGGCTGGCGGCGCGTCCGCCTTCGTCACGGCGTGCTTGTCGACGGGCGCAGGCTTTTCAACGACCGGTGCCGGTTCGGACGAGGCGCCAAGGGCGCTCAATTGGACGGCCTGGGCCGGATCATGCGGATCATTCTCTTCGCCGGCGACCAAGAGCGTCGCTCCCGACGCCAGTCGCACGCGACCCTGGATGCCGTTGGCCGCCTTGAGGCCGGCCACGGTCATGCCGAAGCGCGGCGCCACCTGTTCGAGTTTCTCCCCGGGGCGCAAGGTATAGGCCTGCCAGGAAGAAAGCGGCTTGTCGCTTTCCTCGTGCGCCTCGAGGTTGTGATTGAAGGTTTCGAGCTTGTCGGCCGGGATCACCAGCGGTGTTTCGGATTTGATCACCGGGCGATTATGCGAGGGGTTCAGTGCCACGAAGTCCTGGACCGGCATCTCGGCGAGCTTGGCGGCCAGTTTGACGTCGATATTGGTGGGCTTGGTGACGGTCGCAAAGTAGGGGCGCATGGGGACGCCGAGCATGTCGAGGTCGGCGAGGATGTTTGGATTGCTGAAGATGTTCTTCAAGGCCTGCAGCTTGGGGACGTAGTTGCGCGTTTCCTCAGGCATCTTGAGGCTCAGGTAATCGGTTGGCAGACCCTGCGCCTCGTTCTTCTTGATCGCTCTCCCGACCGCGCCTTCGCCCCAGTTGTAGGAGGCCAGCGCCAGGTGCCAGTCGCCGTGCAGCTCGTAGATATATTGCAGGTAATCGAGAGCGGCGCCGGTAGAGGCGACGATGTCGCGCCGCTCGTCAACCCACCAGTTTTGCTCCAGCTTGTACTGCTTGCCGGTCGCCGGAACGAACTGCCACAGACCTGAAGCATGGCTTCGCGAATAGGCGGTCGGATTGTAGGCACTCTCGACCATCGGCAGCAGGGCAATTTCCAACGGCATGCCGCGCTTGTCGAGCTCGACGATGATGAAATGCAGGTAGCGGCTGCTGCGGGTGATCATCCGCCGCAGGTAGTCCGGACGGTTCAGGTACCACTGCTGATGGTGAAGAACGAGCGAGTTGCTGATGTTCGGCATCGCGAAGCCGCGACGCAGGTGCTGGAAAATTTCTGCCGACTCGTAGGTGAGGTCGATGGTTTCGGGGAGTGGGGCGGGCGCAGCGACTTCAATCACTGGCAGGGGGCCATCGGTTCCTGCCGGGACTGCCGTGGTGACTGCCTCGGCCCGCGCCGAACTGCGCAGGGCTGGAACATCGGACTGAAGATTCTCACTCTGCGCTTCGTTCGACCAAGCGCTACCGCAGGCAAGAGCAGCAACAATTGCGAAAGCTATTCGTGGCGTCATCCGTAGGTCCTGTCCTCGTTCTCGGGCGGTGCCAGCTGATCCCGACGAAACCGGTTTGCCCGCGTGGTTTCCCTGCTTCGGGTTACCTGGTTGAATTTTGCCCTACAAGCCTATGATTATAGAACAAACATCTCGTTGCCGTGCCGATCATTTCCGCTCCCGAGGGGCGCTTGCGCAGCGCCAGCGGCTTGCCCGCCGACCGCGCCAGCCGGTGCCCTCGCCCTCTGGGACCTGCCAGGGGACGGCCCGAAAAGAAAAAAGCCCAGTCTGGCTGGGCTTTTTTCTCTCTTGTGCTGGCGGAGTGGACGGGACTCGAACCCGCGACCCCCGGCGTGACAGGCCGGTATTCTAACCAACTGAACTACCACTCCTTGTTTGCTGCTTTTCCCTTCTGTCGGCTGCACGGTGCTTGCTCAGCGACGCCCTCGCCACCCGGGAAGCTGCGCATTATAGCGGATTTCAGCGGGCAAGCAAGTGCAAAAAAGCGCCTTGCCAGCTCGCCTCGGATCAGCGGATCGCACCGACGAAACTGTCGATCTCGGTTCGCGCGTCGCGCAGGTGTTGCAGGCAATCGTCCCACTGCCGGTGGCTCAATGACAGTGTCTCGAGCAGCGCGGCGCGCTCGGCGTCGTGCTCCGCTGGCGGTGTCTGGCCAGCGAGCGCCGCGTAGGCGGCCTGGTCGGCGAGTCCGATCAGGGCGCAGAAGACGCGCTCGTCGCCGGCCGCTTGCGGGTCGTGATGGTGAGCAATGGCGGCGACGTAGCGCGCAGGCAGATCCCAGCGTTCGGCGACCATCTCGCCGACTTCGGGATGGGTGAATTCGAACAGCGTTCGCTCGGCTTCGAGACTGCTCATTGGCGTCGCGCCGCGCTTGAGTTCGAGCACTTGATGGTAGCCGGGTTCGGCCTGGATGGCGAAGATCAGCTTGCCGATGTCGTGCAGGATGCCGGCCATGAAGGCTTCGTCCGGCGAGCAGTCGACGCGCGGAGAAAGGAAGCGGGCGGCGGTGGCGGTGGCGATCGAGTGCTTCCAGAAATCGGTCAGGTTCAGGCGCTCGGTACGGAAGGCGTCGAAGGCGCCAACCGAAAAGATCATCCCCTGAACATTGGTGAACCCGAGCACGCGCACCGCTTCGGCGATGGTGCGGATACGGCGCGAAAAGCCGAAGAACGCGGAGTTGGCGACGCGCAGAATCTTGGCCGAGATCGCCGGGTCATTGACGATTACCCGCTCGACCGCTCGGGCATCGCTGCTCGGGTTCTGCAGGACCTTCAGCGCCTGCACGATGATTGCCGGCAGCGTCGGGACTTCGTAGAGGTCGACCGGCCGGAAACGCGCCAGCGGCTCGGCGGTCAGCTTGTGTCCGCCCGAGGTGTCGCCAAGCTCGCACAGGCCCGGCGCGAGCCCCGGATGGATCAGCTGGAAGACGTGCATGGGGTGCGGCAGATCGCGCAGGCGAAGCATGCCGGTATCGCGCAGGCTGGTGTCCGCCGGCAGGGATTCGCGGACCAGCGCTTCGGTCGGCGAGGTGAGCAGCGTCTGCCCGCCGAGGGTGACCGCCAACAGGCGGGCGCAGCGGTTGACCGTTGTCCCGAAGTAGTCGCCACTGCTGAGATACGCCGGGCCGGTGTGCAGCGCGACCCGCACGCGCAGCGGGGAACTGGTCGTCCAGCGTTGGGCAGCAAGGCTGGCCTGGATCTGGCAGGCCGCCCGCAGCGCCTCGGCGGCATCGTCGAAGGTGACGCAGAAAGCATCGCCGACGGTCTTGAAGACATAGCCATGGTGACGCTCGATCGCCGCCGACAGCAGCGTGTTGTGACGCTGCAGAGCCGTGCGCATGGCCTGCGATTCGGTCTCCCAGAGGTTGGTCGAGCCTTCGATGTCGGTAAATAGAAAGGTGACCGTGATCAGCGACGCATCGCCCAAGGTAAGTTCTGCCGGTCCCATTCACAGCCTCGCTCGTTGGTGGTCGGCGATCAGCTGCCGTCGCTGATTGCTCGACGGGTATGGCCACCGAAGGGTCAGGAATTTGACCGTGCCGACGCGAGTATCCGGGCTTACGGCCACCACCGTCAATCGCGATCACGGCCATCCTGGCCGCTGGCAATAGCGCGCCCGCGCAAGCCTGGTGTCCATTGACGGCGTGCAGGAAGCGCGATCAGCGAGCACAATGATGGGCGTACGGCGGTCCTCAGCCGACGTACGCCATTCACGAACCACCCAAACACCGCAAAGGAGACAAATCATGAGCCAACCGACTGTCTATGGCGATGCCATCAGCACCTACGTGCGTTCCGTGCGCCTGGCGCTGGCGGAAAAGGGGGTCGCACACACGCTCGTCGGCGTGGACCTGGTCAAGGGTGAGCATCTGGAGGGCCAGCATCTCGCCCGCCATCCGTGGGGAAAGATGCCCGCCTTCGAGCACGATGGCAACGCGTTCTACGAGGCTTCGGCGATCATGCGTTACATCGACGAGGTATTTCCCGGGCCGGCGTTGACGCCATCGACGCCCGTTGAACGCGCGCGGATGAATCAGGTGATGAGCATCGTTGAAAGTTATGGCTACCCGGCGTCGATCACCGACATCTTCATTCCGCGCGTACTGGTGCCCTCGCTCGGCGGACAGACCGACGAAGCCCTGGTCGAGGCGGCAAAGCCGCGGGCCGCGTTGTTCCTCAAGGAGATCGCGCGGCTGCTGGGCGCGGGCAGCTACTTCGGCGGCGCGAGCGTGAGTCTCGCCGATCTGCATCTGCTGCCGGTATTGACTTACCTTCGCGCCACCCCGGAAGGCCAGGCCTTGCTGGCGGCGACGCCGACCATCGAGGCCTGGATGGGCCGCATGAACGAGCGCAGCAGCGTCCAGGCGGTGATGCCGGCCAATTGAGAACGGCTCCCGGCAGGATGCCGATGCAGCGGGCGATGTCGCGTTGCGCCCGTCGGGACGATCGCGCGGCGCTACAGCTGGCGCGATCCTCGGCCTGCGGGGCTCTTGCGCGTGCCATGGCTGGTGCCATCAACGGGCGCTCGGCCCGGAGTGGACGATGGAGATGTTGGCCTGGAGCAGTATCTCGCTCACCAAGCAAATCCGCGCTTGCAACGAAGCGCATGGTGGCCGATGCTGATTTCTGGCGCAGAAAATGTCGATCTGGCGCATTTTCGTACACGGAGGTCATCGCTTTGAAAGGCAAAGAGTTGCTGGAGAGGAATCATGTCTGAACCCATAGAGATCCTGCGCGGAGTCGTACATCCGTGGTATTGCGACAACTTTGGCCATATGAATGTCCGTTGGTATAGTCATTTTTTCGATGACGCCGCGTTTCACCTGTGGCCGCTGTACTGGGGGAGTCACAGGAAAATGCAGGATGAGTTTGGCGTTCATACCGTAACAGCCTCTGCGACGGTACAGTTCTTGCAGGAGCTGCTCGCAGGGGATCTGATTTTGGTAGATAGTTTGCTGACCCGTGTTGGCCGCAAAAGCTGTACTTTTACCGAGCGAATGTTGCATGTTGACACTAGGGAAGTGCATGCCACATACGAGACCGTAGAAGTCTTCTTTGACCCGAAAACGCGCCGGGCAACAGAAATTCCGGCCTCAATCAGGCAGGCGTTGGAAAATGCATACAAGATCGCTCAACAGGACCATTAGCCGGCAGGCTCTTGGTCGCCGAAGCAGATGGAGAAGGGGGAAAGGAGCGCTATCGATGGAAAGCGGCCGGACCGGGCGTCGGCAGCGAAGCCACCTGTATCGCTCGCCCCAACGGCGGATAATACGCCTGACCGAGGCTTCCACTTGAGGTGTCGAGATGGCGATCCGCGACTGGCCTGAAGACGAGCGACCACGCGAGCGGCTGCTGGCTCGCGGTGCCGCTGCCCTGTCCGATGCCGAATTGCTGGCGATCTTCCTGCGCGTCGGCAGCAAGGGGAAAAGCGCGGTTGATCTGGCGCGCGAGTTGATTGGCGGTTTTGGCGGGCTGAACCGCATGTTTGCGAGCAGCCTGGCCGATTTTTCTGCCGTGCCGGGGATGGGTCCGGCGAAGTACGCGCAGCTGCAGGCGGTGCTCGAAATGGCGCGGCGGGCGCTCGGCGAAGGCCTGAAGGAGCAGGGGCTGGCCTTCGCCTCGCCCGGCGGTGTGCGCGACTACCTGCGGCTGCATCTCGCTGGCCTGCAGCATGAAGTTTTCCTGGCCCTGTGGCTCGATGCCCAGAACCGCCTGATTGTCGCCGAAGAGCTGTTTCGCGGCACGCTGACGCAGACCAGCGTCTATCCGCGCGAGGTGGTCAAGCACGCGCTGCGGCACAATGCGGCGGCGGTGGTGCTGGCGCACAATCATCCGTCGGGGGTGGCCGAGCCTTCGCGCGCCGACGAACTGCTGACCAGCGAGCTGAAGCAGGTGCTGGCGCTGGTCGAAGTGCGCGTGCTCGATCATTTCATCGTGGCCGGACAATCGCCGCCGCTATCTTTTGCCGAGCGAGGCCTGTTGTAGGTCGTGGTGGAGAAAAGCCCGGGCGCCGGGACCAAAATGCTTGAAGTAGACCCCCTGCCTGCGCTAAAATCGCGGGTTTTCTTCCCTCAGACAATTGGAGCGACAATCATGGCGCGTGTTTGCCAAGTCACGGGCAAAGGCCCGATGGTGGGGAACAATGTTTCCCATGCCAACAATAGAACGAAGCGCCGCTTCCTTCCGAATCTGCAGTATCGCCGTTTCTGGATCGAGAGCGAGAGCCGCTGGCTGCGCTTGCGCGTATCGAACGCCGGTTTGCGCACTATTGACAAGAACGGTATCGACGTGGTGCTCGCAGACCTGCGCGCGCGCGGCGAGATCTGACCAGGAGAGCAGCTATGCGTGACAAGATCAAGCTCGAGTCGACCGCCGGAACCGGCCACTTCTACACGACGACCAAGAACAAGCGCACGATGCCGGGCAAGATGGAGATCAAGAAGTACGATCCCAAGGCCCGCAAGCACGTGATCTACAAGGAAATCAAGCTCCGCTGAGCGACGCGCGCGAGCGTGCTCGCGCGGCTCCTGGCGGAAAGCTGTTCCCACGGGCGGGGCGGCCGCGAAAGCGGTGGCTCCGCTTTTTGTCGCCCGCGCTTTCGCTCGCCATCGCCCGTCGCCGCTACGAGCAGCCGCGCGGGCTATGCCAATCGCTGCTCGCTACTCGGCGGCTTCGACCAGGCGGCGGTCGCGGACGCTCTTGGCGAGGACTTCCAGGACCAGCAGCGAGTCCTCCCAGCCCAGGCAGGCGTCGGTCACGCTCTTGCCGTACTCGAGCTGCTGGCCGGGTACCAGATCCTGGCGTCCTTCGACCAGGTGCGACTCGATCATCACGCCGATGATCCGTTCGTCGCCGGCGGTCACCTGGCTGGCGGTATCCCTGGCGACCTCGATCTGTTGCTTGAAGCGCTTGTTGCTGTTGGCGTGCGAGGCGTCGATCATCAGCCGCGCGGCGAGGCCGGCGGCGGCGATTTGCTTGCAGGCCGCGTCGACGTGCGCCGCATCGTGGTTTGGTTCCTGGCCACCACGCAGGATCACGTGGCAGTCCTCGTTGCCGGCAGTGGAGACGATTGCCGAATGGCCGGCCTTGGTCACCGAGAGGAAGTGGTGTGGCGATTGCGCGGCGCGGATGGCGTCGATGGCGATGCGGATGTTGCCGTCGGTGCCGTTCTTGAAGCCGACCGGGCACGACAGGCCGGAGGCCAGTTCACGATGCACCTGCGACTCGGTGGTGCGCGCCCCGATCGCTCCCCAGGCAATCAGGTCGGCGGTGTATTGCGGCGTGATGGTGTCGAGAAACTCGGTCGCGCAGGGCAGCCCCATGTCGTTGATCTGCAACAACAAGCCGCGTGCCAGACGCAGCCCCTCGTTGATCCGGAAACTGTTGTCGAGCCGCGGATCGTTGATCAGGCCCTTCCAGCCGACGGTGGTGCGCGGTTTTTCGAAATAGACGCGCATGGCGATCAGCAGGTCGTCGGCGAAGCGGGGCACTTCCTTCTGCAGTCGGGTGGCGTATTCGATCGCCGAATCGACATCGTGAATCGAGCACGGGCCAATCACCACCAGCAGGCGGTTGTCGGCACCGTGCAGGATGCGATGGATGTTCTGGCGTGCTTCGAAGGTGGTCATTGCAGCGCGAACGCCGACCGGAAATTCGCGAAAAACGTGCGCTGGCGGGACCAGCTCCTTGATTTCCCGGATGCGAACGTCGTCGGTGTTGGGCTTGCTCTGCAAGGTCATTAGGCATTCTCCTGGGGGCGACCGGAGTCGGCAAAGGCTCGATTCTAATGGAATCACGGCACGGATTGTGCTTTGCGACTGCTCGGGAAGTGCTCCGGGGCGGTTCTCGGGAACTGCGCTCAGCTGTTCCTGCGTGCTGACCAAGGCGCCGTTGCTCCGGCCTGGTTGGCCTGGCGCAGCGTCTGCAGTGCCTTGGCAAAGTCGTAGTTGTCGATCTGGTTGCCGAGGCGTTTGGCCACCGTTCCAAGATGCGCCTCGATCAGCGCTGCCGATTCGCACCAGAGGTCGCAGGCGCGGGTGTCGTCCTCGGCGAGCAGCACTTCCAGGCGCATCAGGATTCGCTGTGCCCGCAAGCGCTCGCCCTCCAGCTGCGGCGGCTCGGGCGTCACCTGCTCGCCAGGGTCGACGGCATCGAGCTGGCCGATCGCCGCCGCCAGGGGAAGCAGGGCGGCGTCCAGCGCGGCAATCGCACGCCCCAGGCCGGCCCCCGGAACTGGCGCGCGCAGCGCGGACTCGAGCGCCAGCGCCCGCTCGCGCAGCGTCGTCGCGCCGATCGTCGCCGCCACACCCTTGAGGGTATGGGCCAGCCGTCGTGCATCGTCCCACCTGTCGGCCGCCAGGTGGGCGCGCAGGCGCTCGCCGTCGTTGCCATGCTGGGCGGCAAAGAGCTGCAGCAGGCGCAGGTACAGGGAGCGGTCGCCGTCGGCGGCCTGCAGACCAGCGGCGGCGTCGAGCCCGACGATGTCGCCCAGCGTGCTCCGCGGCTGACCAGCGCCGGCTGTCGACGGCAGGGCGTCTGCTGCCGCCTTCGCCGGCGCGGCCGATCCTGGCAACCAGCGCAGCAGCGTTTCGTAGAGTTGATTGGGGCTCACCGGCTTGGCGAGGTGGTCGTTCATTCCCGCGTCGAGGCAGCGTCGCCGGTCCTCGTCGAAAGCGTTGGCGGTGACGGCAACGATCGGCAGCAATTCCCGTCCGGGAAGCCGGCGGATCGCCCGGCTTGCGGCGAGGCCGTCGACTACCGGCATCTGCATGTCCATCAGCACCAGCGCGTAGTCGCCGCCGCCGGGCCCTGTGCTTGCGGCGAGCCGGTCGATCGCCTGTTGACCGTCGCCGACAGCGTCGACCTCCAGCCCGACCGTTCGTAACAGCTCGCGCATGACCTCCTGGCTCAGCAGGTCGTCCTCGGCGAGCAGTACGTGCGTACCCTGGTAGTGGCGAGCAAGAATCTGCGCCGCCGAGGCGCCTCCCGCGATCGCCGGAATCGCCGCTAGTGCCCGCCCCGGCGCGGCTTGAACGGCGGCCGCCTGGGCGTCGCTGGCGCTGCGCGCGAGACGGACGGTGGCCCAGAAGATGCTGCCCTTGCCGGGTTCGCTGACGACGCCGGTCTGACCGCCCATCAGCGCTGCCAGGCGTTTGCAGATGGCCAGCCCGAGACCGGTGCCACCGTATTTGCGGGTGGTCGATTGGTCCGCCTGCGCGAAGGGCTGGAAGAGGCTTTCCTGTTGCTCGGCGCTGATGCCGATTCCCTGATCTTCGACCTCCAGGCGCACGCTGGCCGTCGCGCCGCGCAGCTCGATCAGGCGCGCACGCACGGCAATCTGGCCGTAATCGGAAAACTTGACCGCGTTGCTGACGAAGTTGAGGAGGATTTGTCCTAGGCGCAGGGGGTCGCCGCGCAGACGGGCGGGGATCTGCGGGTCGACTTCCAGCTGCAGTTGCAGGCCTTTCGCTCGACTCCGCTCGCCGAGCATGCTCAGCGTATGGTCCATTACGCGTAGCAGCGAGAACTCGCTCTCGTCGAGCGCCAGCCTTCCGGCCTCGATTTTCGACAGGTCGAGGATGTCGTTGATGATCCCCAGCAGGTGCTGCGCGGCTTCGCTGACCTTGGCCAGCTGGACGCGCTGCCTGGGCTGCGTGAGCTCCTTGAGGAGCAGGTGGGTGAGGCCGATGATGGCGTTCATCGGCGTGCGGATCTCATGGCTCATGTTGGCCAGGAAAGTGCTCTTGGCGCGGTTCGCCGCCTCGGCTGCGTCCTTGGCGTCGGCCAGTTCGGCGGTGCGCGTGTGCACCAGCTCTTCCAGGTGATGACGGTGCTGCGCCAGTTCGGCGGCGGCACGGTCGCGTTCGGTTAGGTCGACGTCGATGCAGAACATTTCTGCCGGGCGTCCGGGAATGGCGATCAGGACGTGGCTGGAGAAGACGGCGACTCGTGAACCGTCCTTGCGCATCAGCGACAGCTCGCCCGGTGGGATGGCGACGCCGGTTTGCTGCATCTGGGTGATCGCCTCTTTGACGCCCGCGCGCATTTCCGGCGGAATGATCAAATCGAGCAGATTCCTGCCAATGGCTTCCTCGGCCGAGTAGCCGTAGAGCTTTTCCGAGGCCGGATTCCAGAAGCGCGTTGTACCGTCCGCGAGATAGCCCTGCAGGGCGATCGAGTCCACGTTGTGCAGAACTCGGCGAAATCGTTCTTCCGATTCGCGCAGGGCATCCGCTGCCAGTTTGCTCTCCGTGATATCGCGGGCATAGCCGACGGTGCCGATGAGCTTCCCGTCGACCGAAACGGGAGACTTGTAGGTTTCGAACCAGCGCCGCTCGCCGGCTGCTTCAATCGGCTCCTCGAAGCGTCGCGCCTGGCCGCTGGCAAGGACCGCCCGGTCGTCGGCGAGGTAGCTCTCGGCGAGTTCAGGCGGGGCAATGTCGAAGTCGGTCTTGCCGACCAGCGATTCCGCTGAAGGCTGCGCCAGGCTGTCGACGAAGCGCTGGTTTACGGTCAGAAAGCGGCTCTCGGTGTCCTTCAGCCAGACCATGAACGGAAAATTGTCGAGCAGCGCTCGCTGGTACCGATCGCGTACGACGAGCTCCGCTTCGACTGCCGCCAGCGCACGCAGCGGGAGACGGCGCAGCGGGTTCCAGATCAGCCACGCGACGAGTAGGCTGCCCGCGAGCAGCGGCAGGCCCTTGAGCAGCTCACTGCCGATCGCTTTCTCGGTGGTCAGGCGGCCAACCGGTTGACCGTACGAGTGCAGTGTCTGGCTGCGCGACAGGGTGGGACCGGTGCTGGGCGGTGCCGATTCGATGAGCACTTCGTCGGCCAGATTCAAGATCCGATAGTGGGAAAGCGGCGATGCGTGACGTTCCAGCAAGCTCTTCATGCGATCCGAAACCAGATCCCACTGCTCGGGCTGGGTGGCGATGAACTCCTCGAGAAGGCCGACCTGAAAGCGTAGTGACTCGCTGAGCTGTTCGCTGACGCTGGCGCGGACATAGAGCAGGTAGACGGCGCTCGGCACGACGGCGACGACCAGCGCCAGCACTGCTGCCAGGCGCGTCAGCAACCTGACCATCGGCTGGTGCAGGCCTGCTGTCACTGCACGCCTGCCAGATAGTCGTGCGCTTGCAGGATGCGGGCGGCTGTCGGGGAGCGCAGGAAAGCGGCGAAGCGCGCGGCCAGCGCGCCAGGTTCCCGGGGCAGAACGACGGTAAGCGCCTTGCACCAGGGGTAGGAGCCATTCTTCAGGTTGTCCAGCGAAGGCGTGACGCCGTTGATCGGGATGACAGATACGCGTGTGTCGGTGGTCTTGAGCATGCCCAGCGTCGTCGGGCCGAGCGAGCCGGGAGTGGCGGCGATCAGCTTCAGCGTGTGGAAATCGTTGTCGCCGGTAACCATCCCTGGCCGTAGCGCCGCTGCCACGACAGCCCTGTCCATCGTTGGCGACATGCTTCTCAGCACCCGCGTATCGCTCTCGAAGCTCGGGCGCAGGATCAGCCGGATTGGCGATCCGTCGTGCCAGTTTCGCACGTGCCCTTCATAGATCTGTGTCAGCTGTTCGAGGGTAAAGCCATCCGCCTGTTTCCCGTCGCGCGTGGCGAGGACGAAAGGCGTGTCGGCAAGCTGGAAATGCTCGCCGACGCCTGGCGACTCTCCGGGTTGCAACGGACGCCCGATGACGCCCAGATCGATTCTGCCCGCGGCCAGCGCCTTGAGCGCGCCGCCCGAGCCGATGGGAGGGGAGAGTTGCCTGAGAGCGACTTCCGGTGCCTGCTTGCGAAACTCGTCGAAGAGGAGCTGGATGATCGGCTGCGAGGATCCGGTGCCGCCGACCCGCAGTTCCTCTGCGCTTGCCGAAAGTACGGCCAGCAATAGAGGGAGCAGGGCGAGCAGCTGCCAGAACGACCTGCGCATCAATCGCCTCCTTTTCGGGTGAGCAGGCAGCGCGGGCGGCCAGAGGCGTTGGTGTCGATCGCTCTCAGCTCTTGGCTCCGCTGGTCGGTGGGGTTTCGCCAGCAGCGTGCTGGGCGGCAATGGCGAGGAACACGTTCTGGCGGGCAAAGAAGGCGTCGACCACGTCCGGGTCGAAGTGGCAGCCTCGCCCGCCGCGAATAATCTGTAGCGCTTCTTCGACGGGGAGTCCTGCCTTGTAGACCCGATGTGCAAGCAAGGCATCGAAGACGTCGGCGAGCGCCATCAGCCGTGCCGAAATCGGAATGACGTCGCCAGCGAGACCGTCCGGGTAGCCCGAACCATCCCATTTCTCATGGTGGTAGTGGGCGATTTCCTTGGCCATGCTGAGGAATTCGATTCGGTGTTCGGCATCCTGCTCGGCCTGTTCGATGGCCAGGTAACCGAGGCGGGAATGCGTTTTCATGATTACCCATTCGTCCGCCGTCAGCTGGCCGGGTTTGAGCAGAATGTGGTCGGGAATGCCGACTTTTCCGATGTCGTGCAGCGGCGCCGACTTGACCAGAACCTCGATGTTGTGGGCGGTCAGGAAGGCTGCGAAACGTGGGTGGAAGCGAAGCTGCATGGCCAGCGTGCGAACATAGCCCTGCGTGCGGCGCAGGTGGTTGCCGGTTTCCGGGTCGCGGATCTCTGCCAGTCGCCCCAGCGCGCGTATGCTGACATCCTGGATTTGGAGGTTCTCGGCCATCCGCCGGTCGATCTCCCGCTGCAGGCTGCGGTTGTGATCACGCAGCAAGTCACGGGCGGCTTTCAGCTCGATCTGCGCCCTTACCCGAGCCAGGACGATCGACGGCCGGATCGGCTTGGTGATGTAGTCGGCCACGCCAAGTGCCAGTCCACGCTCCTCGGCGCCACTGCTGTCGAGCGCAGTGACGAAGATCACCGGGATGTCGGCGGTCGCCGGGTTGGCCTGCAATTGGCTGAGTACCTGGTAGCCGTCCATTTCCGGCATCATCACGTCGAGCAGGATCAGATCGGGTCGCGGCTGGCTGGCGGCTGCCTGCAAGGCCCGCTGTCCCGAGTTGACCGCGCGCACCCGATACAGCGGGCTGAGCAGGCCGCTCAGGACCGACAGGTTTTCGGGGGCGTCATCGACGATCAGAAGTGTTGCCATCAGGATCCTGCTGGGGAAGTCACACGCGGCCAGAGTGAATTATGGCCGCTTTGCCAAGCCTGAACTGTGAATAAAGTCTCGCCGCGCCGCTGCCTTGCGCAAGCCTGGGCCGGTGGCGCAGGGTCAACGCTCAGTCTTGCTGATCGAGGCGCAGCTGCGCGGCTGCGAACAGTTCTCGCTCCTCAAAGCGTACGTGCGCCGAGAGCAGGTCGGCAAAACTCAGCAGGGTGGTCGCGTCGGCATCCGGCAAGCGGCCGACCAGGGCGCGCAGTTCGGCGTGCTCACGCAATGTGCGCGCGACCAGCGCCTCTTCGCCCGCGAGCATGGCCGGCAGGAGGCCGGATTCCTCGCTGCGGAAATGAGGTTCGAGGGCGGCAGCAAAAACCCTGGTGCAGGTCGCCGCTGCCGTGGCGACCCTCTCCGCATCGCCCGAAGTGGCCGCACGGCGGGCATCGAGCGCCAGCTTGAGCGCCGTATGGTGCTCGCGAGAGAGGTCCTGGAGGGTGTCGTGGCGTTTCATTGCGAGGGTCCGTGGTCGTTGTTCGGGACAGCCGGGGGCGGGCATGCAGCCAGCTCCTGGCCGATGTCGGTTGCGCTGGTTGTGCCGGAATTCGTTGCGAGGGTCGAAAGAGTCCCCGGGCGGCCAGCTGACGCGGCCAGCGGCCGCAAGCGCGAGTCGACAATCTGCGATTGTAGCCAATGACCGCCAGCAGTGCCGGCGTTTCGGGTGCGTCGTTTCCGGACTGCATGCACCGGTAGCCGCGGGAGTGGTGCCGGGCGCGGGGCGCGGCGAGAAAACGGCGGCCCCGGGCGACGCACGTTCGACCTTCCGTCTCCCGATCAGTCGACGATTGCTTCCGCGGTTTGCAGACCTGAATAGGCGATGTTGGCAACCGCCATCACGCCGATGGCGATGGCTTTGGATTCCGGATCGTCGTCATTGACCGCGAGGGTGTAGGAAACGCGGGAAATGTAAGACGTCAGGTTGCTCACCTCTTCAATGATGGCATCAGAGCGGGTCTTCCCGGCTGGCGCTTGCGACAACTCGTAGAAATGCCAACCCGTGCAGGCCAGTGCCGGGATGACGAGAACGGCGTTCACGATTGCCCCGGTTGCCCGCCCATCGGCCGCTTTGAGTTTGCTCATGACGCCTTTGGAGGCGCCGAACTCCTTTTGCAGTGGGCCCGAGAAAACGATCTTGCACAAAATGACCAGACCGGTCGTCGCGGTGCTGATCGTGCTCACGGCGGTCTGCTTTATGGGATCCTTGGGGACCAGGAAGTTGGCAATGCCAACCGAGCCACCCATGATGATTCCCATGACCGCCGACGGGATGCCCCACGGATTCTCGCCGGATTCCTCGGCCGCCTCGAAGGTGGCCACGAAGTCGCTCATCAAGGACATGAAACCGGCGATCGCGTGGCCTGAAACAAAGACGGCTGTCTGCGCGCTGTCCGATATCTTGAACATGGCCGCGCCCACCGAACCCTGTCCGGCGGGGCCAAAACCGTGCTGCAGGTCTTCCAGACTGCGGGTGTTGATCAGGAAGTCGGTGTTCATGTCGTCCGGGAACGGCGCGCTGCCGGCGGCAATTTTGTAAACCACGGTATAAGCCACGGCCGAGATCCAGCAGAACAGGTCCAGGAAGGAGATGTCGGGAATTCCGATTGCATTGAGGATGTCGGAAATGATCGGAATATGGATCTTCGCGTCAAGAATACTCATCGCCGCCGAGGCGACGTCGTGGAGGATCTTCAACAGGGCATCGACAACGACCTTGGCACTGCTGAGTACCCCGTCGACCAGGATGCCAAGCAAGCGCTTGAGCACATCCTCGACGTTGAGCTTCGGGAAGTCATGGGCCAGCGTTTCCAGTCGTGTGATCAGCGTATCGAGCACCTGGCCTTCCTGCTTCAGCGCGTTCAGCAGATCGTCGATCAGGTTCTGAACCAGGCTCGGCGACGGTGCGCCGCTCTTTATGGAGATGTTGTTCGCGTTGTTCTGGAAATGGTGCGAGAGATGCAATGATCCCGAGTTCTGGCCTTGCATCGGATTGCTTGCACTACGACTTGGCGGCTTGGACGCGGCGGGGCCGAGATTCGACCAGTCCTGAATTCCTGCCCAACTGTCGATGCGCGATTCAACGTCGTCAATCATGTTGTCGAAAGCGTGTTCGAAGCTTGCTATCGAATCCACCTGGCCCTGAAGAAAGGCCTTGGTCAGATTGTGGACGACGTCCTTGGTGCGCTTTATATCGTCCCATTCGAACAGGAACTCGACGAACTTGATGATGTCCTGAACCGCTGTCTTGATCGCGTTGAATACCCACACAACGGCACCGACGACCGCTTCAGCGGTATCCAGAATGGCTCGATACACCTTGCCGGCAATCGTGGCGACGAAATGCCATGCTGCTGTCGCTGCATCTTCAATCACCTCGATGACCGCGTCTATTCCGGACTCCAGCCATTGGAACAGATCGCCAGCTGCGACGAGCATGTCATTACCCAGGTTTCTTGCGGCGGCCGGAGCAGGCGCGGGGCCAGCGGCGGCAAGTGCGAGTGCCCCGGGAGTCGCCGAGCCGATGGAGCTAAAGCTCGTGCCGAGATTGGCCAGCCCTCTGGCAACCGCCTTCAGGTCGTTAGCGGGCGCGCTAGGAACGAGGGGCCTGGTTCTTCCGTTACCGTCGTTGATCGTTGCCGCCTTGAGCTTTCCGCTGTTCCCTTTGTCATCACCCAGTGCGGCGAGCTTGTTGAACGGCGCGACCATCGGGTTGATGGTCAGCGAAGCGCCGCTGCCGGTGGATACGGTGAAAATCGTGCCGTTCAGCGTCGCTGTGGACTCGACGATCGTAATCGAGCCAAGGGAGTTGGTCTTGATGTGAATCGGTGTGCGGTCGACGATGTAGTAAAGGCCATTGATATGCACTGCACATCGGCTGTTCGCACTCAGGCTGAGCGAGGCATTCTTCAGCGGGAGACGCTGCTCGTCTGCCACCTGAATGGTCGTCGTGTAGGAGTTGAACGAGATGGACTTGCTCGTCGGTGGAACGGGAAGGGTGATCTGGTCGGTCTGCCACAGTTTTGACGTCGATCGGGAAGCCTGAGTAATCCTTTGCAGCTTTCCCGCACCACTGGCGAAGATCGTATTGCCCCCGTCAACCCGATTGACGTAGGGCGAGATTTCCTCGATAGCGGAGAGAATTGGCAGCGGAACGCTCCACGCCGAGGGGTGCGAGACCTGCGACTGCAGGCAACTGGTGTAGTAGACCTGGTCACTCGCATTGCGCCCCCAGAGGGTAATCACGCCGTCGTGATACATCGCCGCGAGCCTGCTTGTGTCTGACAGCACATCGCTGGTGATCAAAGGAGTTGCTGTTGCACCGTCGGCCTGGTTGGTGCTGGCGAAGTAGTACAGGGTGCTGCCGCTGAGCGCAAATAGATCCGTCGACAGGTCCGCATTTCGCGTTGCGGCAATGGCGCCTGGCACCACGCCCCCAGGCAGGTTCAGTCGCACAGGTAGGGGCGGGCCAGATCCGTAAACATTGATCACCGGACGAAACTCCAACTGACCGCCTGCCCCCGCGTGACCAGCCGTATACAGACCGTCAACATATCCCTTTGGCAATCTGCCGAGACAGCTGTCATAGCTTTCGACCTCGATATCAATCGGCAGATCGTGCTTGTTCCAGTAGTGTCCGTTGGCTTTGCCGGGGTCGATATAGTATCTGCTGACGTTTTTCACGGTGCTGTTTGGATCGCGAACGATATCAACGACGATGTACTGCACCTTCCCGGTCGTCTCACAAAAGAAGACGTTGGCGATTTCAAGTCTGGACAACGGCGCGCCTGGATCGTCGTACGCGTACGACACCCAGTTCGGTGAGTCTGCCCATGAAATATCCTTGTTGGAATTGCCGAGAGACAAATACAGGTGGTCACCGGCGCTCGTCGTGACGACCATGGCCAGGCCAAGTGAACCGTTCTGCACGCTTTGTCCGGCGTCGAACGTCCGACAGGTGACGCCGGATTGACCGGAGAAGTCGGCCTTGATCCGAGTACTGCTCAGGTCCGTTTTCGACCAGCCTGCAGCCGACTGTCCGCTTGCTTCACGAGTGAGGTAGAAGGCCCCGTCGGTTCCGACAGAGAACAGAAGCGAATGGCCGTCGCTGCTCTGCAAGGCCTCGAACTTCGCCTGAGGCGATATAACCTCGGCTTGCAGGTGGTTGGTCATCATTTCAGCGGAGTAAGTCAGATTCATCTTTTCCATGTCCCAATTCTCCTTGCTTGTGCCGGCTTTATCGCAGGCCTGTCGCCCCTCGGCACTCGTTTCGCGCTTGTCCAGCCTGGACGATCGCCAGCGAAGCAAGCGATCCTTCCTTCAAGCGACCGCATTTCCGGTCGCATCAGAAAAGCAGAGCCTCTTGTCAGCCAGGTTTGACGTAGGTCACAGCAGTAACCAAATCTTGATTTTCGGAAAATTGCACATCCTTGTACGTAAAAACCCTGGCCCCGGGGAAAACGAAATTCTGGATATCTTGTGCGGGAATATCTTTGAGCGTCGTTTTCGCTACGCTATTCGAATAGTTTTTTATTCCTGCGATTTGTTTCTGGGAGCTTCCTCCCGCAAGAATGTCAAAAAACCAGCCATAGTCCGGAGTCGTAGAGCGATCCTGGGTCGAGCTGCTGGCTGTGGATTGAAGCTGACCATTCTGTCCAACCGATAGCGTGTACGTGTCGGTGATCGTCGTATCCACGACGTTTCCCGATGCGGAGGTGTAATCAAACTGGAGATAGATATATAGCACCAGGTGTTGAACGATCGTGATCGTGCTGCCAGCGAAGGAAACCGAGCAATCGTATGAGCTGTGCAGGTCGAATTCACCGTAGGTCAGGCCAGATTTGTCGTGATTGTCGGCGTTGCTGGCGTAGGAAATCTTGAGCACTGTCGGTCCCGTCGGCACGATGATCGAATTCTGTGGAGTTTGCCCCGGCGTCAAGCGCATGTTTGTATCGAGACTCCCCATCATGTGTGCGGTAACCGATGTCCAGGGTTTCAAGCACGAGCGCGACACCTCGGAGGCGAGAAGCGTTCTGTAATAGTTGGCTAGTGTATTGCGGTTAATCGATATAATGCCGCTTTCATTGTCGACATTGGCGGGATCTACCCAATTCCAGTCGAAACCCGCCGCGCCGGGCAGGTGGTTGTTATTCGCAGCACAGAGATAGTCCAGCGTCACCACCTGTTTCTGTGCCGGGGTCGGGTTGGCTACCACGACGCCGTTTCCGTCACGAAACTGGCTGACTTCACGCTCCATCCCCGTCAGCCGTAGCGACGATCCGTCGGGGGCGTTGGCCACTGCGTGGACCGATAGCACTGGCTCGCCATGGGTCTTGGCGGAGGCGAAATAGAGGTTAACGAAGGACTTGGTCAGGATCAGACCGGCATCGGAAGAGGGGTCGAGGCCTGCAATTCTGGGGATTGACTGGACCACCGCATTGTCGAGGTCAAAGAGCAGTTGCTGCAGGCTGAAGGCTCCCGAGCCGAGATTCTTTAGTTGGTTGAGGAGCGCCTTTTTCTGCGCCGGATGATTGTTGAAATAAGGCGTATCGAGTTCATTGTCGAGCGCCTCATAGACAAGGTTAACCGTCGTGCTGAAGTACCACGGGGTTCCCGACGGTTGCGACCAGACGTTCCAGGAGCCTTGGCCGCCAAAGCCGCTGGGAGGGCTGTTCTGGATGACCTCGAACTCGGAGCAGAAGAGATTGAATCTGACATTGTTCGCAGACGACCCCAGATCGACAATCGCCGGCATATCCTTGGGCATTACGCCTGGCGGCAGACCGAGCTTGAGCTTCAGGCCGACAACAAACATGTTCTTGGTCAGAGTGGCGATTCTCGGGTCGCTGTAATCGGTGCCGTCGGGTATTTCGAAGGGGTCGATGCCGCCGGTCCTGGTCTTCAGATCGTCGAGGCTGATCTGGACGGTCGGATTGCCTTTTGTATCGGCGAGAAAACACAGCGACGCCGTCGGCTGATCGATGGTGTCGAGATACTCCTTGAGACCCGAATTGATGCTTGCCTGGGTCGTTGCGACGACAAAATCGTAGCCATATTTCTGACTTGAAAGAAAGGATTTGTTGGCTGACATGATCTACCTCGCATTATGGTCGTTCGACTGCAGAGGGGAGGGACGACGTTACCCGATAAAGTGGCAAGGAGAGCACGGGTACGGGAAACATTGTCGGCGACATGATTTGGCGCCAGGTTTCGCCCCGAAGGAGCGAATTTGCATGCCTGTTGGCGACGGAAGAATGCGTTGAAGTTTGCCAGAGACAATGGCGGGCGGGATGGGGACAGGAAGAGATACGGCTGCCGCTAAAGGCCGCGTCGCCAGACTTGACAGCTATTTTTCCGGGACACCTTCGATCATCCACAGCGCGTCGTCGGCGGCCGAAATCCGGGTGGTCATGAACTCACCCTCGGGAACGATCACCTGCTGGGTATCGTCGTTGACGATGTACACGGTGCTGCCGTTGCGCAGGGGTGCGCCGTCGGCCGTCGACAGGCGCCATGTGGACGAGCGTGGCGCAAAGTCGGCGTAGTAGTAGTACAGGTCGGTCCGGCTTCCCGAGAAGAGGTGGTCGCAGCGTGTTCCTTTGCTGGTGAGATCCTCGCGGCTCGAAACGAGTGCCACGCAGGCACCATCCGCGACAAAGCCTTGGGTGGTGGATGCATAACCAGCGTTGTCCGGTAGAGACAGCTTCAGGCGGACTTTGTTGGCTTGCCCCAGGGTAGGTTTCCACTGACCCCACTGGGACTTGAAGGCGCTGATGTATCGGTTCGTCTTGAGGTGTTTCAGGAACACCTCGTCCCCGTACTTCAGGGCGCCTTCGACGGGCAGGCCGTCCACGACCGGTTCCACGCTCCAGGCGCTGCCGTCCCGATCGGTGCATAGATAGCAGTGGCCGTAGAGGGCGTTGTACCGGGAATTCAGGCGCTCGCCACCGTTGACGAGAAACACCTTGTCACCAAAACACAAGGGTCCTGAAGCCGGGCTGAGCTTGCTGATCGCCCAGGTTTGCTGGCGATCGTATTCGCCTTCCATGTAATCGTTGAAATAGTAGCAATCGGACGAGTTCTTCCAGTTGCCAAGGACGTTGTAGGAGCCGAGACCTTCCTCGCTGGAAATGAGCTTGATCGTGTCCTCACTGCCGGTCCCGAGAATCACTCCTTCGTCAGGGCGGTGAGCGGCGTTCTGGCAATAGAAAGTGACCGGAGCTTCGTAGCTGGTCGTGGGAAAGTACTCCGTCGCCGCCGGGTCATCCTTGCTGAATGGCACCACATAGTGTTCGAGAAAGCGTGACACGTACTGGCCCTGGGTGTTCCTGAGACGAAAGCGGTCGTAGAAGTGAACCGGTTCCCCTCTCTTGCGCGCCAGTTTCAGGAAGGCGAGGTCGCTGGCGTCGGTACGCGGCGTGGCCAGGCTGACCAGGTTCGTGAACGTCGGTGCATTTGCCGTGCGCTGGCCAAAATCCTCCGCGGCCCTGTCCAGCCCGCGCCACTCGAGGAGGGTGGCGATGATCGATGTATGGTCGAACGGGATGCTGCCCGGCGAGCGGAACACCGTACCCTTGGCGATGCGAGGAGAGACGAGAATCGCGGGTACCCGAGCACCATAGCGGTCAAAGTTGAAGTCATGCTGGCGCTCGAAGGCGGGCGTCCCCGTGCCCCAGGGCGGTATTGCCGGTGGTGGGGACACGTGGTCGAAAGTGCCGACCGGCTCGTCGAAAGTGATGATCAGCAGGGTCCTCTCCCATGCCTCCGTGTTGGCGATGAGGCTGGAATAGATCTTCTTGAGCAGGTTTTCGCCGGCGTCGAGGTTGCCGGGCGGGTGATAGTCGTTGCCCTGATGAAACAGGTAGGTGGACAGCGAGACGGCCGAATTGCCGGTTCCCTGGTGAGCGATGGTCCACTCCGGCTCGATATAGGTGAAATGTGGCAAACGTCCCTGTCTGGCCGAAACCAGGAACGAATCGAGCGTCGAGAAATGGGCGTTGGCGTTCGGTATCTTGCCGATCTCGGGAAAAAGCCGGTACGTGTAGTCTGCGCTCACTTCACTCGAACTGAGTGAGCGCAGGTACTCCATCACCATGCCCACCGTCGCGCGCGAGATCAGATTTCCGGGCGCGGCCAGCAGCAATCCCTCGATGGCCACGGCAAGCATGTTGAAATTGATCGGCAGATAGCCACTCTGCCTGACCACGGACCACGTCAAGCCGGCGTCGTGGAGTGCATTGAAGATCGTCCGCGCCCTGAAGCGGTCGTCGCCGATCAGTTCGCCGGAAACCTTTTCGAGCGCCTTGAGCGCTAGGTTGGTGGCGTCCTCGAGAAAGCCGTTATCGACCAGGCCCATGGACGTCCCGCACAGGGCGAAGGCCCGATTGGTATTGGTTTGCGACGGAACCGAGGAGAACCACAGGTCGCATACGGCGTAGTGCTCGGCCAGTCCGTTGAGTACCGGTAGCTGCGCCGGCGTGTAGCTCTGCATGACCTGCCCCGCGTAGCGTTTGACCGCCGCCGCGTCCTTGCCCTGACTGGCGAGCAATTCTGCGTAATCGCGCACGTAGCCGCGCATCGTCGGTTTGTCGCCGGGGCCCGCCTTCGTAGTGCCGAAGAGTTGCCGGGTGACGTGTTCGAAACTTTCGCCGGGATTGACGTTCGGTACGCCCAGGCCCTCAGCCCCGCGGGTCGGAAGCACCTTGATGTTTCGCGTCTGATCCTCGTTCGCGTAGGCGCTCGGAGTGATCTCCTGTAGCCCGTGATAAGCCGACTCCGACGGCTTGAGCGGAGGCGTGTTGCTGAGCGGCTTCTTGTTCTCGTAGAGCCAGCCCAGCATGCTGTCGAACGATCGGTTCTCGAGCATTAGCAGGACAACGTGTTCAACCTCGTTCATCGCCATGGCCTGCCCTCGGTGTAGGAAGCATGCGAATTAAATTACTGCGTCATTGCCGACGAATTCTTCGCGCCGCCGCATCCGCTACTTGCCGCAGTGCTGCTCCTGGTGGTCCGGTTGCTCCTTGCTGTCCCACATTTCGCGCCAGTAGCCGTTGGCGCAAATGACCAGAGCCTGCTGCTTGCCAGCCGGGCCGGCGATGCGCAGGGCGCCGCCGGTGCTGGTGCTGTCCTCGATTCCCTCGCCCATGCCGCTGTCGATCAGGAACAGGATGCCGTAGCGCTGGAACAGCGTTTCTTCCTCCCGGTTCTTGTTGTCAGGGAACTTCACCCGGCCGTATTGGTGGCCCTGGACGATGTGGTTCACCTTCAGCTTGGAGGCATATTTTTTCAACAGGGCTTTCGCGTCGGTGTCCTTGCTGCCGTCCATGAACCAGGGCATCCCGTTCGGGCCCTTCTTGTTCAGGCGCGCTTCGAGGATGGAGTTTTCGTCGCTCAACTCCTTGGTCGCGAAGCCATCCTTGGCAAAGCCATTCTCGATGGCGGTGCTGAGTTCGGCAATGGTCCGGTTGTTGGTATTGCCGCCATGGCTGAAGAACCAATCATTGACCCGCACCGCAATGGGCAAGGCGCACAGGAACTGCCCGACGTCTCCTTGGCAACTGGCGACCTCGACCGGATCGATTTTGGCGGCCCGTAGTTCGTTGGCGAATTCCCTGGTCTTCTTCCCCAACGGGTTGGCCAGAAACTCAGCCTCGTGGTTGCCCATGGTGACGATGACTTGCCCGCCCTGGCGCGCTGCATCGGTTTGCAGGGCGCGCAGCAGCGCAATCACTCCCAGGGAATCGGTCCATTTGTCAATCATGTCGCCGGTGACCACGAGGACCGATTTGCCGCCCGTCCATTTCACCTGGTCCGGCGCGGTCGCCGTGCTTTCCGTGAGCATGGCCGCGGCCAGCACCCCGGCCAGCCGCACCGGATCGCCATGCGGGTCGCCGACTGCGAAGACCGTCTCGGTGGTGTCCAGCTCAACCACCGCCGGATGCTTCAGCCAATCGCGGCTGGCCTTGACCGCGCTGCTCTCGGCGGCGTGGGCTAATTCGCTGCATACGGCAAGGGCGAGGGTGAGCCCGGCAATCTTGGCAAACATGTTCGGCGTCATGTCGAATTCCTTCTGGCGGGAGAAAAAGTGCAGAAATCGGCTCTCGTTCACGTTTCAGCTACTTTGCGCATCATTTAGCCACAACCGCTAAACGATGCGATCATAAGAGCAAGGTCCGCGCCACTTCCTGGTAGCCCGGTAACGCCATGTATCGAAAAGGAGTTCTGTAAATGCTGTCCGCTCGCGGGTGGGTCTGAAGCTACCCGCCGCGGGTGACTCCAGGCGGCCTGAATCACCGTCGCCGCAGGCCCAGATCGCGGCCAGGATTGCCGCCAGAACAGGGCTGCAGAGGTCAGGCCGGTGCGCCGAAGGCGGCGGAAGCAGTTCGACCCGGGTGGGTCCGTCTTGCCCCAGCCGCCCACGCCCCGGAGATCGGGAAGGCAAAGTGTAGAAGCCAGCGCTGGCGTCAGGCGGGCTGGATTACCCCTGCTGCTTATGTCATCATCACGTCTGGCGAGACTGTGTGCCAGCAGGTGCCTGCCACGCCGGTGGCCTGGCCCTGCTGCCGAGATGACTGCCGCACTCACCAACAGTCGACACCTGGCCGCGCCACGCGGCGCGCCTGCCCGTTTTTTCTGCCGGGTTGTTTTTTTCGAGGAAGAGTGCGCATGACCGGTCCGTCCCAACGCCCCGAGCTGGAGCAGCTGCTGCTGTCTTTTCGGCAGGCCTTCATGACCGTTGGCGCGTTCAGTTTCTTCACCAATCTGTTGATGTTGACGCCGGCGATCTACATGCTGCAGCTCTACGATCGTGCGCTCGGGAGCCGTAATCCGACGACCTTGCTGATGCTGACGCTGATCGCGCTTGGGCTGCTGGCGCTGATGTCCCTGCTTGAATGGATCCGATCGATGGTCCTGGTGCGCGTCGGTGCTCGTCTCGATCTGGACATCAACCAGCGCATCTTCGACGCGACCTTCGAACGAAATCTGCGGCAGGCAGGCCAGAATCCGGCGCAGGCCCTGCACGACCTGGCATCGATGCGCCAGACCTTGACCGGTGCCGGGTTGGTGGCCCTGACCGACGCGCCGTGGATGCCGATCTATTTGATAGCGATCTTCATGATGCACCGTGAACTGGGCGTCTTCGCGCTGATCGGCGTGCTTGTCCTGGTGGCTCTGGCGTTTGTTAACGAGCGTGTCTCGGCGGGGCCGCTGGGCGAGGCGCAAAAGCTGTCGATGGCAGCCAATGCGCAGGCCAACAACAACCTGAGAAATGCCGAGGTGATCGAAGCCATGGGCATGCTGCCGGCGATTCGCGGGCGCTGGTTCAAGCTGCACCGGAAGTTTCTCGAACAACAGGCTCTGGCCAGCGATCGCGCCGGCATGTTGACGGCGCTGACCCGCTTTGCGCGTATCTCGATGCAATCCCTGACGCTGGGCTATGGCGCGCTGCTGGCGATAGAAGGAGAAATCACGCCGGGAATGATGATCGCCGGGTCGATTCTGGTCGGCCGCGCACTGGCGCCGGTCGAAGCGCTGATCGGCAACTGGAAACAGCTGGTGTCGGCACGCGCCGCTTACAAGCGTCTGGTCGAGCTGCTCGGCCTGTACCCGGCGCGGGCTGCCGGAATGCCGCTGCCGAGGCCGCTGGGTGACGTGGTCGTCGAGAACGCGGCGACGGGGGCGCCGGGCAGCAAGACGCTGATCCTCAAGAATGTGAACTTCAAGTTGCAGGCCGGCGAGGTTGTCGCCGTGATCGGTCCCAGCGCTTCCGGCAAGTCGACGCTGGCGCGCTTGCTGGTCGGTGTCTGGCCAACGCTGGCCGGATCGGTGCGCCTGGACGGCTCTGAGATTTTCAAGTGGAACAAGGATGAGTTGGGCCCCTATCTGGGTTATCTGCCGCAGGACATCGAGTTGTTTGGTGGGTCTGTCGCCGAAAACATCGCCCGTTTTGGCGAAGTCGATTCGGACCAGGTTCTGGCGGCGGCTCAGGCTGCCGGCGTTCACGACTTGATCCTGCTCTTGCCGAACGGCTACGACACCCCGCTCGGCGAGGCGGGAAGCGCTCTCTCGGGTGGCCAGAAACAGCGCATCGGTCTGGCCCGTGCGCTTTACGGCGACCCGGCGTTTATTGTCCTCGACGAACCGAATTCCAACCTCGACGATCAGGGCGAGGCGGCCCTGGCCGAAACGATCCGGCGCCTGAAAGCGAGGAAGCGGACAGTGGTCATCGTCACCCACCGGATGACCACCCTGGTGGTTGCCGACAGCATTCTGGTGATGCAGGAGGGAACGGTGAAGGCACACGGTCCGCGCGACCAGATTCTCGCGGCCATGCGCTCAGCCAATCCGCCCAATCCGCCGCCTGCCGCCCCGGCGCCAAAGGCGGCGAGCGCAGCAAATTCAACGCCTACAGCGCCGGCCGGGCAGAGCGCGGTTGCGGCAAGACCGGCGACGACTACTGCGGCGCCGGCGGGCGGACTTCCGTCGACGCCGGTCATTGGCGTCTGACTGGCGAGGCACAGAACGATGGCCAACAACTTGTTCGAAGGCGCGAAAGCTGGCGACAGTGAGATTACCGAAGTGAGCGACCTTTCCGCCCGGCCAGCAAAGGCGGGCGCCAGCGGCGTCGACATCAATCATCACCGGGTTTCCCGAATTGGCTGGGTGGTCCTGATTCTGGGCTTTGGCGGCTTCATGGTGTGGGCGGCTTTGGCTCCACTCGACCAGGGCGTTCCCGCCAGCGGCCAGGTGGTGGTCACCGGAAATCGCAAGACCGTACAGAATCTCGGGCCGGGGATGGTCGAGGCGATCCTGGTCAAGGACGGGGATGAAGTCAAGAAGGGCGACGTCCTGCTGCGGCTCGATCCGACGACCGCGCGCTCGCTGCATCAAGTCACCCATAGTCAGTGGCTGGTGGCCAAAGCCACCGAGGCGCGCCTGCTGGCCGACGTGGCGGGGCAATCGGAGATCGTTTTCCCCGCGGAGCTCTTGAAGAGCAAGGACGATTCACGGGCGGCCAGCGCGATGGCGGTGCAGACGCAGCTTCTGCGTTCGCGGCAGGCGGGACTGCAAGCCGAGCTGGGAGCGATGCAGAATACCCTGGCGGGCCTGCAGTCGTACGCCAAAGGCCTCGAGGCGACGCGACGCTCGAAGGAGGAGCAGGCGCGGCTGCTGCGCGAAGAACTGAAGGGGCTGCGCGAGTTGGCGGCCGAAGGCTACCTGCCGCGCAATCGCCTATCGGAACAGGAGCGCCTGCTGGCGCAACTCAACGGCGCGATTTCCGAAGACCTCGGGAATCTTGGCCGCGCGCAGCAGAGCATCGGCGAAACACGAATGCGCATGGTGGCGCGGCAGCAGGAGTACCACAAAGAGGTGGAGAGTGCGCTGGCGGAGGTGCAGAAGGAAACCACCTCGCTGGAGAGTCGGCTCGAGGGTCTGGCCTTTGAACTGGAGAACACCACCGTGTACGCGCCGAGTGAAGGCGTCGTCGTCGGTCTCAGCGTGCATACCGTTGGCGGCGTCCTGGCGCAAGGTACGTTCCTGATGGACATCGTGCCGAAGAACGAGCCCTTGCGAATCGAGGTGCATATTCCCACCGACCTGATCGACAAGGTTCGCTTGGGCCTGCCGGTGGAAATTACCTTTCCGGCCTTCAACCAGCGGACGACGCCGCAGATCCCCGGCGAGTTCGTGCAGGTTGACGCCGATGCGACGACCGATCCGCAAGGCAAGGTGCCGCCGTTTTACCGCGGCAAGGTGGTGGTCACGGAAGCCGGCATGAAGAAGCTGAAACTGCACGAAATCAGGCCCGGGATGCCGGCCCAGGTATTCGTCAAGACGGGTGAACGGACGATGCTCAACTACCTGTTCAAGCCCCTCGTCGACCGAATGCACGCCGCATTGACCGAGGAATGAGCATGCGCAGCCGCCTTTTCCGGTTCGCTGCCTGCGGCCTGGTGCTGTTGTCGTCGGGTGCCTTCGCTGCCGGTCTCCTCGACGCCTATCGTGCCGCCCGTCAGCACGACCCGGCCTTTCAGGCGGCGCGTTTCGAGCGCGACGCCGGCCAGTACGCGATCGACATCGGGCTCGCCGGCCTGCTGCCGACGGTTTCGATCACGGGCAGCTACGCCAAGAACACCGGTGAGCGCGAGTCTACGCTGGTCGACGTGACGCAGGACCTCGACTACTACGACAAACAGGCGGCGCTGACGCTGCGGCAGCCGCTTTTCAACTTCGAGAGCTACGTGCGCTATCGGCAGGGCGGCGTGCAGGCCGCCTACAGCAATGCGGTGTTCGATCGCAAGGAGGCGGAGCTGGCGAGCAAAGTGTCGACCGCCTACTTTGAAGCCCTGCTGGCGCTCGAGCGGCTGACGCTGAGCGAGGCCGAAATCGTTGCCTATGGCGCCCAGCGCGAACTGGCCGAACGTCGGCGGTACGGTGGGGAGGGGACGATTACCGAGATCGCCGAGGCCGAGTCGAGGCTCGAGTTTGCCCGCGCCGGTCGTGCCGAGGCGCTCGATCGGGTGGCAGTGACCCGGCGCGTACTGGAAGGCATCACCGGTACGCCGATGAACGATCTATGGGTGCTGCGGCCGGATTTCATTCCGACCGGCATCGTGCCAGGCCGGCTCGACGAATGGTTGGCGCTGGCGCAGGAGCACAACCCGGAGATTCGCGCGCGGAGAAAACTCGTTGAGCTGGCTGGCCTGGAAGTGGACCGCGCGCGTGCCGGCCATTTGCCGCAACTGGATCTGGTGGCGCGGGCGCTGAAAGCCGAGAACGAAACCATCTCGACGCTTAACCAGAAAAGCTCGATCACCACCGTGGGTGTACAAATCAATATTCCGTTGTTTGCCGGTGGCCGGGTGAACGCCCTGACCGGGCAGGCGATCGCCAATCGCGGGCGCTCGATGGCCGAACTCGACCTGGCCACGAACGACGCCATGGTCGAGGTCAAACGCCAGTTTCTGGCCGTCGAGACCGGTGTCGGTAGAGTGGCTGCGTATCGCAAAGGGGTTGACGCAAGCGTCGTCGCCGTCGAAGGGACCAAGCGCGGGATGCGGGCCGGAATCCGTACCAATACGGACGTTCTTGACGCCGAACGGCAGATGTTTTTTGCCAAGCGCGATCTCGCGCAGGCGCGTTTCGAATTTCTTGCCAGTACGCTACTCTTGAAAACGGCTGCCGGAGTTCTCTCGGAAAAGGATTTTGCCGAGATCGAGGCGCTGCTGGTGCCGCAGTACGAGGGTGGGCGGTCGACGCCCGTGTCGGTCAAGCGTTCCGGCGGGCCGTCGTCGTAACGGCGACAAGCGCGCACGGAGAAACGACGAGGCCGGGAGTTCCACGACGTCTCCGCCTTCCACGATTTCTGCGCGGCGCACGCTTGGTTTGGCATGCGCAAGGCCGTGTTGCCTGTGATCTGCTGATCCTGGGCAGCATGGCTTTGCGCTTCGGGGGGACGGAGTGCGACTAGGCGGCGAGCGATCGATCACTTTTCGACTGACGCTGCTTTTCGCCACGGTTTCGGCCGCGGTCCTGCTCCTGCTCGGCTTCCTGATCGGCAACTCGGTCGAACGGCATTTCGAGGAGCAGGATATGGAAGTGCTCACCGGCAAGCTGCGCCTGACACAGCACGCTCTCGAGAAAGTGCGTTCCGAAGCCGATCTGGAACTCGTTCCGGAGCGCCTCGACGATTCGCTGGTGGGCCACTCCGGCCTGGCGATTCTGGTCATCGCTCCGGCCGGGAAAACCCTGTTTGCCAGCCACGGCGCGGATTTCCCGCCGGCGCTTCTCGAGCGGGGCGCGCAGGATCCGGCAGCGGAGCGGTTGGCGCCGATGGTCTGGAGAACGCGCACGGCACTGCCCCTGCGCGGGATCGCGGCAGCCGCCCGAACCGGCATCGCCGGGGCGCCGTCGGCAGTCGTCGCTGTGGCCATAGACATTTCCCACCATGAGCACTTCATGACCGCCTTCAGAACCACACTGTGGTCGTTCGTGGTCCTCGCCGCCGCCTTGAGCGGCTTTCTCGGTTGGGTCGTCGTGCGCCGCGGACTGGCTCCCCTGCAGGCGATCAAGCGCCAGGCAGCGGGAATCACGGCGCAGCGCCTTGACGCGCGGCTGGCTGCCGCCGCCGTGCCGGTCGAACTCGCCGAACTGGCCAGAACGCTGAACGAAATGCTCGCCCGACTCGAGGACTCGTTTCGCCGGTTGTCCGATTTTTCTTCTGATCTGGCGCACGAACTGCGTACCCCGGTGAGCAATCTGTTGACGCAAACGCAGGTGACGCTGGCCAAGGATCGTTCGCTCGACGAGTACCGCGATGTCCTGGCGTCGAACGCCGAGGAGTTCGAGCATCTGGCGCGCATGATTGCCGACATGCTCTACCTGGCCAAGGCGGATAATGGTCTGATCGTTCCCAATCGTGAATCCTTCGACCTGGGCGCCGAGGTCGAAAGATTGCTCGAGTTCTACGTCGTGCTGACTGAGGAAAAGGACCTGGCGGTGCGCAGTTCGGGGAGCGGCGTGGTTTTCGGCGATCGGCTGATGTTGCGTCGAGCGATCAGCAATCTGCTTGCCAACGCCATTCGTCACGCGCCGGCCGGCGGCTGGCTTGCAGTGCAGGTCGACGCAAGCGATCCGACGCTGGTCACTCTGGTGGTGGAAAACTCCGGGGCGACGATTCCGGAGGAGCATCTGGCACGTCTCTTCGACCGCTTCTATCGTGTCGACGCCTCGCGCCAGCATCTGGGCGACGGCGCCGGGCTGGGGCTGGCGATTACGCGCTCGATCGCGCGCGCGCACGGCGGCGAAGTGCGGGTCAGCTCGCAGCACGGACGCACCCGCTTCGAGTTGCAGCTTCCGGCGGCAACGGCCAAAGGCGACCGGCCGCTTGACCTGGCTTGACTGCAGGGCGCATGCTGGCGGCACAGCGGAAGTCTCTGCGCGCTGGCTGCGCGGACGCTGCGAGTGGCAGTTCCTCAATCTATTCAGACAGGAGAACAAGATGCCAACGGATTCCAAGGTGGTCTCTAAAGCAGCCGCGAAAGCTGCGTCAGGGAAGGCCAGCCAGGCAGTGCCTGAGAGCGCCGCTGCCGGCTTGCGCTATTGCTGTCAGCCCGTCCAGCATCCACGGCAGTTCGACCCCGCGGTCGATGTGCTGCGTTCGCGTGCGATACTGGCCGGCGGCAAGAAATGGGTCAACGGAACGCAGTTGACCTACTGTTGCTACAAGGCCGGGCATGCCGTTGCCAACGCCTGGAAAGGCAAGGCCAGCGACATCGAAGAAGTGCGCCAGGCCTTCGCCGCCTGGTTCAAGCTGGGCATCGGCATCAGCTTCAAGGAACTTGCCGAGCCCGAAGACGCGATGCTGCGCATCGGCTTTGCGCCGGGAGACGGCTCGTGGTCCTATGTTGGCCGCGATAACCTGGGGATTCGTGACCCGCTGCAGCGAACGATGAATTTTGGCTGGGCGCTGAACACGGCCTACGGACGCGATACCGCACTGCACGAGATTGGCCACGCGCTAGGCCTGGAACACGAGCACCAGAACCCCTTCGCAGGGATCACCTGGGATATCAACGCCGTGCGCAATTATTTTCAGGGGCCGCCGAACAACTGGGATGCGCAGACCATCGAGTGGAACATCCTGCGCAAGATCAGCCCGGGCGAAGTGAAAGGCACCAACTGGGACCCCAATTCGGTGATGGAGTACGCTTTTGGCGCTGGCCTGATCGTCGAACCCGCCGCCTATCGTGCGGGCTTGCAACCCAAGGGCGGGCTGTCGGCGGCCGACAAGACGTGGATCGTCGAGTCGTATCCGGGGACTGCTCCGACGCAGAAAATCCCGGAACTCGAAGTCGGCTTGTCGCAAAAGCTGGCGCTCAGGGCCGGCGAAACGCGCGTCTTCGATTTCGCGCCGAAAATATCGCGGACCTACAGCATTGCCACCTTCGGCAGTGCGGACACGCTGATGGTCCTTTTCGAGGTCAGGAGCGGCGGCAACGTGCAGATCGGCGGTGACGACGACAGCGGTAGCGATCGCAACGCGAAGATCGACATGCGCCTGATCAGGGGGCGGCGTTATCAGATCGGTATCCGTTTGTACTACGCGCAGATGGCCGCCGAAACAGCGGTGATGGTCTGGTAATGATGTGCTCATCGTCTGGTGGCGTTGCGGATAGGGGTGACCGGCTTCGTCCGCAGCCCGGCGCGTAGATGAGTGGGGCGGGTGCATGCCGATTGCTCGGCGAGGTGCCGGTGCTCATCGTTCACCCGCCAGGAGGGGCGGCGCCTTTACCCACGGTGCTGTGGTTTCACGGCCTCGGCGCAGACAAGGAGTCGCACCTGCCCGAACTGCAGCGCTTTGCCGCGGCAGGACTGTTGGCGATCGGCGTCGATGCGGTGGGTCACGGGCAGCGACGGCTAAGCGACTTCGAGCAGCAGTTCGCCCGGCCGGCTGAACAAAGGGAGCAGCTTTTCAATACGCTGGTGGCGCAAACGGTCGCCGAGCTGCCCGGCCTGTTCGACGCGCTGGTCGACAGCGGTCTGAGCGATGGGCAGCGACTTGCCGTCGCCGGGGTTTCGATGGGAGGCTGCATCACTTACGGGGCGGCCAGCCGTGATCGCCGCCTGCGTGCGGCGGTTGCGCTGCTCGGCTCGCCGGCCTGGTTGTTTGCGCAACAGGGCGACTTTCCCGTGGCGCGCTTCTTTCCGACGGCGCTGCTTTCGATTACCGCCGAGAACGACTGCGTTGTTCCGCCGGCAGCGGCACGGACCCTGCACGAAGCGCTGGCGATTCACTACGTGTCGCACCCGGAGCGGCTTGATTACCGGGTCATTGCTGGCGCCCCGCACTTCATGAATGGCGAAGACTGGGCCCGCGCAGTGGGTGACGCCAGTGCCTGGCTCGCCGGCTTTGTTTGCCGATCGGTTGGCTGATCGGCCCGGGGGGCTGCTACGGGGCCGACGCAGATCGTCTGGTGGCAGCGGCTGGCGGTAGCAGGGCGGGCTTCCGGCCGGGAGTCGGCTCAGACGCGCTCGATGATCATCGCCACGCCCTGGCCGACGCCGACGCACAGGGCGCACAGCGCGTAGCGGCCGGAGCGGCGGCGGAGTTCCCAGGTGGCGGTGGCCACCAGGCGGGCGCCGGTCATGCCGAGAGGATGGCCGATGGCAATCGCGCCGCCGTTTGGGTTGACGTGCGCGGCGTTGGTCGGGATCGACAGGTCGCGCAGCACAGCGATGCATTGCGCGGCAAAGGCTTCGTTGATTTCGATGACGTCCATCTGGTCGAGGCGCAGTCCGGTCCTGGCGAGCAGCTTGCGGATCGCGGGGACCGGACCGTAGCCCATGATGCGTGGTGCGACGCCGGCGGTGGCCATGGCCACGACGCGGGCGCGCGGTGTCAGGCCGTGCTTGAGGGCGGCTTCCTCGCTGGCCATGAGCAGTGCGCAGGCGCCGTCGTTGATGCCTGCCGAGTTGCCGGCGGTGACCGTGAGTCCGGGGCCGTTGATTCCTTCGCGCTTGGCCAGTCGTGACAGGGTCATGTCCGGTCGTGGGTGTTCATCGGTGCTGATGACGTTCGAGCTGCCTTTCTTCTGCGCCAGACGGACCGGGATGATCTCGTCGGCAAAGCGCTCGGCTTCGTGCGCGGCACCCCAGCGTTGTTGCGAGCGCAGGGCGAAAGCATCCTGGTCGGCGCGCGAAACGCTGAATTTGGCGGCGACGTTGTCGGCCGTTTGCGCCATCGAGTGCGTGTCGTGGAGTTTTTTGAGCAGCGGGTTGACGAAGCGCCAGCCGAGCGTCGTGTCGTGGATCGCGGCGCTGCGCGAGAACGCGCTATCGGCCTTGGGCATCACGAAAGGCGCCCGCGACATGCTCTCGACGCCGCCGGCAATCATCAGCTCGGCTTCGCCGGCCTTTATCGAGCGAGCTGCCAGGCCGATCGCATCCATCCCCGAGGCGCAGAGGCGGTTGACCGTCGTCCCGGCGACCTCGACCGGCAGGCCGGCGAGCAGGCCTGCCATGCGCGCAACGTTGCGGTTGTCTTCGCCGGCTTGATTGGCGCAGCCATAGATCACGTCATCGACCAGCGACCAGTCAACGCCGGCGTTGCGGTCGATCAAGGCGCGAATCGGCAGCGCAGCGAGGTCATCGGCGCGCACGCCGGAGAGCGCGCCGCCATAGCGGCCGATCGGGGTCCTGACTGCGTCGCAGATAAGAGCTTCGTTCATTTACGGGGATTCCTTGAAGTGGTCGAGCGCGTACGCGCTGGCGTCGACCGGGGCTGCGGGGGTTGGTGCAGGCGACAGCCGACGGCGGTGTTGCGCGGCGTCGCGTCGACCGTCTGCAGTGAGTGCGGGGGAGGTGCCGGAAGCGCCCGTCGAGGTCGAGGCCTCATTGCAGATTTCCCTGAACCGCGCCCGTCAGCGGGGCGGCGGTTCCGGTTGGCGAGCGATCTGTGCCGTCGTCGGCTGCGCGTCCTTCGCTTTCGCGCGCCAGGCTCAGGCAGTCGATCGGGCACGCCGAGGCGGCCGGTTTCCGGCTGGATCTATTGCAGGGGTAGGCAAAGGCCGAGTCGGCGAGCGTGAACAGAGAGCGATCGTGACGGATAGGATGGCCGTCGACCATATCCCGTCGCACGAACATCGTCAATCGCGAGTAAGCCGGGCAAATGCTGACCCCTTGCGGGTCAATCGGTTTGCAGGTCGCGTTGCCACTGCAGATGGCGCTCGCCGGCTGGTCGGCGTGGAGGAGTGCGCGGTCGTGATTCGCGCTCGCGCTGCCAGGCCAGGCCAGGCATGAAACGTCTTTCGGAAAAAGGAAGCTTGCGCGCAAGGCGGGTCGGTGGCTATTGTCTGTCGCTGCCCGGTGTTTGTTTGCGTAACTCGATCAGTGGCTGCACGCCGGGCAGGTCGAAACGCTTGCGGTCCGGCTCGACTGCGCTCAGCGCTTCGGTCTCGACCAGCGTTGCCAGCGAGCGTTGGGTGAGTTCCTGATAGGTCAGCGTTCCTTCGACTTTCCAGGCCATCTCCTGCTCGCTGAGCCGGCGCATGACCTTGGCGGGAACACCGGCGACCAGCGAGCGCGGGGGAACGTCCATTCCGGCCCTGACGAAGGCGCACGCGGCGATGATCGACGACTCCCCGACGACCACGTTGTCCATGATCACTGCATTCATGCCGACCAACGCGTTCCTGCCGATGCGGCAGCCGTGCAGCACGGCGCCGTGGCCGATATGGCCATCCTCCTCGATGATCGTATCGCTGCCGGGGAAGCCGTGCATGACGCAGGTGTCCTGCACATTGACGCCGCGCTCGAGAATCAGGCGTCCGAAGTCGCCGCGCAGGCTGGCACAGGGGCCGACGTAGCAGCCGGGCCCGACGATCACATCGCCGATGAGAACGGCAGACGGATGAACGTAGCTGCTGGGATCCACGACAGGAATGATTCCGTCGATGGCGAAAACGCGTGGGCGGTTCATGTGGATGCTCCAGGCAGGGGCCGGCGCCATTCGAGTTCTTGGGGCGATGTACGGGACTCGAACCCGTGACCACTGGAATCACAATCCAGGGCTCTACCAACTGAGCTAACACCGCCACTGATCTGGCGCGCCCGGCGAGACTCGAACTCACGACCCCCGGCTTAGAAGGCCGGTGCTCTATCCGGTTGAGCTACGGGCGCAAGTGCGAGGCTTCCTTGAGAGGATTTCCCGCGAGTACCGCCTGTACCGCTTATTGATGCTGGTGCCACTGGTCGGGGCGGTGGGATTCGAACTCACGACCCTCTGCTCCCAAAGCAGATGCGCTACCAGGCTGCGCTACGCCCCGAGGAAGCGCGCATTCTACAAGCTGGCATCACGGGGGTCAATGACGGCCGGCATGAATTTGATGACCTGTAAATCGCCAGGGCGTTCGACATTGTGCACCTCCATGCAGCGCGCCGACCTTGACCGCGCTTTCCGCCTGCGGTATATCGCTGAGAGTGCGTCAAGCGACGGGGGCAGCGGGCGCCGAAAGAACGATTCCTTGATCGTCGTGCCGACGGTCGGTACCTACGAAAACTGAGAAACCTTGGGGAGCGGCAATGGAACGTGAAGCGATGGAGTATGACGTAGTGATCGTCGGCGCGGGGCCGGCAGGCTTGAGTGCGGCGATTCGCCTCAAGCAGCTCGATTCCGAGCTGTCGGTCATGGTGCTGGAGAAGGGCTCGGAGGTGGGTGCGCACATCCTCTCCGGCGCGCTCTTCGAGAGCCGCGCGCTCGAAGAGCTGCTTCCCGACTGGCAGGCCATGGGTGCGCCGCTGCAGACCCCGGTCAGCGAGGATCAGGTCTATCTGTATCGCAGCGAAACGGCGGCGGTCAAACTGCCCGCTTTCGCCGTCCCGGCACCAATGCACAACGCCGGCAACTACATCATCAGCCTGGGTAGCCTGTGCCGCTGGCTGGCCGAACAGGCGGAAGCGCTGGGCGTCGAGATCTTTCCCGGCTTCGCAGCCGCCGAGCTCCTCTATCACGACGACGCTTCGGTAAAAGGCGTCGCCACCGGCGATCTCGGACGCGACAAGAACGGCGAGCCGAAGGAAGGTTTTCAGCCGGGCCTCGAGCTGCACGCCAAGTACACGCTTCTTGCCGAAGGCGCGCGCGGACAGCTGGGCAAGGAATTGATTGCCAGATACGATCTTGCGGCCGGTGCCACCGCCCAACACTACGGCCTCGGCATCAAGGAACTGTGGCAGATCGAGCCGGCGAAACACCAGGCGGGCCTGGTCGTTCATGGCGCGGGCTGGCCGCTCAGCGAGCACGGCGCCACCGGTGGTTCCTTCCTCTACCACATGGCCGACAATCAGGTCGCCGTCGGGCTGATCGCCGACCTCAACTACGCCAATCCCTATCTCTCGCCGTTCGAGGAATTTCAGCGTTTCAAGTCGCAGGCGCAGATCAGAAAGTATCTGGAAGGGGGCAAACGCCTGTGCTACGGCGCGCGAGCGATTACCAAGGGCGGCCTCAACAGCCTGCCAAAGCAGACTTTTCCGGGCGGACTATTGATCGGTTGTGACGCCGGTACGCTGAATTTTGCCAAGATCAAGGGCATTCATACGGCCATGAAATCGGCGATGCTTGCCGCCGAAACAGTTCACACTGCGTTGCAGGGGGGCGATCAAGGGCACAGCGATCTGCTCGCGTACGAGGAGAACTTCAAGGCTTCCTGGCTGTATGCCGAACTCCACCAGGCGCGCAATTTCGGGCCGGCCTTGCACAAGTTCGGTACTTTCCTGGGTGGCGCCTTCAACTGGGTTGAGCAGAATCTATTCGGTGGCCGCATGTTCTTCACCCTCAAGGACGAGACGAGTGACCACGAACAATTGCAGCCCGCTGCCAGCCATCAGCCGATCGAGTACGCGCGGCCCGACGGCGTCCTGAGTTTCGATCGCCTGTCGTCGGTATTCATTTCCAATACGGCGCACGAGGAGGAGCAACCGGTCCATCTGCAGTTGCTCGACAGCAGCAAGGCGATTGCCGTCAACTTCAAGGAATACGCTTCGCCCGAGCAGCGCTATTGCCCGGCGGGTGTCTACGAAATCGTCGAAGAGGCAGCCGGCCCGCGTCTGCAGATCAATGCGTCGAACTGCGTCCACTGCAAGACCTGCGATATCAAGGATCCGACGCAGAACATCCGCTGGGTGGCGCCCGAAGGAGGCGGCGGGCCGAACTATCCGAATATGTGAGCACTTGGCGCCCGGGCAGGTGCGCCGCTTCTGGCCCTGCCCAGGGGTAGTCAGCGAGGCTGCCGCCCGCTGGCTGTCAGCCGGTCGATGCGCGATGCCGGGCAAGCGCCCAGGCCACGTGCTCACGCAGCATCGGCGAGGGGTCATCCTGGCGCGAGGACAGCGCGGCGATAATCGCTGGCGCGCTGGGTGCATTGCCGAGGGCGACAGCGATATTGCGCAGCCAGCGCAGGTGCCCGATGCGGCGAATCGGGCTGCCGGCCAGGCGGGCGTTGAAGTCCTCCTCGCTCCAGGCAAAAAGCGTGGTCAACGGCGTCGCATCGAGACCATTGCGCACGGCGAAGTCGGGGTCGCCGATGCGGGCGAAACGGTTCCACGGGCAGCACAGTTGGCAGTCGTCGCAGCCGTAGATGCGGTTGCCGATCAGCGGTCGCAGGGCGACCGGAATGGCGCCGTGCAACTCTATCGTCAGATAGGAAATGCACAGGCGTGCATCCACTTCGTAGGGGGCAACGATGGCCGCGGTCGGGCAGGCGTCGAGGCAGCGACGGCAGTGGCCGCAATGCTCGGCAATCGGCGCGTCGGCGGGTAGCGGCAGGGTGCTGTAGATCTCGCCGAGGAAGTGCCAGGAACCGTCGCGTGTCAGCGACAGCGTATGCTTGCCGCGCCAGGCGATGCCCGCCTGACGGGCGAAGTCGGTTTCCATGACCGGCGCCGAATCGGAAAACACGCGGCAGGCAAAGGGCTCTGCCAATTCCAGGGAGGCAACTTCCTGACGCAGGAAGTCGGCAAGTTTCTGCAGCCGCTGCCGGACGGTCTTGTGGTAGTCCCGGCCGAGTGCGTAGCGCGAGACATAGGCCAGCTGCCCATCGTCGAGCACCGCTTGTCCGTCGACAGCGGCGGGCCAGTAAGGCAGCCGTACCGAAATGACCGACAGCGCTCCCGGCAGCAGGAGCTGCGGCGTCGCGCGCAGGGCCGCATGTTTAGCCATATAATCCATTTCGCCGTGCCGGCCCAGCGCAAGCCAGCGCATCAGCCACGGCGCCGCCGCTGCCACATCGGCCCTCGCAATGCCGATCGAGGCAAAGCCGAGTTCCTGACCCAAGTCCTTGATTTTTTGCGCCACTGTGGCGTAAGTGGCGTGCTGGTCGGCGACGCCGCCGTCGGCGCCTGTTTGGGAGTTCCCTTCTTGCATAGCAGCGATGATAACCAGTCGGCTCTCAGCCTGCATCTTCCAGACGATGCGGCGACCGCCGGGCTTGGCCGCCGACTGGCGCCCCTGCTGTCGCCGGGGATGGTCGTCTGGCTCGACGGCGACCTTGGCGCCGGGAAAACTTCGCTGGTCCGCGCCATGCTGCGCTTGCTCGGCCATGTCGGTCCCGTCAAAAGCCCTACGTATACACTGGTTGAAATTTATGTGATTTCGAGGATATACTGGTATCACTTTGATTTCTATCGGTTCAACTTTCCAGAAGAGTTCGTGGATGCAGGGCTTGGCGAGTATTTCCGTGACGATGCCGTGTGCTTGGTCGAGTGGCCGGACAAGGCTGCAGGCCAGGTGCCTGCGGCCGACCTCGTCCTTGTCTTCCATATTTGCACGAACGGTCGGACACTGGACGTCGTTGCGAATACCGAGGAGGGGAAAAAATGTCTGAAAGCGCTGAAGAGCGGTTGGCAGGACGCCGGCGACTGATCAAGTTTGCCGGTGCTTCGCTGTTTCTGACAGTCAGCCCCGTATCGCAAGCCTCCGCCAACAGAAGTCCAGGCGTTCTTGCCGTTCGCATCTGGCCGGCACCAGAATATACGCGCGTGACGATCGAACTCAGCGCGCCATTGAAGTACACCCATTTCACGGTGAAGAATCCAGAGCGCCTGGTCGTGGACCTGGAAGGTATCGAGTTGACCAGCGTGCTGGAGAGCCTTTCCAGGAAAGTGCTGCCGGACGATCCCAACATCAAGCTGGTGCGCGCCGGGCGTTACAAGCCGGGAGTCGTTCGCCTGGTGATGGAACTCAAGACAGAGGTTGCACCGCAGGTTTTCGAACTGGCGCCGGTGGGCGACTACGGGCATCGCCTGGTCCTTGACGTCTATCCTTCGACGCCGCCAGACCCCTTGCTTTCGCTTCTCGACAGCAAGGATTGGCAGGCGCCGGTCGAGAACCGGACCGGGATCACCGCCGAGACGCGTGCCGAAGCGATCGCCGAGGCCAAGGCAGACGCGAACTCGCCCCAGCTCGCCGAGCCCCGGCCGGCGAGCAAGAGTCGTGGCCGGCCGGTCATCGATCGCCTGGTGACGATCACCCTCGATCCGGGCCACGGTGGCGAGGATCCGGGCGCCGTCGGGCGCGGTGGCAGCTACGAGAAGCACGTCACGCTGGCGGTGGCCAAGCGCTTGCGGGCGAAGATCGCGGCCCACCCCAACATGCGCGCCGTCCTCACCCGCGAGTCCGACTTCTTCGTCCCCTTGGGCGATCGCGTGCGGAAGGCGCGTCGCATCCAGTCCGATCTCTTCGTTTCGATCCATGCCGACGCCTTTGTCAGGCCGGACGCCAATGGGTCGTCGGTGTTCGTTCTTTCCGAAAGCGGGGCGTCGAGTTCGGCGGCGCGTTATCTGGCGCAAAAGGAAAACGCGTCCGACCTGATTGGCGGCGTCAATATCGACACCAAGGACCCGGTCCTGGCACGTACGCTGCTCGATCTGTCGCAGACAGCGACGATCAGCGATAGCCTCAAGCTCGGCAAGGCGGTCCTCGGGGAGATTGGCGGTATCAACCGCTTGCACAAGGCGAGCGTCGAGCAGGCCGGTTTTGCCGTTCTCAAGGCGCCTGACATTCCGTCGATCCTCATCGAAACCGCCTTCATCTCGAATCCGGAGGAGGAAAAGCGCCTCAACGACGACGCCTACCAGGATAAGCTCGCCGAGGCAATTTTCTCGGGAATCAAGAAATACCTGGCCATGAATCCGCCGCTGGCCAAGTCAACGCTGGCTCGACTTGATTAGTCTGACCCCTGCTCTCGGCAGTGCGCGACTTGCCCGGCAAGTGGGGCCTGCGCAGAGGTAAATAGAGGTTCCAAATATCCGTCGGCGCTGCTAGAATGCCGACCCTGCACGTGCTTCAAGGATCACCGTGCCGCTGTAGCTCAGTCGGTAGAGCAGCGCATTCGTAATGCGAAGGTCGACAGTTCGATTCCGTCCAGCGGCACCAGTAAATCAAACGCTTAGCCCGACTCACAAGGTCGGGCTTTTTGCGTTGTGGCGATGCTGCGAGCCGCCTCTTGTCAAAAAACAACTGTACATGCATACAGTTTCCGGTTACGCTTTGTTCCGTTGCAGTGGGTTTCGATTGGACTCGACGGAGGAGGGACTGACCATGAATCGCATTCAGAAGTTGTTTGAGCAGATCGCCGGTGTCTATCAGGCGGAGACGAATCGCTGGGCTGTTGCGCAGGAGATCTTTGCGACACCGCGGGTGGATGTCGCGGCTTTGCAGAAACCGGCCTGCTGGCGCAGGAAGTCCAGAATCTACGGCACGCGGCGGTAGCTGCGTAATGGCCCGTGGTGCCCATCTGCGGCAGCCGTACGCACTGGCCCGATGTGCTGCCCCAGGTGCCGGGCCCTCACCCGCGCCGGGCGTTGGCGCGAACGACGGCGGCCGGCGCAGATGCTCCCTCGCTCAGTGCTTCATCGCGCCGTGCTCGGGCGGGTTCTCGGTTTTCATGACCGTTTGCGGTTTTTTGACCGGTGCGTCAAGCAGCTTTGTGCTGTTGTCGTCGAAGCGAAGGGTGAGGGGCACGGTTTCGCCCTCGCGCAGTGGCTGCTGAAGGTCGAGCAGCATGACGTGGTAGCCGCCGGGCTTGAGTTCCGTCTGCGTCGCAGCCTTGATCTCGATCTCCGCGACCTGGCGCATGCGCATCATGCCCTGGTCGTTGAGGTGCGTATGCAACTCGCCCCTCCTGGCCAGCGGGCTTTCTGCCTTGATTAGCTTGCGGTCGCTGGTGCCGTTATTGACGATGGTCATGAAAGCGGCAGTGTTGGGCGTTCCCGGCGGCACCATGCGCACGTAGGCGTCGGCGATGGTCAGGTCGGTTTCGCTGGCCAGGGCCGGCAAGGGCAGCGTAATCGCTGCCGCAAGGACGAAAAGGGTGGGCTGCAAACGCATGGCGGGGATTTCTCCTGTCAGTACAAGTCAGTGATCGAGGGGGCTTTGGCCGCCTTCATTTGGCCACCACCGGCGGCAGGTGTTGGCGGATGGCGGCGAGGATCTGTGCCGGCGTCGAGGCGTGGGGCAGGGTCAGTGCCAGTTTTCCCTGAGTGTCGATCAGGTAGGTTGCGGACGAGTGGTCGACGCTGTATTGCCCCTGGTCATTCGGCGACTGCGCTTCGTAGCGGGCACCATAGCGCGCGGCGACGCTGGCAATCTCGTCCTGCGTACCGCTCAGGCCGATCAGCTTCGGGTGAAAGTAGGGTGCGTACTCCTGCAGGCGGTCAGCGCTATCGCGTTGCGGGTCCACCGAGATGAACAGGGCTTGCACCTGCGGCTGCTCGCTGGCTTCCAATCCGGACAGCGCCTGGGCGATCAGCGCCAGCGCGGTCGGGCAAACGTCGGGGCAGTAGGTATAGCCGAAGTAGAGCAGGACGACCTTGCCGCGATAGTCGGCAAGGGCGACCGGTCCTTGCGGCCCCTGCAGCATGAAGTCACCTCCCGCTGGCTTCGCTGCTGCCAGGCGCGCATTCTGAACAGCCATGACGGTCGCCGGCGGGCGCGGATCCCAGAAGGCGGTCACGAAAACCAGCGTCGCGCTCAGCACGACAATCAGGGCGATCAACGGCAGGCGGCTTCTCATGCGCCCGCCCGCGTCAGTTGCTCGTCTGGAGGCGGAATGGCGCGGCAACCAGCGCCTTGCCGGTATCGACCAGTACCGTCACATCCCATTGCATGCTCCCGGTGATGCATACCGGCAGACTGGCCTGCCCAGAAAAGCGCTGCTTGTCGCCCGGCTCGCTCGCCAGCTGCGGCCGGTTATAGCCCATTTTCATTTCGCTGCCGGCAAAATCGACCTCGACCCTGCGCACCTCGCTGCCGGTGACGGTCGCCCGCAATTGCAGGGGCTTCAGTGATGGGACAGGGCGTGGTTCGATGGAGAACTCGAGTTGGCCGCCGTCAGGCAAGGCTGCCGCACACGACCGCTGGTTCAGATCGCAGCTCGACAGCGCGAGCGCGATGTCGGCCTTCGGGCTGAGCAACGGCGCCAGCTTGTAGCCGATGACGCCGAGGATCGCCAGGCCGAGCAGGATCGCGGCGTCGAGCAGCAGGTTCTTGGTCATCTGGGAAGTGTCGGCTCGGTGGCTGTTTGTTGCAGGTCGATCGGGCAGCTGCCGCGGCCTCCGGGGAAGCAAGGGCCCGGAGCCAGCGCGAGCGTACCGCGACGAGATGGCAAGCCCGTGATTGTGCAAAGGCGAGGCGCGGCGAAAATTGATGCACCTCAAATTATCGCGCAGCGCTTGTCCGCACAATGTGCGACATATTGCCGCAGTGGCGCCATGGCGCCGGGCAATACGGACGGGAAAGCTAAACCGCAATTGCTCAAAGGGAGAGAAAGAATGGAATTTCGCACGAAGCAAGTCGCGTCGATGCTGCTCGCAGCAGGGCTCGGCTTCGTAGCTTCCGGCAGCACCTTTGCTGCCGAATCACTCCAGGATGTGATGAAGCGTCGGAGCCTGTCACAGCAGGACCTGCTCGCCGCCGCCAAGACCTATGTGCCGACCGGAAAGCGCGACGAGTTCATCGCCTTCTCGTCCGGTGGCCAGTCGGGACAGGTCATCGTCTATGGTGTGCCGTCGATGCGCATCCTCAAGTACATCGGTGTGTTCACGCCGGAACCCTGGCAGGGCTACGGCTTTGACGAAAGCTCGAAGGCGGTCCTTGCCCAAGGCAAGATCGACGGCAAGGACATTACCTGGGGTGACACGCACCACCCGGCGATGTCGGAGACCCAGGGTCAGTACGATGGCCAGTTCCTGTTCATCAACGACAAGGCCAACCCACGCCTGGCGGTGATCGACCTGCGCGATTTCGAAACCAAGCAGATCGTCGTCAACCCGATCTACAAGTCCGAGCATGGCGGCGCCTTCGTCACGCCCAACACCGAGTACGTGATCGAGGCTGCGCAGTATGCGACGCCGCTGGCGAACAAGAAGTTCGAGCCGCTCGAAGAGTTCAACGAGAAATACCGTGGCGGCGTCACCTACTGGAAGTTCGATCGCAAGGAAGGGCGCATCGATCCGGCGCAGTCGTTCTCGATCGAGTTGCCGCCGTACAGCCAGGACCTGTCGGATGCCGGCAAGGGGCCGTCCGACGGCTGGTCGTTCACCAACTCCTTCTGTACCGAGCGTTACGTTGGCGGTATCGAAAAGGGTCGCCCTCCCTATGAAGCGGGTTGCTCGGCCAAAGACACCGACTACATGCACGTGATCAACTGGAAGAAAGCCGCCGAGCTGGTGGCTGCCGGAAAGGCCAAGAAGATCAACGGCCACAATGTCCTGCCGCTGGATGTTTCGGTCAAGGAAGGCATTGTCTTCCTGGTTCCGGAGCCGAAATCGCCGCACGGCGTTGACGTCACTCCGGACGGCAAGCTGATCACCGTTTCCGGCAAGCTCGACACGCACGTTTCGGTCTACTCCTTCGAGAAGATCATGGCCGCGATCAAGGCCGGAAAGTTCGAATCGAAGGATCCCTACGGTCTGCCGGTGATCAACATGCAGGACGCGCTGCATACGCAGGTCCAGCTCGGCCTTGGCCCGCTGCATACGCAGTACGACTCCAAGCCCTGCGTGGCATACACCTCGCTGTACGTTGACTCGCAGGTCGCCAAGTGGAACTACTGCGAAGGCAAGGTGCTCGACAAGATCAGCGTGCACTACAACATTGGTCACCTGATGACCATGGAAGGCGATTCCATGGATCCCAAGGGCCGCTACCTGGTGGCGCTGAACAAGCTGTCGATCGACCGTTTTGCTCCCGTCGGTCCGCTGCATCCGCAGAACCACCAGTTGATCGACATCAGCGACGACAAGATGCAGCTGCTCTACGACATGCCGCTGCCGCTGGGCGAGCCGCATTACGTGGTGGCCATCGAAGCGAGCAAGCTGAAGCCTGGCGTCCGTTACAAGGTCGGTACCGACAGCCGCACCGACAAGAAGCACGCCGGTGCCGTCCGGGCAGGCGAGGAGAAAACCGTCCGCACCGGCAACAAGGTTGAAGTCTTCGGTACGCTGATCCGTTCGCACATCACGCCGGAAACGATCGAGGCGGAAGTTGGCGACGAGATCATCATCAACCTGACCAACCTTGAGCGCGCGCAGGACGAAACGCACGGCTTTGCGGTGTCGACCTACAACGTGCATGCGTCGATCGAGCCGGGCAAGACCGTGCAGGTCAAGTTCAAGGCTGACAAGGAAGGCGTCTATCCGTACTACTGCACGGAGTTCTGCTCGGCGCTGCACCTCGAGATGCAGGGTTATCTGCTGGTCAAGCCGAAAGGCTGGAAGCCGACCAAGACCGCGATGTCTGCCGGAACCAACTACAGCGAAGCGGATTACAAGGCCCAGCTGAAGAAGGTTGTCGATACGCAGGCGGTGATCGACTCGGTGGTTGGCTACATCACCGGCGTCAATTACAAGGACTTCCCGGATGTCGTCGCGATGATGGACGACGCCGTCGATCAGCTGGGCAAGATCAAGGATGCCAAGGCCAAGGCTGACGAGGCTGCTGGCAAGAAGGACTGGAACAACGCCACGCTGTGGACCGAGCAAATCTGGCAGTACCAGGTCAAGGCGGCCGATCTCGGCCTGCGTGCCAAGACCTATCTTGAGCAGAACGGTGCCAAGAAGGCCAAGTAGGTCGGGCAGGTCGCGTTGATCTGACTCAAGGCAACTCAGCGGGGAGCGGAGTTACTCTGTTCCCCGTTTTCTTATGCGAAAAGGAATGACCATGAAGAAGCTGATGGCTGTAGTGGCGATGGCGACGCTGGCGGCCTCGCCGGTACTGGCGGCTGATGACGGCGCCAAGCTGTATGCGGAGAAGACCTGCGGCGCGTGTCACGGGCCGACGGGCAACAAGACCCTGATGCCCGACTACCCGAAAATCGCCGGACAGAACGCCAAGTATCTCGAAAGACAGATGCTCGACATCAAGAGCGGGGCGCGGGCGAACGGCAACTCGGCGGCGATGAAAGGTGTGATGCCGCTGGTCAGCGACGAGCAGATCAAGGTCCTGGCCGAATATCTCTCGAAGCTCAAGCCCTGAGTCCTGCCGCCACAACGTCGCCTGCGGGTCGAATCGCGCGCTGACGGGGCGCGGGTTTCGGTTGCAGGCGTGACTTGATTAGTATCAACGCCAAACGTCTGGCTGCTTGGTAGATTGGCAGCTGTGGATTCTCAAATACGAGGGAGTGAGCAAATGAAGAAACTGATTCTGGCCGTTTCGCTGGCGATGGTCGCGGCGGGTGCTGCGCATGCCGGACCGCCACCACCCAAGGCGCACGGCATCGAGGACAAGACCTACAAGTGGAACGCCCAGGAGGGCGAGAAAATGGAGGCCTTGAAGCTCAAGGGCGACAAGACGCGCGGCGAGGAGGGCTACGAGGTCTGCGGCGCCTGCCACCTGCCGTCCGGCGCCGGTCGTCCCGACGGCACCTTCCCGCAGCTGGCCGGTCAGCACACCACCGTGCTGATCAAGCAGATGGCCGACATCCGTGCCGGTCTGCGCGACAACCCGACGATGTACCCCTTTGCCGCGACGCTGATCGATCCGCAGGAACTGGCGGACGTGGCAGTGTACATCGAATCGCTGTGCATCCCGACCGAGCACGGCAAGTACGAGGGTCCGGATGCGGCAACACAGCTGGCCACCGGCAAGGGCCTTTACGAGAAGGAATGCAAGGAGTGTCACGGTACGAACGGTGAGGGTGTCAAGGACAAGTTTTACCCGGTGATCGCCGGCCAGCATTACAAGTACCTGCTGCGCCAGATGACCGAAATCCGCGACGGTCACCGCCGCAACGCTAACCCGGACATGGTCAAGGTCATCAAGAAGTATGACGACAAGCAACTGGTCGCCATTTCGGCCTATCAGTCCAGCTTGGTCATGCCGGGCAATATGTGCAAGCCGAAGGCCGCGGCCAAGAAGTAGCAAGCAAGGCTTCGCCAAGCAGTAAGGAGCGCGTTCTGTCGCTGCCAAAGCCCGTCCGCAGGTCCTGTGGCGGGCTTTGCTTCCCGAAAATATAAGTAATGAATAATATTCTGCAGACCGCCGCTGCACGGCAAGGATCGACACCGGCGTCGCCGCTAGCGCACGGTACAAGCGCTCTGAACGAGGATTGAACAATGTCAGCCGCAGCACCCAGCAAGCAGAATTTGGTCGTCGCCGCGCTTACCGCGCTGGCCACGGCTTTGATGATCGCCGCTTTCTTTGCCCCGATCTGGTGGGTCTCCCTGACCGCACCGAACTATCCACCCGACGCCTTCCCCGACGGCATTCGCATCCATTTCCACTTCGACGGGGTCTACAACGGCTGCAAGGCGGCGGGCAAGGGGACGCGTATGGATAGCGAGATCATCCAGAAAGAGCTTGCGCACGACGACGAGCGCTACAACCCGATCACCGACAAGAACAAGGACGTCAACAAGGGTGCTCAAGGCCTCGACTGCGTACACGAAATGAACACCATCAACCACTACGTGGGGATGTTCCCGATCGCCACCGGCGCGCCGGTCGAGAAGCCGCTGGCCAAGTTCTTCTTCGCCTTCTTCACGGTGATGCTCGTGGGCTTCATGGTGCCGCGCCGCAAGCCGCGCTTGCTGGTGCTCGCTGCCGGCTTTGCTGCGGTCGCCGCATGGATCATTGTCGACCAGTACGTACTCGGCGGTCTGGAAGCGCACGTCGCGCACTACGTCAGCGAAACGGCGACTTTCTTCAACGAGCCCGAGAAGATCCAGGGATGGGGCGAAAACGTGACCACCATCACGCATGTGGTGATCGCCGGCACGCTGCTGGCGATGCTGGTGGTCCTCGCCGGCGTCGCTCGCCTGCCCAGTTTTTCGCTGCTGCTGGCGTTGATTCCGGCGCTGTTGCCGGTCTTCTTTCTCATCACCTACGCCGGCTGGCTGTGGTTCTTCGGCCACAACATGCATCCCTGGGGAGCTTTCACGGTCAAGCCCTTCATGCCGACCGTCTTCGGCGAGGGCAAGGTCGCGCAGTTCTCGACCTACTCGTATCCGTATTGGGGCTACGGGCTGCTGCTGGGCGTCATGGTCTGCCTCTTGCTCGCCCTGCTGATCCGGCGCAAGCAGATGCGCGAGGGCTCCGCGGAGTAGCCGATGCTTGGCCGTTTGCTCGTCGCCGGAGTCGCCTGCGGGCTGGCTGTGGTTCTCTTCCCGTCACCCGGCGGCGCCGAGGACGCGCTCACGGCGTTGCGTCGTACCGGCACTGTCGGGAGCGGGGCTGCGCTCGTCGCCGAGCCTGACGATAGTCGCCTGGGCGCGATGGCCGAGCCCGCCGCAGCCGCTTGGGGCGGGCTCAACGAGAAGGCGCCCATCCCGACCGAGGCGCGGGTCAGCGGCCTTCCGTTCCTGCAGGAGCTGATCAACCAGGCGCCTGCGGGGTCGGTGCTCAAGCTCAAGCCGGGCAGATACTCTGGCCCGGTGGTCGTGGACAAGACCTTGACCATCGATGGCGGCGGCGCGGCGACGGTCGATGGCGGGGGCAAAGGCACCGTCTTTGTCCTGCAGGCCAATGACGCCGTTCTGCGCGACCTGCAGTTGACCAATTCCGGCGTTTCACATGATTCGGATGACGCCTGCCTGAACGTGCGCGGCGACCGCAACGTCATCGAGAATCTGCGCATCGACGATTGTCTGTTCGGCATCGATCTGAAAATGTCGAATGAGAACGTCCTGCGCGGCAACCGCATTCGTTCGAAGCCTTTCGATCTCGGCACGCGCGGCGACAGCCTGCGCCTTTGGTACAGCCACCGCAACCTGGTCGCCGACAACGTCATCGAGGATTCCCGTGACATGGTCGCCTGGTACTCGAATGCGAACCACTACCTGAACAACGTTGCGCGGCGCAGTCGCTATTCGATCCATTTCATGTTTGCCGCCGACAATCTCGTCGAAGGCAATCGCTTCTACGACAACGCGGTCGGCGTCAACGTGATGTATTCGGGGGGCGGGGCGATCCGCAACAACCTCTTTTCGCATGCCAATGGCCCTACCGGCATGGCGGTCGGCTTCAAGGAGGCTTCCAACGTGCTTGTCGAGGGTAACGAGATCGTCTACTGCGCGGTCGGGGTCGGTCTCGACATGTCGCCATTCGAGCCGGACACGACGATCACCATTCGTGGCAACCGCATCGCCTACAACGGCATCGGGGTCAGCTTCCTGTCCGACAAGAAGGGCACCATCATCGAGCACAACGTCTTCGAGGGAAATCTGACGCAGGTGGCCATGGGCGACACCGGCAGCGCCAGCCGCAACCTCTGGCGCGGCAACTACTGGGACGACTATCAGGGCTTCGACCGCGACCAGGACGGCGTCGGCGACCGCCCGCACGAACTCTACGCCTATACCGATCAGCTGTGGATGGAGGTGCCTTACGCCCGCTTCTTCCGCAACGCGCCAATGATGGAAACGCTCGATTTCCTCGAACGCCTGGCGCCGTTTTCGACCCCGGTGATGTTGCTGCGCGACGAGCAGCCGGTTTTCAACAAGCCGCCGGAGACCAGCAAGAGGTCCGTCAAATGAACGACAAGAGGGAAACTGAAGCCGCATCTGAAGCCGCGCCCCTTTCGCCCGCGGGTGAAGCCGCTCCGGTGGTCAACAACCGGCGCGCCAGGGCGCCGGTCCGCAAGCAGGCCAACCGGCGCAAGTTCATTCGCTCGGCGGTGATGATCGGCGGGGTGCTCGGCCTGGCGATGCTCGGCTACATCCCGGTGGCCAGTGCCAGGAAGTCACGTCTGCGCCCCCCCGGCGCACTCGAGGAAAGGGATTTCCTGTCCTCGTGCATCAAGTGCGGCCAGTGCGTCCAGGTCTGTCCGGTGGCGGCGATCAAGCTTGACGACATCGACCAGGGCTTCGGCGTCGGCGTGCCGTATATCGATGCCCGCGAGCAGGCCTGCGACTTTTCCTGTGACGCCGTGCAGTGCATTCTGGCGTGCCCGACCGGTTCGCTGACCTATACCAAGCCGCCGGCTCTGGAAATCCGCGCCGGCATGCCGCTGGCGCAGGCGCCGGTGCTCAAGGCCAAGGAAAACGACCCCGAGCCGACTCTGAACCTCAGCGAGCGCATCGGCGTCGCCCGCCTGGCACACCCCGAGTCGTGCCTGGCGGTACAGGGCAAGGGCTTCAGTGGGCAGGCGCGCGGCGCGGGTTTTCGCGGCCACCTGCGCTACGTGGCGGTCGACCGCTGGAAGCCGGTGCCGGTACGCGACCACCCCTACCAGCGCGATCTCTGCGACCTCTGTGTCACCGAGTGTCCGATCAGGGACGCCATCCACATGAAAGAGACGATCGCCGCCGACGGCAGCAAGCAGTACCGGCCCGAGGTGCTCGAGCAGTGCGTCGGCTGCGGTGTCTGCGAGATGATCTGCCCGGTCGAACCGGCGGCGATCGTCGTCGATCAACGCCAGCCCTGGAGTGCGTGATGAGCCACCTTGAACGTATTCGGGTAATGTTCGGCGCGGCGCCGGAGAAACCCGCCGTCGTGACCCCGGAAGCGAAACAGGTGCACAGCCTGAAGCGCATGACCAAGGCCGACTTCGAGGCCATCAAGCAGCACGCGCGCGACCATGAACTGGTGACCCACAAATGGCGCAACCGCCGCTGGGCCGTCCTCATTCTCGCCAACCTCTTGTTCACCTTCTCGTTCTGGCTCGATATCCAGGTTCTCGAAGGCGCGCTGACCGCCTCGCGCTTCGTTGGTTTTCACCTCATCGACCTCAACTCGGCCTTGCAGGTGATGCTGGCGCACAAGCACATCATCGTCAATCTGTTCATCGGCACGGCGACGGTCTTCGTCCTCTGGGCCGTGCTCGGCGGGCGTTCGTTCTGCTCCTGGGTGTGCCCCTACCATCTCCTCGCCGAGTGGTTCGAGTGGCTGCACCTGAAGCTGGTGAGCAAGAAACTGGTCAGCGACCACGAGTTTCATCGCGGTACGCGCACCGTTTTCTGGGTCGTCTTTGCCTTGCTGGCGGTGGTCAGCGGCTACACGGTCTTCGAGACCATTTCGCCGACCGGAATCCTGTCGCGAGCGCTGATCTACGGTCCCTCGCTGGCGCTCGGCTGGGTCCTGCTGCTGCTTGTTTTCGAAGTCGTTTACTCGCGCCGCGCCTGGTGCCGTTACGTCTGCCCGATCGGCCTGACCTATGGTATCGTGGGCGCCGTTTCGCCGGTGCGCGTCGAGTACCGGCTGGACAAGTGCTTTCACGAAGGTGATTGCCGCAAGGTCTGCCTGGTGCCGCACGTCCTCGACGTGGTGATCAAGGGCCGGGCCGCCGAGATGACCACCCCGATCGGACCCGACTGCACGCGCTGCGGGCTGTGTGTCGACGTTTGCCCGAGTGGCGCGCTGGTCTTTGACGTCAAGGGCTTGAGCAAGCTGCTCTGAAGGTTGTCAATGATCCGTTTTGAAAACGTCGGTAAGGACTTCAGGAAGGTCCGCGTACTCGACGGCGTCGAACTCGATATCGCGCTTGGCGAACGAATCGCCCTGATCGGCTCGAATGGCGCCGGCAAGACGACCTTGATCCGCTGTCTGCTCGGCGAGTACACACACCAGGGCAAGGTGACCATCGACGGCCAGCAGCCGCGCGCCGAGCGCACGCAGGTGCTTGGCAAGGTCGGTTTCGTGCCGCAGTTGCCACCGCCGCTGAAGATGCCGGTCGGACAGCTGGTCAGTTTTGCGGCCGCTGTCTGTCGCTCCGACAGCAAGCGAATCTTCGCGGTCGCCAGGCGTCTCGGGCTGGACGTCGCACCGATCCTGACACGGCCATTCAACCGCCTGTCGGGGGGGATGAAGCAGAAGTTGTTGATTGCCATCGCCCTTGGCCGTGACGCGCAGGTGCTGGTGATGGATGAGCCGGCCGCCAACCTCGACCCCGAGGCGCGGCACATCTTCTTTTCCCTGCTTGCCGAGCGACTCGAGAACACGACGATGATCATCTCCAGCCACCGCCTCGACGAGGTCGCGCCACTGGTCAATCGGGTGGTCGAGATGGACACCGGCAGGATCGTCCTTGACGATCGCGTTGCCGAGGATTCCAAGCTCTCGGCCCTGTTCCAGGTGCACCTGACGCTGGCTCGCGCCGACGCGGCCATCGCCAAGACGCTGAGCGCCTGGCAGTTTGCCGACCGCGGCGCCGGCGTCGAGTGGCACGGCACGGTTTCCGGGCCCGACCGCCTGCGCTTCATGGGGACGGTGTCGCGCTACGTCGGACTGTTGTCGCGTATCGAGATGAAGGAAGTCGACGCGGCGGTCGTCCTGCAGTGAGGTACAGACAGCAATGAAACGACGGCGCTTTCTCGAAATTCTTCCGGCAGTAACTCTTGGCCCCTGTTGCAGGTCGCTGGTGGGCGTCGCGGCTGGCTGGTCGCTGACCGCCTGCAGTGGCGAGCCGAGCAGCGGCCCGATCCAGGTCAAATGGGACAGAGACGCCGACCCGCGTTGCGGAATGATCATCAGCGACAAGCGTTTCGCGGCGCAGATTCGTGATCCTCAGGGCAAGGCGTGGAAATTCGACGACATCGGTTGCGCGATCTTCTGGCTCTCGCAAAGGCCGTTCAACGAGGAAACGCCGAACACCGAGTTCTGGGTCGCCGACTATCGCATGGGCGGCTGGATCGACGCCCGCCAGGCGCATTATCTACCCGGGAAAAAAAGTCCGATGGGCTACCAGTTTGGCGCTGTCGCTCGTCCGGAGGCGGATGCGGTCTCGTACCGGGAAATGAAAGAGCGCATTCTGGCGCGCGGCCAATGAAGCGACGCCCATGAATTCACTTCTCCTGACCGCCCGGCTGGACATCGTCGAATCGCTGCGTGCGCGCTGGTTCCTGCTCTACAGCCTGGTTTTCGGTGGCATCGTCGCTCTGCTCTTCGCCTTCGGCCTGACCGAGTCGCGGGTGCTGGGCTTCATCGGCTTGTCGCGGCTGCTGGTGACCTATATCCAGCTGACCATGGCCATCCTGCCGATCTTCGTGCTCATCACCACCGTGCGTTCGGTGGCCGGTGACCGCGAAGCCGGCGTCTTCGAATACCTGCTCTCGCTGCCGGTGTCGCTGTCGGCGTGGTTCTGGGGAAAGATCCTCGGGCGCTACGTGACCATCTTCCTGCCCGTTTTCGTGGCCATGCTAGGGGCCGTTCTTTGGGCGCAGTTGAAGGCCATCGAAGTGCCCTGGGAAATGTTCTTCTATTACACCGGCCTGCTGGCGGCCATGGCCTGGTGCTTTCTCGGCATTGGCATGCTGATCTCGACGCTGGCGCGCAGCACTGACGTCGCGCAGGGTGCAGCGTTCGTCGTCTGGCTGAGCATGCTGCTGTTCCTCGACCTGATCCTGCTCGGGGTCATGATCCAGGGCCGGGTCGCCCCCGAAGTCGCCGTCGGCATCGCCTTGCTCAACCCGCTGCAGGTCTTTCGTACCGCTTCGCTGGCCATGTTCGATCCACAACTGATCGTCCTCGGGCCGTCGGCTTACGTCATCCTCGACCTCTTCGGCAGCAGCGGCTACCGCTTCTACGCCTTGCTCTACCCGCTGGCCATCGGTTCGCTGGCCGCGCTGGCCGGTTTTCTGACCTTCCGTCGCAGTGACCTGCCTTGAGCGCGAGACAGCGATGAAGCGCCTGCTGCTTATCCTTTTGCTCGCTGCGCAGGCCTTTTCAGCGGCTGCCGCCGAGCCGCCGTCGACAGCGCCGTTCTTTGCCTTGACCCTGCCCGCGCTTGACGGGCCCTCGGTGGCGCTGGAGTCGTTCAGGGGCAAGCCGCTGCTGGTCAATTTCTGGGCGCGCTGGTGTGGCCCCTGCCGCAAGGAGATTCCCGATCTGGCCGCGCTGCAGGCGAAATACCGGGGCCGGGGGCTGCGGGTGGTTGGCATAGCTGTCGAGGATGCCGACAAGCGCGAGCAGTTGCGCGAATTCGGCCGCGCCTACGAGATGAACTACACTTCGCTGATCGGCGGCAGCGAGGAGAGCATAGAACTGATGAAGGCGCTGGGTAATGGCCATGCGGGCCTGCCGTTTACGATCGTCATCGACCGTGCAGGCCGCATCCGCAGCAGCGAACTCGGCGCCATGGATCAAGCGGAGATGGAAGACGCCGTCAGGCCGATTCTTTGAGGGGTCGAGCGGCGGGCACTGTCCTTTTTTTATGCGCCGATGGCGCGGTTAAAGTGAAGACCATGATGAGAAAACTGTTCTCCCTGTTGTCGATTGTCGTGCTTGCCGGCTGTGCGGCGCCACCTTTGCGCGGCACGGGCGACCTCGGGCTGGTGATCGAACGCGCCAGTGGCCAGGTCAGCCTCGTCGATACCAGCCAGGGCAAGCCGTACGCCACCGTGGGTGGACTCGGCGATCTCTCGCACGCGTCGGTCGTCTACTCGCGCGACGGACGCTACGCCTACGTCTTCGGCCGTGACGGCGGGCTTAGCAAGGTCGATTTGCTTGAAGCGCGGATCGTCAAGCGTGTGCTGCAGTCGGGCAACGCCATCGGCGGCTCGATTTCGCAGGACGGTCGCATCGTCGTCGCACAGAATTACAAGCCGGGCGGGATCAAGGCGTTCGATTCGGAGACCCTCGAACTGCTCTCCGAAGTGCCGGCCGAATACGCGCCGGGGAGCTTCTCGAAAGTGGTCGGTCTGGCCGATCTTTCCGGCAACCGCTTTGCCTACGCGCTCTTCGATGGCGGCGAAATCTGGGTCAGCGACTTCTCCGATCCGCGCCATCCGACCACCCAACGCTACCCCGCCGGCCGACAACCTTACGACGGCTTGGTGACGCCCGACGGGCGCCATTACCTGGCCGGGCTGTTCGGCGAGGACGGTGTCGCCCTGCTCGACACCTGGACGCCGGAGAAGGGAACGCGGCGGATTCTGAACAATTACGGGCGCGGCGAAGAGAAACTGCCCGTCTTCAAGATGCCGCACCTGCGCGGCTGGTCAATGGCGCAGGGAAATGCCTACCTGCCGGCCATTGGTCGGCACGAAGTGCTCGTCGTTTCGGGCAGCAACTGGCAGGAAGTTGGCCGCATCGCCGTCAAGGGACAACCGGTGTTCGTCATGGCGCGCCCTGATGGTCGGCAGGTGTGGGTCAATTTCGCCTTTCCTGACAACGGTTGGGTGCAGGTGATCGACACGCTGAGCGGCAAGGTGGTGCACACGCTCGAGCCGGGCAAGGCGATTCTGCACATGGAGTTCACGCCGCGTGGCGAGCAGGTCTGGCTTTCCGCCCGTGACGACAACAAGGTGGTGATCTACGATACCGCGACGCTGGCCAAGGTTGGCGAGTTTGCCGCCCAGGCGCCGAGCGGCATTTTCTTCACCAGCCGCGCGCAGCGCACGGGATTCTGAGAAAGCAATGACTGACGAGGCGATCGATTTTCGTTTGCTGAACGACTTCCAGAGGGACTTTCCGCTCTGCCCGGCGCCGTTCGCCGAGTTGGCGGCGCGCCTTGGCGTTGCTGAAGGCGCTGTATTGCGGCTGCTCGAGTCGCTGCGCCGCCAGGGCAAGATCGCGCGGGTCGGGGCCGTCTTCGCACCCAAGCGTATCGGCGCCAGCACGCTGGCGGCGATGGCCGTGCCGCCGGAGAAGCTTGCTGCGCTCGCCGAGACGGTGAATCGCTTTCCGGAGGTGAACCACAACTACGAGCGCGAGCATCACTACAACCTCTGGTTCGTCGTCACCGCCGGTTCGGAAGGCCGCCTGCAGGCGGCGCTGGGGGCCATCGAGCAGGCGGCCGGCTGCCCGCTCCTGCGCCTGCCCTTGCTGCAGGAATACCACATCGACCTCGGCTTTTCGCTCGACGGCAACGGCAAGAAACCGTTGACGGCTCCGGTGCGCAGGCAGACGTTCGTGGCGCCCCGGCCGCTCGACGAATTCGAGCGTCGGCTGGTGATAGCCTTGCAGGAAGGCTTGCCCTTGTTCATCAGGCCGTTCTCGGTGCTCGCCAGTCGCGTTGGCTGCGACGAGAGTGAGGTCCTCGAACGCATCCGTCGCTGGTGCGCCGACGGCATCATCAAGCGCTTCGGAGTGATCGTCCGGCATCACGAGCTTGGCTACCGGGCCAACGCCATGCTGGTCCACGACATTCCCGACGAAGCGGTCGCCGAGACGGGAGAAATCCTCGCCCGGGAAGCGGGAGTGACGCTCTGCTATCAGCGTCCGCGGGTGCTTCCGGAGTGGCGCTACAACCTGTTCTGCATGATTCACGGCCAGGTTCGCGCCGAAGTCGAGGCCCGGATCGTCGAGTTGCGCGCCCGCCTGCACCTCGAGGACTACGCGCACGCCATTCTCTTCTCGCTCACCCGCTTCAAGCAGAGCGGCGCGCGCTATGCGTGAAGCGGCGAGCATCGACGCCATCGATCGGGCGATCATCGATGGCTTGCAGGGAGGTTTTCCGATCTGCGAGCGGCCCTACGCCGAAGTCGCCGCGCGCTTGGCAATCAGCGAGGAGCAATTGCTCGGCCGCTTGCAGGCCATGCTCGACGCGCGCGTCCTGACCCGTTTCGGGCCGATGTTTCAGGTCGAGCGCATGGGGGGGGCCTTCGTCCTCGCCGCGATGCGCGTTCCCGAAGCAGACTGGCAGCGGGTGCTCGAAGTGGTCAATGCCTTCCCGCAGGTGGCGCACAACTACCGCCGCGAAAGCGAGCGGAACTGCGACTTCAACATGTGGTTCGTTCTGGCCACCGAAAGTGCCGACGGGATTGCTGCCGCGGTGCGCAGCATCGAGGAAGCGAGCGGTCTGCCGGTTTTTCCCTTCCCCAAGTTGCAGGAATACTTTGTCGAGATGAAGCTGGCGGTGCGCACATGAGCGGTGTGCCGGCGCGCTCGGTCGACGCCATCGATCGCCGCCTGATCGTGGCGACGCAGAGCGGGCTGCCGCTGGTCGTCCGGCCGTACCACCAGCTCGCCGAGCAAGTGGGCATTGCGCCGGAAGAGGTCATGGCGCGGCTGACGAGAATGCTCGACAGCGGCATCATCCGCCGCATCGGCGCCGTGCCCAACCACTACGCCATCGGCTACACCGCCAACGGCATGAGCGTCTGGGACGTCGCCGACGAGCGTATCGACGAACTGGGCGCGCGCATCGGCGCACTCGATTTCGTGACCCACTGCTATCACCGTCCGCGCAAGTTGCCGGAATGGCCCTACAGCCTGTTCGCCATGGTCCATGGCAGCTCGCGCGCCGAAGTGCAGGCCAAGGTCGCCGAAATCGCCGAGCTCCTGGGTGCCGAATGCCGCGCCTACGACGTCCTTTTTTCGACCAGCATTCTCAAGAAGACGGGACTCAGAATCGGCGCCTGAAGGCAGGCCTCCTACCGATTCCGGCGCGTCCCCGTCTCACTTGCGCTCGTCGCCGCCAAAGAGCTTGCCGAGAAAGCGCTCCGCTTCTTCGACCAGGGCGGCGCCGATGTCGGCGCCGCGACGGGTGAGGGCGTCGCTGGCGACATCGCGCAGGCTGACCGAGTAGCGCAGCTCGTCGGCTGGCCCGCTCACCTGCACCGGCACCGGGAGCCCCTCCAGCGCCCGCAGCAGCTTCGAGCCTTCTGCAGGATTCGCGGCCATCATGACGCGCAGCGTGTAATCGAGCGTCTTCGACAGCAGGTCGAACTGGCCGTAACCGCCGAGTGCGAGTCTTGGCGCCGCACCGTCGAGATCGTCATTGCGCGCAACACCGTCCGCCAGCTTGACGGTGCCGTCCAGGTGCGACAGCAGGGTGCGTTGGGAGCGGTCGAACCGTCCGGACTGCTTGCCGCCGTCACGAAGGATTTCCTTCAGCTGGCCGAGGACCGCCGAAAGGTCGATACCGACCAGCGCGACATCGCGCAGTGCGAAGCGCAGCGTTCCCTGCGCGGCACGCGTCAGCTCGGCGCGTGAACGGCCGCTGCTCGACAACGCCAGGTCTACATTGCCGCGGCCGCTGAGATCGTTGCGGGCGAGTGCGTCGCGGGCCAGTGCGCCGAAGTCGACATCGTTGAACGCCAGGTTCAGGGACAGCTGCGGGACTTGGGCGTCGAGGCTGAAATCGCCGTCGGCCCGGCCGCCGTACAGTTGAGCGCTCACCGGCGCGAGCGTGGCGCGGCCGGCTGCGCTATGGACGCTCGCGTGTACGGACGCGGCCTTGATTCCGCGTGCCTGCAACTGCGCGATCTGCAGTGTTCCGTCGAGGCGCAGCTCGCGCAAGGGTGTCAGGTCGAAGGCGGGCTCCGCCGGCACGGCTACGGGTACGGCCGTTGAAATGCGAACGATGTGCTCGGCTGCGGCGCTGTTCTTGCCGCGCTTGCTGCTCGCCGCTTGCGCGGCGGGTGCCGGTTCTTGCCTGGCAGCCTCCAGCGTGACGGGCCGGGCTGGCGCCAGGTAGGAATCGAGATTGAGCCGCTCGGCGTTCAGGGCGAAGGCGATCTCCGGTCGCGCGAAGTTCGCCAGCTCGATGCTCGCCTTGAAACTGGCGTCGCTGGCGCTGGAGGCGAGCTCGAGGGTGGCGTGTTGCCGCCTGGCGTCGAGCGTCATGGCGCCGGAAAAAGGCAGCTCTGCCTGTCCTGCGGGCAACGCCGGGTCGGTGAGCGCAAGTTCGCCGTCGAGCTGCGCCAGGGTCAGCGTCTGTTCTTCGAGATTGGCGTTGAGCGGACCGCCGACGCGCGCATGCATGCTTGCCGGACCATCGCGCCGTGTCGCCGTGAGCAGGAAGTTCTCGGCGACCAGTGACGACCTTGGGCCAGAAATGCTGTCGAGCTTGAGCTGGGCATTGAACGGCTGCGTGCCGGCCCGCGACGCACTGAGCACGATGGCGCCGCTGCTCAGCTTTTGCCTGTCGAGCGCAATCTCTTCCGCGCTGGCCGCCAGAGTCCAGGCGTTGGCGGCGTGCTGGCCATCGGCGTGCAGTTCGAGCTGCGCGGCAGTGATCGTTTCGCCCTGGCGCGACAAACGGCCGGTTTCGAGCGTGATCGCCGATAGCACGAGCGTCTTTCCGCTGGCGGCATCGTGCACCGTGATCGCGGCGTCGCTGAGCAACAGGTGCCCGATTTCCCAGTTTGTCTCGCCGCCGGCCCTGCGATGTTCTGCTGTGCCGGCGGCTGGTGCCGCCGCGGTGTTCGCTGTCTCCGCTGTCTCCGCTGTCTCCGCTATGTCCGCTATGTCCGATGCGTCAGGCGCTGCGCCTCCCGGGGGCAGTGCGGGCGCCTCGTTCTCCCGCCGCAGGGTCACTGTTGCCCGCGCTTGCCGCAGGTGCATCGACTCGATGACGATTTCCTGGCGCAGCAGGGGGAGCAGCGCAATTTCCATGCGTGCCGACGCGAAGCTGAGGAACTCCGCTTCGCCGTCCGCGGCCGACAAGCTGCTCGCCGGCAGGTCGATGGCCAGCGTCGGATAGATCGACAGCCCAAGATCGCCGTTCAGGTGCAGCCTGCGCCCGCTGTGCGTGCTGACCGCGTCTTCGATCTCCGCCTTGTAGCGATTGACATCGAACAGAGCGACGGCCAGGGAAACGGCCAGCACCAGGAGCGCCGCAGCGGCGGCGCTGATGATCAGCAGGCGGTGGCGCCAGCGGCTTGTCGGTGGCTGCGCGCGTGCCTCAGTGCCGCGCTCGGCGCTCAACGCCCGTTCCTTGGCTCAGCCAAGCACGTGGTAGCCGCCGTCGACGTAGGTCGTGTCGCCGGTGATCAGCTTGGCATAGTCGGTGGCCAGGAATGCGGTCGCCATACCCACGTCCTCGATGGTCACCAGTGCGCGCGACGGCGCGCGCTCGGCCGCTTTCTCCATCAGTTCGTCGAAACGGCCGATACCCGATGCCGCGCGCGTCGCGATGGGTCCCGGCGAGATGGGGTTGACGCGAATTCCCTTCGGACCCAGTTCCGCGGCCAGGTAGCGCGACGTCGCTTCGAGCGCTGCTTTTACCGGCCCCATCACGTTGTAGTTCTCGACCACCTTCTCGGCGCCGAAGTAGCTCATGGTGAACAGTGTGCCGCCGTTCTTCATCAGCGGTTCGGCGAGCCTGGCCATGTGGATGAACGAGTGGCAGGAGACGTCCATGGCCATCAGAAAGCCCTCGCGAGAGCAGTCGGTCACGCGGCCATGCAGATCCTCGCGCGGCGCAAAGGCAATCGAATGCAGGGCGAAGTCGAGCACGCCCCACTGCTTTTCGACGGCTGCGAAGACGGCTTCCAGTTGTCCTTCCTCGCGCACATCGCAGGGCAGATAGAGGGCCGGCGGGACGTCGAGCGCCTGCGCCAGCGGCTCGGTGAATCGCCGCGATTTTTCGTTCAGATAGGTGATGCACAGCTCGGCGCCGAGGCCACGAAAGGCCTGCGCGCAGCCCCAGGCGATCGACTGGTCGTTGGCGATGCCGAGGACGATTCCTTTCTTGCCGGCCAGTGGCTGCTGGCCAAGCTCGCGCTGAGTGCGCAGCCTGTCGAGCAGTCGGGTGTTGGTCTCTTTGTCGGTCATTGCTGGCTCCTTCCTGTTTCCATAAATTCGTTATGCGTATGACGGATCGTGCATCGCTGGTCGGGGTGGGTAGCAGCCATGATCGTAACACTGCCAGCGGTCGCGCTGCAGTTCGCCAGCAAGCGGCAACCGGGGCGCCGGCAGTGGCCGATGTCCGCCAGGCGTATTCGATGCTTCGCCAGGGTCCTTCGCCGCGAAGCAGCCACGGGCCGCTTCGCGGTGAAACGCCGACGAAATCCCGCCGCTGCAAGGACCCCGTTTGGCCTCAATGAGCGCCGAACGGGGCGTTGATTTCCAGCCAGAACAGGCGGGTTGCGATTTCAGAAGGATTGAACGACGATCTTGCCCTTGGCCTGCCCGGTCTCGATGAGCGCGTGCGCGGCGCGGATGTTTTCGGCGTTGATCGGGCTCAGGACCTTGTCGAGCGTCGTGCGTATGCGCCCGGCGTCGATCTCATTCGCCACATGGGTCAGCAGCCTGTGCTGCTCGATCATGTCCGCTGTCTGGAACATGGCGCGGGCGAACATGAACTCCCAGCGCAGGCTGGCGGCCTTCATCTTCATCCCGGCCATCGGCATCGGCAGGTCGGTGTCATCGATCGTGACAATCGCACCTTGCGGCCGGATCAGCTCGACCGCCGTTTCCCAATGGCGCATGTCGTTGAAGATAGCGACGTGATCGACATGCTCAAAGCCGAGCGCACGCACCTGTTCAACCATCGGCTGGCGGTGATTGACGACATGATCCGCGCCAAGCTCTCTGACCCAGCTTTCCGTCTCCGGGCGCGACGCCGTGGCGATGACGACCAGCCCGGCCGCCTTGGCCAGTTGAATGGCGATCGAACCGACACCTCCGCCGGCACCGATGATGAGCACCGACTGTCCCGCGTCCGCACCATCGCGATCAATGCCCAGACGGTCAAAGAAAGCCTCGTAGGCGGTGATCGTCGTCAGCGGCAGCGCCGCCGCTTCGGCGAAGCTGAGGCTCTTCGGCTTGAATCCGACAATGCGCTCATCAACCAGTTGAAACTCGGCATTGGAACCCGAGCGGGTGATGTCGCCGGCGTAATAGACTTCATCGCCGGGTTTGAACAGGGTGACCTCCGGGCCTGCCGCCTCGACAATCCCGCTGGCATCCCAGCCAAGGACGCGGGGGGAATCTTCGATCTTTTCCTTGGGGCTGCGAACCTTGGTGTCGACCGGGTTGACCGATATGGCCCTGACCGAGACGAGAAGGTCGCGACCGGCTGCCGAGGGCTTGGGCAACTCGACGTCAAGGAAGGCTTTCGGGTTGTCGACCGGAAGGTAATGGGTAAGAGCGACAGCTTTCATTCGTGAATCTCCTGATGGCCAAGCTTGCGCTCAGCCGATGTGGGTCATTTCGTTGAGCGTGAATTGCGCGACGGCGCCGTCGGTGGCTTGCAGATAGGCGGCAAGGTGCGGGGCATTCATGTGCCTCTGCCACAGCTCGCGCGACTCCCAGTTTTCAAAGACCATGAAATGCGCCGGATGGTCGTTGTCGCGGTGCAGGTCATACTGCAGGCAGCCCTGCTCGGCGCGCGTGATCGGCAGGAGCTTTTCCAGCTCTGCCTTGACCAGGTCAATCCGATCGGGGTTGGCGTGGATGTTGGCGACGATGGTCAGTTTGGTCATTTCCTTCACTCCTTTATCCGTGGTGGGAGCACTATAGCTGTTTGCAAAGACCGGATAAACTGGCAGGATACGAAAAGATAATCCGGAAAACCCGTACAATGCTGTTCAACAACATCGCCCTGTTCCTGCAAATCGTCGAGAAGGGTGGCCTGGCCGCCGCTGGTCGTGAAGCCGGGCTTTCGTCGACCACCGTATCCGAGCGGCTTTCTGCCCTCGAGGCTCATTTTGGCGTTGTCCTCCTGAACCGCACGACACGCGCGATCAGCCTGACCGAGGAGGGGCGCACGCTGGTCGACGGCGGCAAACGGGTTCTCGAGGAGCTCGAGGATCTGGGAGCGCGCATCCGCCTGGGTGCGCAAACCCTCTCCGGTCCGATCCGCATCAGCGCTCCAAGCGATGTCGGGCGGACCCTGGTTGCGGCCGAGATCAGCCGCTTCCTGGCAGAACACCCGGCCATCTCGATCGAGCTTCTGCTTTCCGACGCCTACGTCGATATTGTGGGCCAGGGTTTTGATATGGCACTGCGCTTCGGGTCGGTCACCGACAGCTCGTTGCGCGTTCGGAGCCTGGGTCAGAAACGGCGCGTTCTTTGCGCCGCGCCGACCTATCTTGCAGCACGGGGTATCCCGCAAAAACCCGTAGACCTGAAGGATCACAATTGTCTTGTCATGCGATTTGGCCAGAATCTCGACAACGTCTGGCGCTTCGGTCCCGACACGAAGCCGCAGTTCGTCACGGTGCGCGGCGACCGGGTGGCCAATGACGGGGCGCTCGTGCGCCAGTGGTGCCTTGCGGGTCACGGGATCATGCTCAAGTCGGAACTCGATGTCGTGCCGGATATCAGGGCTGGCAGGCTGCTCGAGCTTCTTGCCGACCACGCTCAGCCCGCCTCACCCCTGCAAATGCTGTTTCCCCCCAGCCGGGCTCAGCCAAGGCGCGTGCGCGCACTTGCCGACCGGCTCGCCCTAAGGCTGCAGGGAGCGTGGGAAAGCTGAGCCATGGCTTCCCGCGTGTGGTCGGCGTCGGTTACCAGGACAGGGTATTCCGGGAGTCGGGCCGAGCGGCCGGTCTCTGAGGAGTTACCTGCCGTTCGGGCAGCTCAATCTTTTTCGGGCCTGCTACGGCGTGTCGAAACATTTTACAGTTGTCGTCGCGACAGGCCAGTCGGCGGCGCGTCCGGCGAAAGAAAACGTATATAAATTAGAACATCAAAAATATCGGCATAAATTTTGCTTTTGTGATTCGTGGCCGGCGACAGCCGGCTTGGCTCGTGCGCAATGCAATTTCGTGGTTGCCAGAAGATTGGGTGGCGATGGGTAGGCAGACGCATGCTTTCCCTCGTGCGGTTTGCAAACTCTGGCGTCCCCCTTTTTTCAGTTCAGATCTTCACTTCTGGGAACCCCAATGACCATAACGAATAGGTTTTTGCGTCGCGCTGCGATGCTGGCTGCCGCAGGTCTTGCCACCGGCTTCGCTTCCACCGTCGGTGCTGTGGTGGTAGTCACGGATCCTTGCACGGTGGCCGCATTCAATTCCTGCTACATCGGTGTTGACGGAACGGACACGCAGACGTTGAACACGACCGCGGGGCCGTACAACTTCGTCGGTCTCGGCGTTGTCGCCTCAGAGCCGGGTATTACGCCGCCCTCACCACCGAACACCGGGCCAGTGAGCGGTACGCTCAATGTGAACGCCGGGGGGTCGATTTCCCTCAACTATCTCCCCGGTACGATTGGTGCACCCACTTTCCGGCCGGTGGACAACAGCGTACTGCTCGGGGTATCGGGAGGTTCCGCGGGAACGCTGAACGTCAATGGCGGCTCGGTCACCACCCCAATCCTCATCGTGGGCAACGATTTCGGGCGCCCCGCCTCGACCGGCACGGCGAGCATTTCCGGCGGAGGCAAGGTCACCGCGACGCTTGACAGTGGTTCCAGTGGGCCAATACCTGGTTATGCTGCAGTCAACATCGGGCGCGGGGCTGGCAGCACGGGGACGGTTACGGTGGCTGGCGCAGGGTCCGAGTTGAATGTGAATGCGGGCAATGGCGCGATTCAGACGAGTAACGGTGGCCACATCAGTGTGGGAAGGAGCGGCTCGGGAAGCCTCAGCGTTCTGGACGGCGGGCAGGTGCTTGGATCGAGGGCTTTGAGTACCATCTTCGGCTCGACGTCAGATCCCGCCGGAACTTCCAGCATCCTGGTAGACGGCGCTGGGTCCAAGCTCACGGCAAACCAGATCTTGCTGGGTGTGGGATTGGGACCTTTCCCCGGTGGCGACTTTGGCGCCCTGCCCGTGCCGGACTTCAATAGCCCCAGCCACGGTACTGGAACGCTCAACGTGCGCAATGGTGGCGAGGTCGTGGCGAATGTGTCCATGGGTGCCGGTGGCACGCTCCGGGGTAACGGAACCATTACCGGCAATGTGACGAGCACGGGCACCGTGGCCCCGGGCAACAGTCCCGGTACGCTGAAAATTGCCGGTGATTTCACCCAGACCGGAGGCGTGTTAGAGATACAGATCGCGAATGCAACAGACTTCGACATCGTCGACGTGGACGGCTTTGCGTCGCTGAATAACGTCTTGATCGAGTTTCTGTTTATCGATGGCTACGCCCCGACGGCCGGGACGTCGTTCAACTTCCTTCAGGTGGGTCCGGGTCGCCTCCTGACCAACGTCGGTGCGACTTATCAATATTCGGGACTGCAGCCCGGGTTCGAATATGCCGTTACCAGCGACAATGGCGCCATGACGCTCGTTGCACGGAACAATGGCGTCGCTGTCCCTGAGCCGGGGACACTGGCGCTGCTGCTCGCCGGACTGTCCGGGTTCGCTGTGCGGCGCCGCGCCGCGCTGCGGCATGGGTGAATCGGCGGCTTCCCTTCGTCGTGCGCTGATGATCTGCAGCAGAGCCGAGCAAAGGTCGGGCGGGGCTTTTCAACCCCGCCCCCATCCGGAGCATGGCCCGCGGCAGACTTTTTGGCGTTGATTGGGATCCTCGTCGCCAGGCTGGGCGGGGGCGTGTAACCGGCGCCTGCGGCGCAGGTCGGGGCGCGAAGCTGTCTGGCACCCGGCCGAGCAGTGCCGCGAGGAGTTTTTGCCGCGCGCAACGAATTCACGCGCTGAGAGTCGGACAGGCTGCGGCCGGCACGGCAGGGTCGCGTCACCCACCCGGAATGAGGAGAGGAGAATGAGGAAGGCAGGTCTTGTGCGTGCTGCGCTGACGCTCGCCACCGTGGTCAGCACGGTTGGCTTGGCGCAGGCAGCGGGCGGAGTGGTGAAAGTGACGCCCCTGGGCAGTCACGACGGCGAGTTCTGCAGCCTGGACCGGGCGATCGTCTTCGAAGATCCGGACGGAACGCGCATCCTTTATGACGCCGGGCGCACCGTTCGCGGTCCCGACGATCCACGCCTCGGCAGGATCGATGCACTGCTCCTGAGCCATGTCCATGGCGACCATCTGGGCGACTTGATCCAGCCGTCTGCGAACGCGGGGGAATGCGGCAAGCCGGATTTCTCGGTCAAGGTCACACCGAATTCGAATACGGCGAACATCGTCGTGGCGAAGAAGGCCAGCCTGCTGGTCGGTTCGGAGATGGGCAGTTTTTTCGCCAGCCGGATAAAGGAATTGGGCGGCGACCCGAAGCAGGTGCAACTGGTGCGCTTCGGCGCCAGCGCGAAGGTCGGCGGCGTGCAGGTGACGACGGTTCCGGCCGCGCACAGCAACGGCCTGCAGCCAGCATTCCTTGACCCGGCGCATCGCGACGCGCTGAGCAGGAACGGGCTTACCGCCTACGTCGGGCCGCCGACCGGCTACGTGCTGCGCTTCAGCAACGGTCTCGTCGCCTATCTCTCCGGCGACACTGGAATCACCGCCGAGCAGGATCTGGTGGTGCGCGGCTACTACAAGGCGAATCTTGTGGTGATCAACATCGGCGACGTGTTTACCACGGGCCCGATGGAGGCCGCGCACGTCATCAATGAACTCGTCAAGCCGAACTCGGTCATCGTCTCACACGCCAACGAGGCGTCGACCCGGGATGGCAAGCTGCGGCCGGACACCAAGGCCGCGGCGTTCAGGACGGCGAGCAAAGTGCCGACGCACCTGCCGCTTAGCGGGGTTACGATGGCCTTCGACGGCAAGGGAACGTGCGTGGCGGGCTGTTGAGCGGAGTTGCCCGTGCTTGCTCGCCAAGTGCTGGAGAAAAGCTTGTCGCGGCGACCGAACGGAGGCTTGAAGGCGGGGCCAATGGCACCATGTAGGTGATATCGATCCTGGAGCCTCCGCTGCCGCCATGAGTACCCCGAAAATAGTTGTCTGCCCGCATTGCCACCGCCCGAACCGGGTGCCTGAAGAGCGTCTAGGCGATGGCGGCCAATGCGGTCACTGTCAATCGCCGCTCTTTGACGGGACGCCAACCGCGCTGAATGCAGCCAGTTTCGACCGCCATGTCGAACGCTCGGAACTGCCGATCCTGGTCGACTTCTGGGCACCGTGGTGCGGCCCCTGTCGGGCCATGGCGCCGGCGTTCGCGGCGGCTGCAAGGCAACTCGAACCCGCCGCGCGCCTGGCCAAGGTCAATACCGAGGAAGAGCAGGGGCTTGCCGCCCGCTTTGGCATCCGTTCGATTCCGACGCTGGTCGTTTTCCGGAACGGCCGGGAAATCGCCCGTCAGGCCGGGGCGATGGATACGGCGAGCATTGTTCGCTGGTTGCGGTCGCTGCACTGACGGCTGTTCTCTTGCCCGGGTAAGAAGCATTTCCGCGGTCTTCGGCCAAGCATGCGCTTGCCTGCCTGGCGCATCGCGCCGACCGCCTGCAAGCGCTGCGGCGCGCCTTTCGGCAAGCCCCGCCGATGCCTTTCGTCAATCAGATAAAGCTTTGAACAAAAGCAAGTTTTTACTGGTTGTCTGACATATTTCCCGGGTGGTCGGCCTGCTACAATCGTTCCCGTTCTGTTGCGTTTGTTGGATTTTTTTACCGGGAGCAGGTTGTCATGAACGAAGTTGATGTGGGCTTTCAGATCCCCTTGTCGGTGCAGGAAATTCTGGAAGCATGTCCGAAATTTACCGTGGCCAGTACCTGGCAGGAGTTGTACGAGCTGGCGACGCGCGACGCCGTGAACGGCGTCCATGAGGTGGCCTACGAAGTGCCTGGCCGGGGCCGGGTGCTGGAGGCCAACGTGTGCCGGGTCAAGAACGGCATTGCGGCCAATTACGTCGAGCCCTACATGCGCCGCCGCGATCCCGATTGCATGGTCATCGCCGACGACCTGCCGACCGACAAGCCGCGCTTCGAGGACCAGTACGGCGAATCTTTCGAGCCACTGCGCGGCGAAACCTTTGCCTGGCTGAAGACCCAGGAGCTGGCGCTGTTTCCGTTTATCGCGGGAGTTCCCGGCATGGGTATGGATGCTCTGGTGGTGGCTCCGGCCAACGCCGGCTTCTTCGCCCTCGGGCTGGCCTTGCTGCAGGGGATCATGGACGAGAAGGCCTTGTCGGCGGACTTTGACCCGAAGGCCGTGATCTTCGTCGCGCCGCCGTTCCGCCATACCCATTTCAAGGGCAAGCAGATGGTGGTGCACAACCGCCGTCCCGGTCGGCACGAATTGTTCAGCTACAATCTCTATCCGGGCCCGAGTGCCAAGAAAGGCATCTACGGCGTACTGCTCGCCCTCGGTGAACGCGAGCACTGGCTGACCGCGCACTGTGCGACGGTGCAGGTCATCACCCCCTATGCGAACAAGCTGTGCATCATGCACGAGGGTGCCAGCGGCGGTGGCAAGAGCGAAATATTGGAGCAGGTGCATCGCCAGAAGGACGGGGCGCTGTTGCTCGGCACCAACGTCCTGTCGGGCGAACGCCGCACCCTGGTGCTGCCGCACAACTGCGAACTGCGCGCGGTGACCGACGATATGGCATTGTGCCATCCCTCGCTGGGCAAGAACGACGGGCGCCTGGCGTTGATCGATGCCGAACAGGGCTGGTTTGTGCGCGTCAATCACATTACCCGCTACGGCACCGACCCCAACCTCGAGAAGATGACCATCCATCCCAGCGAGCCGATGTTGTTTCTCAACATCGACGCCCACCCGGGTAGCACGGCGCTGATCTGGGAGCATATCGAGGACGAGCCCGGCAAGCCGTGTCCAAACCCGCGCGTCGTCATTCCGCGCAAGGCGGTGCCGGGCGTCTATCAAGGCGCCGTCAGTGTAGACATTCGCAGCTTCGGTGTGCGCTGTCCGCCGAACACCAGCGAAAACCCGACCTACGGTATCGTTGGCATGTTCCATCTGCTGCCACCGGCGCTGGCGTGGTTGTGGCGGCTGGTCGCACCGCGTGGGCATGCCAATCCGAGCATCGTGGCCACCGAAGGCATGACTTCTGAGGGCGTGGGGTCGTACTGGCCCTTCGCTACCGGACGCATGGTGGACCAGGCCAACCTGCTGCTCGACCAGATCGTCGCCACCCCGCGCATGAAGTACATCCTGTGCCCGAATCAGCACGTTGGCGCGTGGGAGACCGGTTTCATGCCGCAATGGATCGCCCGCGAATATCTCGCTCGTCGCGGTGGCGCGCGCTTCGCGCCAGAGCAGGTCACTCCGTCGCGCTGTCCGCTGCTCGGCTTTGCGATGAAGAGCGTGGTGGTCGAGGGACAGACCATTCCCGGGATCATGCTGCAGGTCGAGAAACAGCCGGAGGTCGGCAACGAGACCTATGATGCGGGCGCCAAGCAACTGACCGACTTCTTTCATGATGAGCTGAGGCAGTTCCTGCAAGACGACATCAATCCTCTGGGCCGCAAGATTATCGAGTGTTGCCTGGCGGGCGGTTCGGTCGAAGACTACGTGGCCCTGTTGCCGATCCAGGTTCTCGAAGAGGACGATTGACGCAGGAGTCCGGAAAATCCGACGAAGCTGAAGATTCCGACCCCTGGGCGCGCGTGCAGTCTCACGACCGCACGCGCCGTCGCTTGTTTCAGCTAACCGCCATGCCGACGCTCTCGCGCCGGGCAGCGGCGACCATTACCGCCACGGCGCACGAGGCCAGCCGGGTCATCACCGAGTCCGCGCGGCTGGTCAGGATGATCGGCACCTTCGCGCCGAGCACGATGCCGGCTGCGTCGGCACCGGCGAGGAAGGACAGGCTCTTGGCGAGCATGTTGCCTGCTTCGAGATCGGGGACCACGAGCACATTGGCACGGCCGGCCACCGGCGACTTGATCTTCTTGATGGCTACCGATTCCAGGCTGATGGCGTTGTCGAGCGCCAATGGACCATCGAGGATGGCTCCGGTGATCTGGCCCCGATCTGCCATCTTGCACAGCGCGCCAGCTTCGACGGTCGACGGCACCTTCGGGTTGACCGTCTCCATCGCCGACAGAATGGCCACGCGCACCTCGGGAATGTACAGCGCGTGCGCGAGGTCGATGGCATTCTGGATGATGTGTACCTTGTCTTCCATGCTCGGCGCGATGTTGATGGCGGCGTCAGTGACAATCAGGGTTTCCGCGTAGCTCGGAACATCCATGACGAAGCAATGACTGACCCGGCTCGCCGTGCGCAGCCCGATGTTGCGCGCGACGACGGCAGCCATCAGTTCGTCGGTGTGCAGGCTGCCTTTCATCAGCGCCTCGGCCTTGCCCTCGCGAACCAGCGCCACGGCCATTTCGGCGGAGGCCTCGCTGTGCGGGGTGTCAACGATCGGCAGCCCAGAAATGTCGATGCCATGTCCCCTGGCGATGGCTTCGATCCGCGCCTGTGGGCCGACCAGGATCGGCGCGATCAGGCCCATCTGTGCCGCGTCGATGGCGCCCCGTAGCGAGCTCTCGTCGCAAGGGTGGGCGACCGCCGTCGGCGTCGGCGGCAGCGCCTTGCATGCGTCGATCAGGCGCTGGTACTTCTCGTGCTTATGTTCCATGGTGGGTTCTCCCCTGCGATGTTGGTCGTTGGCTGGCTGGTGTCAGTCGGATTGCTCGCCGCCGCCAAGCACTGGCCAGCGTCGCTCAGCTCGCTGCTAGGCGCAGCCGGCAAAGGCGAACGCTGAAGTCGTCCGGGTCGTTGCTGATCGTGAAACCGAGGCCGGCCGCGAGCCGCAGCATCGGCTGGTTAACGGCGAGTACGAAGCCTTCCATCTCGTACAGCCCGCGTCGTCTGGCCGCCTCGATCAGCGCGGTCATCAGCACGCGCCCGAGCCCGGTACGGCCGTGGTCGGCGGCAACGGTGATGGCGAACTCGCAGCGCGATGGATCGTTCCCGATCATGGCGATGCAGGTTCCAACGATGTCGATCCCGTCGGGCGCCCGAACCGTCGCCACGATGCCGATCCCATGCTCCGGGATTGTGGCGAGCGCCTTGCGCAACCGCTCGACATTCGGTTCACTCACGCTGCGCATGAAGCGCATGTAGCGGGCATCCGCGCTCATGCGCGCGAAGGCCTGCAGGAGTTCCGATTCGTCGGAGGGGCTGATGGCACGCAGGTGCACGCTGCGTCCGTCGCGCAGGGTGGCGTCGAAGGGGGCGAAAGTGTCGTTCATCGTCGCAAGCTCCCGATCCAGGCGGACGTGCTGCAGCCAGCGGCGGCGTCATCCGGCCGCTTGCGTGCCCAGGCGCATCATACCATCGGCGGCAAGGGGTCAGCGCTGCCCGGTGCCGGTTTTTCCGGTTCTCGCGTACCAGGCGATGAAGTCGCCGACGGCCAGCGGCGGCGAGAAGTGGTAGCCCTGACCCCATTGCACGCCGGCGGCGCGCAGCGCCTGCAACTGGGCGTCGGTTTCGATGCCTTCGGCGACGACGACCAGATCGCTGGCCTGCAGGAGTCCGGCCAGGCTGCGCAACCAGTCCGGGTGCGGGCACTCGGCGGTAACCTGGGCGGTCAGCAGGCGGTCAAGCTTGATGATATGGAAGTCGCAGCGCGAAATGAGCGCCAGATTGGTGCCGCTCATCGTCACGTCGTCGAGGGCCAGCTGGATGCCGCCGCGATGCATGCTGTTCAGGGCCATCAAACCAAGCTGGTCGGGAATTCCGCGCTCGGTCACTTCGAGAATCAGCTGCGAGCGAAACTCGCCGAGACCGGACTTGCCGGCGGCGTACTCCAGGCCCCCGCGACCGAGGATTTCGGGCGGTACATTGAGGCTGAGGTGTGCCTCGGGGTGTGTTCGTAGCCAGCCACCGACTTCCACGGCCAGGGTGTCGATCAGCCAGTAGGTGATCAGCCCGGAGAGCGGGGTGTTCTCCGCCTGCGGGATGAAACCGGCGGGAAGGACGACGGCGCCATCAGGGCGCCGCCAGCGGATGAGCGCCTCCGCCCCGAGGCAGGTCTGATCGCCGAGGCAAACGATGGGCAGGTACTCGATGAAGAACTCCCCCTTGTTCAGGCCATCGCGAATCGCGTTCAGCTCGGTCGAGGCTAGGGTCATGCGCTGACGGTCCTGGCAGGGGTCATGTTCCGGCGGCGATCAGCTTTCGTCCTCTTCAACGGGGTGTTGGCTCTCGTAGTCGCGGCCGTAGAGGACGGTCAGATCGGCCAGGCGTTCGGCGTGCCATGCCTTGACCTGATCCCAGCGATAACGCCATTCCCACGATCCCTCGCCGACACTCGGCTGGTTCATGCGGTGCGCGGTATCGAGGGCCAGCGCATCCTGCATCGGTATGACGCAGAACTGGGCCACCGAGGAGAAAGCGAGACGGATCAGATACCAGCACAGCTCTTCGCTGTTTTCACTGCCCACGCCGAGATAGGCGTGCACGCGCTCCTTCTCCTTCTGTTCGAGCGATTCCCACCAGCCGCAGGTGGTGTCGTTGTCGTGCGTGCCGGTGTAGACGACGGTATTGGCGTCGTAATTGTGCGGCAGGTAGGGGTTCCTTGCATCGTCACCGAAGGCGAAGTGGAGGATGCGCATGCCTGGCAGGCCGACGTCCTGGCGCAGCTTTCTGACCTTGTCGGTGATGATGCCGAGGTCTTCGGCGATGATCTTCAGCCTGCCGTTCTCGTCGGCCAGTTCGCGACGCATGGCGGCGAAGACCGCTTCGCCTGGCGCCGGTTGCCAGACGCCGTCGATCGCCGTTTCGGCGGCGGCCGGGATTTCCCAGTACGATTCGAAGCCGCGGAAATGGTCGATGCGCACGATGTCGCACAGCTTCATCGTCTGCCGCATGCGTTCTATCCACCAGCGGTAGCCCTCGGCAGCATGCGCCGACCAGAGGTAGAGCGGGTTGCCCCAGCGCTGCCCGGTTTCGCTGAAGTAGTCCGGCGGTACGCCGGCGACGACGCGCGGATGACCGCTCTGGTCGAGGTCGAAGAGCCCCGGGTTGGCCCAAACATCGGCGCTGTGCCCGGCGACGAAGATCGGCAGGTCGCCGACGATCTCGACGCGATTGGCGTTGGCGTAGGCCTTGAGCTTCGCCCACTGCGTGAAAAAGCACCACTGCGAGAATTTCCAGAAGTTGATCTCTTCGCCGTGCGTGACTTCCGCTTCGCGCAGCGCAGCCGCTTCGCGGTGCGCGAGCGCTGCCGGCCATTCCTGCCACAGAGTGCCATTTTCGCCCTGGTGGGCGATATCCAGGGCCATGAACAGTGCGTAGTCGTCGAGCCAGGCGCGCGAATCGGTGCAGAACCTGTCGTAAGCCGCGTGCTCGCGCGTCTTGCTGCCGGCGAAGAAGCGGCCGGCGGCACGCCGCAACTGGCCCATCCGGAACGGCCGTACGCCGGCATAATCGATGCGCTGCTCGGGAAAAGCCGGCGCTTCGGCGAGGTCGGCTGCGCTCAGCCAGCCGGCTTCCCGCAGGCTTTCGAGGTTGATCAGCAGTTCGTTACCGGCGAAAGCCGACGGGCTGGAATAGGGCGAGTTTCCCGGCCCGAGGCCGGTCAGCGGCAGCAGCTGCCACAAAGTCTGCCCACCGGCGACCAGCCAGTCGACGAAGTGAAATGCCGCAGCGCCAAGGTCGCCTGAGCCGTGCTCTCCGGGGAGAGACGTCGGGTGCAGGAGAATGCCGCTTTGGCGGGGGGGTGAGTTCATCCGGGTCCTTTTTATCTAGGCGAGGGCCGTTGCGCTCTGGTGAGCGACCGATGACGGCCATTGGGTGCGTTGGTCGGTGCCGCGGTCTTCTGGCGGCCGAGATGGGCAGAAAAGACGATGATCAATCGGGCAGTCGCGTAATCTTGTTTCCCTGCAGGCCAATCCCGGCCATCAGCCCGCTTTGGCCAAAGATCAGCGCGTAGATGTCGTCCCTGGCCGTTGTCGAGGTCAGTGATTTGGCCATGCCCTGGTCGACCACCACAATGGAGGGGCCGACGCCGACTTCGAAGCCTTCGTTCTCGCCGAGGGCCTTGAGCGCGCGGTCGTTCATGAAGAACATGGCATAACCGTACTGCTGCGCTCCAGCTTGCAGTCCATACGATGCGCCGGATGTGTTGTAGTAGCCAGTGGCTTTGCCGTCTGTGAAAAGCACGCCGTCTCCGTATTGCCCGCCGACGATGAGACCAGCCTTGGTGATCTTCGGAAAGACGAGGACGGCGACCGCGTCCCTGGACAAGGCCTTGGCGACGGGCTGCTTGGCGATCAGCTTCTGATAGGCCTTGCGCGCGTCTCGTTCGAGTGCCGAATGGTCTGCGGCGAGGGTGACCGTGGAGGCCAGCGTCGCGCTCATGGCGGCAAGCAGCAGCCAACGGCATGATGACGAGAATTGTGACAAAAATGTTCTGTTCATGGCGCTATCCCGGCGGAGGTGGTTGTGGAAAGTTCGTGTACGCGGCGTGTCGAAGCGTGATCATAAGCCAAAGTCTGCCCTTGCGGCTTGCCGCGACGACGCGATCTCGTCCCGCCGCCATGGCTTGCCCAAGCCGTTCGCGGTTGCGCAACGATACGCTAGAATGGCTATTCGCGTGCGACGCCGAGCCAAGCCGCTGTCGCCGCGGTTTTCGCGTGAACTTCGACGCGAGCGTAGTTTTTTCGCCGCTGCAACGCCACTGTCCGACCATAACGAGTGCACGACTACATCATGACCGTTTCGATCACCCTTGCCAGCTGTGCCGAAAGCCGGCGCGCCAATCTTCCTTCACCCGCTGTGGCCGCCTTGCCAAGGGCCATTGTCGCCACGGCGTCGCGCGCGACGCGAGCGGGAGGCTGAGATGGGGAGCGCGATTCTGGTCCTCAATGCCGGTTCATCGAGCCTGAAATTCTCGCTTTTTGACGCCGGCGCTCCTGGCGTCCTCAGCGCCGTCGCCGTCGGCCAGGTCGAGGGACTTGGAACGGCACCGCGCCTCAAGGCCAAGGGCCCCGATGGCCAAGTAATTCTTGATGAGCGACGGAGCACGACGGAAATCGGCAATCACGCGCAGGCATTGCAGGAGATCGCCGCGCTCCTGGGTTCCCGCTTCGTCGGCACGGAGCTGGTGGGGGTCGGCCATCGCGTGGTGCACGGTGGTCCGGAGTATTCCGCGCCGTTGCTGATCACGCCCCAGGCCATGCAAGAGCTTGCGGCTTTCGTGCCCCTGGCGCCGCTGCATCAGCCGCACAATCTCGCGGCCATCCGCGCCGTCGAGCAGGCGAGACCCGGCTTGCCGCAAGTCGCCTGCTTCGATACCGCTTTTCATCGCACCCAGAACGAGGTCGCGCAGCTCTATGGCTTGCCCTACGAGTTCTACGAACGCGGTATCCGACGCTACGGTTTCCACGGGCTCTCGTACGAGTACATCGCTGCGACCCTTCCCGAGGTCGCTCCGGAAATTGCCGGCGGGCGTGTCGTAGTCGCCCATCTCGGCAGCGGCGCCAGCATGTGCGCGATGCACAACGGCCGCAGCGTCGGCAGTTCGATGGGCTTTACCGCGCTCGACGGGCTGATGATGGGCACGCGACCGGGCAACCTGGATCCGGGCATCGTCCTCTACCTGTTGCAGCAGGAGGGCATGAGCGCGAAAGAGATCGAGGACCTGCTCTACAAGCGTTCCGGTCTACTCGGCCTGTCCGGTATCGGTAACGACATGCGCGTCCTGCAGGAAAGTGACTCGCCGCGCGCTCGGCTGGCGATCGATCACTTTGTCTATCGCATCAGCCGCGAACTCGGCGGGCTGGCGGCCGTGCTCGGCGGCCTCGACGCCCTCGTGTTCACCGCCGGGATCGGCGAAAACAGCGCCTTGATTCGCCGACTGGTTTGCCAACAGGCGCAATGGCTGGGAATCGACCTCGACCCGCTGGCCAACGAGCAGTCCGTTGCGCGCATCAGCAGCGTCGGCAGCAGGGTATCGGCGTGGGTGGTGCCGACCAACGAGGAATTGATGATTGCGCGTCACACGCGGCAGCTGCTCGGCTTGTAATCACGGCCGCAAGCCAGCGGGCGCCGGGCGCTGCGAGAGCCGTCCGGGTGGCGATGCCTAGTGCGTCGCGGGGACCACGACGGCCGCGTGTTCCGGTGCGTCGGGTGGCAGCGCTTCGTTGCTGCGCGCGTAGCGTTCGATGCCCGGCTTGGCACTCAGACCATGCGCGACGATGCTCATCAGCACCGTGGCCATGACCGCCAGACGGATGGTGGTTTCGCCCGGAAGGTTGGGCTGCTGCTCCAGGTACACCAGGCCCAGCACGATCGACGCCAGGCCGCGCGGGCCGAACCAGCCGAGGAAGAGTACGCTCGCTCGACTGAGTCCGATGCCGGCAACCGCGACGCTTACGGGCAGCATGCGCACCACCGTCAGGCTGAGCAGCGCATAGAGCATGATGGCCGGCGTGAAATCGTGCCAGCTGCGCGCGAAGAGCAAACCGAACAGGAAAAACACAAAGAAGTTGAACAGCTGTCCCCAGCCTTCGGTGAATTCGACGCTGTGCCGCCCGACCTTCGGGAAGCCGACCTGCGCCGCCAGCCCGGAGACGAAGGCGGCGATGAACATGCTCGCTCCGGACTCCTCGGCGGCGAGTATGCACAGCAGCGGCATCGCCACCACGCCCAACTGGCCAAGCTCGGGCGTCATCCACTGTCGACGCTGTGCGAGTCCCATGAGCAGGCCGCCAGCGAGCCCGATGGCCAGCCCGATGGCCGTTCCGTAGCCAATCTGTTCGAGGAGAAAACGCGCGAGTACGCCACGCGTACCGGCGCCTTCCTCGATCGCTGCGGCGAGAGCGATGAAGAGCATCAGGAAGGGAACGGCCAGCCCGTCGTTGAGCCCGGCCTCGACGTTCAGTGCCTGGCGTATGCGCGCCGGTACCTGCGGGCTGTTGACGATGACCTGCCCCAGGCCGGCGTCGGTCGGCGCGAGGATCGCTGCGAGGATGCCGGCCTCCCACCACGAAAGGTCGGTAAAGCAGGCCATCGCCGTCGCTGCCCCGAGCAGGATGGTGAGCAGCATGCCGGCGCTGAGCAGGCGTACCGGCAAGCTGTGGTTGTCCTGCAACGCTCGCCGGCTGATGTGCGAAGCATCGGTGAACAGGGTCATCACCAGTCCCACCTCGGCGATCAGCAGGAGAGCCTTGCGGTCGATGGACAGCTCCATGGACGCTTCGGGGAAGAGCAACATCAGCGCGCCGGCCGCGGTAAACAGGATCGGTGCGGTGACCAGCGAGCTCTCCAGCCGGCGCGACACCAGGCTGTAGCCGAAGACGAGGAGAATGAATGCTGCAGCGATCGACATGTGGGCGTATTGTCGAGGCGAACAGCCATCAAGCGGGCGCTGACGGTCTGCACGCGACGTAAAACGGGATTGATTCTGATCTGCCCGTTCGTGGCCGTCAAGCAGCGATTGGCATTCATTTGTCACGGTCCGCGCCGGGCCGGAAGCGCTTCTCCGCTCAGCGGTGCACGCTCGTTTTGGCGGCGGCACTGAGGCCGCACGGGGTCAGTCAGGCGGCGCGTCGTGTGCAGCACGCCTGCGCACGCTGGACGAGGATGCGGAAATCATCATGGTCGAACGCGGGCAGCCTTGGCGACGGCTACCGCTACGGCAATCAGCGGCCTTGGCGACCAACACCGATCCTGCGTTTGCCCTTGCCGAACAAGGCGGGGAGGGTCGCTCGTCCACGCGATTGACCGCGATTCATCGACGCCCATATACTGCTTTCAAAATCGTGGGCTTGCGGATCCCCTTGGCGTGGCGCATGCCTGCCGGACGGCCGGGATCTCTGAGGTGGAGGGAAGGTGCCTGAGGGCACGGTTTCTTCTTCCGTTCGCTATCGGGAGGGCTGGCGTCAAGGTGGTGGTTTGGCGGTTTCCCCGCTCCTGCAAGAGAGGCGGGGTACGTCCCCTCGCAGTGTGCCAATTACTCGGAGAACACAAGATGTTCAAGAATATTCTCATTCCCACCGATGGTTCGGCGGTGTCACGCAAGGCCATCAAGGCGGGCATCAAGCTGGCGCAGGCGCTCGGCGCGAAGGTCACCGGTTACTACGGGATCGTGATGTTGCCGCCGTCTGTCTACGGCGACGGCGATCTCATCGAGAAGAATGTGGTGAAAACGCTTGACCGGCTGGCCCGGGCCACGGGCGAGAAGTACCTCGACGAGATCGCTCAGGCCGCTGCGGCTGCCGGGGTCGAGTACACGGGGCTGATCAGCAAGCCGGCGTCGGCGTACGAGGGGATCATCGAGGCAACGAAGAAGAAGCACTGCGACGCTGTCTTCATGGCCTCGCGCGGGCGCAGCGAATTCAAGAAACTGCTCCTCGGCAGCGTCACGCACAAGGTGCTGTCACACTCGACGGTGCCGGTGATCGTCTACCGCTAACGGCGACGATCCGTCGCGGAGGCTGCCTCGTCCCGGCAGCGTTTGCGTCTACGCCTGGGCGTCGGATGACCACAGCCTGCCGGAGCGCTTTTCCCCCTGGCTCGAAGCCTGATCGTAGCTAGTTCGTACCTAATCGTAGGCCCTGTCGTTGGGCGATTTGTACAGCTTCTTGAGCGCATACGAGAGGGCTAAGTTGAGGTTCAGGCCCTTCGGCGGGATCGGTTGCAGGAACCACCTGGCGTAGAGCTTCTCCGCTTCGCCCGAGGTCATCACCTTGGCCAGCGCCTCATCGACGACTTTCTTGAACGCCGGGTCGTCCTTGCGCAACATGCAGCCGTAGGCTTCATACGATTGCGGCGTTCCGACCACCGCCCAGTCGCGGGCGTTCCTGGCTTTTGCCAGTTCCCCGTAGAGCAGCACCTCGTCCATTACAAAGGCCGCCGCGCGGCCGCTTTCCAGGGTCAGGAACGCTTCCCCGTGATCCTTCGCGCTGATGATCTTCATCTTCATGTTGCTGCTTTCGTTCATCTTGCGCAGCAGGCTTTCGGACGTCGTGCCGGCCGTGGTCACGACAGTCTTGCCGGCCAGGTCGGGGAAATCCTTGATCGCCGAGTTGGTCCTGGTCATCAGGCGGGTCCCGACGACGAAGATGCTGTTCGAGAAGGCGACCTGTTTCTGCCGTTCGCTGGTGTTCGTCGTTGAACCGCATTCCAGGTCGACCGATCCGTTTTCGACGAGCGTGATGCGATTCTCGGAGGTCACCGGCAGCAGCTTGATGTCGAGCTTGGTGAGCTTCAATTCGGCCTTGATTGCCGCCACCGCCTTGAGCATCATGTCCTGCGAGTAGCCGACCACCTGCTGCTTGTCGTCGTAGTAGGAGAAGGGGATCGACGACTCGCGATGGCCGAGAGTGATGACTCCGCTATCCTTGATTTTCTTCAGCGTCCCGGTCAATTCCTGCGCCAGGACCGGCGCCGACATCAGGGAAGTGGCAAGCGTTGCCGCAATGGCGAAGCGCCGCGAAATGGTGAACATCGTCTCTGTCTCCTTTGCTATCGGAAAATTGGTCGCCGTTGGTCGGAACGACGGCGGCGAGCGTGTGCGGAGCGTCTCGCGGTGTCCTGGCTAGCCGACCCAGAGAATCCACGGGGTGCCAATGACCAGAAACACCAGGGTGCAGAAACCGGTTGTCGCCAAGCCCAGGCGATAGAGTTCGCTCTGCTTGAGATAACCGCTGGCGACGAAGATGATGTTCTGGCTGCCGCCTTGCGGAGTGATCACCGAAAAGTAGCTGCTCGCGAAGAGGAGCGCATAGGCCATCAGGGCGACCGGAACACCTGACTTCACCCCGACGTCGAGAAACACCCCGAGCAGTGCCAGAACCTGCGCATTCTGACTGACGAAACCAAAGTGCAGCAAGACGTAGATGACCAGCAAGGCGACGTAGGCGACCGGCCAGGCGAGGCCTTCGAGCCCGACGGCCAGGCGCTCGCCGACGTAGCCCATGAAGCCCATTTCGTTGAGTTGCCCGCTCATGCCAAAAAGCACCGCCAGCCAGATGAAAGTAACCAGTGTGCCGCCCTGCTTGCTCATGTCATCCATGGTCAGAACGCCGGTGATCATCAGCGTGGCCAGACCGGCGAGGGCAATTGCCGTCAGGTTCAGCTTGTAGGGAGCGGCCAGTATCCAGCCGGTGACCATGATCGCGAAGGTGATCGCCGTGATCCACTCGTGGCGTGACATCGGTCCCATTGCCTGCAGCTCCTTGCGTGCGTGCTCTGGCGCGTCCGGGGTGCTGGTGATTCCGGGCGGGAACAGGCGATAGAGCAGCAGCGGCAGCAGGGCGATCACCAGCAGACACGGCACGGAGGAGGCGAGCAGCCACGAGCCAAAGTCGACTTTAAGCCCCTGTTCGGCGGCCAGCGACGCTCCGACCGGATTGCCCGAGGTGGCGGTGAACCACAGCGCCGACGTGATGGCCAGGCTGGCCATGCCGCAGAACATCAGGTAGCCGCCGAGGCGGCGCTTGTTCTCGTCATCGGGGGTCGAGCCGCTGTTCTGCGCCAGCGCCAGGATGATCGGGAAAAGAACACCGCCGCGCGCGGTATTGCTCGGGAAGCCGGGAGCAATGAGGGTATCGGTGATGAAGATGCTGTACGCCAGACCGAGGGTAGATTTCCCGAATACCGTGATCACCCGCAGACTGATCCGCTTGCCGAGTCCGCTCTTGACCACCGCTTGTGAAACCAGGAAAGCCGTCACCACCAGAAGGACGATGGCGTTGGCGAAGGCGCCGTAGGCCTTGGCCGGAGTCAGCGTGTTGGTCAACACCACGATCGAACAGGCGAGCAGAGCCGAGGTGAACAGCGGGAAAACATTGAGGACCACGGAGGTGATCGCCGAGGCGAAGATGGCAAAGAGGTGCCAGGCCTCAACGGTCAGCCCTTCGGGAACCGGCGCGAACCAGAGGCCAAAGAAGAGGATCAGCAGACCCGCCAACTTCACGATCTTTCCCGTTGCGAAAGCGGCTGTACTCATTTTTGACCTCCTGCAGGGGTGGGAGCAACCGCATGGGGCGAGCCAAGGCGCGCCCAGCCATTCAGACCGACGACCCGACCGGTCAGTTCGTTGCCTTCGATAGCACCGAGGCGCTTCCATTTGAAGTTGTATTCGCCGCTTATCCCGGCGTAGCGACCGGTGCCGCCAATGAATTTTCCTTCGATCAGCTGGCCGGGGCCCAGGCCTTCTCCGCTCAACTCGCTGAAGACCTTTTCGCCATGCTCGTCAGTCCATACACTGCGCCCCTGCATGCCGGTGGTGGTGTCGGAAAAGGCGATGACCTGGGCTTGAAAACCGCGATTTATTCGCTCCTTGCCGCTCAGTAACAGCGACCCGCTGAGCTGGAAGACGCTGGCCTGCTGGCCCGGTCCGAGGTCTAGCGCATGGCGACTGCCTATGGTGGTCCAGGTGCCGGTGAAGGTGCGCTTGTCGTCTGTCGCCATCGGCGCCGCAGTCGTCGCAGTCATCGCAGGCGTAGTCGTCGCTGTGGTCGCAGTTGCCGCAGGCGGAGCGTCCGCCTGGCCACAGGCTGTTACCAGGAGAATGCTGAGCAAGGCGATACTTCGCCCGCAATGGCGTGTCGATGATCCGCCGGGTAAACGCATGATCGTGCCTCCTAAGAAAAAAGAAGCGGCAAAAGGCAGGCCTTCGCTTCGCCAACACGTCGGCAGGTGGCCCCGCGCCTTCGGGATTCTGGATCCGAGATTAGCACTTTGCTTTGTGCACGGCGAAGTTTTCTTGTGGCGCCCTTGACTGCGTCGAGGAGGTGCTGATGTCGTAAGATGCGTTCATCGCAGTGACGGAGTGAAATGCCATGGGTATTCTCGACTGGTTCAAGAACCGACCGGCCCAATTCGACCCAGACCGCGTGTCTGACGAGATGATTCGTGGGGCAGTGGACAAGGCGATCGCCTTGACCAACCCGCGTCTCAAGCTGCTGCCGCATTGCCACAAGCGCCTGACGCCGTCGGTCGAGACGACCATCGAATTTCTGCGCGCGCTGGTCCAGTCGCTGCCGGCCGCGCGACCGCTTTCGTCGGCCGTCTGGGCTTCCGATCCGGCTTTGCGGGCGTTCTTCGTCTCGCCGTCGGATATTCCGGCCGTGCTTGGCAGTTCGGACAATCTGCGCACGCTGTTCGACAAGTTTCCGGGCCTTGACGAAGCCTATCTCGTCCTCGGCATGGCGCTCAAGGAACAGCGGGTCTTCGGAATCGCGCTGCACGGAGGGATGGTGCAGCGCGACGTGGCTCAGACCAGTGTCAGCTTCTCTGATCACCGGGCACGCTTCTGCGGTGGCGACGATTCGCGCCTGCGCCGCGTCGTGGGGGTCGGGGTTTACGAATACCTGCTTGCCCAGGCCCTGTCGGAGATCGGCGAGGAGCGTGTCGAAAGGCAGGAACTGCAGGCAAGTCGTTCGCTGATCCGGGCACGCCTGAGATTGCTTCAGCAACACGGTCCGGGCCTGGGGTCGATGTTCGGCGATGCTCCGGCCGCAGCCAGCGAGCAGGCCGGCCTGCAGGCTCAGCTGCTGGAAAACGAGCGACAACTCGAGGTGATGGGGGGCAGTGAGTCAGTCCTGGAAGCGGAACTCGAATGCCTGAAGGCGCTACTCGACAACCCGCAGCGCTATCTGCACGTCGAGCCGCGGCACTTGCGGCTCAGCAAGATGAACGTCGTGCTCGATGAGGCGAGTACGGAGGCTGCTGCTGACGTCGATTTTTGCTTTGCGGAGCTGCGCGGCTCGCCGCCAATGCAGAGAGCCTTCGTCCTGGCGCGCGTCGCGCGCAGCGAAGTGCCCCCGCCGCAGACGATCAATTTTGCCGATGCGAGCCGCTACCTCTGACGGGTAGAGCGTCCCCGGGGGGCTGTGTGCCGGTGGGCAGGGAAAAGACGGAGCCGGTTTCCGGTCGGGAACCGGGCCGCCGAGCGATGCTTCAGAACACCTCCGGAACGTACTTCACGGGATGGTCGCTTTCCTGGTACTTTCCGGCGCTTTGCCGTTTGGGCAGGGTGACTTTCGGCGGCTTCGGCACTTCGTAGGGGATGCTCTTCAGGAGGTGCCTGATGATGTTCAGCCGCACGCGCTTCTTGTCGTCCGAACGCGCCGCGAACCATGGCGCCCACTCGCTATCGGTTGCCGCGAACATGTCGTCGCGCGCTTGCGAGTAGTCGTACCAGCGGCTGTACGACTTGAGGTCCATCGGGGACAGCTTCCAATGTTTGCGCGGGTCGGTGATGCGCGCTTCGAGGCGGCGTGTCTGCTCGTCCATGTCGACTTCCAGCCAGTACTTGAGCAGGATGATGTCGTTCTTGCTGACCATGAGTTTTTCGAACAGCGGAGCCCCCTTGAGGAAGTCCTGCACCTGCTCGTCGCTGGCGAAACCCATGACGCGTTCGACACCGGCGCGGTTGTACCAGCTGCGGTCGAAGATCACCACTTCGCCGGCCGCCGGGAAGTGCGGCAGGTAGCGTTGCAGGTACATCTGGCTCTTCTCGCGTTCCGTCGGTGCGGGCAGGGCGACGACACGAAAAACGCGCGGGCTGACGCGGCCGGTGATCGCCTTGATCGTCCCGCCCTTGCCGGCTCCGTCGCGGCCTTCGAAGACGATGATCACCTTGAGTCCCTTGCTGACCACCCATTGCTGGAGGTGGACCAACTCGGCCTCGAGCTTCTCGAGCTCCTTCAGGTAGGTCTTGTTGGACATCTTTTTCGCCGGCGCCGCGGTTTCGCCGCTGGCCAGTTGTGCCTGCATCGCCGGGTTGGAGGCTTGCGCGGACTTGGTTTTCTTTGCTGATTTGGATTTCTTGCTCATCGGTTTCTCCTGGTGGTTCTCAGTGGGGCGGTTGTGCCCGGGGTCAATGCTGCAAGGGTGGGTGGCGCCGGGAACGGCCTAACGAGTCGTGGCGCCCGGATCTTGCGCAGCATCGCTGGCGGTCACGGCATCGGCCACTCCTGCAGCCTCGTTCACCCAGCCGCCGCCCATTGCCAGGTAGAGGTTGATCATCGCCTGGAACTGCGTCTGCTGCGTCTGCGTGTATTGCAGCTGAACGTTGAACAGGCTGCGCTCGGCGTCGAGCACTTCGATGTAGCTGGTGTAGCCGTTGTCGTAGCGCAGCCGGGCGGTCGCTGAATACTGCTGCAGCGCTTGCACCTGCTGCTTCTGAGCGCGCAGCTGTTGGCGTGTGCGGTCCTGGTTGATCAGCGCGTCGTTGACCTCCCGAAAAGCTTCCTGGATCGTTCGCTGGTAGGCGAACAGCGCTTGCTTCTGTGCCGCCTCGGCTTCCTGTACCTGACCGGCGATGGCGCCGGCCGTGAAAATAGGCATGGTGATCGGCGCCGAGTATTGCCAGACCTTCGATTGGCTGTTGAACAGCTGGCTCAGTCCGTTGCTGGCATAGCCGAGGAGACCGGTCAGCGAGATGGTGGGGAAGTAGGCGGCCTTGGCGGCGCCGATCAACGCGTTGGCGGCGATCAGGTTCTGCTCGGCCAACTGGATGTCGGGCCGGCGTTCGAGTAGATCGGAGGGCAGGCCGGCGGGGATCGTCGGCAGCGTGAGTTGATCGATGTCCTTGCCCCGGGCGATGGGCCCGGGATTGCGACCGAGCAAGACGCTGAGGCCGTTCTCCTGCTGGGCGATCGCCTTTTCGATCGGCGGGATGCTGGCCAGCGCTTCGTCGTACTGCGACTTGTTCTGGCTCAGTTCGAGCGTCGAAATGACGCCGCCCAGGTAGCGCTCCTGGAAAACGTCGTAGGACTCGCCGCGGCTTCGTGCCGTCGCCTGCGCAATTTCCAGCTGGCGATCGAGGTCGCGAAGGTTGATGTAGGCGGCGGCGACGCGGCCGACCAGCGACAGAACCACCGCCCGGCGGGCATCTTCACTGGCCAGCAACTGTGCCTTGGCGGCTTCGTTGAGGCGGCGGATTCTCCCCCAGATGTCGATTTCCCAGCTGGCGGCGATCACTGCCTGGTAACTGTTGTAGGTGGACGCGCTGCTCGCGCCGGGAAGTGTATTGCGCTGTCGACTGGCCTCGTAGCCGGCGCCCACCTGCGGGAAAAGCTCGGCGCGGACGATGCCGTAGCGTCCGGCGAACTCGTCGATGCGCGCGGTGGCGATCAGCAGATCGTGGTTGTTGCGCAAGGCGGTGTTCACCAGGTCGTCGAGTACCGGGTCATCGAACTGCTTCCACCAGGCGGTGTTGGCGAGGTCATTGGCGGCCGTGTCGCTGAGGCGCCAGGCGGGCGGTGTCTCGACCTGTGGGCGAAGGTAGTCGGGGCCGATCATGCAGCCGCTGGCGAGCAGCGCCAGCAGGGCCGCGAGCAGGGATCTACGCATGATTCTCGCCCTCCTTTCCTGCGCTGGGCGGCGGGAGCTTGGCCGCAGGAGCGTGGCCATGCCCGCCAGCATCGCCGTCAGGGTGTTGATAGGGGCCCGTATGGCCCTTGTGCGCGAGCTTCTCGACGACGTAGAAGCACACCGGGACGATGAAGATGGCAATGCAGGTCGCCGCCAGCATGCCGCCGATTACCGCTCCACCCATTACCTGCCGTGAAATCGCACCGGCACCGGTCGACAGGGCCAGCGGCACGAGGCCGAAGATGAAGGCGAAGGAGGTCATCAGGATTGGCCGAAGGCGGAGCTGCGCGCCCTTGAGCGTCGCGTCGGCCAGCGACAGCTCGCCTTTTTCGTACTCCATCTTGGCAAATTCGACGATCAGGATGGCGTTCTTGGCGGCCAGGCCGATGAGCATCACCAGGCCGATCTGTGCATAGATGTTGTTCTCCTGGCCGCGCAGCAGCAGTGCTGCGAACGCGCCGGCGACGGCGATCGGTGTACCGAGAAGGACCGAAAACGGCAGCGACCAGCTCTCGTATTGTGCTGCCAGGATCAGGAAGACGCAGAGCAGCGAGAAGCCGAAGATGACCATTGGCGAGACCCCTTGCTGTGCGCGCTTCTCCTGGTAGGACATGCCCATGTAGTCGTAGCCCATGTCGCTGGGCATGGTCTGGGCGAACACTTCCTCGAGTGCCTTCATGACCTGATCGGAGCTGTAGCCGGGGGCCGGCGAGGCGTTGATCTGGGCGCTCCGGTAGAGGTTGTAGCGCATCGTGAACTCCGGTCCGGCGATGTTGCGCACCGAGGTCAGCGCCGACAGCGGTACGGGTTGTCCGTCCTTGTTGCGCACATAGAACTGGCCGATGCCGTCGATATTGGTACGGTAATCGCCCTCGGCCTGCAGATAGACCTGCCACTGGCGCCCAAAGCGGTTGAAGTAATTGATGAAGCCGCTACCCAGGAAGCTTTGCAGCGTCTTGTACACATCGTCGATATTGACCCCTTGCTTGAGGACCTTGTCGCGGTCGACGTCGACGAAGAGCTGCGGCACGGTGGGCCGGAATGTGGTCGACACGCTCGCCAGTTCGGGACGCTTTCTGGCCGCTTCGACGAACTTGGTGGTGTTCTCGGCGAGGAAGGCGATGTCCTTTCCTGCGCGGTCCTGGAGGATGAACGTCGCGCCGCCCGAGGTTCCCACGCCGGGAATTGCCGGTGGCGGGAACGAGAAGCCGATGGCCCCGGGAAGGCCGCCGAGCTTCTTCGTCAGCGCCGCCTTGATCGCTTCGTATTGCAGTTCCGGCGTCTTGCGTTCGGCCCATTCCTCGAGGGTGATGAAGAAGAAGGCACTGTAGGTGTTCTGTACCTGGCTGAGCATGTTGTAGCCGATGACCGTCGTCGTGTACTTGACGCCCGGAACCGCCATGATCAGTTCTTCGGCCTGTTTGGCGATTTCCCGGGTGCGCTGCAGGGAAGCCGCGTCGGGGAGCTGGATGCCGGCGTAGACGTAGCCCTGATCTTCATCGGGAAGGAAGCCGACGGGGGTCATCTTGCCGAGGAACCCGGCCGCGACGGCGATGGCAAGGAGAAAGAAAAGGCTGACCGCGCTCTTGCGGATGGCCAGCCGGCAGGTTCCGACGTAGCCGCCGGTCAGCCGGTTGAAGCCGTTGTTGAACCAGTCGTAGAACTTCTGGACCGGGCCCGTTCCCCTGACCTTTGGTTTGAGAAGCAGCGCGCAGAGCGCCGGACTGAGCGTCAGTGCGTTGAACGCGGAAATGATCACCGACAGCGCAATGGTGACCGCAAACTGCTGATAGAGCTGGCCGGTGATACCGGGAATCATCGCTGTCGGTACGAACACCGCCGACAGGATGACGGCGATGGCGATCACCGGCCCGGTGACTTCGTCCATCGCCTTCATCGTCGCCTCCTTGGGCGACAAGCCTTTCTCGATATGGTGCTCGACGGCTTCGACGACGACGATCGCGTCGTCGACGACCAGACCGATGGCCAGGACCAGACCGAACAGCGACAGCGTGTTGATCGAGAATCCGAAGACCGGAAAGAGCATGAAGGTGCCGACCAGCGAGACCGGCACGGCGAGCAGCGGGATCAGCGTCGCGCGCCAGCCTTGCAGGAAGGCGAAGACGACGATGATCACCAGGACGATGGCCTCGAACAGCGTGTGCTGGATGGCGGTGATGCCTTCGGTGACCGAGAGCGTGGTATCGAGGGCGACGACGTAATCGAGGTCAGGAGGGAAACTCTTCTTGATGGTTTCCATCAGTGCCTTGGCGCCGTCTGCCGCTTCGAGAGCGTTTGCGCCGGGCATCTGGTAGAGTGCGATCAGCGTCGCCGCCTTGCCGTTGAGCCGGCCTTCCATGTTGTAGGTCTGGGCGCCGAGTTCGATGCGTGCGACATCGCGAACGCGGACGATCGAGCCGTCCGGGTTGGCGCGCAGCACGACGTTGCCGAACTGCTCTTCATTTTCCAGCCGCCCCTGTGCACGTACCGCGTAGGTGAATTCCTGCCCCGCCGGGGCCGGTTCGGCACCGACCGTTCCCGCCGGATTGACGGTGTTCTGCGCTTTGACCGCGTTGATGATTTCGGGAATGGTGATGTTCAGCTTGGCCAGCTGGTCGGGCTTGACCCACAGGCGCATGGCATACTGGCCGGCACCGAAGACGGTGACGCTGGCGATGCCCTTGACGCGCGTCATCTGGTCGTTGATGTTGATGAACGCGTAGTTGGAAAGGAAGACGCCGTCGTAGGTGTCGTTCGGCGAGTAGAGCGCGAACATCACCAGCGGCGAGGCGGTCGACTTCTGCACAGTGACGCCGAAGTTGCGCACGTCCGCCGGCAGTTGCGAGTCGGCTTGGTTTGACCGCATCTGGGTCAGAATCTGGTCGGTGTTGACGTCGGTGGCAATGTCGAAGTTGACGGTGAGCGACGCCTGGCCGTTGTTGGCGTTGATCGAGTACATGTAGTTCATGTTGTCCACGCCCGACATCTGCTGCTCGATCGGGGTTGACACCGCCTGTTCGACGGTCAGCGCGTCGGCGCCGGTGTAGGTGGCGTTGACCTTGATTTCCGGTGGCACGATATTCGGGAACTGCGCAACGGGAAGCCCGGCCATGGCGACCAGACCGATCAAGGTCATCAGGATCGAGAGGACCATGGCGACGATTGGCCGATTGATGAAGAACTTGGCCATGGCGGCTTACCCCTTGCTTTCGGGCGCAGGCGCCGCGGGTTTGTCCCCTGACGTGGCTGCCTTGCCGGCAGCCGGCGGCGCCGGCTCGAAGGGCTTCGGATTGACCATGCTCCCGTCCTTGACCTTCTGGGTGCCTTCGGCGATCACCTTTTCGCCAGGCTGCAGGCCACTGGCGATGATCCAGTCCGAACCGATTCGCTCGCCAACCGTCACCGGACGTATGGCGACCTTGTTGTCGGCGCCGACGACGGCCAGCAGGTATTTGCCCTGAATTTCGGTGACCGCTCGCTGCGGCACCAGCAGCGCTCCTTTCTGGACCGACATCGTCGCCCTGATGCGGCCGTACTGGCCGGGGCGGAGCAGTCGGTCAGGGTTCGGAAAGACGGCGGCACCTTTGAAGGTGCCGGTTGTCGGGTCGACCTGTCGGTCGAGGAGCGAGAACTCACCGTTGTGCGGGTAGGCAGAGCCGTCTACCAGGATCAGCTCGAGGGGTACCACCTGGCGCTTTCCGTCGTTGGCGATGACTGCTCGGGCAAGGGGAAGATACTCGCGCTCGCTGATATTGAAATACACCTTGATCGGATCGACGGTCGAGACCGTGGTCAGTTCCGTTGCCATGCTCGGGCTGAGCAGATCGCCGATCTGAGCCTTGGCGATGCCGGCAATGCCGTCGATGGGGGACGTGATGCGGGTGAAGCTGAGGTTCAGTTTGGCGGTCTGCAGCGCCGCCTCGGCGGCCTCGAGCGAGGCCTTGGCCGACAACTCGGCGCCGGTGGTATCGTCCAGATCCTTCTGGCTGAGGGCGTTCTTGGCAGCCAGAGGCTTGACCCGCGCCAGATTCGCCTTCGCGGTCTGGTAGAGAGCCCTTTGTTGGGCACGCATCCCCTGCGCCTGATCGACCGCAGCTTCGAAAGTGCGCGGGTCGATCTGGAAAAGCAACTGCCCCTTCTTGACCCAGTCGCCTTCGGTGTAGTTTTGCTTGACGAGGTAGCCGGTGACCTGAGGACGGATGACGGCATTGACATCGCCGTCCAGCGAGCCGATCCACTCCCGGTAGATCGGTACGTCCTTCTGGATCACGGTAGTCACTTCAACGGTCGGTGGCCCTGGCGGCGCGGTCTCTCCTTTCTTGCCACAGCCGGCGCTGAGCAGCAGTGCCGCGCTGGCCAGGCCGGCAGCTGTGTAGCCGAGTGCACGACGACGTGCGGACGAAAAGAGCGATGGGGTAAAAAAGGTCATGACGGCTCCTGCGTGGGAACAGTTGGAGTGGTGTGCTGCTGCTCAGGAACTTCCCGAAGTCGACGAGAGTGATCGATAGGGCCAGACGCGTCTACTTCTCCTTCCTGTTGGGGGAAAGGGTAAGGGCGCGAGAAAGGCGTCAGTATAAGTGACAAATTATGCCGAATGCGGGCTTGCCAATGCGCTCCAGTAGTCTCTTGACCTCCGAAGCGGTGGGGGTGATGGGGAGGGGGGTGTTGCCCAGCCAGATGGGGGAGCGAGGAAGCTTTGGTCCAGGCGGCGGTTCCCGAGAGCGTTGGCCAGGCGAGTGCCTGCTTGTTTGGGTCTGGCTTGCTTCGTGCGAGGTTCGGGCCGGCCCTCCTCAAAGCAGGGTTGGTGTACCCTGGCCAAGAGAAGCGCCGGCCCTTAACGGTAAGCGCTGTCCGACGACGCGTTTACTTCTGGGTTTCGACCATCACCAGCGGCTCGTCGGCAACGACCACGGACGCGCGCTTGCGGCGTGGCGTGCTGGCCGGTGCCGTTTCGGTCACGTCTTCGGTTTGCCGCGACTGGACCTTGTCGGTGCTCGTTTCGATCATCACCAGCTCACTACGCTGGTCCGCTGCCGGTGCGGCGGGTGCCTGCGCCACTGACTCAACGACATCTGCCGCCGGGCTAGCGATTGCCGGGGCGGGCTCGGCGTCCGCTGGCACTTCAGCGACGGCAGCCGTTTCGATCACGATCGGCGCTTCGGTCGCGGCTGGCGTTTTGGCCGGCACGGGTGATTCGGCTGCGTTTGCCATTGCGACTTCGCTCGCCGCTTGCACCGCAGGCGCTCCGTCCTGGCCTGTGCCTGGGGCCTCGACCGGCGCAGGCGGGGCAACGATGGCAGCGACCTCGGCCGGACCGGAACTAATCGGCGCAGGCGTTTCTACAAGCTCGGTAACCAGGGCCGGGGCAGCCGGCGCGGTGGTCGTCAGCGGTGGAGTGGCGACCTCGGCCGGCGTCTGCGGCGTCGGCTCGGTGACGACCGGCACGCTTGTGGCCTGCCGCTCCTCGGTTGACGCGGGGGCGGTGCTTGCCGTCGGCGCGCCGTTTGCTGACCCTTCAGTGCTCAGAAGGTCGAGCTGGTTCTCGGTTTTCTCGCCGCGTTCGCGTCGACCACCACGACGCCCACGACGACGAGGGGCGTTGGTGTTCTCGCCTGCTGCCTGTTCGGGTGCCGGGCCGTTGGTCTGTTGCGGGGGCGTTGGCGCAACCGCGTTGCTGGCTTCTGCGGCTGGTGCGGTGGTCTGGTCCTTGCGCTCGCCGCGTGCTTCGTTGCGCCCGCGACGGGGCTCGCGCGGTTCTCTCGGTTCGCGCGTTCGCGGGGGTTCCGGGCGGGGCTGTGGCGCGTTCTGTTGCGTCGTCGCTTCGTTCTGCTCGCGAGTGCCGCGCGGGGCAGGCGCTTCACGCGTCTCGTCGCGGCGATTGTTGCGAGCGTTGCCGCGACGGGGGTCGCGCTGCGGGTCACGCGGCGAGCTGCCGGAACGAGCCGGTCTTGCCGGTGCAGGTGCCGGTTCGGCTGCCGCCGGTGCAGGCTTGTGCTGGAACCAGGAAATGATTCTGTTCAGGAAGCCGCTCGCCGGGCCGGCCGGCTTCTCGGCCACGGGCGTTGGTAGTTCAGCGCGCATCGGTGCTGGCTGCGCCGCCGTAATGCCCTTGATCGCCGCCTCAGGGCGGGTCGCCCGGGCGTCGGCGATGGCCGTCGCGCTACCGTCGTCAACCGTTGGCATTTCGACCATGCGGTACGAAGGCTGCTGCTGTTCGTCGTTGACCAGTTCGTCCTGGCGAACGCGGACGATGGTGTGCTGTGGCGTTTCGAGGTGCATGTTGGGAATCAGCAGGATACTGACCTTGTGCCGCTGCTCGACCGCCTGGACGTCGGTGCGCTTCTCGTTGAGCAGGAAGGTGGCGACGTCAACCGGTACCTGTGTGTGCACCGCCGCCGTGTTGTCCTTCATCGCCTCTTCTTCGAGGATGCGCAGAATGTGCAGGGCCGCTGATTCGGTACTGCGGATGTGCCCAGTCCCCGAGCAGCGCGGGCAGGCGATGTAGCTGGTTTCGGCGAGTGCCGGGCGCAGGCGCTGGCGCGACAGTTCGAGCAGGCCGAAGCGGCTGATCTTGCCCGTTTGAACGCGCGCACGGTCAAAGCGCAGCGCTTCGCGGACGCGGTTTTCGACGTCACGCTGATTGCGCTGACTTTCCATGTCGATGAAGTCAATAATGATCAGGCCACCGAGATCGCGCAGGCGCAGCTGGCGGGCCACTTCTTCTGCGGCTTCGAGGTTGGTCTTCAGCGCGGTTTCTTCGATGTCGGCGCCGCGCGTCGAGCGTCCGGAGTTGACGTCGATGGACACCAGCGCTTCGGTATGGTCGATGACGATGGCGCCACCTGACGGCAGGCTGACCTGGCGCGAGTAGGCGGATTCGATCTGATGCTCGATCTGGAAGCGCGAGAAGAGCGGCACGTCGTCGTGATAGCGCTTGATGCGGTTGACCGTCCCGGGCATCACGTGGGCCATGAACTGACCCGCCTGTTCGAATACGTCGTCGGTATCGATCAGGATTTCGCCGATATCCGGCTGGAAGTAGTCGCGAATGGCGCGGATCACCAGGCTGCCCTCCTGATAGATCAGGAAGGCTCCCTTCTGCTGTTGAGCGGCGCCTTCGATCGCTTTCCACAGCTGCAACAGGTAGTTGAGATCCCATTGCAGTTCTTCGGCGTTACGGCCGATTGCCGCCGTACGGGCAATCAGGCTCATGCCGGGCGGAACTTCCAGCTGATCCATTACCTCGCGCAGCTCGGCGCGCTCGTTACCCTCGACACGGCGCGAGACGCCGCCGCCGCGGGGGTTGTTCGGCATCAGGACCAGATAGCGGCCGGCGAGACTGACGAAGGTCGTCAGCGCCGCACCCTTGTTGCCGCGCTCGTCCTTGTCGACCTGGACGATCAGCTCCTGGCCTTCGCGAAGCGCTTCCTTGATTGTCGCGCGGCTTGCTTCGACACCCGGCTGGAAGAAAGCGCGGGATACTTCCTTGAACGACAGAAAGCCGTGCCGTTCGGAGCCGTAATCGACAAACGCCGCTTCCAGGCTGGGCTCGATGCGGGTAATGACTGCTTTATAAATGTTGCTCTTTTTCTGTTCCTTGGCGGCCGATTCAATGTCCAGATCAATGAGTTTCTGACCGTCGACAATGGCGACACGCAGTTCCTCGGCCTGTGTCGCGTTAAAAAGCATGCGTTTCATAATAAATTGGGCTCCCACGCGCTCTCACGGGGGAATTGCCTGCTCCAGGCAGCGACGGATTAGTTGTTTGGTGGGTTGCTTGAGGGGCTCTCCGATAGGGCAACTAATAGGGCTAGCTCGCCGACTTGCTTAGTCGTCTGGCCTTTGAAATTCAAGGACTCCGGAATCTGCCTGGGGCGGTTCGCAGGTGCTGGGCGCGCGCAGTTCAAGTAGTATCGCTACTTAGTGGTGAGCGTACTTAACCAGGTGAATCGCGTTGAGTGATCTTGCGCAGATTGGCGCAAGCGAGGCGGCTGCTGCCTGCCGGAAAGTGCGTCGCAATTGCTTTAGAATCGGCGCCGCTGGACGGTCTCACGGGTCAGCGCCTCTTTCAACTCTAGACGCAAAACGAGAGAAGTATATTCAAAATGGCCGAAGTTAGCAAAAGCTCCGTGATTCAGGAGCTGATCACCGAGAACGAACACGGACAGCGTTTGGACAACCTGCTGCTGAAGAAGTGCAAGGGGGTGCCCAAGAGCCACGTGTACAGGATCGTGCGCAGCGGCGAGGTACGCGTGAACGGGCGGCGGACGGCGGTCTCCTATCGCTTGCAAATCGGCGACGTGGTGCGCATTCCGCCGATGCGCACGGCCCAGGTCGAGCAGGAAGTGGTGGACGGGGCAGCGCTCAAGGCGCAGCTGCCGGTGGTCTATGAAGACGAGGGCTTGCTGATCGTAGACAAGCCGGCGGGTCTTGCCGTGCACGGGGGGAGTGGGGAGAGCTTCGGCGTAATCGAGGCGCTGCGCCGGCAGCGGCCACAGGCACGCTTCCTCGAGCTGGCACACCGTTTGGACCGCGAGACTTCCGGCTTGCTGCTGATCGGAAAGAAGCGTTCAGTGTTGCTGGTCCTGCACGAGATGTTCCGCGCCGGTGCCCGCGGGGGCAGCGAGCGTGGCGCCGACAAACGCTATCAGGTATTGGTCATCGGGCGCTGGATGGACCCCTTGCGCAACGTCCGCTTGCCCTTGCTCAAGTATCTGTTGCCGTCGGGCGAACGTCGGGTGCGTGTCGCCGAGGACGGCAAGGCAGCACATACCGTGTTTCGGCTCCTGGCGCGCTGGGAGCATTTCAGTCTTCTCGAGGCAGAACTGAAAACGGGGCGGACGCACCAGATTCGCGTTCATCTCGCGCACCTCGGCTTTCCCATCGCTGGTGACGAGAAATACGGCGATTTTGCGCGCAATCGAACGCTGGCCAGGGAGGGGCTCAGGCGCATGTTTCTGCACGCCGCGAAAATGACCATGGCGCATCCGCAGGACGGTCGCGAACTGATACTCGAAGCCGCCCTGCCGAGCGCACTGGCGCAGTTCATTGGCAGCGTTGCAAAAAAGGAGAGGCAGGACTATGGCGAGCAGATTTGAGCTGCTGGTCTTCGACTGGGACGGCACCCTGCTCGATTCGGCCGCGGCCATCGTCGCCGCCATCCAGGCGGCGTGCTCTGACCTGGGCCTGCCAACCCCGGCCGACGAACGGGCACGGCACGTAATCGGGCTCGGTCTACACGATGCGCTACGCTACGCGGTGCCGAATCTGCCCGAGGAGCGCTATCCCTTGATGGTTGAACGCTATCGCCACCACTATCTCCAGCATGATCACGAGTTGCAGTTGTTCGACGGTGCGGCAGCCTTGATTTGCGAACTTGCCACGGCCGGCTTCCTGCTTGCCGTGGCGACCGGGAAGAGCAGGCTGGGGCTCGATCGCGCCTTGCGAAGCAGTGGCTTGGGCGGCTATTTTCATGCCTCGCGCTGCGCCGACGAGTGTTTCTCCAAGCCGCATCCACAGATGCTCGACGAGTTGATGGCTGAGCTGTCCGTCGACCCGGAGCGAACGTTGATGATCGGCGATACGACACACGACCTGCTGATGGCAAGGAATGCCGGCGTAGCCAGCCTGGCCGCGGGCTACGGCGCGCACCCGGCGGCGGCGCTGGATGCGCTCGGACCGTTGGCTCGCTTGCAGGCGATAGAGGAGGTGGCGCAATGGCTGCGAATGAACGCCTGATCTGCCGGTCTGCCGATTTGATCGACGCTGGCCCTGGCGTTCGTTTCACCGTTTCGGTGCAGGGTGTCGAAGAACCGGCGTTTGCCGTGCGCTTTCGCGGTCGTGTTGCCGCCTACCTCAATCGCTGTGGCCACGTAGCCGTCGAACTGGACTGGCAGCCCGGCGAATTCTTCGATGATTCCAAGCTATACTTGATCTGCGCCACCCATGGCGCGCTGTACGCACCGCAAGACGGTCGCTGTCTGGGCGGCCGCTGTAACGGTAGGGGCCTGACACCGCTACCCATCGAAGAGCGCAATGGCGCCATCTACTACACCCCAAGCGAGCAAGAATCGTGACGAGTCCTGAAAACGAACCCCAATGGGAGCGGCAGTTGTTGGAGAAATTGGCCTTGGCGATGCTGCAGGAGCAGCGAGTGAAACGGCGCTGGGGAATTTTCTTCAAATTGGCTGGCTTGTCCTATCTGGTTGCCGTGCTGGTCCTGCTGGTTGACTGGGGTGATACCGAGACGCTTACCGATGGCCGGCGGCATACGGCGGTCGTGAATCTCAGTGGCACGATCGCCAGCGGCGGTGAAGCCAGCGCCGAGAGCATCACCGAAGCTTTGCGCTTTGCGTTTGGCGACAAAGGAACTGCCGGCGTCGTGCTGCGCGTCAACAGTCCGGGCGGCAGCCCGGTGCAGGCGGGAATTGTCCACGACGAAATTCGTCGCCTGCGCACCAAGCATCCGCAGATTTCGCTTTACGCAGTGGTCGAAGATCTTTGTGCTTCAGGTGGCTATTACGTGGCTGTGGCAGCGGACCAGATCTTCGTCGACAAGGCCAGCATCGTCGGGTCTATCGGCGTGCTCATGGACGGCTTCGGCTTCACCGGGACGATGGACAAGCTTGGGGTCGAGCGTCGCTTGCTGACGGCCGGGGTGAACAAGGGCTTCCTCGACCCGTTCTCGCCGCAGGATGCGGAGCAAAAGCGACACGCGCAGGTCTTGCTGGGGGAGATCCACAGTCAGTTCATCGAGGTCGTGCGCAAGGGGCGCGGTACGCGGCTGAAGGAAACGCCGGAGATGTTTACTGGCCTGATGTGGACCGGTACGCAGAGCGTTCAACTGGGGCTGGCAGACGGTTTCGGTACCGTCGGCTCGGTGGCCCGAGACGTGATCAAGGCCGAGCGAATCGTCGACTTCACGATCAAGGAAAATATCGCCGAGCGTTTCGCCAAGCGCCTGCGTGCCGACGCCACGCTGGGCGTGGGATCTATGCTTGGCGCGATCGGCATGCCGGACTTGCGTTGACACGCAGCGTCTAGGCCTGCAGCAGGAATACCGTCGGTCGGCGATTGATCTTCGGTAGCGACTGGCGCTGCCACGCGCCGACCCGGCGGGTGGTGATCTGCTCGCTTTCCAGCGTGAGGTCGGTGGCGATGCAGACGCGCGTCTCGCGGGCGCAGGTCTTGAGTACCGATTCAAGCAATTGCTGGTTGCGGTAAGGCGTTTCGATGAAGATCTGCGTCTGCTGCCCCCGTCGCGATTCCTTCTCCAGTTCGCGTAGGCGCTTTTCTCGTTCGCCAGGCGTGCTCGGTAGGTAGCCGTGAAAGACGAAGCTCTGGCCGCTCAGCCCGGAGCCCATCAAGGCGAGCAGGATCGATGACGGACCGACCATCGGCACGACCTGGATGCCTTCCCGTTGCGCCAGGGCGACCAGTGCGGCTCCCGGGTCGGCGACCGCCGGGCATCCCGCTTCAGAGATCAGACCGACGTCGTTGCCGTTGAGCAACGGTGCCAGAAGGGCGGTCAGCTCGCTGGCCGGCGTGTGCTCGTTGAGTTCCTGAATCGAGATCTGCTGCACTGGCAGGTCGGACGGCAGCAGTTTGAGGAAGGCGCGCCCCGATTTGGCGTTCTCGGCAACGAAGTGACGAAGTCCTTGTGCGCGGGCAAGTACGGATTGTGGCAGGACCGCAGCGACGGCGGTGGGGCCGAGCGGAACAGGGATCAGATAGAGCCGCCCCATGTTCATAGATCACCTTACATTTTACGTATAAAACGCTGATTATAATATAGATATGTTCTCTTCGCGCAATAGATCGCAAAGGGCTATCAGGGGCAGGCCGATCAGCGCGTTGGGGTCGTGGCCGTCGATCCTGGCGATCAAGGCGATTCCCAGCCCTTCCGACTTGGCGCTGCCCGCACAATTGTAGGGTTGCTCCTTGCGCAGGTAGTTTTCGATTTCCTCATCTGTCAGCTCGCGAAAGCTGACCACTGTGTTTACGCCGCGCAGCCGTGCTCGGCCGCTGTTGGCGTCCAGGAGGCAGAGGCCGGTAAAGAAGTTGACGCTGCGGCCGCGCATGGCTCGCAACTGCCGTACGGCGTTGGCGTGGCTTCCCGGTTTACCGAAGACCTGGCCGTCACGGTGCGCTACCTGGTCGCTGCCGATGATCAGGGCGTCGGGAAAAAGCGCGCAGACTGCTCGCGCCTTCGCTTCGGACAGGCGCAAAGCGCTGGCTTCAGGCGCCTCGCCTGGCAGTGGCGTTTCGTCGACGGCCGGGTCGGCGCTTTCGAATGACACTCCGAGGCGAGTCAGTAGTTCGCGTCTGAAGGGCGAGGTGGAGGCGAGAATGAGCTGTTTTCCGGGCATCTGAAGGCCGATCGCGGCATGAAATCCGGGGCGCCACCGAAGAAATCGCGAAATAGCCTGTTTTCCGGCGCCACCGCTTTGACTTCAAAAGCCGAAAATAATATCATGCCGCCCTTATGTCGCGACGCGTACTCATTGATAGCCTGGCCTTCGGGCTCGAGAAAGGTTCTTTGCAGGGCGAAGTGCCCGTGGCGAAGCTGGCACGTTTGACTGACTTGCTGGCGGACTCGACGGGTTGTCTGAGGTATCGGGTCGAAGGTGGTATGGGGTCTCGTGGCCGCTCGCTGCTGGTGCTTCAGGTAGACGGCGTGCTGTCGCTGTGCTGCCAGCGCTGTCTGGAGCCGTTGCGGTACCCGCTGGCGTTGCGTAGTTTGCTCGAATTTGTCGCGAGTGACGGCGACCTGTCGCAGGAGGAACTGGAGGATGACTCCAGGGACTTTCTTCCGGCCGAGAAGGAGCTTGATGTGCTCGCTCTGATCGAGGATGAAATTCTTCTTGGGCTTCCCTCGGTGCCTCGCCACGACGATTGTGTGCCGCCCGGTGGTGCGCGCGAGTTGACGAAAGAGTCGCCATTTTCAGTTTTGGCCGGCCTCAAGGGCCGCGCTTAGTGAGTTTGATTTTAGGAGTTTGTCATGGCTGTTCAGCAGAACAAGAAATCCCCGTCCAAGCGCGGCATGCATCGCGCGCACGACTCCCTGGGCAGCCCGCCGCTGGCCGTCGAGCCGACCACCGGCGAAGTGCATTTGCGCCACCACGTCAGCCCATCGGGCCACTATCGCGGCAAGAAAGTCGGCAAGGGCGCGGGCGAGTGATGCCATCGGATGGGGCAGGCAGGTTCCCGTGATGGGAAGCTGCCTGCCTTTTCTTTCGTCTGTCTTCTGATGACCATTACCGTCGCCATCGACTGCATGGGCGGGGATCACGGCCCTCAAGTCACTGTTCCTGCAGCGCTCGAGTTCGTTCGTGATCAGCCAGACGTGCGTGTGATCCTGGTCGGTCTTGCCGAGCGTATCTGCCCTCTGATCGGCGATGTGGCCATCGGTCGTGTGGTCATTCATCATGCCAGTGAGGTCGTCGCCATGGACGAGGCGCCATCGGTGGCGCTGCGCACCAAGAAGGATTCGTCGATGCGCGTGGCGGTCAGTCTGGTCAAGAGCGGCGAGGCCGATGCCTGCGTGTCGGCGGGCAACACCGGCGCCTTGATGGGCATTTCCCGTTTCGTGCTCAAGATGTTGCCCGGCATCGATCGGCCGGCGATCTGCGGCATTCTGCCGACCATGAATGGGCATACGCATGTGCTTGACCTTGGTGCGAACGTCGATTGCAGCCCTGAACACCTGCTGCAGTTCGGAATCATGGGCGCTTCGCTGGTTTCGGCGGTCGAGCATCGCGATCGACCAACGGTCGGCATCCTGAACATCGGCCAGGAAGAGATCAAGGGTAACGATGTCGTCAAGCGCGCAGCCGAACTACTCTGGGATTCCGGGCTGAATTTCGTTGGAAATATCGAAGGCGACGGTCTCTACAAGGGACAGGCTGACGTGGTTGTCTGCGATGGCTTTGTGGGCAATGTTGCATTGAAGTCCTCGGAAGGTCTGGCGCAGTTGCTGGCAACCTTCCTGCGCCAGGAGTTCCGCCGCAATCTGTTGACCAAGCTGGCGGCGGTGATCGCCTTGCCGGTGGTCAACCGCTTCAAGAACCGCGTCGACCATCGCAAGTACAACGGCGCCACCTTGCTCGGTTTGAAGGGCATTGTCGTCAAGAGTCACGGTTCGGCCGATGCTTTCAGCTTCGGGCAGGCGCTGCAGCGTGCCGCGGAAGAGGCGCGCAGTGGCGTTCTGCTACGGATCAGTGAGCGCGTCGCGCAACAACAACAACCGCTTCTGGAGATCGCATAGAATGTTCTCCCGCATTACCGGTATCGGCAGCTTTCTGCCGGGTCCGCCGGTCAGCAACGACGATCTCGCGGGTCGGGGTATCGATACCAGCGATGAGTGGATTGTCAGTCGAACCGGAATCAAGTCTCGTCATCTCGCCGCGAACGGCGAGAACGCCAGCGACCTTGCCCTTGAGGCGAGTCGACGGGCGCTTCTCGCCGCCGGCCTGGATGCCACCGATCTGGACTTGATCATTGTCGCGACTTCGACCCCGGACTTCATTTTCCCGAGCACGGCGTGCTTGCTGCAGGGCAAACTGGGCAATCGTGGCGCGACCGCGTTTGATGTCCAGGCGGTTTGCAGCGGTTTCGTGTATGGATTGACGGTGGCCGAGAAGTTCATTCGTTCGGGAAGTCATCGACGGGCTCTGGTGGTCGGCGCGGAAGTGTTTTCGCGCATTCTCGATTGGTCTGATCGGGGCACCTGCGTGCTCTTCGGTGATGGTGCCGGGGCGGTCGTGCTCGAAGCTTCGGACAAGCCGGGAATTCTGGCCACTGCCTTGCATGCCGACGGTGCCCATCACGGGATCCTGTCGGTTCCCGGTAGCGTCTGCGGTGGCAAGGTGACCGGCGATCCCTTCCTGCGCATGGATGGGCAGGCGGTCTTCAAATTTGCCGTGCGCGTGCTCGCGGAAGTCGCGGACGAGTGTTGCCAGGCCGCCGGCATCGCGCCGTCGGAGATCGACTGGCTGATTCCTCATCAGGCCAACGTTCGCATCCTCGAAGCGACCGCGAAACGCGTCAAGATGCCGATGGACAAGGTGGTGGTCACCGTCGATCGGCATGGCAATACCTCGGCGGCGTCCGTTCCACTGGCCCTCGATGAAGCGGTTCGAGACGGGCGCATCAAGGCGGGCCAGAAAATCATGCTCGAAGGCGTCGGTGGCGGCTTCACCTGGGGCGCCGTGCTGCTCGAACTCTAGAAGAGGAACCGTACAAGATGGGTTTTGCGTTTGTTTTTCCGGGCCAGGGCTCGCAATCGGTCGGGATGATGGCCGCCTATGGCGACTCGCCGGTGCTGCGGGCGACGTTCGACGAAGCATCGGCGGCGCTTTCGCAGGACCTCTGGCAATTGCTCGCCGATGGTCCGAGCGAAGCCTTGGCGCAGACGGTCAACACGCAGCCGGTGATGCTCACCGCCGGGATCGCCGTCTATCGTCTGTGGCTCGACCGTGGTGGCAAGTTGCCGACCGTCGTCGCCGGGCACAGCCTTGGCGAGTATTCGGCGCTGGTCGCTGCCGGAGTCATCGCCTTCAAGGATGCTGTACCGCTGGTTCGGCTGCGTGCAGCCGCGATGCAGGAAGCCGTGCCGGTGGGCGCCGGAGCGATGGCTGCGATTCTCGGTCTCGACGACGACAAGATTGCCGAGGCCTGCGTCGAGGCAGTCGCCGCGGCAGGCGGTGGTCAGGTCGTCGAACCGGTCAATTTCAATGGCCCGGGACAGACGGTCATCGCCGGCAGCAAGGCTGCGGTCGAGCTTGCCTGCGAAGGCTGCAAGGCGCGTGGCGCCAAGCGTGCGCTGTTGCTGCCGGTTTCGGCGCCGTTTCACTCGTCGCTGATGCGACCGGCAGCCGACAAGTTGTCAGCCCGGCTCGCCGAAGTGGAGTTCGCGACGCCACAGATTCCGCTGATCAACAACGTCGATGTGGCAATCGAGTCGGATCCTGTCCGCATCAAGGATGCTCTGGTTCGGCAGGCATACTCGCCCGTGCGCTGGGTTGAGACCATCCAGAAAATGGCCGGAATGGACGTGACGACGGTCGCCGAATGTGGGCCTGGCAAGGTTCTTGCGGGCTTGACCAAGCGCTGCGCAGCCACGCTGGCGGGCGTCGCTCTGGCTGATCTGACGGCTGTCGAAGCGGCCGTCGAAAACCTGGGATAGGCACGATGGCAATGCTCAACGGGGAAGTGGCGCTGGTGACCGGCGCCTCACGCGGCATCGGCGAGGCGATTGCGCTCGAACTGGGGCGGCTTGGCGCCACCGTTATCGGTACGGCAACCACTGGCGAAGGGGCTGCGAGAATTTCCGCGGCCCTCGCGGCTGCCGGCTGCAAGGGGGAGGGCGCTGTCCTTGAGGTCCGCGATGGCGAGCAGATCGAGGCGCTGATCAGGCAGGTCGAGAAGACCCACGGAGCGGTTTCGGTGCTGGTCAATAACGCGGGAATTACGCGCGACAACCTGTCGATGCGTCTCAAGGACGACGAGTGGGAAAGCGTGCTCGATACCAACCTGAAAGCGGTTTTCCGCCTTTGCCGGGCAGTGATGCGCGGAATGATGAAGGCCCGGCATGGCCGAATCATCAATGTCACCTCGGTCGTCGGTCATGCCGGCAATCCGGGGCAGGCCAATTACTGCGCGGCCAAGGCCGGCGTCGCTGGCTTGAGCCGCTCACTGGCGCGCGAGTTGGGTAGTCGCAACATTACCGTCAATTGCGTTGCGCCAGGTCTTATCGATACCGACATGACGCGCGCGCTGGACGACAAGCAGAAAGCGTCGCTGCTCAGTGGCGTTCCGCTCGGTCGACTTGGCTCGCCGCAGGAAGTTGCGGCGGCGGTCTGTTTCCTGGCGTCGGCAGGGGCTGCCTACGTTACCGGCACGACAATTCACGTCAACGGCGGCATGTTCACCGGCTGATATCGCTTGTGGACGAGACAGCGTCCTGTGGGACGGACTGATGATTGGTAAGTTTGGGCCATTTTGCTAGAATGGCGCATTTCTGTTTCACTTATGAACTCTGAGAAGGAGCACTTTTATGGAAAATATTGAGCAGCGTGTCAAGAAGATCGTCGCCGAACAACTCGGGGTCAATGAAGCGGACATCAAGAATGAATCGTCGTTCGTCGATGATCTTGGCGCTGATTCGCTCGATACAGTCGAACTGGTGATGGCTCTGGAAGAAGAGTTCGAGTGCGAGATTCCGGATGACGAAGCCGAGAAGATCACCACCGTTCAGCAGGCCATCGACTACGTGACTTCGCACAAGAAGTAAGTCTCCCGCTCGACGCTACCCACGATCCCTGCGGTCAGGCTCTGCAAAGGGCTCCCTCGGCAGGGAGCGATGGCGAGCGTTCCCGCTTCCGCATTTTCTACTCTCGGAGCATAAGTTGGCACGTCGCAGAGTCGTTATCACTGGCCTTGGAATTCTTTCTCCGGTTGGCAATTCCGTTGAAACGGCCTGGCAGAACATCATTGCTGGACGCTCTGGCATTGACCGGATCACCCGTTTTGATGTTTCCAGCTTTCCCGTGCAGATCGCCGGCGAAGTGCGCGACTTCGACATTGGCCAGTACCTCTCGGTCAAGGAAGCGCGGCGCATGGACGTTTTCATCCATTACGGTATGGCGGCCGGCATTCAGGCGATCCGCGACGCCGGGCTGGAGGCGCAGCCGGCGCAAGCCGAGCGCGTTGGGGTGTCGATTGGTTCCGGGATTGGCGGGTTGCCGATGATCGAAGGAACCTGCGACGACTTTGCCGCCGGTGGCGTGCGCAAGGTGTCGCCGTTCTTCGTGCCTGGCTCGATCATCAACATGATCTCCGGTAACCTGTCGATCATGTATGGCTACAAGGGCCCCAACATCTCGCTGGTCAGCGCGTGTTCGACGGGGACGCACAGCATCGGCGATGCTGGCCGTCTGATCGAGTACGGCGATGCCGACGTGATGATTGCCGGTGGCGCCGAAGGTTGCCTGTCGAAGCTTGGCCTGGGGGGGTTTTGCGCTCCACGCGCCTTGTCCACGCGCAACGACGATCCCCAGACTGCCAGCCGTCCGTGGGACAGGGACCGTGACGGCTTCGTTCTCAGTGAAGGCGCGGGCGTCGTGGTGCTGGAAGAATACGAGCACGCCAAGGCACGCGGTGCCCGAATTTATTGCGAGCTGGCGGGCTTCGGCATGAGCGCCGATGCCAACCACATCACTGCACCGTGCGAAGACGGTGAGGGCGCGGCGCGTTGCATGACCAATGCCTTGCGTAGCGCGGGGCTGAATGCCGATGATGTGCAGTACGTCAATGCACACGGAACTTCGACGCCGTTGGGCGACAAGGCGGAAACCATTGCCGTCAAGCGCGCTTTCGGCGAACACGCGAAGAAGCTGGTCGTCAATTCCACCAAGTCGATGACCGGCCATCTTCTCGGCGCTGCGGGCGGCGTCGAGGCGCTGTTTTCGGTGCTTGCGGTCTACCATCAGATTTCGCCGCCGACCATCAACCTCTTCAGTCCCGGAGAAGGGTGCGATCTCGACTATTGCGCCAATGAGGCGCGTCAACTCAAGATCGATGCGGCAATTTCGAACTCCTTCGGCTTCGGCGGTACAAACGCCACCGTCGTCTTCAAGCGGATCTAGGATTCTGGCGTCCTGACGGGCGGCGTGCGCATGGCATGCATTTTCCGGTGCTCATCGCTTTGCGCCGTTCGCGGCTCCTGTTTGTCCTGAATCTTGTGCTGCATGCCCTGGCTGCGGCTTCTGTGTTGCTCTTGCCGTGGCCGCCGAGCGTCCGTTTGCTGCTGTTGGCGCCGCTCGCCTGGTCGCTGTGGCAGCAGGTATGGCGGCCGTCGAGAGTCATCGGCCTGAGTCTGGCGGAAAGCGGTGCATTGGCCTGTGGATTCGCCAACGGTGAGCAGAACTCCGTACGCGTGCAGCCCGACACCGTTGTCTTCAGCCAGTTGGTTGTCTTGCGCGTTCGCGACAGCGATACGGATCGGCTTGATACGCTGGTGCTGTTGCCGGACAGCATGCCGGCCGCGCAGTTTCGTCTGCTGCGTCTGTGGCTACGTTGGCGGGCGGACGCTAGCGGTCAGTCCGAAGGCGGCGTCTGAGCACCGTGTTGCGCGCGCGCTCCAGCGTGGCGGGATAATTGCGGCTGGAGTGCAATCCTCGGCTTTCGTGCCGCCGCAGGGCGCAGCGAATGATCAGGTCGGCGGTCACCACCAGGTTGCGCAACTCGATCAAATCGTGACTGACCCGGAAAAGCGAGTAGAAATCGTCGATTTCCCGGATCAGCAGGCGGATTCGGTTCTGGGCGCGCTGCAGGCGTTTGGTCGTCCGCACGATCCCGACGTAGTCCCACATGAAGCGCCGCAGCTCGTACCAGTTGTGGGCGATGACGATTTCTTCATCGGGATCGCTGACCCGGCTATCGTCCCAGGGCGGCAGCTCCGGCAGCGGGGCTTCGGCTTGTTCAAGAATGTCATTGGCCGCCGCTTCCGCGAACACCAGGCATTCGAGTAGCGAGTTGCTGGCCAGGCGATTGGCGCCGTGCAGGCCGGTGCAGGAGGCTTCTCCGGCGACATACAGGCCGGCGACATCGGTGCGTGCGCGCAGGTCGGTAAGCACTCCGCCGCAAGTATAGTGCGCTGCCGGAACCACCGGAATTGGCTGGCGGGTAATGTCTATACCCAGTTCCTGGCAGCGGGCCATGATGTTCGGGAAATGCTCGGCGAGGAAGGCGGCTGGCTTGTGCGAAATGTCGAGATAGACACAGTCCAGGCCGCGCTTCTTCATTTCGAAATCAATCGCTCGCGCGACCACGTCACGTGGTGCGAGTTCGGCGCGTGCATCGTGTCTGGGCATGAAGCGCCTGCCGTCAGGGAGCAGCAGCCGTCCGCCTTCACCACGAACGGCTTCCGAAATCAGGAAGGACTTGGCCTGCGGATGGTAAAGGCAGGTCGGATGAAACTGGATGAACTCCATGTTTGCGACGCGGCAGCCGGCACGCCAGGCCATGGCGATACCGTCGCCGGTGGAAGTGTCTGGATTGGTCGTATAAAGGTAGACCTTGCCGGCACCGCCGGTGGCGATCAGGGTGTGTCGGGCGGCCAGTGTCAGTACGTCGCCGTTGGCGGTATCCAGCACATAGGCGCCGTAGCAGCGCCGTTCGCTGAGCCCCAGTTTTTCACCGGTAATCAGATCGACGGCGATGTGCTGTTCGAGAATCGTGATATTGGGATGTTGACGAACCTTGTGCGTCAGGGTGGTCTGAACGGCCAGGCCGGTGGCGTCGGCGACGTGGATCACCCGGCGGGCACTGTGGCCGCCCTCCTGGGCCAGGTGGTAGCCATCCTGGTCGCGGGTGAAAGGGACTCCCTGTTCGATCAGCCAGTCGACCGACCGGCGCCCGTTCTCGATCACGAAGCGCGTCGCCCGGGGGTCGTTGAGCAGCGCGCCGGCGGTAATCGTGTCGCGGATGTGCGCTTCGATCGAGTCGCGATTGTCGAGCACGGCTGCGATTCCGCCCTGTGCCCAACTCGAAGCGCTGTCTTCCAGTGCGCGCTTGCTGATCAGCGTGACCTTGCGCGACGGTGCCAGCCGTAGGGCAGCCGCCTGCCCAGCCAGGCCACTGCCAATGATGAGAACGTCGGAGCAAAGCGCCACGCTGGAGATCCTGCCAGTAAGGGGGTGCAACTATAGCATGTGCGTGGTGGTGCAATAACTCCGCGCATCCCGGCCATTTCCAGGCAGGCGCGGGCGGCTGTCGCTGCTCACGCACTGTTACGATGACAATTGAACGCTTGCGCTATACTTTTGCGCAAATAACGATATTGTCTTCGACAGGATAAGCAGAGAGCATGAGTGAACGCGAGATTGACCAGTTGCTGGTCGAACGCGCACAGGCCGGCGATAAGCACGCTTTCGAGCTTTTGGTCGCGAAATACCAGCGCAAGCTCGCACGCTTGTTGTCGCGTTTCGTACGTGACGCGGCTGAGGTCGACGATGTTGCGCAGGAGGCGTTCATCAAAGCTTATCGCGCTTTGCCGTCGTTTCGCGGTGATAGTGCGTTCTACACCTGGCTTTATCGAATTGGCATCAATACGGCGAAGAACTATCTGGTCGCCCAAGGGCGGCGCGCACCGACATCGACCGAATTTGATGTCCAGGACGCCGAAAATTTCGAGGATGCCAGCCAGTTGCGCGACATCAACACGCCGGAAAGCCTCTTGCAGTCGAAGCAGATCGGCGCGACGATCAATGCTGCAATGGACGGTCTCCCCGACGAATTGCGCAGTGCGATCGTCCTGCGCGAGATCGACGGCTTGAGTTATGAGGAAATTGCGGTGGCGATGAGCTGTCCGATCGGCACCGTGCGCTCACGTATCTTCCGTGCTCGCGAGGCGGTAGCCGAGAAGTTGCGACCGCTGCTCGATACCGCTGCCGACCGCAGGTGGTAGTCATGCGCAACAGACATTTTACGGGGCTTTCGCGGGTGCCTGGCGACGGATCTTGCGTGCATTGCGTTTTGCCCGATGCCCGGCGGCAGCGTGGACGTGTGCCGGGCATCATCGTGAGCGGGAGGTGATTGGACAATGGCCGCTGCGTGGGGGACGGTGTCTGCGGTAGAGGGCGAGCACGCCTTGGTACGCATGGACGAGAGCGGCTGCGGTCGCTGCCGCGAAGTCGGCGGTTGCGGTGGCAACCATCTTGCCAAGCTGTTTTGCGCCACGCCGCGCACTTTCCGGGTACCCAACCCTGAACGGCGCGCGGTGGGTGAGCACGTTCGCGTGCGTATCGGCGCCGGCTCGCTTCGCCGCAGTGCCCTTGCTGCCTATGTCTTCCCCTTGCTGGCGCTGTTGATCGGGGCGCTGGCCGGTTCGGCCTGGGCAGGCGAGCTGGGTGCCATCGGTGGTGCGCTTGCCGGTTTGCTGGTCGGCTGGCTGGGCTTGCGCCGTGCGCAACGGCGTGATGCTGCCGACCCGCGCTGCCAGCCATCGATCACATCTTGATCTTCCTTTCCGCCGTCCCCAGATCCGTTGTATTGCTGCCGGTTTGATCGGCAATGACACTCAGGAGGTATTTGGTGCCATGAAACAGTTGTTTGCGGCTTTCTTGTTGAGCGTTTTTTCGCTGCTTGGGCAAGCCCAGAGTCGCGGCTTGCCCGACTTCACCGAGTTGGTCGAGAAGCAGGGGCCGGCGGTGGTGAATATCAGTACCACCCAGACGGCACGTAGCAACGGGCGCGGCGCGCAGCCGTTCCCGTTTGATGAAGACGACCCCATGTTCGAGTTCTTTCGGCGCTTCATTCCCCGCCAGCCGGGAGTGCCCGGTTTCCCGGGTATGCCGGGCGTTCCGGGTGAGCCGCGCGAGTTCCAGAGTCGTTCTCTTGGCTCCGGGTTCATTGTCAGCGCCGATGGTTACATCCTGACCAATGCGCACGTTGTCGATGCCGCAGACGAGATCCTCGTTCGCTTGACCGACAAACGCGAGCTGAAGGCCAGAGTCATTGGTGCCGACAAGCGTAGCGACGTGGCGCTGATAAAGATTGAGGCGACATCGCTGCCGACGGTCCGTCTTGGTGACCCGAATGTGCTCAAGGTCGGCGAGTGGGTCGTGGCCATTGGTTCGCCGTTCGGCTTTGACAATAGCGTGACTGCCGGAATCGTCAGTGCCAAGGGGCGCTCGCTGCCACAGGAGAACTACGTGCCCTTCATCCAGACCGATGTGGCGGTCAATCCGGGCAATTCCGGCGGACCGCTGTTCAATCTCCAGGGCGAGGTGGTCGGCATCAACTCCCAGATCTACAGCCGTTCCGGGGGCTTCATGGGCATTTCGTTTGCCATTCCGATCGACGTGGCGATGGATGTGCAGGCCCAGCTGCGCACGGCCGGCAAGGTCAGCCGCGGCCGCATCGGGGTTGTCATCCAGGAAGTGAGCAAGGAGCTGGCCGAGTCCTTCGGTTTGAATCAGGCGATGGGCGCCGCGGTCAACGCCGTCGAGAGCGGCGGGCCGGCGGACAAGGCAGGTGTCGCCGCGGGCGACGTGATCCTGAAATTCGACGGCAAAACCGTCAATAGCTCCAGCGATCTGCCACGCATCGTCGCCGCGACCGCGCCGGGTAGCAAGGTCAAGATTCAGCTGTGGCGCAAGGGGGCCAGCCGTGAGGTGACCGTGGTGGTCGGTGAGATTCCTGAGGAAAAGCTTGCCGGTCGCGCGACCAGAAGTGGCAAGCCGGCCGAGCGCGCTGCCAATCGGCTCGGCCTGCTGGTCTCCGAACTGACCGCGGAGCAGAAGCGCGAGCTCAAGCTCAACCACGGCCTGTTGATCGACGATGTCCGCGGAAATTCGGCGCGCGCCGAGTTACGGCCCGGCGACGTCATCCTGGCCATCATCTCGCGCGGCACGAGTACCGAGTTGACCGGCGTCGAGCAGTTCAACAAGCTGTTGGCAGCGCTTGACAAATCGGCCAACGTCACCCTGCTGGTGCGGCGCGGTGAGATGCAGACTTTCGTCACCATCAAGGGCCTCAGCGACAGGCGCGCCGAGTGAAGCCGACGACCCGCCTGACGCTGATATCGCGGCGCTACTGTCATCTTTGTCAGGACATGGAAGCGGCCCTGGCAGTCCTTGCGGAGGAGTTGGATTTTGCCGTCGAGGTGCTCGATGTCGACGCCGACGTGGCGCTGGAAAAGCGCTACGACGAATTGGTGCCGGTCCTCCTGCACGATGGCCGCGAGCTTTGCCACTACTTCCTCGAGGTCAGCAAAGTCCGTGATTATTTGAGCGAAATCGGCTAGAATCCGCGCCTTCAGGCAGTTCGACCAAGGGTGCCCACCGGCACCCTTTTTTTCAGGGGCGGCGCGGCCGAGACGGCGCCGACACGAGGTCCATGCAACACATCCGCAATTTCTCCATCATCGCCCACATCGATCATGGCAAGTCGACGCTCGCCGATCGCATCATCCACCTTTGCGGCGGACTTTCCGATCGCGAGATGGAGGCGCAGGTGCTGGACTCGATGGCCATCGAACGCGAGCGCGGGATCACCATCAAGGCCCAGACCGCAGCGCTGCAGTACCAGGCGCGCAGTGGTGAGATCTACAACCTGAACCTCATTGACACCCCGGGGCACGTTGACTTCTCCTACGAAGTGTCACGCTCGCTCTCCGCCTGTGAGGGAGCCTTGCTGGTCGTCGATGCCTCACAAGGCGTCGAAGCCCAGACCGTCGCCAACTGCTACACGGCGATCGAGCTTGGCGTCGATGTCATGCCGGTTCTGAACAAGATCGATCTGCCTTCAGCGACGCCGGACAAGGCGCGTCAGGAAATCGAGGATGTGATCGGCATCGACGCCAGCGAAGCGGTATTGACCTCGGCAAAAACGGGCCAGGGCGTCGAAGACGTCCTGGAAGCGATCATTGCGCGCATTCCCGCACCCAAGGGTGACCCGGAGGCGCCGCTCAAGGCACTGCTGATCGACGCTTGGTTCGACAACTACGTCGGCGTGGTGATGCTGGTGCGCGTCTTCGACGGTACGCTGCGACCGAAGGAGAGGATACGCCTGATGGCCACCGGGTCGACGCACCTCTGCGATCAGGTCGGCGTGTTCACCCCGAAAGCGGTGCCCCGTGACGCGCTGCGCGCCGGCGAGGTCGGCTACATCATCTCCGGGATCAAGGAACTGCAGGCCGCCAAGGTCGGCGATACGGTGACCCTGTTTGATCGGCCGACGGCCAAGGCCTTTCCGGGATTCAAGGAAATCAAGTCGCAGGTCTTCGCCGGCCTCTATCCGGTCGAGTCCAATCAGTACGACTCGCTACGCGACGCCCTCGAGAAGCTGACGCTCAACGATGCCTCGCTGCATTACGAACCCGAGGTCTCGCAGGCGCTCGGCTTTGGTTTTCGTTGTGGCTTTCTCGGCCTGCTGCACATGGAGATCGTCCAGGAACGTCTTGAGCGCGAGTTCGACCAGGACCTGATCACCACGGCACCAACGGTCGTCTATGAAGTACTGCTGCGTGACGGCGGCGTCGTTCAGGTGGAGAACCCGGCCAAGCTGCCGGATCTGTCGAAGACCGAGGAAGTCCGCGAACCGATCATCACCATTACCGTCTTCGTGCCGCAGGACTACCTGGGCAATGTCATTACGCTGTGCAACCAGAAACGCGGCAACCAGGTCGACATGACCTATCACGGTCGTCAGGTGCAACTGGTTTACGAGATGCCGATGGCCGAAGTGGTGATGGATTTCTTCGACCGCCTGAAGTCGGTTTCGCGTGGCTACGCTTCGCTCGACTACGAGTTCAAAGAGTATCGTGCGGCCGACGTGGTCAAGCTCGACATTCTGATCAACGGTGAAAAAGTCGACGCCCTGTCGGTGATTCTGCATCGCAGCAACGCCATCTATCGCGGGCGTGAACTGGCGGCCAAGATGCGTGAGCTGATCCCGCGGCAGATGTACGATGTCGCCATTCAGGCCACCATCGGCGCCAACATCATTGCCCGTGAGAACGTCAAGGCGATGCGCAAGGATGTCACCGCCAAGTGTTATGGCGGCGATATCTCGCGCAAGAGGAAACTGCTCGAGAAGCAGAAGGCAGGCAAGAAGCGCATGAAACAGGTCGGGTCAGTCGAGATTCCACAGGAGGCTTTCCTTGCTGTGTTGCGTGTCGGCAAGTAGAGGGGAGTGAACCAGTGAATTTTGCATTGATCCTGTTGATCCTGTTGCTGGTCAGCGGTGCTGTCTGGGCGGCGGATGCCTTCTTTTTTCGCAAGCGCCGGGCGGTCGACGCCAGCGAGCCGTGGTGGGTCGAGTATGGGGCAAGTTTCTTTCCGGTCATTCTGGTCGTCTTCGTACTGCGCTCGTTCATCGTCGAGCCATTCAAGATCCCGTCCGGCTCGATGATTCCGACGCTGCTGGTCGGTGATTTCATTCTCGTCAACAAATATACGTACGGAATTCGTCTGCCGGTTGCCAACCTGAAGATCATCGACATTAACAGTCCGCAGCGGGGTGACGTGATGGTCTTTCGTTATCCGGAGGATCCCTCGCTCGACTACATCAAGCGCGTGATCGGTATCCCCGGAGACAAAGTCGCCTACCAGAACAAGAAGCTGACGATCAATGGTTTGCCCGTACCGCTGGAGGAGGTTGAGGATTATCTGCATCCGGAACGGCTGTACTACTCGGAGCAATTCATCGAGAAACTGGGCGACGAGGGACATCGAGTGCTCAATGATCGGGATGCGCCGGCGTTCATTCCCCATCCCGCGCAGTTCCCGAACCGCGGGAATTGCACCTACAATAGCGTCGGCGTGATCTGTACCGTGCCGCCGGGCGAGTATTTCGTGATGGGCGACAATCGCGACAACAGTCGTGACAGCCGCTTCTGGGGCTTCGTGCCCGAAGAGAATATTGTCGGCAAGGCTTTCTTTATCTGGTTGAATTTCAGTGATTTCAAACGGATTGGCTCGTTCGGTTGAGGACTCACACTATGACTATCAAGCGTCAGCGTGGTTTGGCACTTTCCGCTCTCCTGCTGTGGGGCATCGTTATTGGCCTGGTCGCCATCCTCGTCATCCGAGTACTTCCCGACGTGATCGAGTATTTCAAGATTAGGCACGCGGTCAAGGTAGTAGCCGCTGAGTCGTCGGGTAAGACCGTCCCCGAGATTCGGCAGGCGTATGGCCGCTATGCTGAAGTCGAGCATATCAAGACCTTCGGCCCGGCTGATCTGGATGTCTTCAAGGAGGACAACCAGGTGGTCGTTGGCTTTGCCTACGAGAGGCGTATCCCGCTCGTAGGCAATGTCAGCCTTCTGATCGATTTCTCCGGCTCGTCGTCGGCACGCGACTCCGGACAATGACCGAGCGCGGATTCGAAAAGGCGTTCGGTTACAGCTTCCGGGATGGCGAACTCCTGCAGACGGCCCTGACGCATCGCAGCTACTCTTCTCCGCATAACGAGCGCTTCGAATTTCTCGGTGATGCCGTTCTCAATGCGGTTATCGCACGGCGCTTGTTCGAACAATTCCCGACGCTTCCCGAAGGCGATCTGTCGCGGCTGCGGGCCAATCTCGTACGTCAGGACAGCTTGCACCAGCAAGCGCTGGCGCTCTCATTGGGCGACTACCTGCTGCTTGGAGAGGGTGAGCAGAAGAGCGGCGGGCATCGACGCCCGTCGATCCTGGCCGATGCCCTCGAGGCGCTGTTTGGCGCCGTGTGGCTGGACGCCGGTTTCGCCGCGGCCAGCGAAGTGATCCTTCGCCTGTACCAGGACATGCTCGCGCAACTGGCGCCAGGAGAAGGGATCAAGGATGCCAAGACGCGCTTGCAGGAGTACCTGCAGGGCCGACGCCTGGCTTTGCCACAGTACGCGCTGACCAATACTGCGGGCGAAGCGCACGCGCAGCACTTCACGGTTACGTGCACCATCGACGCCCTGCGTGTCTGCAGCGAAGGCAGCGGCAGCACGCGCCGTGCGGCAGAACAGGTGGCTGCTGAACGAGCGCTCGACGCGGTGACCGGCGGATGAGTGAAATCCGCTCCGGACGGATCGCCATCGTCGGTCGCCCAAACGTCGGCAAGTCGACGCTGCTCAACGCTTTGATCGGCGAAAAGGTGAGCATCGTCTCGCGCCGCGCGCAGACCACTCGCCATCGCATTATGGGCATCCTCACCGCGGCAGATGCGCAGTATGTCTTCGTCGATACACCAGGTTTCCAGACCCGGCACGTCAACGCGCTCAACCAGGCGATGAACCGTGGCGTCAGGCAGGCGCTTGCCGAAGTGGACGTCATCCTGTTTGTCGTCGAAGCCTGCCGCTTAGACGACCGTGATCGCGCGGTACGCAAACTGCTGCCCGAAGGCTGTCCGGTGATCATCGTGGTGAACAAGATCGACCAGATCAAGAACAAGGCCGAGCTCTTGCCTTATCTCACGCAACTGGCTGGCGAGGCTGAGTTTACGGCCATCGTTCCGGTCAGCGCGACGCGCCGCGCGCAGCTCGATGCGCTGCTTGGCGAAGTGCGCAAGCACTTGCCGAACGACGAGCTGCTCTTCGCTGAGGACGAGATTACCGACCGCAGCGAGAAATTCCTGGCTGCCGAGTATATTCGTGAAAAGCTCTTTCGCCTGATTGGCGACGAACTTCCGTACGGCGCCACCGTCGAGGTCGAGCGCTTCGTCGTCGACGGTGAGCTGCGCCGCATCAGCGCGGCGATTGTCGTCGACCGTGCCGGACACAAGTCAATTGTCATCGGCAAGGGTGGCGAAGTGGTCAAGCGAATTGCCTCCGAGGCGAGACAGGACATGGAGCGGATGTTTGGCGGGCCAGTCTTTCTGGAAGTTTTTGTCAAGGTCAACTCGGGTTGGGCCGACGATGCGCAATTGCTCAAGAGCCTGGGCTACGAATAGGAAGCATCGTGCCTCGCGGCAAGACGCGCCGAAGAGCTCGATGCTGGCCGGCGAGCAGGCCGGGACGTGAATCCGCGGCACAAGGTCGATGGACAGCCGGCGTTTGTGCTGCATGCCTACCCTTACAGCGAAACGAGCCTCATCGTCGATGTCTTTTCGCGCGACTTCGGGCGTGTGGCGCTGCTCGCGCGTGGCGCGCGCCGGCCGCGCTCGGCCTTGCGTGGCGTGTTGTTGGCTTTCCAGCCGCTTGAAGTCGGCTGGGCGGGTCGGGGCGAGGTGCTGACGCTGATGAAAGCCGAGTGGCGGGGCGGACAGCCCCTGTTGGCGGGAAAAGCGCTGTTTTGCGGCTACTACCTCAACGAACTATTGATGCACCTGCTGCCGCGAGAGGATGCGCATGCTCGCCTTTTCTCGGTCTATGCGGAGACTTTGCGCCGTTTTGCCGCTGGCGCGCAGGAAGCGGACCTGCGCTGCTTCGAACGGGCGCTCCTGCAGGAACTCGGCTACGGGCTGATGCTCGACACCGATGCCGACGGTGTCATGGTAGAGGGCAACGCGCACTACGGCTACGAGATAGAGCGCGGCCCGGTACGCCTTACCGGGCCGGGCGACTCGCTGCTCGCGGTGAGCGGCAGGACGCTGCTCGACCTGGCGCGGGAGGATTTTTCCGATCCTCGCTCGCTGGCCGAAGCCAAGCAGCTGATGCGCACGCTGATTGGCCACTATACCGGAGGCAGGCCCCTGGCAAGCCGCCGGATCTTCAGGGAGCTACAGGAACTATGATCGAACTTGGCGTCAATATCGACCACGTGGCGACGATCCGGCAGGCGCGCTGTACCTACGAGCCCGATCCGGTCTGGGCGGCGGTCGAAGCGCACCTCGGTGGGGCCGATGGGATCACCATCCACCTGCGCGAGGATAGGCGACACATCCAGGACGCCGACGTCGAGAAGCTACGTGAGCTGGCGCAGATCAAGCTCAACCTTGAACTGGCGGCGACCGAGGAAATGATCGCCATCGCCTGTCGCGTCAAGCCGCAGATGGCGATGCTGGTGCCGGAAGGTCGGCACGAAGTGACGACCGAAGGCGGGCTCGACGTCCTCTCGCAAGAGCCCGCGCTGCGCCGGACGGTGGCCCGTTTGGCGGACGCCGGCATCATCAGCAGCGTCTTTATCGACGCCGACCCGGCGCAGGTGGAAGCCGCCGCACGCATCGGTGCGCGCGTCTGCGAGATCCACACCGGCCCTTATGCACACGCTTTCTATACCCAGGGGCGAGACCCCGAAAGCCCTGCGGTCCTGGCCGAGATCGAAAAGATCAGCGTCGCCGGGGCGGTGGCGCGCGAGCTCGGCATGCGTTTCAATGCCGGGCACGCGCTCAACTACTTTAACGTCCAGCCGGTGGCGCAGTTGGTCGGCATCCGCGAGCTGCACATCGGCCACGCGATCATCAGCCGGGCGATTTTCGTCGGATTGCGCGAGGCGGTCCGGGAGATGAAACGCCTGCTGCGCGAGGCGCAGGCGCAGGCAACGGCCACATGATCGCGGGTATCGGCACCGACATCGTCGCCGTGGCGCGCCTGGGTGGGCTCTACGAGCGACACGGCCAGCGCGCGCTGGCCAAGCTCTTGTCGGCGCGGGAATGCACGGAATTCGCGCGTGCCCACCAGCCGGCGCGCTTCCTCGCCAAGCGCTTCGCCGCCAAGGAAGCATTCGCCAAGGCGCTCGGGATCGGTCTGAGGTCGCCGGTGACGCTGCCGAACATCGCGGTCGTTCATGATTCACTGGGCCGCCCCCTGTTCGAGTACGCAGCACCGCTGGCCACGCTTCTCGCCCAGCGTGGGCTGGTCGCCCACCTCTCGATAAGCGACGAGAACGACTATGCTGTTGCCTTTGTGATCATGGAGCAGGCGGGGACACCATGAATGAGACGAACTCACCCATCCAACGGCCGCTCGGCCCGTTGATGATCGACATTGCCGGGCTTGGCCTGTCAGAGCTCGAACGCCAGCGTCTCTGTCATCCACTGGTCGGCGGTCTGATTCTTTTTTCCCGCAACTACCAATCGCCAGAGCAGCTCGAACAGCTGACCAGCGAAGTCCACGCCCTGCGCGAACCGGCACTGCCGATCGCCATCGACCACGAAGGGGGCCGGGTGCAGCGCTGCCGGCACGGCTTCACGCCCCTGCCGGCGATGCGCCGTCTCGGCGAGTTGTGGGAGCGCGACCCGCGGGCTGCGCTGACGGCAGCCGGCGAGCTGGCTTATGTTCTCGCTGGCGAACTGCGTGCGCGCGGCGTCGATCTGTCGTTTACGCCGGTACTCGATCTCGACTGGGGGAGAAGCAGCGTCATCGGTGATCGTTCCCTGCATGGCGACCCGGCGGTTGTTGTCGAGCTGGCGGCGGCGTTCATCGCCGGATTGCGCAGTGCCGGCATGGCCGCCTGTGGCAAGCACTTTCCCGGGCACGGCTGGGTCGAGGCCGATTCGCACGTCGACCTGCCCGTTGACACGCGTCGGCTGGACGAGCTGGCGCCCGACCTCGAACCGTACCGGCGCTTGCCGCTCGATGCGGTGATGCCGGCGCACGTGATCTACCCGCAGGTCGATTCCCGCCCGGCGGGCTTCTCGCCGGTCTGGATACGTCTGCTACGCGAGGAACTGGGTTTCGACGGGGTGATCTTCAGCGATGATCTGTCGATGGCCGGGGCCAGCGTCGCTGGCGACATCGTCGCGCGTTGCACGGCCGCCTGGGACGCCGGTTGCGACATGTTGCTGGTGTGCAATACGCCGGAATCGGTCGGCGACCTGCTGGCCCGCTGGCGACCGGTCGCCGACCCGCAGCGCGCCGCACGGGTCGAGCGCCTGTCCCCGCTGACCCGGGCCGTCGATTGGACCAGCCTGCAGCAGGAAGACGTTTATCAGGCCGGGATCAAGGCCGCGCGAGAACTGTCGGCCTGAGGAAGAGAACGGGCAGCCGAGGCGGGGGCCTCTCGCCGATGGCAAGCGGTCGCCGCGTGGCGGATGGCTAGCGAACGCGCGAGCGGTATTCGTTGGAGCGGGTGTCGATATCGATCTTGTCGCCGATCTCGACGAAAGCGGGGACCGGCAGCTCGAAACCGGTGGCCAGACGGGCCGGTTTCATGACCTTCCCCGAGGTGTCACCTTTCACTGCCGGCTCGGTATACACGACTTCGCGAACGACGCTGCTCGGCAGGTCGACCGAGATCGCCTTGTTGTTGTAGAAGACTGCCTCGCAGGCCATACCATCTTCGAGATAGTTGAGCGCGTCGCTCATGCAGTCGGCTTCGATTTCATACTGGTTGTACTCGGCGTCCATGAAAACGTAGAGCGGATCGGCGAAGTACGAGTAGCTGACTTCCTTGCGCTCGAGCTGGATGACGTCGAACTTGTCGTCGGCGCGATAGACGGTTTCGCTGGGGGAGTCGGTGAGCAGATTCTTCATCTTCATCTTGACCACCGATGCGTTGCGACCGGATTTGACGTACTCGGTCTTCAGAACCACCATCGGGTCATTGCCGACCATGAAGACATTGCCGGCGCGAAGCTCTTGTGCTGTTTTCATAGCGCATTCCAGAAAACGGTTGGGGAAAACCCAAAATTATAGCCTGGAACGGGCAAAGCGCAGCAGGCGAGTGCTCAAATCATCCTCTCTGGCGAGTGCCTTTTGCCACCGTCGCGCGTGCTCGCGCAGCGTCGGCAGACACAACGCGAAGTTCTGCCAGTGCGCGCCGTCGACGTGCCCCACGTTCCACGCCTGCCAGAATTCGCGCACGGCGGTCGCGCTCACTGCGGGCAGGTCGGTGCAGTAGAGGTCCAGGAAAGCGTCGAGCTTGGCAAGATGGGCGCTCTCGTGCTGCGGGTAGATGTGCCAGACCATTGACCGCGCTGCCCATTGCGCGCGCACGAAGGAATCCTCGCCGCGGACGAAATTGACGTCGCAGAGCCACAGCAGGTGGTCGTAAGCGCTCTGTTCGAGGAAGGGAAGGAGGCGGAGTTCAAGCACGCCGCGGCGCACGACATCGCCGGCCCGGAGCGGGTGGCCGGCGTAGTTTTCGATCGCCTTCAGTGGGCGCGAGAGTGGCGCCAGGCAGCAGACAGGCGTCTGCGCGTCCTGCCAAAGCCGCAGCAGTTCGCCGATGGCTGGATTCTCATAGGCGAACAGCGACACCAGCAGGCTGCCCGCAGGCGGTGGCCCACCGCCCGCCTGGCGCCAGAAGGCGGTGTGTTGGTCGGGGCTGGCGGCGAACTGCTGGCGGCGGGCGAGAAGGTCGTGCTCGCGCAGCAGACCGCCGGTGTCGCGGGTGAATCCGGGAAAGAAGAAGAACTTCTTGAGCGGCAGTCGCGGGTGCGGCGAGGGCAGCGCATGACAGCCAGCCACCCAGGCTTCGGCGCTCAGATAGTCGAGGTTGATCCAGACAGGGCGTGGCGATTGCTGCGCCATGGCGGCGATGAAAGCGTCGGGGATTCGGCAGGCGAAAGTTTCCAGGACCACCGCCGCAGGGGGCGAGGCGACGAAAGGCGCTTCCCAGCGGCGGACTTGCACCCCGTGCAACTCCTGGATCGACAGCACTGGGTCCGCTTCCGGAAGCAGCGCCCGGAAGGTCTCCATGTCATCGACCCACAGGCGCACGTGCAGCTGCCAGTCGCTGGTCAACTGCCTGGCCAGGCGCCAGCAGACGCCAACGTCGCCGAAATTGTCGATGACCTTGCAGAAGATATCCCAGTCGGGTCGAGTAACGCTGTTCGGCATGAGGGCGGGCGAGTGGGGCGAAGGCGCGCCGTGGGGCGCAGAAATGGGGGCTGTGGAAGCGGGGCGAGCGGGCGTGGTAACATCAAAAGTGCCGGGTTTTGCTACCTCTAGCCGCCCCTCGCCATCCTACGCCAGCCGGCGGCCGCCGCGAACGCCCATGACCCCCTTCGACGCCAAACCTCTGCTGGCCACGCTGACCGAACTGCCCGGCGTCTATCGGATGGTCGATGCCGGCGGCACGGTGCTCTACGTTGGCAAGGCAAAAAATCTCAGAAAACGCGTCGCTTCGTATTTTCGTGATCGCCACCCGAGTCCACGGATCGCGCTGATGGTGGCGCAGGTTGCCGCTGTCGAGACGACGGTGACGCGATCGGAGGGCGAGGCACTGCTCCTCGAAAACAATCTCATCAAGAGCCTGGCGCCGCGCTACAACATCCTCTTTCGGGACGACAAGTCCTACCCCTACATCGTCCTGACGCGTGACCGCTACCAGCGTCTGGGCTTCTTTCGCGGCCCGACCGACAGGCGGGCCGACTATTTCGGTCCCTTTCCCTCGTCGCAGGCCGTGCGCGAGAGCATTCATCTGCTGCAGAAGATGTTTCGCCTGCGCACCTGCGAGAATGCGGTGTTCAACAACCGCTCGCGGCCGTGTCTGCTGTACCAGATCAACCGCTGTTCGGGGCCTTGCGTCGACCTGGTGGCGCCCGAGCGTTATGCGGAGGACGTCGAGATGGCAACGATGTTCCTGCAGGGGCGCCAGCAGGATGTGATCGGACGCCTGTCGGCGGCCATGGATCAGGCGGCGGGAAAACTAGCTTTCGAACAGGCGGCGATCTGCCGCGATCAGATACAGTCCCTGCGGCAGGTACAGGAAAAGCAGTACGTGGAGAGCGGCAGGGGCGGCGATGTCGACGTCGTCGTCGCCATTGAGGAAGCGGGCACGCTGTGCGTCAATCTGGCGATGGTTCGCGGTGGGCGCCATCTCGGCGACAGGCCGCAGTTTCCCCGCAACTCGGCGGATTCGTCGCCACGCGAAGCGCTGAGCGCATTTCTTGCGCAGCACTACGCTGTGCACCCCATTCCGTCGCGCGTGCTCGTAAACCTGCCGCCAGGCGATGACGAGCTTGCCGACTGGCTCGGCGAAACGGCCGGTCGGCCGGTCAAGGTCGCCCAGCCACGGCTGACGGTGCAGCGCATCTGGGTGGAAATGGCCGAGCAGAACGCCCGTCTGGCGATCGGTGCGCGGAACAGCGCGCTGTGCCGGCAGGGCGATCGTCTTGAAGCGCTCTGCGAGGTACTGGACCTTGACGTCGAGGACGGTAAGGAAGCGCGTATCGAGTGCTTCGACATCAGCCATACGCAGGGCGAGGCGACGGTCGCTGCCTGCGTCGTCTATCAGGGGAGCGGCATGCGAAAGACGGACTACCGTCGCTTCAATATTGACGGTATCCAGGCCGGCGACGACTGTGCGGCGATTCGCCAGGCGGTCTTGCGGCGCTACGCCAAGCTACTAACCACTGACGGCGCCGTACCCACGCTGATCCTGATCGACGGTGGTCGCGGCCAGGTCGGCTCGGCGTTATCGGCACTCGAGGAGCTTGCTCTGGCGGATCTGCCCTTGTTGGGTGTTGCCAAGGGAGAGGCGCGCAAGCCGGGACGGGAAACGCTGATATTCGCGGATGGCCGCGAGCCGTTACAATTACCGTCTGAGCATCCCGCGCTGCATCTGATCCAGGAGGTCCGCGACGAGGCGCATCGTTTCGCCGTTTCCGGCCATCGCGCCAGGCGCGGCAAGGCGGCGCAGTCGTCGCGACTTGAAGAAATCGGCGGCATCGGGCCCAAGCGTCGCAAGGGGCTGATTTCGCGTTTTGGCGGTTTGCAGGGTATTGCCGATGCCGGGGTCGACCAACTGACCGCCGTCCCAGGGATCAGCCGAGAGCTGGCCGAGAAAATTTACGCAGCGTTGCACTGATGCCACTGAACATACCGATTTTGCTGACCTGGCTACGGATCATCCTGATCCCGCTGCTGATCGCCATCTACTACGTTCCCGAGTCCTGGGTGCAGTTCGTCGGGCGCGATCCGGCGGCGACAGTCGTCTTCGTGGTCGCTGCGGTCACCGACTGGCTTGACGGCTATCTGGCGCGTCGCTGGCAGCAAACCTCGGCTTTCGGCGCCTTCCTCGACCCGGTCGCCGACAAGTTGATGGTCGCCGCCGCGCTGATCGTGCTCGTGCAACTGGGGCGGCTCGACGCCATCCTGGCAGCGATCATCATCGGCCGCGAGATTACCATTTCCGCCCTGCGCGAATGGATGGCGCAGATCGGCGCCCACCGCAGCATCGCCGTTTCGATGATCGGCAAGATCAAGACCACCGCCCAGATGATGGCCATTCCCTTTCTGCTCTATCACGCGCCGCTCAAGGGCTTAGACGTCTTCCAGGCCGGTACCTGGCTGATCTACGTCGCCGCCGTACTCACCCTGTGGTCGATGGGCTACTACATGCGCATGGCCTGGCCGCACCTGATCGAAGAGGACAGAAAGCGTTAGCCGCGAATGCGATAGCGTGGCCAGGGCACCTGCGGTGACGCGCGGATTGTGCTCCAGGCATTGACAGGTTCGGGCAGGCCTTTATAATGCGCCTTCGCTTCATGCGGGAGTAGCTCAGTTGGTAGAGCGATACCTTGCCAAGGTATAGGTCGAGAGTTCGAGACTCTTCTCCCGCTCCACATTCCTGCCGAGTGGCCAGTTTTTCCGCCCTCAACGGCAGTTCCTGCCATCAGGCAGGTACGGCGCGATAGCAAAGCGGTTATGCACCGGATTGCAAATCCGTTCAGCCCGGTTCGACTCCGGGTCGCGCCTCCATAACAAGATAAATAAAATCAATAAATTGAAAGTTTTCCCCAAGGACAATTTGGTGCCCTTGGTGCTTCAAATCGGTTGGTAGCCGCTTCATGCTACCTCGCCCGGGTAGCGGTGCTATCCAACAAGCGGATCGTGCGGGGCGTGTAGCTGAGTGTAATTGCGCTCCTCATGGCGTCCATCGAAAAACGTGGGGGAGCGCTTCCAGCTGCGTGTGAAGCAAAAGCTGCTTCCGCACCCGTTTTTTTTTTTGGCCGCTTGCGCCGCTGGAAAATTAGTGCCAAGGGCTCACGCGAGCTGCCATGGTGTGTTCTTATTCGATGGCCTGTTGTACGGCCAGGTAACACGGGCCCCGCCCGTAGCGGCAATACCGCTACAAGGAAGTTCTTCCATCGAGCGTGACGGTGCGCCATCCGCTCCCGGTCACCTGCTCTCCATCACGCTGCGTGGCCAGAAAACCACCACACACCATCACGGACAGTGACCGTATTCACAATTAGCTCGGGTGTGCAATCGACGTATCGGTAGCGTGGGCCGTAGCTCTCGAGTTCCGCGCTAAAAAGTAGCCAGCCGCTGGATAAGCCAGAACGCACCGAGCGAGCCGATCGCATAGGCAGGCAGCAGCTCGGCGCGCGGCGGCATGCGCTTCAGGAACGCGCGAGCTGTGCGAATCAAGAGCAACACCACGGCGACGAACGCCAGCTGACCCAGCTCGACACCGATATTGAACAACAACAAGGCGAGCGGTACGTCGCCGGGCGGCAGACCTGCGTGCGACAGAGCGCTGGCGAAGCCGAAGCCATGCAGCAGGCCGAAGGCGAAAGCGACGACCCAGGGGTGGCGAATGCTAAAACTGGTCCCGCCCCGGCGTGCCTTGATGATTTCCAGGCCGAGAAACACGATCGACAACGCGATGGCGGCCTCGATCGGCGGCCCCGGAGGCTGCACGTAGCCCAGAGTTGCCGCGGCCAGGGTAATACTGTGGGCGATGGTAAAGGCAGTAACCGTTTTCACCAGCATCCAGCCGGTACTGACAAGCAACAACAAGCCCAGCACAAACAGCAAATGGTCCGGCCCCGATAGGATGTGATACATGCCCTGCCACAGGAAATCTCCCACCAGCGACAGCACGTCTGGAGACGCCTCGATGGTCACCCAGGGTTCCGATGGCCTGGCGATCACCATCCAGCTGCGCCCATCCAGCAGTTTTACCTTGACCACGACATCGGTGATCGTGTACTGCAGGCCGGGGAATTCAATGCGCTTGCCGCCAAGGCCTTCGGGACCGGCATCGATCCGGCGCCGTTCGAGCCGCGAATCGGCAAGCTCCATGATCACGGGGTCCTGCAAATTTCTCGCGTTGTCCGGCACCTGCAGCACGACCGGCAAACGCTGGCCGGCTTTCACAGGGGTGCGCCAAACCATGCTGTATTGCCCGGGCGCCGTCTCGTCTATTTTCAGATAGGCTGGACGGGACTCGTGCGCCATCGCGACCGGTATGGCCGCAGCCCAGACCACTAGGCCGGCGAGGAGCCAGGCAGCGACGTACCAGAAATGGCTCAATGAACGATTCAAAGGGGCGCCCCCTTGCCTTGCGCAAGCGGCTCCGCGCCAACCGGCACTGCCTTGGTGTCCGCAACCGCTGCGCCATCGACGGACACCGGTATCCGCAGGGTGTACTTGGCGCGCATCTCCTCGTAAGCCTTCCGCCACGCGACTTCCTTCTGGACACCGAGCCAGGCTGTCTTTACGTCCCGCTCTATCTCTTCGAAGGCCGGAACCCGGCCCGGAACAAGGGAGTCGACGTAGACCAGATGCCAGCCAAAGCCGGACTCGATCGGTCCTTGCCAGGAACCAGGCGCAAGCGCCTCGACAGCCACCGCGAATTGCGGCCCGAATTCCTTCGCCAGCGATACTGATGTCTGGTCGGCGTAGTAGCCTTGGTACATGAACCGGTCGGCGAGTGTTTCGGCAAGTTGCGAGTCCACCGCTTGTCCATCCAGCTCGGCCAGGGAGCGAACGGCGTCGTCGTAGGCCTTTGCGCCGCGAATGTCCGGAGAAAAATACAGATGCCGGAAGCTCAGCCGTTTCGGCATCGCGAACTTGTCGCTGTTCTCTGCGTACCAGGCCCGCAACTCCTCGGTGGTAGGCTCCTGGGCCGCCGCCAGATCCTCGGCGACGAACTGCATCTTCTGCGCCATCCGACGTTTCACGATCTCATCGTTCTTGTCGAGGCCCATGGCCAAAGCTTCCCGATAGAGGACCTCCTGGCGAACCTTGTTTTCGACCATGGCGGAAAATTCTTCTGGCGTTGGCGAGCGACGCCACTGCGACTCGTAGATCGTGTGCAATTGGGTGAGCTCCTCAAGCGTCAGCGCGATCTCGTAGGATGACCCTGCCTCTGCGTCAGGTTCCAGATACGCGTAACCGACAAACAGAACCGCACCGAGCACCATGAAATGCAGCAGCGGTTCGCGCAGCAGGCGCTTGATCGAAATTGGATTCACAGACTCACTCTCTTCCCGCAAAAACGAAGGGCCCTTGCGGACCCTCCAGAATACTTGGCCGAATCAGTTGCTCAATCGCTTCGTCTGAGCGATGCGGAAGGGCCGTAGCTGTCGGCCGCGCCAGAGATTACGCCGGGCTCGCTCACATGTCTTGCGACGCAACTCTGGATTGACCGCAACTGGACTACTTTACCTCGCTGTCGTAATGAAGGAAATCGGCCTGGTTCTTCTTGGCAATCTTCTCGGCCACCGCCTTGGGTAGCGGGTCGATCAGCTGCGGTGGTTTGGCCAGCAACTCGTAGTTGGCGTAACCGAACTCGTTGCTACGCGCAGCGTAGACCATATCGCCGAGCTTGTAGAAGGTCGCCTCCAAGGGATGATCCTGCAGCAAGGTCACCACCTTGCCGTCCTTGATCGAATAACCGGCGCTCATACCCTCGTAGCCGTTACGGGCAACGTCGCCGACCAGGCTAGGCTGGTGAATATTCCTGCCGACGTGGTAGACCGTTTGCTGCCCCTCTTTTCTATAGCTGACCTTGAACAGTTCGCCCGTCACGTTGTTGCGGTACCAGTGCGCCTTGCCGATAAGCAGCGCCTCGAGCTGCTGCTGGGTCAGTTGCGTGGCGCCCTTGCCCTTGAGCGCCGCGACCGTGAGCCCCGGCTGCGCGGCCTTACGGGCCTTGTCGGTAGGGGTGTACCAGATGGGTGAACTCCAGGCGCGCTCCTGCACCGTTGGTGGCACGGTGTCGGGTGGCGCTATGCCAAGCTGTTTTGCCTGGATGGTGGTCCAGCGTGGCGTCTCGATCTCCAGCACGCGCGCGTAGTAGAACGCGTGCTGGCTCGGATCGAAAGCCGGGTCGGTCCAGACCTTCTTCAACTCGACCGAGCCGAGGCTGTTGCTGTAGCTTGCCTTGTCGATATCCACCGTGCTTTTAAGGGGGGGAATCTTTTTGCTCCACTTGTCGGGCTTGCGGTCGCCCGACCAGACCACATCGTAAACATGCTCGAAGCTCTGCCCATCTTTGGTCCAGCCCTTTACGATCTGGATGCGATCGAGATTGCCCGCGGTCGGGTCTTTCGCCGCCCACACGACAAAGCTTGGTGCCTTGCCTTGCAGTGGCGGCAAATCGCTTCCCATGGGCACTCCGCCGCGATAGGCTTTCGTGATCCAGTCGCCATCGTTCAGCAAATGCTGGTCGTAGTCCCAACCACCGAACAGGCGCACCTTGATGTGCGGGCCGCTGACGCCAAAGGTCTCCCTGCGATTCATAGCATCAAACAGGGAAGCGCGGGTGTTCTCCTCCGCCCATACACCGGTGAGGCCGGCGGGCTCCTCGTAGCGCACGTCGATGCCGGCGAAGTTATGGCCGCTCATGCGTGTTTCGATGGTGCCGTCTTCCTGCGCATGGCCGCCAAAAAAGTTCTCCTGACGATAGGGGGTCGCCGTGTTGTGTGAATCGGCCGCCGCCCCGAACCCGAATTTGTAGGGGTTGAAGCCACGCGTATCCTGCATCGCGAGACCGTCCTTCAGAGCCTGGCGCGCGTAGCTACCGACGATCTTGTCGACGCGACCCGACTCCGCGGGCAGTCCGAGCAGCACGCTCCAGATAGCGAAACTGGAGAACTCGTCGTTGGGCGAGAGCAAGGGGTGGGTCTCGGACTGACCCTTAATCTGCTTTATCTCGATGAGCCGCTCGTTGCGCACGCGCGACTCGGCCCAGGCGGCATCAATCGGCCGGCCCAGGCTGTCCACGTCGGTCGGGTACATCCAGCCGTCAGACAGATTCGCGTTATGCGAGATCGCCAGCAGTTCGTTACCGGCCTTGCGCTGTCCATCCATCCAGTTCCACAGCTCGGCGGGGTGCACAGAATCCAGCGCGGAAAACGGCATCTCCGGAACCTTCGCGCAGTCACGGAAAAACACGTTGCGGTGCAGGTTGCGGTTGTCGGGCATCGATGTCCATTCATAGGAGCAGAAGGCCGTAAACTTTCCCGGCTCATTGGCCGCGTTGGCGATGTCGTTGTTCTCCTTCCAGACCGTGCCGGCGACCTTCGGCGACATCAACGCTTTGACGGGCGGGCTCGACAGCAGCTTGACGACAGCCAGGAAGGCCCGCTGCTGCTGCTCCTTGCTGTTCGGGTCGGTGACGATTAAACCCTGGGCCTCGGGCAGTTTGCTGGTGTACGACCCCGGTGTGTTCGCCTGCTTGGTGACCCCGACATACTCGGAATGATCCGTAACTCCCATGAAGTCCATTGGCGTGGTGATGCGGATATCGTAGCCAAGCGGGTGCTTGATGGTCTCGCCTTTGGCGTACTTGTAGGCGTCGGCAGGACCTGTGATTTTGTTACCGAATACCCACGCGTCCAACGACCAGCTGGTATGTAGGTGCGTCTCGCCGAAATAGGCGTTGCGATTGGGATTGGGTTCTTCGGCCCAGGCAGTCAGCGCCGCACTCAGCGCCGCAAGCGTCAGTATCGATCGGGCTCGGTAGGTTCGTTTCGACTTCATCGCAATCTCTCCTAAGGAAAATAGCCGCTGGCGCCGCCGGATAACAGCGTCAAGGGCTCACGCGACTGTTCTAATTCGATGGCCTGTTGTACGGCCAGGCATCACGGGCCCCGCCTATAAGGCGGCCAATACAGCTACAAAGAAGTTCTTCTATCAAGCGTGACGGTGCGCCATCCGCTCCCGGTCATCCTCGTGTTTGCCGCCTGCGCCTCCAGTCAACAAGCCCTGTCCACTTTGGTGTGGAATACGCAGTTACGTTCGCGAACCGCTACATCTATCCGGCCATCCTGTCCGGCCCGGATCCCGTCTCGGAACAGCGGGATCGGAATCCAGGCCCTATCGTGCTTCGTTGCTGACGTCTCTGTCAACCGCCGAAACGACGATCAATCTCTCCCTTTGGCATTCATCTCCGCGACCCGCTTCATCTGCTCCTCGGTCATCTCCGGCGGCCCCGGCTTGAACGTGATCTTGTGGATCGTGCCGGAGAAGTGGAACGGCGGCTTGTAGTCGCGATCGTCGACGCCGGTCCGTGTGTCGTAGCCGACGTCCATCCACTCGTCCATGATCTCGACGGCGGGCACCGTGTGGGGAATCGTCTGCTTCGCCACCTCCACACCATCCACGGACAGCACGCCGGTGCCACCCTTGGCGAGCCCCGGGCCGTCATACTGGAAGTCGAACACCACGGTGTGTCGGCCGGAGGGAATCGCCTGTGCGCCCTCCCATCGGAAGCGGTGCAGATCGACCAGGTTGTAGGTGAAGACCGGTTTGCCCTTCAACAGGTAGAGCCCCCAGCCATTGAAACGGCCGCCCTCGGTGATCAGCATGCCCTCGGCACCACCTTGTGGGATGTCGATGTCGGCAGTGACCTTGAAGTCCCGGGCGAGATAGGGAGGCATCGCCCCGAGCGCGATCGAGATCGGCGCGACATAGCTGAACTCGGTGATGCCAGGAGAACCGCTCGGCCGCGGCCGTAAAAAGCGCTGGAACCCCTCGTTGTCGAGCGGGAACACGTTGTATTTCTTCGCTTCCTTAACGAAGACCGCCTGCAGTTCCTTGAGCTTCGCGGGATTCTTTTTCGCGACGTCTTCGAACTGTGTCCAGTCCGTCGTGAGGTCGTAGAGTTCCCACTCATAATCGAGCACGTCCGGCACCTTGACGCCCGGGTTGTTATCCCATGGTGCGATCACCACCTTGGTGTTGGCGTACCAGCCGTCGTGATAGATCGCCCGCTGGCCGATCATCTCGAAGTACTGCGTCTTGTGTGTTGTCGGCGCGTCGGCGTTCTTCTGGTCGAACGTGTAGACCATGCTCACGCCCTCGATCGGGTGCTGCTTGATGCCATCAACATACTCGGGCGCGGGGACGCCGGTGGCCTCCAGGATCGTCGGTACGACGTCGATGACGTGGTGGAACTGATTGCGGATGCCGCCCTTGTCCTTGATGCGAGCCGGCCAGGAGATCACCGCGCCGCTGCGATTGCCACCGAGGTACGACGCAACCTGCTTCGTCCACTTGTAAGGGGTGTCGAAGGCCCAGGTCCAGGCCACTGCCATGTGCGGAGCCGTCTCGGGACCGCCCCACTTGTCGTAGAAGAGCGCCAACTGATCCTTCACCGGGACGTCGATGCCATTGTACGCCGCGTAGTCGTTGGGGGTGCCGACCGTGGTGCCCTCGGCGCTGTTGCCGTTGTCGCCCTGCAGCCAGATGATCAGCGTGTTGTCGAGCTTGCCCTGGCGCTCGATCTCGGCGATCACGCGACCGGCCTCGTGGTCGGTGTAGGCGTGGTAGGCGGCGAACACGTCCGCCTGCTTGATGAACATTTTTTTCTCATCGGCCGACAGTTCCTCCCATTCCTTCAGGTTGGCTGGTGGGCCCTTGGGCCAGGCCGTCAGCTTGGCGTCGGGCGGGATCACAGCGAGCTTCTTCTGGTTGGCGAAGATCGTCTCCCGCAGTTTGTTCCAGCCTCCGTCGAAGAGGTGCAAGGCGCTGATCTTGTCGATCCATTCCTTGGTCGGATGGTGGGGTGAATGAGTGCCTCCCGGCGCGTAGTAGAGCAGGAACGGTTTGTCGGGGTGCGTCGCGTCGATCCGGCGCAGGTAGTCGATCGCCTCGTTGGCCATCGCGGTGGTCAGGTTCCAGGTACCCTCGGGCTGGTCCCGCCAGGGGAAGATCGCCGTGTGGTTGCGGAAGAGATAGGGGGTCCACTGGTTGGTCTCGCCTACCGGGAAGCCGTAGAAATATTCGAACCCGTAGCCCGAGGGCCACTGGTCGAATGGTCCGACATCGGTCGTGACCCATCCGGGCGTGTTGTGGTTCTTGCCAAACCACGAGGTCGCGAAGCCGTTGTCCTTGAGGATGCGTCCGACCGTCGCGCGGTCCGGCGTGATGTTGGCGTCATAGCCCGGGAAGCCGGTGGACGCCTCGGCGATCACGCCGAAGCCCATCGTGTGATGATTGCGACCGCTGATCGTCGCGGCCCGCGTTGGCGAGCAGAGCGCGGCGTTGTGCATGGCCGTGTAGCGCAAGCCGCTGGCGGCGAGCTTGTCCAGAGTCGGGCTGGGAATCACACCGCCAAAGGTGCTGGAAGTGCCGAAGCCGGAGTCATCGATCTGGATCAGCAGGACGTTGGGCGCGCCCTTGGGCGGCACGACACGCGGTGGCCACCAGGCCTTGGATCCATCAACGGTTTCCTTGATCACGCCGCCGAATTTCGGCGCCGGTGCGGGCAGCTGATTGCCCGGGATGGTCGTGGTGGCGCTGGGCGAGCCGAGTTTGCCGGTCACTTGCGGCGTGCTGTCGCCCGAACCCCCGGCCTGGGCCGTGCCGAGCCCAAGGCCGAGGAACAGGGCCGTCACCGCAAGCCCGAGGCCTTTCGCAAGTCGGAATCTAGTCAAGCGATGCATGCCGTCCTCCTCTCTCTCTGTGCCCCGATCCAGGGCGAAAAAAGAAACTAGCCCTATGCTGAAGAATAGGAAATTCAACCATCCTTCGATGAGCATAACGGGCGCCGAGTTCAGCCGTCAATCGCCGGTTCTTGGCCGGCACACTCGCGATGTGCAGTAAGGCTGGCGAACGGTAGCACGCCATCACCGACTTGATGATTCCGCCGTGGCCCTCTTACGGCCACCCAACCGACCTCGCGACGACGATCTCCGGAGAAAACTGCCCGCTGTCGTGCACCTCTCCGCCAGCGTCAAGCGCTTGGACGCGTTTTCTTAAGTGCCGCCAGCTCGCCCTGCAACCGCGCGGCTTCCACGGCTGTGCGCGGCAGGCTGGGCTTCAGCGCAGCCTCCCGCGCGACATCGCCGAGGTCGCGCAGCCCGTGGCAGACGAGGTCGTGATCGCGCTGAGCCCGCGCCTGCGCGTCTGGGTCGCCGCCGAGCCGGCCGACTTTCGCTGCGGCATCGACGGCCTGGCCCGGCGCGTGCGCCAGGTCCTGGCCGAAGACCCCTTCAGCGGCGCCCTGTTCGTCTTTCGCAACCGCCGGCACACGGCGGTCAAACTCCTGGTCTATGACGGTCAAGGTTTCTGGCTGTGTCAGAAGCGCCTATCGCAGGGCCGCTTCCGCTGCTGGCCCGGGGACTCGCCGGGACAGTTGCTCGCCCCGCACGCCCTGGCGGTACTGCTCTCGGGAGGCGATTACGCGGCGGCCGGGGGGATGCCGCCCTGGCGGGTGCTCGCCTGACGCTTACGTTCCACGCCCGGAGCCGGCATAACGGTCGGCGTGTCCACGATCCTTTGCTACCGTGGCCGCACGGTCACTACCGGCGACCTCGACACCATCCGCGCGCTGCTCAAAGCGCATCCCGACGCCAGTCGCCGGGCGTTCTCGCAACGCCTGTGTGAACACTGGGACTGGCGTCAGCCCAATGGCGCGCTGCGCGACATGGTCTGCCGCAGCCTGCTGCTCGTCCTGCACCGGGCCGAGCACATCTGCCTGCCAGAAGTCCGCCACCGCCCACCGAACAACGCCATTGTCCGCCGCCGGCCGCCGCCGGTGGCAGTGGACCGCTCGCCGCTGGAACAGCCTCTTCGCGCCTTGCGCCCCGTCGAACTGGTGGCGGTCCGCCGCACGCCACTGGAAGGACTCTTCGATCACCTGATCGCCGAGGCGCATTACCTCGGCCCGATGCAGGGTGTCGGCGAGCAGCTCAAGTACCTGGCTTTTAGCCAGGGGCGGCCACTCGCCTGTCTGGGCTTCACCTCGGCGCCCCGTCACCTCGCTCCGCGTGACGGCTTCATCGGCTGGTCGCCGGCCGTGCGCCGGGCGCATGTGCACGAGATCGCCTACCAGAGCCGCTTCCTGATCCTGCCGTGGGTGCGTGTCCCGCATCTGGCCTCGCACCTCCTGGGCCGAGTCGCGCGCCGGATTGGCGCCGACTGGCAGACGCTCTATGGCCATCCGGTGCATTACCTGGAGACCTTTGTCGATCCCGAGCGCTACGCGGGGACCTGTTACCGGGCAGCCAACTGGCAGGAACTGGGCCTGACCACCGGTCGCGGCAAGGACGACCTGAGCCATCGCCCGAACCGTTCCCGCAAGCAAGTCCTCGCTTACCCGTTGCATGCGGACTTCCGTCGCCGCCTCGGTGCTCTGGCATGAGCCGGCGCCGGCAGAAACCGCCCCGGCGGATACAGATCCCGATTCAGGAGCTCAACGCCATTGTCGAGCGCACCCGCGACGGCGCCTTGCCCGAGGCCGAGCAGGCCACCCTCAAGGCGGCGGTGGACACCCTCGCGCGGGTGACCGCCGAGCTCGAGTCGACGCAGACCACGCTGGCACGGGTACAGCGGATCGTCTTCGGCTCGCCGAGCGAGCGCACGGCCGCGGTGCCCGGTAAGGAGAAGAAGACCAAGGGCCCCGGACACGGTCGCAACCCGAGGCCGAGGACTATTCCCGCGCGCCACGCATTGCGGTCTGTCGCGGCCAACCTGAAACTGGTCGCCATCCGCTGGCGTGAAACTGGGTGTTCTTCGAGCCTTTGATGTAAAGCTGGTCTTTCTTCGCTGTTTGGGTCTTCTTTGGTTTTCTTTCCAGATCGTGTA
>Ga0209460_1000062_pt1 | contig 173608 bp, 129 predicted proteins | sample EBPBio132013_DNA_FD_185868 | JGI IMG/M metagenome (GOLD analysis project Ga0209460, IMG submission 185868) | Wastewater treatment Type I Accumulibacter community from EBPR Bioreactor in Madison, WI, USA - Reactor 2_5/13/2013_ DNA (SPAdes)... | ecosystem: Engineered > Bioreactor > EBPR >... | reverse complement strand
GCTATGTAAACCGCCGTGGAGCCGCACAGCCCAAGTCCTCTGAACTTGCGACAATCTTAAGCCGGCTGGCGGCGACAGGGTGGAATTAATCCAACCTCTTGGCCGCCGCCCTGCATACATTCTTTTTGGCGTCGGCACTGGGCCTGATCGGCGCGATTTGGTTTATTTGCTGGTCTTGTCTTTGTCGCTGGCATTGCCTCTTTTGCTTAGACCAGTTTTGCTTAGACCAAATTTGCTTCAATCTGATCTGGCTAAATTTAAGATGCTCGCCCCTTTAACGCTATTTGCCATCTACGGCTTTGGTGTTTATACAATCAGCATGCCGGCTCTCACCGATAACTTTGTCTTTGCTGGTGCCAGCATTTTTGCCCTATTGGCGCTCCTCCTATTCTGCTATTTTGAACAGGCCGGGCGGCTTTTCCCTCGTCTTTTCCCCGGTCTGAAAGGGAAGAACTTAATTCTCGCCCTTTTGCTTTTCTTTGCTTTTTTGCCTGTGTTTGAGCTTGAGAGGGTCTATCGTTTTAGACATTTTATCTCTCAACCCAGAGCTGTCGCACCTTTAGACTTAGCTCTGGCTTTGCGGCGATATAGCCGCCACGATGACTTTGTTTTGTTTTTGAATGGGCGTACCGCGCCTGCTTGCCCTCTGTTATCTGATTGTGAGCGGCGCAGCGGCTATTTTATTAGCGGCGATGAACTTGGTCTGGTTTCTTGGCTTGAAGCTCGTCGTAAGAGCTGGGGCATAGATGGTCTTTATTTGGGGCGGCATAAAGAGTATTTAGCCGAGATGAAAGCTCGTATTTTGCAAAAGCTAGATCAGGAATTAGAGAGGGCGCCGGCACTGGTCTTGATTGAAGGTGGTGAGATCGGTGACTTTCTTAAGGAGAATGGCTTTAAGGCTAAGCTGGAGAAGCATTATGAGATAGTTTGCACGGCTCGTTACTATTCGGAGAATTTGCCGCCGCGCGAATATTGCGATTGGAACTATAACTATCTGGTTTATAAGAGACGCTAGAGAGCCGGCTTGGCTTTTGGGTGTCGAAAAAAAGCCTTATGGGTATATATGTTCTTGTTGTTTCTGGCTGGTGTATTGGGAAACTGGGAGCTTGATGGTTTATGGGCGGTACCGATAGGAGAAATGAGGTAGCCGGGGGCAAGACCGATAGGGAAGTGCCCCAGGAGATTAAGCCGTTTGATCAGATGACCCCTGGAGACAGACAAGCTTTTGAGCGCTTTGTGCAGCAGATGACTGCGCCCAACAGTCAAGATAACGGCATTGTCTGCAAAGATATCTATAAAAGTAAGAAAGACGCCACCCAAGTGACTTCGCTTGAGTTTGATACTTGCTATTTTAGTCAGACCTTAGATAACGGTCGTTCGCGACAGATCGAGGCGCCGGTTATGCAGCCCGGGGCAGATGGCACGCCGCGACCGGTGAAAGAGAAGATTACCACCGAAGGTGTGACCATGGACAGCCGCAGGCTTTACGCCTTTGTGCATGCTCTGCCTTCGGTGCGCCCTGTGTCTTTTGATACTGCCGAAGGCAAGAAAGCCGGTACGGCATTTTTTGTATCATCCGACGGCTTGATGGCTACTAATGCCCATGTTGAGGAAGGCTCGCAGGGGCGGCTGAAAGTGAAGCTGTTGCGCCCCGACGGCAGCGAAGAAGAACGCGATGCCTTTGTGGTCAAGCGCAGTCCTGGGCAAGACTTATCTCTTTTGCAGGTGGTGGCTAGGCCAGGAGAAACCTTTCAAGCCCTGAAGCTTAGTAAAGTGACCGACTGGCGGCAGCAAGAACCCTTGGTGCAAATCGGCAATGCCAACGGTGAAGGCAAGATCAGTATGGCTAAGGCTCGTTTCTCGGGGCTAATTAATCAAAATGAGATTCCCTTTGACCAACAGCCTAAAGATGTCTACCAAGGACGCACCCTCTTCAAGGTAGAGGCGCCCATTCCGCGAGGCTATTCCGGTGGCGTTATTCTTTCGATTCCGGGCTCGGAGAAGGACGTCATGACTGGTCGTGTCACAATGAACGGCGAGTCGGCTGTGCGCGGAGTCACTGTCTATAGCGACACAAATAAAACTGCCTATGTCATTCCGGCAGCGAGGGTGCAGTTTTTGCTAGATGAATATCGCAAAGAGAAAGAGCCGCCCGCCAAAAAGCCGTAAGCTTTTAGATGGTCTCCCAGGTGGCGCCCTGGGGGGTATCCATTACAGCTATACCGATATCGGTTAATTGTTTTCTGATCGCGTCGGCTCGTTCAAAGTCTTTGTCAGCCTTGGCTTTCTGTCTCATCTCAAGCAAGATGCCGACTAGCTTTTCTTTTTGCTCGTCTTTGAGATTTTTGCGATTGTCCAGCAAGGTCAAGCCCAAGACCGCCGCATGTTCAAGCAAGACATCGATAAGTACTTGTCTGGCGGCGCTTTCTTTGTCTTTTAGGGCTGAAATCTGATCGGCTATTTGATAGAGGTGCGAAATAGCGATAGCTGTATTGAAGTCATTATTCATCGCTTGTCTAAACTCAGCTTTGAATTTTTCTGCCGCCGCCAAAATATCTTTGCCGGCAGCGCCTTTCAGTTCCAGTCCATCATTTAAGTGGGCTGCCCTGACCAGTCTTTGCAGTCCGCTTTTCACCGCCGCTAAGCTTTCGGGGCTGAAATCAATGGGATTGCGATAATGGGTTTGCAAGACAAAAAGCCTGATCGCATCAGGTTCATACTCGCGCAAGAGGTCTTTGATTGTTTTGAAATTACCAAGCGACTTAGCCATTTTTTCTTGGCTGACTTGAATAAAGCCGTTATGCAACCAATAGCGAGCCAGTGGGTGCTTGTGCAAGGCTTCAGACTGGGCGATTTCGTTTTCGTGGTGCGGAAAGACCAGGTCTTCGCCGCCCGAGTGAATATCTATGGTTTCACCGAGAATGTGTTTGACCATGGTCGAGCACTCCAGGTGCCAACCGGGTCTGCCGTAGCCCCAGGGGCTTTGCCAGCCTAACTCATCTTTGTCGGCACTTTTCCAGAGGGCAAAGTCGACTGCATTTTTTTTGAGCTTTTGCAGTTCTTCTTGCGCCACCACTTGTTCACGGGCGCCGACCATAAGCTCGTCTAGATTTTTCTTGCCTAGTTTGCCATAGTCGTTAAAGCTGCCCACATCAAAATAGACATCACCACCGGCTTGATAGGCGTGTCCGGCTTTGATCAGCCCCTCAACAAAGCTAATCATCTGCGCGATAAATTCGGTGGCACGCGGCTCAAAGTCGGGCGCTTGCACATTGAGAGCGTGCATGTCTTCCCAGAAAGCAAAGGTGTATTCGCGAGCCAGCTTGTCTGGCCCGATGCCGCGTTCGCGAGCGCGATTGATTATTTTGTCGTCGACATCGGTGATGTTGCGCACATAGACAACGTCATAACCGACAAAGCGCAAATAGCGCTGTACGGTGTCCCAGACTATTTCTTTGCGGGCATGACCAAGGTGACTGGAGTCATAGACTGTGGGGCCGCAGGCATAAATTTTCACAGTCTTACCCGAGACAGGCACAAAGTCTTCTTTCTTGCCTGTGAGGGTATTGAATACTTGAATTTTTTCGACTTCTGAATTCACTTTACTTTGCTAAGCAACTTATTTTGATAAGCAACAATGTTCTAGGGCTGCCTCTAGGCGAGTGCGTACTCGCTTTTCTCCAAGAATAGAGAGAGTGGCTCCGAGGTCTGGACCATGGGTGGTGCCCGAGAGAGCGGCTCTGATTGGCCAGTAGAGATCTTTGCCTTTCATGCCGATTTCTTTACCCAAGGCGTCTACTGTCTTTTTACATGAAGCCGGGTCGGCAAAATCAAAGCTTGCCAGCTTGTCTAAGAGAGTTTTGAGTACTACAGGAGCTTTATCACCCTTTAGAACGGTCTCTTTTACTTCTTCTTCGATGGTTGGTTTGGCATCAAAGAAGAAACGAGCCGCCTCTGTGATTTCACTGAGAGTGGTTAGGTTGTTGCGCACGGCTGCGACAATGTGCTCAAGCTCTTTTTGGCTGTACTGGCTGAGATCGAATTCTGGCAAGAAAGGCAGAGCCCGCTCGGTGATTAGTTCTATCGGTAGTTGTCTGATGTAATGACCGTTGAACCAGTTGAGGCGGTCTACGTCAAAGACTGCCGGGCTCTTGCTTACTTTGTCTAGATCAAAGACGGCAGCAGCTTCTTCTAGTGTATAAATTTCTTTCTCTTGCGGATGAGTCCAGCTCATCTGGGTGAGATAGTTGACTATCGCTTCAGGCATATAGCCTTTCTTGCGATAGTAATCGATGTGCACAGATTCGCCGTGTTTGCGCTTCGATAGTTTCTGTCTTTCAAGATCGAAGATGAGGGGGGCATGGGCGAACACCGGTGGATTGGTTTCAAGCGCTTCGTAGATAAGCAGTTGCTTGGCGGTGTTGTGAATGTGGTCTTCACCTCTAATCACATGGGTGATCTTCATGTCGATGTCGTCTATGACCACGGCAAAATTATAGATGGCTACGCCCGACGACTTGATGATCACCATGTCGCCGCCCAAGTCTGATGTATCAATTGCGATTTCGCCCTTGATGCTGTCATGCCATGCCACCATGCGTGGTTCTTCCACGATGAAGCGCACCGAGGGGATGCGACCTTCGGCTTCGTATTTGGTGCGAGCGGCATCGGTGAGGTCACGCCCTCTATTGTCATAGCGGGGGGCCTGACCGGTCTCTTTCTGCTCTTCTTTGAGAGCGGTCAATTCTTCGGTGGTGGCATAGCATAAATAAGCAGTTTTGTTTTTGATCAGCTTATCGGCGAAATGCTCGTAATGGTCGATTTTGTCGGTCTGTTTGTAAGGCGGGTAAGGTCCACCTATGTCTGGACCTTCGTCCCAGGTAAGACCGAGCCACTTAAGACCGTCGATTATGTCTTTTGTGTATTCGTCTTTGCTGCGTACTTCGTCTGTGTCTTCTAGGCGTAATACGAAAGTGCCGCCATGACGCTTGGCAAACAAGTAGTTGTAAAGAGCGGTGCGGGCTGTGCCAACGTGCAAATGACCGGTGGGGCTGGGTGCAATTCTCACCCTCACCTTGTCTTTTACTTGTTGGTTAGCATGGTCGCTCATCGCTTTTGCCTTTTGCTATTTGAGCGCCCATTCTAACAAAGAGTGCGCCGCATAGCATTGCGTCGCACTTCTTTAGCTTCATGTTTAGTTGCGCTTTATTTGACCTTATCTTGCAAGACCATGCAGTCAACCATGGCTACGCCCGATGAGATCATATTGAGTTTGTTTGCGGCGCCTCTGGAAAGGTCGATGATGCGGTCTCCCGAGAAAGGTCCGCGGTCGTTCACTTGCACCACGCATGAATCGCCGGTGCGGCGGTTCATAACCAAGAGTTTGGTGCCGAAAGGCAAGGTACGATGGGCGGCGGTAAAGCCGTCCTGGTCGAAGACATCACCATTAGAGGTGCGTCTGCCGTGGAACTTGCCGCCGTACCAAGAAGCTTGCCCAGAAAAGTCGGCTTCAAAGTTGGTTGGGGCGACGCTGCCCACTCTAGACAGGGCGACATAAGCCTGGTCGGCACCTTGGCTTTCAGCCATCTTGAGGAAGTTTTGAGGAATGGGCTGTACGCCGAGGATGCCTCTGATATTGTTGACCAGTTTGAAGCTGGCTTCCAGAGGGCTTTCGCCTTTGCCTGAAGCATCCGGCACTGCAAAAGTAACTACGGCTTTGCCGTCCACATGAATGGCAGCCATTTCGCCTTCTTGGGCGGGTACCAATCTTGTTGGGTCTAATTTGTCATCTTTGAGAAGCCCTTGCAGCTTGTCTGCCAGGTTTTCAGCGCGATCTTCCAGTGATTCATCAGAAGAGCTGTAATCGCCTTCTTTGAATGAAATCAGTTCTTTACCGTTCAGGGTGACTGAGGCCAGTTCGCGGTCGTTCTCTTCCCATACAGAAGCTTCTACTTCTGGATCTATCGAGGAAGCAGCCAGTACCTGAGAGGCAGAACAAACAGTGCTGCACAGGCTGATTATGGCGGCTAATAACAACTTGCTTTTCATCGGTCTGTAAACTCTCTTATGGGCTAGCGCGGCAACCGGTCTGTGTTTTGCGGCTCCGTGCGGCTTTCTATTCGAGTCTTTCTCCTTCTAGTCAAGGTTCGGTCCGAAGCAGGCGAAAAGGTATCAGAGTGCCGATGCTCAAGTCAAAAATCTGCTGACAACCCCGGTGGGCTCCCAGTATTGCAGTGATAGCTGCTTTCTTTGAGAAAGTTAAGGGTTGGGTAGATTGACAGGCTGATAAAAACTAAACGCCGTATGACAACCGGGCGTATATATCGGCTCTGTTTTTGTTCCCGTTTGTGAGTGGTATTTAATGTGGCGCCAAGGGGATTGTAGTCAAGCGGCGATCGTAACAGACTGTAAAAGCTTGGTTAAACGTCGCCTATTTTTCTCATTAGATCCGTAATACCAAGTCGCATTTTTCTGTCATTGGGCAATCTATGAGCAATAGAAGCCGCCTGGCTATATCATGACAAGGCGGCTTCTCTGTTTACTTTTCTTTATCAAAAGTTGTGCGATTTAATCTATTTTGCATGCATGGCAATTCAATTTAGATATTCCGACATCCAGTCTTGATCCATCTCGAAATTAGCAAAAACATTCTGCACATCGTCGTGATTCTCAAGGTTGTCCAGCAGTTTCAAGAGCAGCTTGGCCGTGTCTTTGCTGGTGATTTCCACAGTCGAGAGCGGCACCAAATTGCTCTGAGCCGAGCTTACTTTCTTGCCGTTTTTGGCAAGGGCGTTCTGTACTGCTTCTAGAGTTTCGCTCTTGGTGATCACCAAAATCTCGTCATCACTGATTTCTACGTCTTCGGCGCCGGCTTCCAGGGCTTCCAAAAGAAAGCTGTCTTCATCGAACTTAGCCGGCTTCTCAACCTGTATTTCACCGCGTTCTTTGAACATCCAATTGACGCAACCGCTTTCGCCGAGGTTCCCGCCAAACTTTGAGAAATAGGAGCGTACATCGCCGGCGGTGCGATTACGATTGTCGGTAGTGCATTTGACAAGCACGGCTACACCACCGGGTCCGTAACCTTCGTATACAAGTTCTTCAAAGTTATCTGAACTGCCTGCGCCGCTGCCCTTCTCGATCGCTCTTTGAATGTTGTCGTTGGGCACGCCTTCGGCTTTGGCTCTATCAATAGCTTGTCTCAAGCGAAAGTTGGCGTTTGGATCGCCACCGCCCAGCTTGGCAGCCACAATAATTTCGCGTGACATCTTGGCGTAAATCACGGCTTTTTTGGCATCTACTACGGCTTTGGCCCTTTTTATATTGGCCCACTTGGAATGCCCGGACACGAATTTCACTCCATATATAAGGAACTCTTGGCCAGACCGGGTCGTCTTAACCCGATCATGGCTTCTACTTTTATAAGTATACGTTGCTACAATTTGCCCAGCGCATTTTATGAGCCTGCCGCTTTTCAAGTGTTGGCGGCGTCATTCCTTTATATGTCTATATGTCGAATAAAAAGTTGAATTATTTGTTGAATGGAGAAACGGAGAAAAATATGACAAGCAGAAATCTGAAGATGGTGAAGACCGTCAAGGTGGCATGTGCATTCAGTTTAGTACTGACCGGTGCAATTACCTTCGCTTCCGCCGCCCATGCAGCTAAACCATTTCAGGTTCGTATCACCCGCGAAGTGGTGCGCGCCGATCAACTCATGCTGCAAGGCAAGTATGACGAAGCAGCAGATCTATATAAGGGTGAAATGAGCCGTTCGCCCAAGAGCGTCGCCGCCACAGTCGGTTATGGAATGGCGCTGGCTAAGCAGTTCAAGCTTGACGCTGCCGAAGAACATTTCAATAAAGTTCTTTCCATGGAGCCTACCAATGCCATGGCCCATGCCGGCAAAGCAATGATTATTCTCAATCGTCTTACTTCTTCTTCCGGTACTGTGATCAAAAATCGCGACGCCATGTTGCGCAATGCCGAAGCCGAAGTAAAGCAAGCTTTGAATATCGATCCTTCCATGCCGGAAGGGCATGTCACCTTGGGCAATATCTATAAAGAACAAGGTCGCATGGACGAAGCAATCAGCGAGTACAAGCAGGCTATCAATCTAGATCCTAAGTATTCTGAAGGTTATTCGCAGTTGGGCTTGGCTCAATTGACCAAAGAGCAGTATGCCGATGCCGTATCTTCTTTCAAGAGCGCCATCAGCTATAACAGCGGCAATTCTCAAGCTCACTATGGCCTGGGACGCGCTTATTTCAAACAAGGTCTCTATGACGAGGCTCTCAAAGAGTTGAATACTTCGCTCTATCAATTCCGCAATTCCGCCCCTGTGCACCAGACTCTCGGCGATGTCTATGCTGCCCAGGGTAATACCGTTGCCGGTATCAAGGAATACCAGGAGTCCATTCGCATCAAACCTGAGAATCCGGATTGCTATCTGCGCATCGCTGATATTCGCGAAGGCCGCGGCGACCTCGAGATGTCTATTGCCGAACTACGTTCCGGTTTGGAGATGATGCCCAACAACCCCGATCTGCACCTGAGAGTTGCCGATCAGAGTTTGAAACTTGAAAAACTAGATGACGCCATCAAAGAATACAAAACAGTTCTCGATGCCAATCCGCAAAACTCACCGGCTGCTAAAGGCTTGACCCGCGCCTATTACCTCAAGGCCAACAAAGAAGCTACCGGTGCTTTCTTTGTATCGAACGAATTTGAATCGGCTCAGCGCATGATCGATCAAGCCGTTAAGATGAACCCCAACGATATGGAACTTAGATTGGCTCAGGCTAAACTTCGCTCTATGGCTGGAGTTCCGGTCGACCTCGCTTCCATTGGTACTCCTACTAATGATGGTGAGCGTATAGCCTATGCCGAAGCTCTTCTTGCTCAAAATAACTTCAAAGACGAAGATGCCCAGATGAACATGGTCATCTCAAATGCCGCCGATGCTAAGCAAACTTTTGCCGTAGCCGACCTGGCTTTGATGATCAAAGACCTGAAAAACGCTGAAGCTGCCTACAAGAAAGCTTCTTCTTATCCTGGTGCCGAAGAAAGAGCCAAGCGCGGTCTCAATCTAGTCATGAAAGCTAAGGATTCAGCCCGTCAGGATATGACCCTGGCCGACGACTTGGCTCGTAAAAATCAGTTACCTAGTGCTATCGATAAATATCATGCTTCGATATACGGTAACCCCAAGGTTGCTGATACCAGATTGGGCATCGGCAAAGCTCTCGAACGCTCCCGCCCTGAAACCTCGAAAGACTTGAAGGAAGCGGTTGTTCAGTACAAAGCCTTCATGGCTCTTTCTCCCGATATGCCTCCCAAGGAAGTGGAGAAAATGAACAAGAAAATTGAGAGTCTTTCCAACAAAGCTTACAAGTTGGAAATGAAAGAAAAGGAGAGAGCAAGAGGTATTTAACTACCGCCTCTTAGAAGCCTCCTGTTACAATTTGCCTTGTGGCAGATTGGAAAAATAAACGAGTAAGTATTTTGGGTTTGGGTCGCAGCGGATTGGCTGCGGCCTCTTACCTGCATGAAAGGGGCGCCCAGGTGCTCCTTTCTGAGTCTCAGCCGCGCGAAAAGGTTAAGCCCGACTTACTTTCTAAGTTGTCGACTCTCAATATTGAGGTCGAATTTGGCGGCCATACCGAGCGCACAGTGAGCTGGCCTGAATTAATTATCACCAGCCCGGGTATTCCGCCGCGGGCGGAAGTGATTAGCAGAGCGCGAGCTCTGAAAAAAGAAGTTATCTCTGATATAGAACTTGCATATCGCGAGACTCGCGGCGAAGGGGTCAAGCCACTGCCCTTTATTGCTGTCACCGGCACAAACGGAAAGTCTACGACCACTGCTCTCATTTCTTATATTTTGGAATTTGCCGGGCGCAATGCCCCTGCTTGCGGCAATATCGGCGTGCCGATCATGAGCCTTTTGGACGGCCGTCCGCTCGACTTTTTGGTGGTGGAAGTCAGTTCGTATCAGCTTGAATATTCGCCTACTTTTGCCCCCTTTGTCGGGGTTTGGCTTAATCTCACCCCCGACCATGTGGACTGGCACGGTAGTCTCGATGCTTATATCGATGCCAAAAGAAGCATGTTCAAGAATCAGAGCCTGAGCGATTATGCCGTGCTCAACATGGATGATTCAGTGGTGGCGTCTACTATATATGCGGGCGAGTACTTCCCCTTCTCGGTAGATGGCGAGTGTGCCAACGCTATTCAGGGTGCCTATCTGCAAGATGAGTTTTTCTGCGCCAACTATGGCAGCAAGAGCCGTGTGGTTTGTCACCAGAGCGAAGTGCGCATCATCGGTAAGCATAACCAAGAAAACTGCCTGGCTGCCATAGCAGCCGGTTTGCTTGCCGGTTTGAACGAGAAAGAGATTAAGGCCGGCTTGACCACATTCACAGCTCTTGAACATCGCCTAGAGTATGTTGCCACTATAGATGGTGTAGCCTACTACAACGATTCCAAGGCTACCAATACCGATTCCACCATCAAAGCGCTCGAGTCTTTTCCCAACAACAGGGTGGTTTTGATTGCCGGGGGCAAAGACAAAGGAACTTCCTTAATCGAGCTGGTTCAGGTCGTCAAAAAGTACGCCAGCAGTGTAATCTTGATTGGTGAAGCGAAAGAGCGTTTTGAAAGAGCTTTGCGCAATGGTGGTTACAACGAAGTATATCCAGTTGATAGTCTTGAGGAGGCTGTAACGCTGGGCGGTAAGCTCAACAAAGGTCCGGTTCTGCTTTCTCCGGCCTGTGCCAGTTTCGATATGTTCAAAGATTTCGAGGATAGAGGGCGTGTCTTCAAGGAACTTGTCCATGCCAGGACCAAATGATCTGAGTATGCGTCGCCGTCGCCGTTCGGGGCGGGGCAGCCAGCCGGAACAACCGGAGGCTAAAGAGTTTCGCGGGGGTATAGATCGCACCCTGGCGGGAATCACTTTGAGTCTCTGCGGCTTTGGTTTGATGGCGGTTTATTCGGCATCGGCACCGGAAGCGCAGCATTTTTATCAAGACTCAACCGAACTTTTGCGCAAGCAGACGATTGCCTTTGTAATTGGCTTGTTTGCTATGTTTACAGTTAGTCGCTATGACTATCGCCGGCTGAAAAAGTTTGCCTGGCCCATCGCCATTTTGTCTCTGGCTATGCTCGGCTTGACCCTCATCCCCAGTCTATCAATCACCACCATGGGTTCGAGCCGCTGGCTCAAAATAGGACCTTTGCAGTTTCAGCCTTCCGAGATGTGCAAGATAGCAACAATCATCTTGCTTTCTTCCGGCTTGTCTAAGTATTTCTGGTGGCATCGTCAGGTTTTTTGCCGCATCGCCGTGGTGCTGATTATGGCGGCAATAGTGGTTAAACAGCCCGACCTCGGCACAGCCAGCATGATTATGGCCAGCTTGCTTGCCCTCATTTATGCAAGCGGCGTCAACTCATTCCTTATATTTGCTTCTTTGGCAGGCGGCGGCACTTTCATCTGGCATCATATTCAAAAAACTCCCTACCAGATGGCTCGTATCGAAACCTGGCTCAACCCTTATCTGCATCCCCAGAAAGAAGGTTGGAACATCATTCAGGCTCAATATGCCATTGGTTCAGGCGGGCTCTGGGGCTTGGGTTTTGGTAGCTCATTGCAGAAGCTGAACTATTTGCCTGTGCAGCATGCCGACTTTATCTTTGCTGTTATCGCCGAAGAGTTTGGTCTGGTTGGTTGTTCCATGCTCATCGGTCTTTTTGCTGCCTTCGGTGTCTATGGTTTCCGGGCGGCGTTGGCGGCACGTACTTTGTTTGGTCGTTTTCTGGCAATCGGCATCACCAGCGCTGTTTGTACCCAGGCTATCGTCAATATGATGGTCACCACCGGGCTCTTGCCGGTTACCGGTATCACTTTGCCCTTCATTAGTTTTGGCGGCACATCTCTGGTAATCACCATGTCTATGGTGGGCGTGCTTTTGTCAGTTTCGCGTGACCGCGGCACTATTCAAGGCGAAGACGAAGAAGAAGACGGCGACGAAGACGGTGACAATTCGCAGAAGTCGGGGCAGGGCCCGACTCTGGTCAGGCTCTAGGGCGGGCTGTGACGATGAGCGGCAGACATAGAATTGTCTTGACCGGAGGCGGCACGGGTGGTCATATTTATCCGGCTCTTTCGGTGGCGGAACAGCTGAAGGGCGATCCTGAAGTCGAAGCGATTCTATATATAGGTGCAAAAAATCATCCGGAAGAAAAATTGGCTCGTGCCGCCGGACTCGATTTTGCCGGTCTGCAAGTTTCGGGTCTGCCGCGCAAACTATCGCCCCGTCTTTTGACCTGGGGTTTTGAGCTTTCGGCGGCGGTGATGAATGCCAAGGCTCTATTGAAACAGTTCAAGCCCACCGTTGTACTTGGAACCGGCGGCTATGCCTCGGCACCGCCCTTAATGGCGGCCAATATGCTTGGTGTGCCCACGGCTGTACATGAACCTGATGCTCACCCGGGCTTGGTCAATCGTCTTTTGAGTCGCAAAGCCGCTCTTGTTTCACTGGGCATGCAGGGGGCGGCCACTCGCATCAAAACCGGCGGTAGAGTCGTTTTTAACGGCAATCCGGTGCGCATGAGCTTTATGGAAGAGCGCAAGCGCGACGCTGTCAGTGCTGTTTTGGGACTGCGGGCAGACCTGAAGACTGTTCTTGTCACCGGCGGTTCGCAGGGGGCGAAAGCTTTGAACGATGCCGTGGCCGGCTGCCTCAGTCGGCTGCTTGATGTCGAGCCGCATTTGCAGGTTGTGCATCAATGCGGCGAGAAAAATCTCAACGACCTGAAAGAACAACTGCCGCCCGGCCTGTTCCAGAGTCCACGCTATCATCTGCGTGCCTACTTTGATGATCTTTCGATGGCTTATGCTTCTTGCGATTTGGCTGTCACCCGTGCCGGTGCCATGACTGTGGCCGAGCTTGCCGTTTCTGGTACGCCGGCTATATTTGTGCCTTATCCTTATGCCGCGCAAGACCATCAGACCCACAATGCGCGCTATATAGAGTCGCAAAAGGCGGCGGTGGTGCTTATGCAAGAGAATCTCAGTGCCGAGTCTCTTTATGAGCAGATTGTCGCTTTGTTATGTGACGATGCTCGCTTGGCAGAAATGCGCAAGCGTATGAGAGATCTGGCCAAGCCCGATGCCGCAAAAGTGCTAGCCATGCAGCTCAAAGAAATCAGTGCCTTGTATGTCGGTGCCAAGTCTTTGCATGCCGCCGGCATTGGCTAGTTGTTGGTTATTGAACGGAAACCCACGCACATAAAGCTATGTCGTGGTCGAAGGATTTTTTTGATACATTGCCAGCCAAAATAGGCTAGCGATCTATCTATAACTAAAGCTAGATTATTGCCGGGGCGGTAAGCCCTTGAATGATCGGCACGGCGCGATGAGCCGGGATATCGTCTTTGGCGCTGGATTTTTCTTCTATCGAGCTGATGGTGGCTTCGAGGTTGGCGATAATGCGACTGGTTTCAAGCTGGTCGGCGCCTGTAACATGGCATCGGCTCAAAATCTCTCTCAGGTCGGTCAGGGCGGACTTAACTGTTGAGCAATTTTGCAAGTTCATGAAGTAATCTCGCGGTTGGTGAGAACGGAATTGTGCGCCTGTTAGGTAGTTTCTTGGGCGGAACTGCGGACTCTCTGGCCTATAGAGAAGGGATGGGTTGCCATTAACTAACCGAGTGTAACACAGGCTTGAAAAGATGCTAGTCGGCATGAATAACCTTTGAGTTTAAATTTAGTTATCAAGAGGTGGGGTGTTTTAATCATTTCTAAGGCGGTGGAACGGGTATTATCAGAGTGGTCGCCTCGTTATGCCTGGTCAATAGAGCGTTGTGTTTCACTTTGCATTAGCAGTTTTGGCGTTCAGTCTCTTTGTGGCTGTTTTTCTATTTGCCATTTTGTTCTTTTATATATGGCGATTTTTTGAGAACAGAAAAAAGCGTCGTCGCCTGCGTCTGGAAAGCTATGAGAAGAGGCTGAAGGTGATTGTGGCTGAGTTATTGGTAGATAGCAATGAAATCGAGTCGGCAAGCCATTATGTCGGCTTGAATCAGGACGGGAAATGGAACAAAGGCTATCATGACGCCCTCTCCAAGCTTTTAGGAGCTTCGGAGCGGCTTGCCGATTGCAAGACTTTTAGAGAGGCCGGTGAACTGGAAGCTACTCAAGAAACCATCTGGTTGGTGACAAGAGCTGTATATCAGGTGCAAGCGCAGTTTCAGATTTTGCGACCGAAAGAAGCCAAAGTAAAGGTTGTGGCTCCGGAGCCGCCCAAACAGTCGGTTTTGCCGTTGGACAATCTGCCGAACCAGTCTATTGCTAGGCAGTCGGAGCCGATGGTTGCAGAAGACAGCGGTGAAGTCTTGTCGGATGGCTTTACAATTAAGATAAACAGCCAGTCTAAGAAAAAGATTGAAGAAAGATAGATGGTTTTTCTGGTCGTCAATTTGTAGCGCAGACAACAAATTTTCTCTTTTGAAAACGCCACCATGATCGGTGCCAGAAAAGACTCAAATTTTAACAAAAAATCTGATGATAACCTATTCATAGACTGAAGAAAATCAGTAATAATGGAAGTGTAGGATTCAAACGCAAACACTCGAAAGGCGAGGCGTCGCATCACAGCGTCAGATTCTGGCGCCGTTTTCGACTCGCTCTCAAACGTACTCAAAACTAAATCTTAGTGCGATCAGGCGCTAGGTCTAAAGCCTTGCGTGCTATTTTGAGAACTGCTTAAAATCTGATTTTAAGCCATCTTTGCCGTGGCTCTGGGAGCAGAGTCTGGATGTGGTGCGGCTTCGCGCTGAGTTATGCGTGAGTACTACTTTGTTCAACAGGAAATCAACTAATTCTTGACCAATTATGGAATCAGGAGGATTCGGCTATGGCAAAGAAGAAGCACAAAAAATCATGCGGTAACCATGTGGAAGAAGCAGCCTGCGCGGAGGCGCCAGCGGCGGAAGTAGTAGAAACCAGTGAGGAAGCGGCTTGCGCAGACTCTCAAACAGAAGAAGCATGCGCAGAGGAAGCTCATGCTGAAGAGACTCCTGCCGATGAAGCATGCTCAGAGGAAGCTGGCGCTGAAGATTCAGAAAGTACAGAAGAATCATGTACAGAAGAATCTGCTGGCGAAGAGCCCAAGTGTGAGGAAGCACCTTGCGAAGAGTCATCTTGCGAAGACGCAGAAGCCGAAGCTGAGGAAGAAGCACCTGCAGAAGTAGCAGCGGAAGCGGAAGAATCCGAAGAAGCAGAAGCCGAAGCTGAGGAAGAAGCACCAGCAGAAGTAGCAGCGGAAGCGGAAGAAGCAGAAGAAGCAGAAGCCGAAGCAGAAGCGCCCGCAGAAGTGGCAGCGGAAGCGGAAGAATCCGAAGAAGCAGAAGCTGAAGAAGAAGCGCCAGCAGAAGTGGCAGCTGAAGCGGAAGAATCTGAAGAAGCAGAAGCTGAAGCTGAGGAAGAAGCACCTGCAGAAGTTGCAGCTGAAGCGGAAGAATCACAAGAAGCCGAAGCAGAAGCTGAAGAAGAAGCACCCGCAGAAGTGGCAGCGGAAGCGGAAGAATCCGAAGAAGCCGAAGCTGAGGAAGAAGCACCTGCAGAAGTAGCAGCGGAGGCGGAAGAATCCGAAGAAGCAGAAGCTGAAGAAGAAGCGCCCGCAGAAGTGGCAGCGGAAGCGGAAGAATCCGAAGAAGCCGAAGCTGAAGCTGAAGAAGAAGCACCTGCAGAAGTTGCAGCTGAAGCGGAAGAATCACAAGAAGCAGAAGCAGAAGCAGAAGCTGAAGAAGAAGCGCCCGCAGAAGTAGCAGCGGAAGCGGAAGAATCCGAAGATTCCGAAGAAGCTGAAGCCGAGGAAGAAGCGCCCGCAGAAGTAGCAGCGGAAGCAGAAGAATCCGAAGATTCCGAAGAAGCCGAAGCTGAGGAAGAAGCACCTGCAGAAGTGGCAGCGGAAGCAGAAGAATCCGAAGAAGGCGCAGCCGAATCCACTGAAGAGCCGGCGAAAGATGGTGACATAGGTCAAGCCGCATAGGCTTCAGCGTTCATTCGCTGATTGAGTGGGAGGTCGCCTTGTAGGCCTCCCACTTTATTTGGACAAATTCTGGTTGAGTTGTTATAAAGGCATAGAACTTTATCGGCGTTTCAAAGTAATTGGATACCTATGTCTATCAAAACTTGTGCAGTTATCGGTCTTGGTCGATTTGGAGCTTTGTTTGCCGAGATTCTCAGTGCCAACTTCAGTGTTGTAACTTTTGATATTGATGCGTCCAGGCGTAAGTTCACTCCTACTCGCACTACCTTTGTCGACGAACTGAGCACTGCCTTGAGTGCTGACGCCATTTTTTACGCAGTACCGATTTCGTCATTTGAGTCGGTTCTTGAAGAGCATGTTAAAGACCATCGAGATCTACTTTGCGGTAAATTGCTTGTTGACTTGCTTTCGGTAAAGGTTCATCCTGCTGCTGTTTTCGGCAGACTTTTGCCTGCTTTGCCTGGCGCCCGTGCGCTTTGTATGCATCCGATGTTTGGACCTGACAGCGTTGAGCGCCAGGCTGGCTCTCTTTCAATTAGGGATCTCAAGATAGTCATGGATGCTTCGATGGCGCCGTCTGATGCCGCTCAATTGAAAGAAGTTTTTGCTGCCCAAGGCGCTAAAGTGCTTGATCTTTCTTGCGATGAACATGATCGCCAGGCAGCTGAAAGCCAGGGTTTGACACATTTTGTCGGGCGTATACTTGATGAGTTTAATATGAAGGCTACGGCAATTGATACCGCCGGTGCTACTGGTCTGCTGCGCATTAGAGAGCAGGTATCGCGCGATAGCTGGCAGCTCTTCGTCGATTTGCAAACTTACAATCCTTATACGATTCCCATGAGAGTTAAGTTGTCTGCGGCGCAAGACAAGGTATTCAACAAGCTTTTGCCCAATCGCATATTCAAAGACCGCTTAGTTATAGGTATTCAGGGAGGCGCAGGTAGTTTCAATGAAGAAGCGGCGACGTACTATATGTCACGCTATCCCGAGCAACCTTATGAACTGATTTATTTGCATACCACCGAAAATGTATTGAAAGCTTTGCACGAGGGGCGGGTAGATCGCGGTCAGTTTGCAATGCATAACTCAATAGGCGGCATCGTCACCGAGTCGGTTGAAGCTATGTCCTCATACAATTTCGAAATCGTAGAGGAGTTTGCCATTAAGATCGCCCATGCTCTAATGATTGCGCCGGATGCAGAGCTTTCTGAGATTGAGAAAATAATGTCCCATCCTCAGGTCTACCGGCAATGCGCTGGTAATCTCAAGAAGAAGTACCCCAACTTGCCCCAGGAGAGTGGTGAGGGCGAGTTGGTAGACCATGCAAAGGTGGCACAGCTTCTTGGTTTAGGTAAGCTGCCCAAATCTGTGGCAACCATGGGTAGCAAGGTCTTGGCCAGGTTGAACGGATTAAAGATTGTCGAAGACAATCTGCAAGATCTTAGTGAAAACTTCACCAGTTTCTTGTTTGTGCAAAGGCCTTCCTGAGTGCATATAGTGGTATCTTTTTCTCGATATATCAGTCGGAGATACCTAGATGTCCACAACAACTCTCAGGGAAACACCTCTTGCCTCCGCTCATCGGAAGCTGAATGCACGCATGGTGGATTTTGCCGGTTGGAATATGCCGGTTCAGTACAAGTCTATTGTCACTGAGCATATGGCAACCCGCGAGAAGGTCGGTCTCTTCGATGTTTCTCATATGGGCGAGTTTTTGGTTACTGGCGAGCGTGCCGCTGATTTTGTGCAGTATGTCATCGCAAACGATGTGAATCGTCTTACCGTGCCAGATCGTGCTCTTTATTCTCAGCTTTGCTATGAGGATGGCGGCACTGTGGACGATCTGATTGTCTACAGAAGAAAAGACAATTTCATGCTGGTTGTTAACGCTTCCAACATTGATAAAGACTTTGCCTGGCTCAAGAGCCATGCTTCGCAGTTCGGCGTCAGTTTGACCAACCTTTCCGATGATCTTGGGCTGCTTGCCTTGCAGGGTCCCCAAGCTGTTCCACTGTTGGCAGAGTTGGCTGGCGGTTTCGTGGCTGATTTGCCCTCATTCGGTTATGGCGAAGCCATCATAGATGGTGTCAAGATTAGCTTTGGAAGAACCGGCTATACCGGCGAAGATGGCTTTGAGATTTTTGTCGATGCGGCAAAAGTTGAATGGCTCTGGAATACCTTGCTTGAGAAAGGTGCCTCCAGAGGAATAGAACCATGCGGACTAGGTGCTAGAGACACTCTCCGCTTGGAAGCCGGTCTACCCCTTTATGGTCATGAGCTTGAGAAAGACATCAGTCCGATCGAATCGGGTCTAGGATGGAGTGTGAAGCCCGATAAAGGCAACTTTATTGGCAGAGATGTGCTTGCTAAGCAAAAAGCCGGAGAGATTAGCCGTCAGATTGTTTGTTTGAAATCCGAAGGAAAAGCTTTGCCTCGTCAGGGCTATGCAGTTTTTTCGGGCGACAAAGAGGTCGGTGCAGTTACGAGTGGTTCGCAAGGAATCTTTGTGGGTTACCCAATCGCTTTTGCTATGGTTTCAAAGGAGCTAACAAAAGTTGGCACTGAGCTGTCAATTGCAATTAGAGATACCAAGGTTCCAGCCAAGGTTGTCACTAGACCATGGTACAAGCGCAAGAAGTAGTCAAGTGATTTGGGCTTGTCTTGCTCAAGAGCCGAAAAAGGCTTTGCTGATTAGATAAAGAAAGGAAAAAAGATTTTCTGCGGAAAATCTTTTTTCCTTTCTTTGCGTCACTTTTTCCAAAAAAAGATTTTCGTCCAAAAATCTTTTTTTAAAGTCTATCTTACTGAAAGCAAGAAAAGAGCATACGCCGCCCACATTAGCGAGAATGCCAAGAAGTCTAGCGTGCGCTTCTTCTCGTTGTCATGAATGTCTACAATTGCATGAGCCCGGCTTTCGGTTTGAGGTCTGAAATGTCTGTCCATTTTTCTGTCTTTCTTTAGTTGACTGGTTGTGAACCTGATTGGTTATGTATAGACTTTCTGCCTGCAGCAATTAGAAGGAAGCTGCGAAGTAATTTCTTACTAGCTAGCTAGAGTGGGGGCAAAGAGCTGGATATCAACTCAGGACAGGTGATAACGATGGCGCTCATTGGCGTCGTTCTGGTTATGGTTTGCATCGGACCTGTTCTACTTGTCAGGATATTTGGCAGCGGTCGCTCCAGTCGAGTCTCTGATTTAATTCCGGCTGCTGAGACATATTTTCTTTCTTGTGGCGAGTCGATGGCGGTTGTGCGCGATGTTCTAACCAAACAAGATTTTCTTGGTTGTCGTTATCGAGTCACTTATGACCGAGTCGATGAAGGGCGCATACAGGCACGGCTCTATGGGCAGCCAAAAGGTCTGGAAGATAGCAAAGGCGCCGCCGACGTCCTTCTCAATATGCTTTTCCATCGCTTGGAAAGCAATAAGACCGAGGTTGAGTGGAGTTTTGTTGTCATGGCAAGTGGTGGCAGCGCCGCTCAGACGATTGTTTCTCTTAGCAATTCAGCTTTCAGATATGGGCTCAGAGCCGCGCAAAACTCCAGACAGTCGACGGCCGAGCAAGTCTTGTCGGACGAAGAAAAGAAGGAATCTTAGTTTTAGGTTACATTCTTTCGTTGCTCAATATTTTTAAGAGCAATCTCTATTAAGCTATCACTACTATGTTAGTAGTGACCGGAGTTTTTGCGATGTCAACCCAAGCGCTCAGCCACCCCGACAACCTCAAGTATGTCAAGACTCATGAGTACATCAAAGTCGATGGCGATGTTGCCACTATTGGTATCACCGCTTTTGCCGCCGACCAGCTTGGTGATGTTACTTTCGTTGAATTGCCGAAAGTGGGCGAGAAGTTCAAGGTCGAACAAAAATTTGGTGTTATTGAATCTGTTAAGTCAGTTTCTGACCTCTATATGCCTGTCAGTGGCGAAATTGTCGAAGTGAACGACAAGCTCAACTCTGAGCCTGAAGTTGTAAACGTTGATTGTTACACCGCCGGCTGGATGATCAAGGTGAAACTCGACAGCACTTCTGAGCTTGGTAGCCTGATGAGTGCTGAAGACTACAAGAAGTTCATAGTCGAATAAATTATTCGAATTGCAGCTCTCAGGGCAGTTTGCTTTAGGCTAATGTCTAAAGTAAGTATTAATTTACCCCTTCGCTTGATAACCTCGATATATGATCTTGGGGTCTTGTGCCGTTTGGCGGAGATTTAGCGTATTTAGGGGTGATATCTATGTCAGTGCGCCTGGTTTCTGTATTGTCTTTGATGGTTGCTGTACCTGTTTCACTAGCCACTCAATTTCAAGTTTCGGCTGAAGCCGCTCCGGCTGGCAAAGCGATTGGCAAAAGTAAGTCACAAGAGGCACCTGTTGCTAAGAGTGCCGATGCTGTCACCGGGCAAGCAGGCAAGACAGCTGCGCAGCCTGCCGCCCAGAGTGCTGGTCAGACCGCTTGCGATTTGGTACCGGTTGCCGGTGCTTTCAATGTTCGCCCAGACGGCACTGTCTATCTAAAGAAAGCCAGCAAGTTTCCATTTCAAAACGACACTCAGCAGTTTGTGCCTGAAGTAGTTGTTTCCGACAAGACTTCAGCTAAAGTAGCGTTGCATGAAGTGACTGGCAAGCTGCAGCAAGATGGACTGGTGGCTAAATACAAGCAGATCAATAACGAACTACCCGGCAGCCACAGTCACCGCTCTGGTTTGGCTGGTCTGAATCGCAACTGGCAGTAGAGCTCTCAGCTCTCTATCTCTATCTCTTTCTCTTTCTCTCTTTGCCTAGCCCATAGCAGACTTCATTTAGATTCTTTCTTTGCTTCTGCTTCAGCCGCTGCATTTGCACCGGCGCCTGCGCCAACTCCTACGCCAACTCCTACGCCAGTTCCAGTTCCAGTTCCAGTACCCGTTCCAGTACCCGTTCCAGTACCCGTTCCCGTTCCCGTTTCAGTTTTAGTTTGATCAGTTTCAACTGCCGAAACAGACCCAGCGGCAGTGCCCGTTTCAGCGTCTGATTCGGGGGACGGCTCCTGCTTCTCGGTCTCGCGCCTCAGTTGACTTAGCCTCTCCAGCTGTTCTTGGGCCAAGTCGTAAAAACGAGAGCCGGGCGTGATCTTGGCTAGTTCTTGCGGGGCTGTTTGGTCGTTATGATCGTTATCCAGTTTTTCCATGGCGTCCAGATAGAGCGCCTGATTGAGCAGGTCGTCGCTATTTTCCATAGCCGCGCCGCCGAAAATGTCGGGGACCGGCGCCCCTCTCAAGATTTGGATGGCGGCTTTGTAATTGCCCTGCATAATGCTGGTTTTAGCCGAATGGGCGGTATAACTGCGCACAAAACTGACGGTCAGGGCGCCCATGGCAAAGAGCAGGCCGATAGCTATGGCCAGGTCAACCACCATTGGATGCTTATAGGTGGCGAGTTTGCCTCGTTTTCTTGGTTCGTTTCCAACTATTCCGGCTGTCTGTGCGGCAATCAAGCGGTCGGCGATGGCGTCTATTTCTTGATTGCGCTGGCTCGAAGCCAAGAAATTGGCAGCACTGGCGCCGCCATTGCCCGGGACTGAAGCTTCAGGGCTTTGACTGTTCTCTGCCGGATTATTGCTTTTCGGCTCTGTATCCAATTAATGTTCCGCCAAACGCTGTGCTGTTTTCTTATAAACTAGCACGATTCATTTGATTCGGTTATCGATGAAATCCACTATTCGTTTACTTTTCTGGCTATTGCGCTCTAATTTTGCTGCTTCGTTCAAGGCTGTCAGCACAGCTTCTTTCTCGCCTGCTGCCGCCAGTTCGGCTAGGCTTTCCAGAGCTTGTCTAGACAGCGAAGTTTCGCCAGCTAATACTAGTTTGGCTAAGCCGGGCACGGCGGCGGCAATGCCCAAAGAGCCGCAAGAACGAGCTGCCGCCAGTTTGACCGAGGCGGAGGGATCTGCCAGAGCTTCGACCAAGGCTTGCTTGACTTCGCCGGCGCGAGCGATTTGCGAGTCGGTGCGCTGCAAAATATTGGCTGCTGAGTCGATGGCGGCCTCTCTTTTGTCCGGCGCCACATCTTCCATGGCTTCCAGCATCAGCGCCAAGGCTTCAGCGGTGGGCATTTTGCCAAGAGTCCGCAAGATCTGCCAGTAAATTTCTGCATTGACAGGGTCTTTTTCACTAAGGGGCACAGCACTCTTGGGCAGTTTGCGACTGTCTAAATTGACCAGCTTGCGTGCCAGATTTGTAAGAGCCTGAGCGGCTTCGCTGTCACCAGCTAGATACAAGGCTTCAATGGCTTCCAGTCTAAATTCGGTCGATTCTTCCGCAATCTTGATCAAGATTGCCTGCGCTTGCGCCAATTTGATTTCGCCCGCTAACAATATTTTGTGGCGAAAGGCGCTATGGCGCTGGTTGTGACTCTTGAAACCTTCGAGATCGTGCAAGAGTTGTTTCTTGTGGGTTTCGTCCTGCAGCCAATCTTGCCAGTGTTTTCTGGCAGCGGTTAGCTTTTCGGGGCTGGGCCAATCAGCTTGGGCACTGCCTCTGCCTAGGGCGGCATTCTCATCGAGCCAGTCAAGCAGCAGTCTCAGGGCTCTAATCGCCAGGGCATCGTTAGACTTGAGTTGGGCTAGATGGCTCAAAGTTTGGGGTAAGCCGAGTTCGGCTGCGGTGTGCACTTGTCCGGCGAAAGTTGAGTTGAAGGCTTCCACCAAGCCGATGGCTATTTCAAGGCCGACTGCGGCCTTTTCGTCGACGGGCTCACCTTCTTTTAGTGCTTTCAAAAAATGAGCCGGTTTATGATGTTTTGCCGCCGCCACCGATTGATAATCGAAAAAGCGGTGGTGTACTTTGAAAGCGGCGGCAAGAGCCGTACTGACTTCGTCGAGCGGCCAGTGCGAAAGAGCGCTGACCGCGTCTACTCTAATCCAGTCTTCGCCGACAAACTCGGTATAGCCGGCCAAAGCTTTTCTCGAAACTTCGGTGCGCAACTGAGACAGGGCTTGGGCTAGATGGCAAAAAGCGGGACCGGTGGCTTCTCTGGCTTGGCTGCCTCCGCCGTCGTTCGTGATACTGCCGGCGGTGTCGTGGAGGGCTTCGGCTAATCTATCGATGGCTTGGTGAGCGCCCAGATAGGCCAACAAATTTGCCGCATTGGCTCGTACTTGCCAATCAGAATGCAAGAGGGGGTCGTGGCTTGCGCGTTCAGCTTCTTCCAAATTTTTAGGCAGCAAAACATGAATGAGCGCGTCGAATTGCTTTTCTTTGATCTCGTCGACAATTTTTTTCAACTTGTCTTCCCAATGCAAGGGCGGCAACTTTAGGCAGATGCAAAGATTCTGCGAATTATTTCTATTTACTGAAGAAATAAAATCGGCTCTGACATCTTTGAAAGCCCGGGAAGACTCGGGGCTGCTGCCCACTAGTCCATGATAGAAGAGCACATGTTCGAGCCCGAAATCGTCGCCGGGCGGCGCCGATTTATCCGGTTCGACCAGAAGGTTTGTGGCTTTGCGAATCCACTTTGCAATTAGAGGCATGGTCATTAATCGTTCGCTCCGGGGCTGCGGCATTCAATTTACAGGTGCTATGATCTGGAGTTTATCAGGCTTTTGATGCCAAATATCCAACCATATCGTAGTACTAATTTGTGGGGGTTTCCGTGAACACCTTCTTAAGCGCAGCTCAAAAGAGCTTGCAAGAACAATATCTCAAGTTTGTAAATGAAGTAGTGGCGCCGCATGCTGCCGATCTAGATGCAGGCAAAGCTTGTTCTAAAGATATGCTGACCAAGCTTGCGCAGGCCGGCTATTTGGGCATCACGGTCCCCAAAGAGCTTGGCGGTCAAGGGGGTGACCTGCTTGATGCGGTTCTCTTCGTCGAGGCTCTGGCTGGTCATTCGGCCGGTTTGGCCATGGCACTTGCCTCGCACTACAGCGTTGTCGAAGCGATAAGCCGCTATGGCGCCGAGCTGAAAACCCGCTATTTGCCACTGCTCGCTCGCGGCGAGATGATTGGTGCTCAGGCTTTCAGTGAAGATAAAGCCGGCTCAGACCTCTCTGCCTGCCAGACTAGCTTTAGCGTTAGCGGTGCTGGCGGCGATGCCAAAATAACCGGCAGCAAGACCTGGGTGGTCAATGCCGACATGCCGGCTCTTTTTGCTGTTTTGGCTAAAGACGAGAATGGTTTCAAGGTTTTTCTGGTCGACTCGCAAAATAGTTCGCTCTCTCTTTCTGAACGCAAGTCGACCATGGGCTTCCGCTCTGCGCGTTTCTTCGATGTCGAGTTTAAGGGCGCCAAGGTCAGTGCCGAAGCTCTCGGCGGTGATGGTCTGGTGATCGCTGCAGCCGCCCTCGATCTCTCTAAAGTGCTTGTGGCTGGTGCGGCGCTTGGTTTGATGAATGTCGGCATCAAGCTGGCTGCTGAAAGAGCCAACAACCGCGAACAGTTCGGCGCCCCTATAGCTAAATATCAGGGTGTGCAGTGGAAACTGGCTGATTTTTCCACCGAGTCGGCGGCATCGCAGATGCTCACTTACCGCGCTGCCTGGTCTCATGCCGGCGAGCCAACAGAGTTTCGTAAGTACGCCGCCATGGCTAAGAGTTATGCTTCGCGCAGCGCGCGTTTGCATTCAGCCGAAGCGGTTCAGATTTTTGGCGTCATGGGTATCTCTTGCGATGAGCCGCTTGAAAGAATCTATCGCGATGCCAAACTGACCGAAGTACTGGAAGGCACATCGGAAGTTCAGAAAGTGATTCTCAAAGAACAACTGGGTGTCTAGTTAAAATTCAGCACTGTTGGCAGAGGAGAATGGCGTGAAGACAAGCTTTAGTCGATCAGCCCTGATCGCAATAGCGGCAAGCCTTAGTGTGCATGTCGCTATTGCGGTTCCTCGTGCCTTGTCTGCTCCGGCTGCTTCCGGTGATCCTTATGCCACCGGTGTGAAGCTCTTGACCGCTCGCCAGTTCGGTTCGGCCTTGCAGCATTTCAATCAGGCCATCAAGGTTAATCCACGCAATGCCATGGCTTACTACTATATAGGTCTGGCTAAGCACTATCAGGGCGACCGCGCCGGCGCCATGGAAGCTTATTCTAAAGTGGTGTCCGATTTTTCCGGCAGCGATGCCTGTAATTTGGCTCTGCGCGGTATGCAAAGTATTGATCCGACTATTTTGCAGCAGTTGGGTTTGGCAGGCGGTGGCGGCGGTGGTCGCTCGCGCCCCAATTCTTCAGGTGCAGTTTCTTCGGGCGATGACATAGTGCCCAATGAAAGCCGCGTTCACTTTACCAAAGAGCACAACTGCATGATTCTAGAAGGACGTGTAAATGGGCGTTCTACCCGTATGATGTTTGACACTGGGGCAGAGAACGTCGTGCTTGGTATGAATCATATAAGAGACATGGGGCTCAACCTGGGCAAGAGTACGCAAAGTGTTAATGTCTTCGGCACCGGCAGTGGTGGCCCCAAGAAAGCTGCGGTTTATAATATCGAACTTTCAGTGGGCAATATCATCAGAAAGAACTTCCCTGTCATAGTGCAAGATGAGATGGATAACTATCCCATCATCGGGCAGAGCTTTTTGTATGATTTGAAGTTTTCGGTCGATAACAACAATAATTCGATCACTTTCCAAAAACGAACCGGGCAAACTAGTTCGCAACCGATCACGGCTAATGATGTGCCTTTTGAAAGGCAGGGCAAAGAGCTCATGGTCATGACCCAGGTAGACGGGCGTAATGTGCCGATGTGGTTTGATACCGGTGCTTCTTGGATAACATTTACTCAGTCGCAAGCTCAGGCTTGCGGCATTACTGTTCCTGATGATGCGCGTGAAATGTCTACCAAAGGTGTGGCGGGCACAAGCCGCACTCGCTTTACCCGGGTGCGTTCAATCAAGCTTGGACCAGTTGAAAAGCGCGATGTCGAGGTCGGTGTCGTCGATCATTCCGCCCAGCCTTATCCACTTTTGGGCGGCAATTTCTTGCAAGACCAGCAGTATTCAATCGATTATGACCGAGGCGTCATTCATTTTGGCAGGCACTAGGCGACGATGACACAAGCGCCGGTTTCAGTTTCTCTGGTCATTATCGCAAAGAACGAAGAGCGCACCATCGGCAAGGTGATTGATGCTGCCAAGGAACTTGTCACTGAGATAATTGTCGTTGACTCGGGCTCCAGCGATAAAACTTGTGAAATAGCCTCGGAAAGAGGTGCTCGGGTAATCTTTCAAGAGTGGTTGGGCTATGCCGCCCAGAAAAACTTTGCCATCGACCAAGCACAAGGTGATTGGATCTTAAGTCTTGATGCCGATGAAATATTGAGCCCAGCCTTGGTGGAAGAAATGAAGCAGCTTATAGCCTCGCCCGGCTTTGCCCAGTTCGATGGTTATAAGATTCCGCGGGTACTCTATATCGGCGAGAAGGCTGTCCTACATGGAGGCTTCTATCCCGATGCCCAACTACGCCTGATCAAGCGCGGAGCTGGGCGCTTCGGCGATAGGTTGGTGCATGAAGCAATCAAGATGGATGGTCCCAAAGCCGTGTTGAAAAATCATATGGACCATTACTCGTATAGAACAGTCGATGATTTTGCTCAGGCTATGGAAAAATATGCCAGACTCTCGGCAAAAGAATTTCACGGACGGATTGAAAGCGGCAGAGCCAAGCCCGGCTTTCGTACCAGTTTGCTTAACTTGTTTTTGCACCCATATTGGACATTCTTTCAGCGTTTTGTGCTGCGCGGCGGTTTTAAGGACGGTTCGCTCGGGCTAAAGTTGGCTTTGATATATAGCGACTATGTGCGAAAAAAGATACTCTATTTGAGAGAGCTGCTTTCAGGAGGCACCGGCTAAATGAGAATGAAGAGTGGTGTTGTGGTGAAAACTGGGGTTTTCCTGGCGGCATTTGTGTTGCAGGCAATTCTGCCCGGTTATGCCGATGATGCCTATACTACCGGTGTAAAGCTACTCACTGGCAAAAATTTCAACGCCGCCTGTCAGTCTTTTCAGTCGGCGGTCAAGCAAGATCCCAAGAACAGCATGGCTTATTACTATTTGGGTCTTTCGCGGCATTATATGGGCGACCGTAATGGCGCCATGACTATCTATAAGCAGGTGGTGAAAGGTTTTCCTGGTACTGTGGCCGCCAATCAAGCCTTGAGTGCCATCGCCACCCTAGACCCCGGTGCCGCAGTTGCCGCCCAACAGGGGCGCAGCGGTTATCCCAGTTCGGGCAGTTCGTCCGCCGGCCAGGGTCGGTCTTTACAGAGCGGCTCACAAGCCGGTGCACAAGCTGGGTCACAAGAAGCATATTACGGGCGCTCTGCTGCCAATGACCTCATTCCTGATGAAACCAGGGTTTATTTCACCAAAGAAAGTAACTGTTTTGTATTTGATGTGACAGTCAACAACCGTCCAATCAAAATGCTCTTTGATACGGGCGCCGAAAGCACAGTTTTGGGGCGCAATCATATGAAAGAGCTGGGCTTGCCTGTGCCCACCGGTAAGCCCCATGGCGAAGCTCACGGTGTAGGCGAGGGTGGCGCTCAGAAAGTTTGGATGTCGAAGGCCGATGTTTCACTTTCAAATATAACCCGCAAGAATTTTCCCATTATGGTGCAGGAATACATGCCGGGTATGCCGCTTTTGGGGCAGACTTTCTTCCAAGATTTCAAATATACAGTCGATAACGCCGCCCATTGCATTCATTTCGTCAAGCGCAGCCGAGATAGCGGTGGTTCTATTTATGCTTCGCTCAACAATGATAGAAATGCCGTTCCCTTTAGAAGAATGGGCAATGAGATAGTGGTCGACACCGAGATAAACGGCAAAAAAATTCCTATGTTCTTTGATACCGGTGCTTCGGGCGTGGCCCTCTCTCCTGAGCATCTGCGTCAGCTTGGTCTCGAGATTCCTGAAGATGCTACTACTTCCATGTCTCAGGGCATTGCCGGTGACACACTCTGCAAGATGTTTCCGGTGTCATCCCTAAAGGTGGGACCTATAGAGAAGCGAAACTTCGAAATAGGCGTGGTTATGCAATCAAATATGCCGTATCCACTCTTGGGTCAGACAGCTTATAGCGATTATCAGTACACTATCGATTACAACAAAAAGCTTATCTATTTTGTGCGGCGCTAAACTAAGCTCAGCTGGCGCTGCCGGCAGCCGACGATAGTCTATTCAGTTGTGAAACGACAGCCGAGAAAGCTTTTGAGATGCCGGCACTGAGCGCCCCTTGGTAAAAATAAATCAATCGATTGTGGCGACTGCTTCGATCATCTTAATATATTGTGGATCTAGTTCGAAAGACAGAGCTTGCAGGTCTTCCTTCATATGTTCCTGGTCGCTTGTGCCGGTTAAGGGCAAAATACCTATTTGCAGCGAAAAACGAAAAATCAGTTGGGCCATTGTGACGCCATATTTGGTGGCGACTGCCCGCACCGATGGTGATGCCAGGGCTCTGCCATTGGCAGTTAATAGTGAAAAGCCTTGATAGACAATTTGATTTTCTGCGCAAACATCTCGCACATCTCTGTCCCAGCCCATAACGGCATAGCAGCGGTTTTGCACCACCATGGGTTTGATTTCGGCTTTTAAGCAAAGCTCTTCCAACTGGTCGGCGCTAAAATTGCTTACGCCGATTATTCTGGCTTTACCCGATTTGTAGATTTTTTCGATGGCTTGCCAAACTTCCAGGTCTTCAGCGGTGAGGCCCCGTCTGCCATAAGGACCGTGCAAGACATAAGAGTCAATCACTTCGGTATGCAGATGTTCTAAGGAACTGGCGAAAGATTGTTCCACCTGTGTGGAGGGTCTGGCCTTGGCATCGTAAGGGGTGCGGTGGTCCTGTCCATTCACCGAAGTAAACTTGGTCTGCAGGAAAAGCTCGTCGGGCTTCAAGCCGCCCTCATAAAGAGAAAGCAGAGCCTTGCCTACCAGTGCCTCGTCATAGTGAATCAGTTGATTGGCTGTGTCTATGGCTCTAAAGCCGGCTTTGACCGCCTTCAGCACCAGATCGGTGGTGGCTTCTTTCTTCCAGGCTGTGCCATACATTATTTGCGGTAGCTGCACGCCGTTTGCTGCGGTGAACTGCATTTCATCCTCCAGAGAACCTGCCAATTATAGGATATATACAGCTTGTATATCGACAGGAAGGGGCTTTTCTTTCATAATCCCTATGAATGAGGTTTTAGTTTGCGGAGAGCGCCTTGGCGACGGCAACTCGATATATGCTTGCTGAAGGCTTGGGGGTGCGACCGCCGCTAAAGTGGGCCGGTGGCAAGCGCTGGCTGGTGCCGCATCTGCAAAAGATCTGGAAGAAGCACAGCCAGAGAAGACTGGTCGAGCCCTTTTGTGGGGGTCTGGCTGTAGCATTGGGCTTGCTGCCCGAGCAAGCCTTGCTCAATGACATCAATCCGCATGCCATCAACTTTTATCTCTGGCTCAAGAAAGGGCTCAAAGTACGTTTGACCATGCTCAACGAAGAGGAGTCTTTCTATCAGTGTCGAGCCCGTTTTAATGAGTTGAACAGCAAGGGCAAGGCGACAAGCAGAGAAGCCGCCGAGCTTTTTTACTATCTCAATCGAACCGGCTATAACGGACTTTGTCGCTTCAACAAGAAAGGTGAATTCAATGTACCTTTCGGGCGATATAAAACAATCAATTATGATCAGTTTACCGATGAATTCAAGCATTATAAGTCGGTTTTCGCCAATTGGCAGTTTAGTGTTTCCGACTTTCAGTCGGTTGCTGTGCAAGACGACGACTTCATTTATGCCGATCCTCCCTACGACGTAGAGTTTACTCAGTATTCAAAAGAAGGTTTTGCCTGGGAAGATCAGGTGAGACTAGCAAATTGGTTGGCAGCTCATCCGGGACCGGTGGTGCTTTCCAACCAAGCCACCAGCCGCGTGCTCAAGCTCTACAAAAGCCTGGGCTTCAAGACCAAGATTCTAGATGCGCCAAGGCTAATCAGTTGCACCGGTGATCGTGCCAGCGCTAGAGAAGTGCTGGCTGTCAAAGGAGTGTAACTTTGTCTCTGGCAAATGACACTGCCTGGCAAGATTTTTTGCAACGCAGTTATGCCCTTGGTGATTTGCAAGCGCGCGGTCTAGCTTTTGTCAATGCAGATGCGCTCAAGCCATTTAGAGAGCCGCGTTTGATGGCAAAGCTCGACACTTTGAGCGAACGACCGCTTGTCTTTAGAGACTACGGCTTAAACATCCTGCCTGTGCAAAACGGCTTGTATTGCTTGTTTCGAGACCCTGAAAATAGGCTCTACTACCGCTTTGACGATTGCTTTGAGAAATTAGAAACAGAAGCCTATCAATCTAAAGTTGATTTGCAGTCTTTTGATAGTTTCAAATGTGGTGGCGCCTTGAGCAGTGAATCGCAGGTTATTGACTATGCCTATCTCTCTGGTTTGCTGCAAACATTCTGTGCCGACGAGGCTCTACAACTGACTATTCGTGGGCGCTCTTTCACCGGGCAATTCAATCTCACCTTGCCCGAAGGTCAAGTAATTACAGTCTCTAATGTGCAGTTAGAAATTGATGCAGGTTATGAGAGTGCCGACAATCTCATCCTGATTGAAGCAAAGATCGGTAGGCGTAGTGATTTCAATATCAGGCAGCTTCTTTTTCCGTTCTATCAATGGCGCACACGCACTCATAAGCCGGTAAGACCAATTTTTCTGACTTATTCAAACGGCGAAATAGTACTGACTGAGTTTCGAATCGGCGAGAGTTTTGGCGAAATCGAAGTGGTGTCTAATCGGGCATTTGTCATTAACGACAATCCGGCCGCTCTTATCGATTTTGATGCTGCGCTTGCCGCTGTGCCTTTGCTCGAAGAACCGGCTGCGCTCACTGATAGTATTCCATTTCCGCAAGCCGATGACATGGATCGACTGGTAGACCTAGTGCAATTTATTGCTTTTGAACCAGCCAGTAAAAGCAAGATCGCCGAACATTTTGAATTTGAAGAGAGACAAGCTGACTATTACGGCAATGCCGCCGCTTATCTAGGGCTGGCACGGCGCAATCGCGGCAGCAATCGTGGTTTTGAAATCACCGAAGCTGGCTCGACTTTTTTGTCTATAGCATCACGTACCCAGAGAACCCGAGCTCTCTTGGCTCGCATGCTAGCCGTACCCAGTCTGCGAGAATCACTAATTCTTTTAGCACAACGTGATTTTGATGTGAACGCCGTCAAAAATTTTGAAGTTCAAGAAATATTGAGCCGTCATACAAGCTTGAAAAGTGGCTCGGACACTTGCTACAGACGGGCGATTACAGTAAAAATGTGGCTTTCCTGGTTGAGAAAGAACTCGATTTTTCAAGAAAAAAGGCAGTATCATTTGCAGCATGTCATTCGATGAAGAACTAGTACCGCTTCCTGTACCGCCTTTGCATATTCTTCTTGCCGCGCAAGAAAAAGAGCTGGGGCGTCCGCTCAGTGAGAGCGAAATCAATAAAATTAGAGATGATGCCGTCTGTGTAATGGTGCCGCGCTCAAAAAGAGCCACTGTTGAAGAAGGCAAAATAGTCGATATTGATTTTGAGAACGCGGCTATAGACTGGCATAAAAGACGCATTGAGTTTGTCGAAGCATGCTGGCCCAGTGTGGTCCTCTATGTTTTGACCGGTGGCGCCGGGGCTCCGGTCTGTCGTGAAATTTTGAACGAGTCAGGTTTTGATGTGAGCAGGCGTGACTTTGACAAAGGTCTGACCAAGCATGTCATCTCTCAAATGAGCGGCATCTATCCGGCTGACAAAGAAGAGTTGAGTCAGATTGCCCGGCATACCACCTATTATGTGGTGCGCAGCCAACCCTTCAAAGCAAGCGAGGCCCTGGCGCAGTCCAAGCGTTTTTTAGCATTGATAAGAGCCCTGGCAGAGGCGCCGGCTCTCTCTCTATCACTTGAAAGTGCCGGGCTTGCCCATTCACTTGCCGCTTGGCGGGCCGTGAGCGAACTGGCGGCCCAAGACGAGTTGGCAGCTCTTGTTTCTGGTTTTGTCGCCATGCCCATACGTTTCGAAGATATCTATTACTCTTGCGGAATGCACATGCTTGGGCTGCCTGACTTTATTATTTCGGCTTCAACGCTTTCTGCCACCGGCTGCGCGCCCGAACGTTTTGCCGAAACGGCGCGAGACCTCTTTCAAGAGATGGGTTACTTTCTGCTCTCTGAAGGCGAGAAGTTTCAAGCCGGTCATACTTTTTCTTTGACCAGAGAAAGCGGCAAGGTAAAGGCTCAGATTGAGAGCTGTAAGCATATTGCCGAAGAAGATGTGCGTTTCAATCCCTTTGGTATGTTGCGACTTTTGCCTGAATAAGTTTAGGGCAGTTTCAAGAGACGGATTTTTCTATTGCCTTTTCAAATGTAAAATTAGGCTAGATTCAATAGCCAGTCATTTCTATCGCCTTGTCAAAGGCAAGCTCTAGCGCCGCGGCTGATTGAAAGCGCTCTTTCTTATCTTTTGCCAAGCAGCGCTCTAATATTTCGGTGAGATATTGATTCACCGCCGGTGGTTGCGAGATGAGACCAATTTTCGGCGGCGGATCTTGTAAATGTCTCATCATAATAGACACCGCGTCGTTGTCGGGATAGGGCATGTCTCCATGCACGGCCTCATAGAATGTACAACCTAGACTATAGATATCTGCTCTTTCGTCCACTGTTTCACCGCGGCATTGCTCGGGGCTCATATAAGGGGCGCTGCCGATGACGTGACCGGTCATGGTAATGCGATTGTCATTAACAATAAGCGGTCTTGCCAGTCCAAAATCAAGCAACTTTGCCCGCACCATATGTCCGGTACGGTCGTGCTTTTCCTTTGTCATCACCATTATGTTTGATGGCTTTACATCGCGGTGAACTATTCCAGCTTTATGGGCATGGCTCAGGGCTTGGCAGATTTGTTTGAAGACTAGTAAGAGGGCTTGAAAAGGCGGTGTTGGTCGGCTTTCTAACCAGTCGTTCAAGGTCTTGCCGTCAAGATATTCCATAACCAGATAGGGCTGCCCTCTTTCGGCTATGCCGAAATCTCTCACTTCAATAATATGAGGGTGACTCAAGTTTCCATTGATAGCCGCTTCTCTCATAAATCTTGCTTTGGCATCGGGCTGCAAATATGCATCGGCAACTAAAATCTTTACCGCCACAGTATTGCCGAGATTGCGATGAGAAGCGCGGAACACCAGGCTTGAGCCGCCGCCGCCCAAAGTATCTTGCAGAATATATTTATTGTCTAAAATGGTGCCAAGCATCTGACTATCTTCAATATCAGTCGCAGCCGCATCAATTGTTTTTTCCGTCGCAAGATACAAATGGGGAAAGACTAGGGCGCCTTCGGCATCGATTTTTTGTCTCAGATCTTGCAGTTCGTCTCTCAGCTTCTCTTTTGATATTTGCAGCTTTTCTTGGGCTAGAAAAGACAAAACAGCGCCCTCGTCCAATTCAAGGGCTTGGTGCTTGGCAGCAAGTTCTAAGAGTTTAAATTGAACACCAGACAAAATATAAGCTAAACCATGCAGCGAAGCGGTCATTTTTTCTTTGTCTACGATAACCTTGCCCAAGGTGAAAGTATGGCTGGTAAGTCTAGCCTGGCGTCTTAATTGAGCTCTGACGCGGGCGCCTAATTCGGTCATTTTGAAGGGTTTGGTGACATAATCATCGGCGCCGCTATCAAGACCGGTTTCTTTCTCTTTTGGGTCAGACCTGCCGGTGAGCATAATCACCGGTGCCGTCAAGTTGTTCTCTCTATACTGCGTCAGTATGTCTATGCCGCTCAAGTCGGGCAGGTCCCAGTCCAAGATCACTAAGTCGAGAGGCTTTGAGAGTGCTATCTCTAAAGCAGTCGAGCCGTCGTAAGCCTGCCAGGCGACATGGCCCTCAAATTCAAGAAAAGAGGCGATCATCTGCGCCAATTCTCGGTCATCTTCAACGATTAGTATTTGCGGCATCAGCTTAGGGTTAGCCTAACTCTTGAAAGGGTAAATTTTTTTTTGGAGGTGCCTATGAAAGAGCATAATCTCGGCGACCAGGTTTTTAAAGATAACCGAATTAAGGGCGATGACGGCAAAGAAAGAAAAATTGTCGATATTGCCGAGGATACATGGGCAGGCCCTGGTCTTAAACTTCATACCGAAAATTTGGCTCCTGAAACCGTTAAAGACAAGCCGCAGGCTAATTTAACCGACAAATCAGGCGATAAATCAGGCGATAAGCTCTTAGATGCGAAAAACGCCGCCGAGCTTGGTGATTTGAGGGCCCAGCCCGGCTCTCAGTCTCGACAAGAGCTTTTGCAAGCTGCCAGTCATCGCATCAAAGAACTGAACAATATGCTGCACCAGCCTGGCAAACCCCTAGCCGGTTCAGAGCTTGAGTTGGTTGGTTTTGACAACAAAGGGCGGCTGCTTTTGATTCATCGTGCTGATGGCGATGCCCAAGGCAACGGGGCGGGCAAAGTAGATTTCAAAGTGCTGGTAGACGGCGAGACCGGCAAGATAGTGGCTAAAACAAAGCCGGATGACATCAATCAATGGCAAAAGAGCGCCGATTACAATAAGGGTGATAAGGACAGTCTCAAGAAAGATTCTGCTTCCGAGAATTTACCTAAAGACTGGAGCCGAGAAGAGCGAGACGGCGGCGTCGTGCTCAAAAATAAGGCTGGTTTGGTTATGTCGGTTAGTGATAGATTTGGCGATAGTCGCCAATTTAAGCGCGATCATGCCGGCACTCTCACCGAAGTGACCATAAACACAGGTTCGACAAGCGAGACCTATCGTCGCGGACCGTCAAGCAGCGGCGTGGAGAACGAGCTTTGGTATCAGATGCCCTATAAGCCAGAGGAAAAGCCAAAAGGCTTTAAGATTGAGCTTGATGGCGAGGGCAATTTATATAAAGCAAGCAGTGCCAAAGAACGGCGCATCTATAGGGCTGACGGCTCAATTATTGAGGAAGGTCCGGACGGTAGAAAAATGGTAAGAAAGATAGAGCCCTTGGTTTTGCCCGGCAATGATACTCGACTGGCTTAGAGTTTCCGGCAGCTCAGCTCTAATTCTCGATCACCTGAAATAGAGTAGAAAAGGCTGCCTGTCTGCATATCTAAACGTAGTTTTGCCACAGCAAAAGTTTCGGGCATGCGACCTTCTTGATTAATCACAGTCATTGGTTCGGTTAGAAAATAGCTTTCTTCACCGGCTGCTGTGCGGTAATGATGGGCTTTCCAGCCATTATTGAGATAGGCGGTGCTATAGGCGCCCTGATTAGCCTCAAGATAGACATTGCCTGTATTCGGGTCTACAACAAGCCCCGAGAGTATATAAAATCTGATGTCGCCATCTTCAGGCGAAAGCATCGAAAAGACATAGTCTTGGCGACCTTCAGCTTTCTTGATCAAACAGCCGTCAGCCATCGAAACCAGCTGCACGCCCTCTCTGTCGTAACTGACCTGCCAGAGTAGTTGTCCTGCTTCATCATGAACCAATAAGTCCGGCTTGTCTTGCTGAAAGTGTTGCTCTTGTAGTTCAAACGCGGCAGCGGCTTTTGCGCTTTCTTGATTTTCCGAGGTCGACTTTCCCGCAAATGTTTCAGCGTCAGAAGATTCGGCTGTTTCTATGAACTGAGCCAAAAAGGTCTTTTCGTCTATAACGCTCAAGTCTGAAAGCATGTACATAAGCTCGCCGCTTTCAAAGTAAGTTGATAGCACTTGCTCAATGCCGGTTTCGGTTCTAACGCTTACGCCTATAGGGTCGCCGCTGAAGCACCGGAGCACGGCTTCAGTTTTTTGTTCGGCACTCTCGCCTGGTTCCGATTGGGGCTGATGTTCAAGCACGCCTGCCTTGATGAGCATTTCCAACGATTGGCGCATCGCTTTTCGGTCTTCTTCTCTAGGAAATAGAGTTTGACCGAGGCTGTCGGCGCTATTAACTTTGGGTGCTATGGCAAGAGCTTCGGGCGGCAAGAGGTCACTTGCCCGACCAAAGGCGGCCGATATGCCGCTCGCTTTGCCGCTCTTCAGCCCATCGATATAATGGCGATACCTTTCCAGGTGCTCGGCCATGCCCCCTTGTGTTCCGCTAGCTTTCTTATCTTGGCTCAAATTGGCTACTCTATAGTTACTTACATACTTATGGTTCAGTGCTGAAGAACTCTTACAGTTTACCGCAATCATGAAGATTTGAAGAGATCAGGAATCCCGAGGGGGCTGGGGCTTTTCTGGCAAATTACTTGAATTTGGCATCAACCTTTCTTGAAAAATCACTGCCTTCGTATGTGGTGGCAACTTCCCTTTTGTTCCGGCTTCTAATAATACTCTTGGAATTTGTGCAGCGGAGGGCGCACTTCACAGCTTGTGAATATGCTGTATCCGCTATAATTGCCAGGGTCGAAGCCATAACAATAAGGTGGGAAGAATGGCTCTCTTGGATACTAAGCCGGTTAGACTGGCGCTCAGGCTGATTTGTCTGGGGCCGGCTAGAGAGAAAAGCTTACCCTTTCTGGAAACCGTCCGAAGCGCGCTTGTAAATTCTAAAGTGACTTCGAAGTACAAAGCTATTGCCGTAGAGCATATTTCTTTTCGCGACAAAGACTACGACTTGCTTGAATTTGCACTGCCGATCGGTTTCAGCTCTTCTGGTTCCATCTGCCAGATCTTCTATCCTCATAAAACCACAGATGCCATTCTCAATCTCGCCACGGGCTATTCAGCAATCAGTGTTCTCTTCTGTGTAGATGCAAGTTCCAGCCAAACCGACATCGCAGGGGCTTTCGAAGAGATGAACGCGCAGCTTGCCTTTTTTGACATGCGATTTGGCTATAAGTATGATGCCGTACCAATACTGGTAGCGTTTATTGGTGATAGTGAATCTGATTTCGCTCTTGTACCAGATCTTGAAAAGCTTTTGCCGGTGGAAGATCCGCTTGTACACAAGCTAAGATCTCGGGACGATAAAGACATTCTGCGGGCTTTCTCCGACCTCATAAATGCCATTTGTATCTCCACTTCTCTGGGCGAGTCTGAAAGCTCGGATCTTACAGTTCATCTTTGCCAGTAGTTTTGTTCTGCCAATCAGCAGTTTTTTGCTACTTCATTTCACTGCCTTAAGCCGGTATTTGTTTAGACAGCTTCCTGATGAGGCAGGTCTATATAAGAAATATCAATATCAGGTATTCTCTGTTAGGAACCATTTTTCTATACCCAGATTTTAAGGTTGCTCCAGAACATGGCTCAGAAGAATAACGCCGGAGATAAAGCCGGGCAGAAAGCCGGTGCCGATTCACAGAGAGAAGTCAAAGCCGCCCCCAAGGCCCATCATGGCCTTGTTGCTGAGATCTGGCATAAGACCACGAGCGCAGTCGCTAAGCATGTCGAGAAGCATCCAATTGTGCGCTATCTAGGGGCAAAAGCCAAAGAAGGTCAGAAAGAAGTTAAGTCTTTCATTGCCAAAGCAACTAAAGCTAGTCATGCCGAGGTGGGTGCCCACAAGCTCAGCCCGAAAGAGCGCGTTGCCCACAAAGTGACTGAGTCGAAAGACCTTAAGCACGATCGCACCTATAAATTCAATGAGCACGGCAATTCCGCCGAGGTCAAAGCTCGAAACGGTTCCACGCTTAAGCTTGAATACAAAGACTCCAAACAACCAGGCAAATTGACCGGTTATTCGGTTGTCGATAAACACGGTACCTATGTGGTTGGCGCTGAAAGCTCTAAGGATGTTTCGATCAAGTTTGATGATAAGACAGGCACGGTTATCGAGCAAAGAATAAAGGCTGATAAGGCGGGAGCTGAGCCAGTCACGGTCGAAACCCAGGCAACCCCCGAGGGCACCTTTTCGGTCATAGAACGAGATAGCTCTGGGCGCAGACGCGAAAAGCGATATTTCGACTCTTCTAGAACCGAGAGAGCGCGAACTGTCTACAAATATGAGAGAGCTTCGAAGGGTGGCGAAGGCAAAGCTAAAGAGTCGGTTGTCGCTACTCAGTTTGATGAGCGCGGCGAACTAAGACATCAACATTTATTCGATAGTCACGATCAACTAGAGAAGCAGCAAGCTTCATCGCGTCTTGACCGCACCTATAAGAACGAGAAAGGTGTGCATAGCGAGTCGATTGAGCGTTATGACCTAAAGAAAGATGCTCACCATCCAGTTTCGCGTTCGCTGGTGGAAAGCGACTACAATGTCGGCAAAACCAAGATTAGGCATGAACAGCTGGAAGGCGGCAAAATTACTGCTGTTCAGAAAGCTGTGCATGATGAAATGGGGCGTTTGCAAGAGTTTGAATTGCAGAGCAAAGCCGAAGCAAGTAACTTTAAGGTCAAGTTTGATAGAAACGGACGTCCCGATAAAGTCACCGGTGAAACCGGTTCTCTGGGTGAGCAAGGCGCCAAAGAATTGGCGGTACTCTCTGGTCTGAAAGGTGAACGAGTCGCTCCGATGGACCACGGCGAATTGCTCGCTGTTCGAGGTCCATCGGCTCCCCGACAGGGCGAAAAGTCATTTGGCACCTTGGCTTTTAAAGACGGTGATAGATTTGTCAGTCGTCGGGTGGAAAACGGCATCATTTATGGTGTCAATAATGAAAAGCTAGGAACTGTAAAAGATAATGGCGATGTCACCATTGGCGGTGAATCTTTCAATATTTTGACCGATGCCAAAAAAGCGGCTGCTTTCACCGGCAAGGGCAGCGACGGGCTCTATCTTGATTTGACAGCCGGGCAAGCTTTGAGCGGCGGCTCTAGTGAAGGTGTCAAGAACGGCGGCTTTACTGGTTATATTGAGACCGGTCGCAACCGTATGCTTACTTTAGGTGGACATGTCTTTGACGGCAGGCAGTTATTGGGTCATGTCTCAACCGACGGCAAGATGTCCTTCAATCGCGACCTTGCTCAGGCTGAGAAAGACGGCACCCCCATTAGTCAGGTGCTCATGGGTAGCAGTTTTGTCGGCAAAGAAGACGGCTTTGACCGACGTGTCAATTTTACTCGTACCAGCAGCGGCTCTGCCGTTCTGCCTTCGCTGCCCGGTCTAGGCGCTCAAGGTGAAGTTGAATTGCGCTTGGGTATGGTTATTGACCGGCGCACCAATCGTCAGGTGGCCAATTTTGAAGCCCCAACTTTAAGCGAAAAGGACGGCGAGTTTTCTGGTGGCACCCTGGTGATTGGCAATAAGAGATTGCTGCTTAATGAGGTGGAGGGTTTTGTCTTCAAAGCCAAAGTTGATGGCGAAGACAAAGTCATGCAGGGTGTTGTCGCCGGTAAAGCAGAAAAGCAGACCGACGGTTCGCTGCGTCCCGGCAGCAGTATGGTGATTAACCTAGACAACTATGCCGAGCTCTCTGCCTCTAACTTTAGAGAGAAGACTAAAGACTACAAGAGCGCTGAAGAACATAAGGAAAGGTCGGAGCTGCTCGATCAGTATAAATGGACCAGTGGTGTCGGCTATGTTTATGCTGAGTATCGCAAGAACGAAGACTATTCCGCTCAGGCGAAAGAAACAGCTTTCGGGCTTGCTGCCAGGCAGTTTCATTCAGATATGTCTACCATCAATAAACTTTTGAGCGGCGAACAAGTTGATCCTCGCCAGTTGCAGAAGCTTAAAGATAATCATGAACTCTATATCAATAGCTCTCTTTCGCCTTTAAAAAGGCTGGAAAGAGAAATTGACAAACCCGGACATGAGCTGGAGCGAGTTTCTGCCGATGCCCAGCGTTCGGGCAAGATCTTGCGACCGGTGCCTGGCAAACCTGGTGAGGTGGAAGAGTATGTGCTTGTCGGTAAGCTCTTTTACAAAAAGGGCTCTGAGCACCCGGTTGGCAGTGTCGATTTTGCCACAGGCAAGATGGTTTGGCCGGGTGAAGAGGGTGTAAACTCTTTGGGATCGCCGGCTTTGCGCGCCACCGTATTTGGTTGTAACTATGTCGATAAAGATGGCAAGTCGCGCAGCCTCAATTGGGTGAATGATGGGCAAGGTCTGCTTTCCACCGATACTTTGCGCAAACAGGTGGCGCAAGAATGCGCCTATGCCAAGCTGCTTTCTAAAGATAACAAAGACGAAAATTTACTTGCTGCCGATAAGCGCACTGGTGAGCTTGCCCAGCGCTATAACAAGTTGCTCAACGCCATCGATACAGGCGGTGTCAAAGACGCTTTTCTGCCTGAGAGCGGCTTTACCTCTCTTGAACTATTGAGGCGTGGACCGCGAGACATTGTGCGTGCAGAGCACAATAAAGAGGGACGAAACTATAGAGGCACCACGATAGCTGTGCCGCCAATGGCATCAAGCGAAGAGGTGCAGCGCACCAGCGGTGCCATGCGCTTAGGCAATGCCCATTATCTAGCCGACCATGGCAAGCTTTATCATGCTCAAGCCAAAAAGAAAGAGAATGGTGAAATTGAATGGGTAAGAGCCGAGGGTGCAGCGGGGCGGTCGCCTTGTGGCGTGCTTAGACCCGGCTATAAGGCTGAGATATTCGGGCAGAAAGAAATCATCGACTTGCAAAGCGAGAGAACTTTTCTCTTTAAAATGCAGGTTGAAGGCGTGTCTGGTGAGCGGCTGATTGTTGGTCTGGGCGCACCGCGCCGTGATGCTGCCGGTAATTTGGTCGGCGGCGGCTTGATTGATTTACAGGAAGTTAAGAGAAGGAATAAAGAAGCTCTTACCAATATCGAGCGTTCTGCTAAGCAGTATAAAGACGATGAGACCTGGCTTGGTATTGGCGCCTTTGCCGACTGGGCTATGGGCGGCAGAGAAGCGCAATTAGATGGTGTCGCCGATAGTGCCAAGTTTGGTGATAAGCTGGTCCAAAAGCAGCTGAATCAGCTCTTTGATGAGGGTGTAGACGGCAACAGGCTCACCTCGGCGGATGCCTTGCGCAACATAGATAGCATTCAAAGGCGCATGCGCGAATTGAATATTTCGGCAGTCGATGCCGGTGAATTATCGGCTCAAGGACGCAGCAATCAGGCTGGTGTTCGAGAAGGGCTGGCCATGGTGGCAACCACGGCTTTGTCGGGAGGCAGTTCTTTGCTTGTCAATGCAGGCAGGCTCACCCTGGCTGAAGGTGCTTTGGCTACTTTTGTGGGGGGTGGACTGAGCAGTGCCGCTATCCGTCAAACCAAGGGCGGTGACTGGCGACAGTTTGCCCAAAACGCCGGCGCCGGCGGGCTTGAAACTACATTGATGCTAGCTACCGGCGGCTTGGGTAAGGTCTCTGAAAGTTTCAGCACTTTGGGCAAGAGCAGTCAGGTGGTCGAAGCTCTTGCCGATGCTCGCTATCTGCCCAAGCTGCAGGCTCTCGCCGAAGAAGGCAAGCTAGCAGGCAATCTTGCCAAACTGAGTGAACTGCAGGCTGCCGGTCAGCTCTCAAAAGTTGGCACCAGAGCTTTGGCAGAACTAGCAGAGAACCCGCAGGCTCTAAAGTTGGCAGAGCTCATGCAGAAAGGTCATCGTGAAGCCGAAGCCGTAAAGGCCGCTTGTGAATTGTTAGGCAATAAGCGCTCAGCAGAGCTGATTGGTAAGATTGCTATTGCCGGTCCTGAGAGTTTTTCTGCTCTAGGAAAAGTCGGAGCTGCCTGCAATGCCACGGTTCAGACCGTAGGTTTCAATGTCATTGGTTCGGGGCGTCATGGTGCCGAGATAGACCTAGACCCCAAGCGCTTTCTCACTAATAATGCCGAAGGTACTGCCTGGACTTTGGCAGGCGACTTCCTCGGCAATTTGACCCATGTAAATATCGGTCCAAAATTTTTAGATATGGATAACTTGAAGAGACCGCTTAGCGGCAAGGAGAAGTTTTTCGATGGTCTAGTTTCAAGCTATGCAGAAAACGTTATTAACAATTCCACCAATTCTGCCTTGATGGCGCTTACTGAGGTGCGCAAGGTCGAGCGAGAGAATATTGCTCGAGAGCTCGGTATTGACGTTGCTAAGGTCGATGACCAGATGTATGAAGAGCATAAGAACGAAGCACGCATGAGAACTTTCATTTTTGATAGGGCTCTGGAGGGGGCTGCTACAACAGTCTTTACTCATCCGATTACTCATGGTTTGACCAGCAGATTAGGTAGCCGTCTAGAGTCTCAAGCAAGTGAACGGCAAAGACGTGAAGCTCATGCTGAAGAGATACAGTTTATTGAAGATAAGATAAATAGACAACTTAGCGATAACTTTACAGATAAACAGGCTAGAGTCGAGCTGGGACTTGATACTGCTGGTGGTGTAAGCTTTTCTGGTCAAGCTGGGCGGCCGCAAGTAAGTGAGGCGAGAAATGTAGAGTCTCCTTTGTCAGCCTCCGGTAGGCATACTGAAGCGGCCGATGGTCGTAGCGAAGGCTTGGAAAAGAATGTCGCCGGTAAAGCGCCCTGGCCTCTCCGTTCAAATACTGAGTCTAACAGAGATTCAAATATTACAGGCACTGATGGTGCCACGGGCGCAGCAACTTCTTCATTTTCACAGCGTACAGTGCATACAAAGCATGAAGGCGGTGTGGAAAAGTTTGTCAATGATAACGGTAGTATCCTCATTCTCAAGAATGGACAGGCGGCGCTAATTAAGGACGCCAAAGGGAATGAGGCTTCGGTTTATCGCGACGAAACCAATCAACCTTTTAAAATTGTCCTCAGTGATGACGCCGCTTTGCTGCGCGAAAAAGACGGCTGGCATTTGGCTCTGCCTGATGGTACCTCCGAGCGCGTCGCGCAGAAAATAGAAGTAGACAATGACGGTACCATTCATCAAATTGATGATCACGGTGTCATTGTCAGCAATACATTGAGCGGTGAACGTCATGTCTATGCCCCCGGCGATCATCCTAAGGGACAGAAGCTTGATGTGCAGCATGAACGCAGTCGATTTGAGCAAAATCTACTCTCAGTTACAGACTCTCTTGCTTCCGCACGCATCAGAGAAGACATGCTTGATATCGAGTTTCGCCTCAAAGGACAGGCGGGCGGTGAAGAGAAGTACACTCGTGTACTGTATGAGTTGAACAGATTGTTGGATGCTCCTGGGCTAGTACCATTAGAGAGACGCTTACGCTGGGCTGAAGAATTGACCAGTCTTGCCGCTCGACCGGAACTCTTGAGCCAAGGCAGCAACCCGACTTGCGCTATGGCTGCCGCTGAGCAGCGCGAGTACTTCCTGCACCCTGAGACATTCTTTCAGATGATGCGTAGGCTCAATGATACTGGTTTGGCGGTGCTCTCAAACGGTCGTGTCTTAGATTTTAGAAAAGATGGCGCCTTGAAAATTGAGCCGGACGGTGATGCTCTCGCCCATCGAGAGCCTGGAGTGGTCTGGGCCGATGGCAAGCGCTTGGAAGTCAGTCAAATAGCGCAGACAGTGATGATGGACATCATCAGAGGCGATGCACCCGAGCCTCGTAAAAATTATTTTGCAGGCGATATAGAACCAATGATCTCTAAGTTGACCGGCAGAGACGAAAAATTTGTCATACAGTATCCTAAAGACGCAGTCGACTTTGTCAGGCAGCTTGCCGAAATAAAAGAACGCGGTCAGCTCTATGCCGTAGTGCAAATGGATTCGGCTCACTTAGGCGCTCGCGGTCTCACTCGCGATGGCGGGCATGCCCGAATCGTCAAAGACATTAGAACTTTACCGGCAGATCTGTACACCGCTGACGGCTTACCCGCCAAAGAAATTCTAGTCGACGGCAAGAAGACCTTGGTGCCCGACGCCGAGAAAATAGAAGTGATCTTTGGGAACACTTGGGATAAGGCTGATAGTAATCAGGTTTTGACTGCCGATAAAGCTCATTTGACCACTTTACAGAGCACCAGTGTTGAGCATCTAGAGATCTTGGCCGGGCGCCTGCGCGCCGGTGGTGCCGACCCCTATGAAAGAGCCGAATTGTTGACTTGGAAGACCGGCTTTTTGAGTGCGGTGCTCGATAAGAAAATAGTTGGTGCTGATTCTAGAACTGCAGAGGCGGCTCTCACTAAGGTGGTGGATGGTTCTCTTACCACAAAAGAGCTTCGTGCTGAGTACGACAAAATAGAAAGTGAGTTTGTCGATGGAATCTGTCGGCAAAGAAAACTTTTGTCTGGCGATAAGGCAGAACAGCTTTTGCGTTTGCAATTGCATGACATGCTTGCCGGAAATTGCATAAAAAAAGATGACTTGATTGATATGGGTATCAATTATAGAGATAGGCACTATTTCGATGCTCTTAGTCGCGTTAAGCGCCGACTGTCCAATATGGAATTATTGGAAGAGCGAATCGCGGAGGGAAGGCTCGATCTATCTGATGCTCCTGCTGGTGCTGAACAAGCACCTCTGGTGGTATCGGGCACCGCTGCCGATTCTCTAGGCTGGGCACTTAGCGCTATGCGCGATGCCAACGAAGCAGAGGCACAGCCCCATCCAGAGCGAGTCTTGCATAAGCTTTCTGAAAATTTGGCGCTGTCAAAAGACGATGTTAGGCAATTGGATGCACGATTAGAAGACTTCAAAGCTCAGAATCCTGATTTTGTCGCCCGTGGGTCTGAGTTAGATGCCGAGACGAGAATCATCGATGCGCTGAAAGAAAACGTCAGTATTACCTTTGAGAAGACCACTTTTGATGCGGTCAATGGCATTGCCAGTCAGGCTGGGTTAGAGTGGAAACTTGATAAGCTCCGACAAAAGGGTGAACTGCATAATTATGAAGCCACTGTGCTTAACCTGGCCGGCTTTAAACAGGCAAATGATAAATTTAGTCATGCAGTAGGCGACTTAGTGCTCAAGGCAGCTAGTCACTATCTGCGTGACTGCGGTCTTGCCGACATAACTCCTATAAAGCTTGCCGGCGACAAGTTCGCGCTCATCGCCCCTCGTGGTAGCGCAGATACAGTCCAGGTTTTATTGCAATCAATAGAGATCACACCCGCTTCTGATCATGTGTTTATTAAGGCAATCTCTGCCAAAGGTGACAAGTTCGAGCGCCGGATTCCTCCTTTTGCCGACCCTAAAGCTAAGGACGGCCAGGGCGATTCTTCTGACTTGAGTCCTGCATCTAAGGACGCGGCAGGTGGTGTCCTCATAAAAGTAGCCGCCACTGGTGCCAATGCCATGCGTACAATCAGTCTGGTTGGTGAAAAAGGAGAACGTTCCACTCTGGAAATTATCAATGATATTCATGGTAATGGTCCCCAGAAAAGTCCCCTGGTTAAAGTCGACAATGTGACGGCGCTTTCTCAGAAAGAAGGGCATGAGGCGAGAAAACTCGCTAATCTGGGGCGTCAAGATCTGCTTGCATCCAACACAATTTCTCATACTATTGTTGATTCTCTCGCTAAAGCCGGCTACCGCTCAGGATCTGGTGACTTCGAGCCGGGGCGGTTGCGCGATCTCAGTCAGGAAACTGAGGCACTTAAGCAGATGCTGTCTAAGCATTTCTCTAAAGAAGAACTTGTCACCTTGGCGTCTGTTTTGGAGCAGGAAGGTCATAAGCTTAGAGCCGCCTATTTGCTTGATAGAGGCACCGGCATTATGGCTAAGAACGCTTATGAAGAGTTGCTCAAGCAGCAAGTGGACAGCGGTGAGGCTGACGGTCTGATTGTCTGCGACGTCAAAGGTTTCGCCGGGGTCAACGGCGTGACGCGATATAACCGTAGTCTGGGCATGAACCGCGCCGTGGGCGATGCTGCCATAGCTGCTACCGTAGACGCTTTGCGCGATGCTGTGCGCATGAGCGGGTTGCCCAAGCATCTAGCCGACAAAGTTGTTTTGGCGCGTCTAGGCGGCGATGAACTTGGTCTTGTCTTGCCGTCAGAGTTGACAGCTGCTCAAAGGAAAGAACTGCTGGGTGAAGTGGATTCGATTAGACTGGCTATCAAAGTAAACCAAGGTGTTGTCGATGTGCGGCGTTTTAACCCTGGTGAAGCCCTAAGACCTGGTGAAATTGACATTGGCATAGCCGCTGGGCTTGCCGATCTCAAGTTTGCTCGCGCTGAGCAAGATTTACGTCTTAAGCTGGACGGCTTCAAGTCTGAAGGCAAGATGGACCAGGCAAGGGCAATTCTAGAGGCAGAGCGAGAGAAGCACAGCTTAAATCATGCGCGCTTCAATGAGATTGAGAAAGCCCTCGATAAACCGGATACATCGCTGGTTATGGAATTGCATAGCATCTTGCAGGGTCAAGGCGATGCAGCATCAGAGCATGTCAAACAGGCGCAAAAGCAGTTTAGGGTGCTGGAAGAAAGAGACTTTGCTGTAGCAAAAGAGATGATGGACGCCTTGCTTGGCGTAGAAGATGCCGCAACTCGACTTGAGAATGCTGAGCAAATTTTGCAGTCGGCAAAGATTCACGGCTTTTCGAAGAATTCGCTCAGCGAGCTCTTGCGCGATGGCAGAAATCACGAAATGACTGTCGAACAGGTTGCCTTTGTGCTTGGTGAGCGCTTGAGTTTTTCGCGGGCTAACCCTCAGTATGCCGGGCAGGAAATAAAGATTGCCAGAATGCATATAGAACATTCTCCAGTAGATTCCAAACCATTAAGAATCGAGAAAACTACTCTCAAAGGGCGAGTTGTTAAAGCTGGAGAAGTCGTCAGTCAATTTCTTTTGCCGACATATGTGGTTATTCGCGACTTTGTAAAGAGCAATAAAACGCTGTATGACCAGGCAGTTGCCATCTATAAAGAAGACGGCACATTGATTGGCGGGCAGGCCTATCGATTGCAGAATGAAGCTAGCAATGCTACTTATAGGGCGAGAAAAGCTTGGGATGGTCACGATGATGATCGCCGTGCTGTGGCTGAACGCGAGATGCATGAGGCAAAGAGAAAGTTGGCAGAAGCTGACCAACTTACCTTTCAAATTGAGCAGTTGAAGAAGGCTGAAGAAAGCAAAGAGCAAACTACGGTCGCTCCTCCGAAAGAGAGAAACGGAGAGCTTTCCATTCAAGAGGCTCGTGAGGCGCTTACAGTCAATTTTGCAGGCTTGTCTGAGAAAGGCACGGCTGCTCTCTTGAAAGTGCACCTTCTCTTGAGCCAGCATCCTCACTTTACAGAAGAAAATATGCGATTATTTTCAGAGTATCTTGATGGTGCAATCACCGACAAGATAATGTCAGAATATGATGGAAGATTTTCGCCGGCCCTAGCCGGGCGCTTTGCCAAGCATTTAGAAGACGCCATTAATGAGTATGGGCGCCGCTCACAACCTATTGAAGCTAATGGATCTAGTGATGCTAATGGATCTAGTGAAGCTAATGGATCTAGTGAAGCTTATGAGCCATTGCAGGTGTCAGTCTTAGCTATGCCTGATGAGTTCTTTAAGCCGGGCGAATTGATGGCATACAGACCGGGTACCGGTCAGATTTTGGTACGGTATAGTGATTTAGCCAACCCTGGTCTTTTAGAAAATTATGCTGTTTTTCATGAGTATGTGCACGCCGATCAAGATCGAGCCCGATTTAGATTGGCGGCTTTGACTTGTTTGCGCCGAGATGGCTCGGTCGATGCTTCCTCCATGGTCGAGGAGTATTGTCGTCAATCGGGGCAGATGAGAATAGATCCACTTGAGCGCGGCTTTGCCGTAAGAGAGCTTGGGCTGGCTAAAGATTGGCTCGACAAACGAAAAGGTCTTTCAGACGAGCAACTGGCGCAAGATCCTGAGTTTATTAGAGCTTCGCGCTTAATGGAAGCGTCTAAGAATCCCCAGCCGATTACAACCGAGCATCTGAAAGCCCAGGCTGAGGCGATAATCAAGCTTAATCCCTTTAGCCATTCACCTTCGCGATTTTTGCAAGAGGTGATGGCGAGCGAGGAATTGCAGCGTCTCTTTTTCAGGTCGCCTCTCTTTTCTGAGGCGATAAATAAAAGAGATGCCGAACTTTTACAGAGAGTGCGTGAGTCTGGCAACGTCGAAGATGTTTTGTTCGATGCCGAGAACAAAGCCGGTTTGAATGCTAGGGCAAGAGTAAGGTTGCAGTTTAAGTATCTCGCTGAGCAGTTGGGACAGAGTGGCGTTGTTGAGCAGTTTGATGACCGGATGCGTAGCCGATTTGAAAAAATGATGGTGGAAAATCTGTTAGAGTCTGTGCAGCATAAAAGACGAGTCGACTTTAGAAACTACGTGCACGATCACCGCGAGTTGGAAGCGAACTATGCCGGCCATGTCTTCGCCAAGGTGAATGGCTTAGGCTCGGCACGACTATCTAAAGCTAGTCCTGCTGTTCGCCACCTCGACGACATGATAAGAGAGGTGCGCTCAGCTTTTCCTGTTGAAACCAGAAGCTCTCGCAATATGTTGGCGGTGCGGCGCTCTCATGACGACGGTCATGAACAGAAGGACACTGGTAGCGCAAGCAAAGACTCTACGGCCATCGATATGACCGCACTCTCAGATTTGTTTGCTTCCTTTTCTAAGAATCAAGATGAGTCTGAGACGATCTTTGATGATGATCAGTTCAAGACCGATATCATGATGGACGCAGGTTTGCCCGGCAGATCTGTGGACTGGTCTGAGTTGAGCCGAACTGTTGCCGACTTGGATGACCCGGATGAGAGAGCCAAGATGGGAAAAGTTCTGAACTCAATCCAGGATAATTCAAATGCAGAGACTATCGAGCAAGCTAAGTTATTGCACGCATATTTGGAGGCTCAGCGCCTGCACCGCCTTAAAAATATGGGGATTTAGTCGACTACTTCGGCAATCACTCAAGATTGCTCACTGCAAACAACCCGATGGGTGGCAGCTCCATTCGTTTGTATTTGCCAGGCGTGAGCTTCAGGTAATGTCGCTTAAAGATTTTGTTTTCACCAGTCTTTTTTGAAAGAGTGTTCTATGATTTGCAAGTGCAGTTCGATCAGTAGCAGCAGGATCTATCATGAAATCTAAGTATGGGGGCTATTTAGCCGCATTGTCCGCCTTAGCTATACTGCAGCCGATTTCTTCTAGGGCTTTGGCAGATAATCAGCTGGCTGTTCATGATGGTGCAGATAATGTTTCTTCGTTTAGGCAAGCTCTAGAATCAGGCTTTAACAACTGGGATCTCGATAAGAACGGGGTGTTGGATGACGACGAGATAGACTCTTGTATTCAAGACCCATCCATTAAGGGTAAGTCTGCGGCGGCGCTCTCTGCCATTAAGGTCTATCGTCGCAGCCATAGTCATCTCCAGCCATTTCAGATTAGTGACGTAAGCCCGGTTGAGCAAGATGGCGCTCTAAGCAAGCAACATAAAGATCTGGTATCTCTCTATAGTCGATTGTTGAAGCGTATAACTGGTGATCCGCCTGTGCTCTTTGCTCGAACGTTACCTCATATTGATGGTATCAAGCAGGGAAACACCGGTGATTGCTACTTGCTTTCTACAGTGGCCGGGCTTGCCTATCATGACCCACAGCGTCTGGCCGCTTTGATTGTGCCAAATAGAGATGGCTCTTATACTGTCAATTTTCCTCAGCATGAGCCTATTACTGTGCCGCCGCCCACTGACTGTGAGATCGCCAGCTATACAGATGACGCCCAAGATGGTTATTGGCTGCACGTCATAGAGAAAGCTTGGGGTGTATACCGAGATCGAAAACGAAATCATACCGAAGCCGTTGATTCTGTCATTCATGGTGGCTCTGGTGGTGGCGCTATCATGTTTGTTACCGGTAATGCATGTGTGCGTTATCCTACTTCTGCAACCGATATTAGAGAAATTAGGGCACAGCTTGTCGAAGCCATGCAAAATAAGCGCGTCGTCAACACTGGCACACCGACCCATTGTCTGACAGTTTTGAATTATGATCCTGCCGTCGATACAATAACTATATGGAACCCCTGGGGAAGTTCGAAATTTTATAAACCCGCCAATCAGGTTATGAAAAATGGCGTCTTTACAATGGCATTGAGCGAGTTCATGCAGAACTTTGTCTCTATCTTGGTAGAGAAGGACAGACCTGCCACTCAGGAAGACTATAGCAAGTTGAAAAAGTCGAAGAAATTGCACCCTTAGGCGAAAGGGTTCATTTGTTTAGTCGCCTTGCTTTACAAGAATAGCTCATAAAGAAAGAGCTCTACCAAAGACCGAGTTCTGAAGACCTAGCTCTGAAGACCTAGTTCTATCAATGGTTCTCTGATAGATAAGCTGTGCTAGACCCGAGTTGATCTATAATCTCTCAACTTAGTAGTGGAGTTTGCTTGGTTATGCCTGGTCAAAATGAGTTTGAGACTGCTGATTTAGCTCTGGCTATGGAGCGAAACTATATCACCGGCTTTAGATTTCTCAGTGGTATCAATAAGGCAGTCTTTTTTGATGATGATTCAATGACTGGCTTTTGGTCGGGTTATGATGCCTCATGGATGAATGCTGTCTTTAGAATCGATGGTTCATCCGCTAGGCTTGATCAACTCATAGACGAGGCTCTGGCAAGATTTTCTGATGTTCCTCTTGGTTGGCGCGTGGGTCCGCTGACCGAGCAACCGGCTAGAGTTCACCAAAAGCTGGCGGAAGTCGGCTTGACCCATTGCGAATCATCCCCGGGCTTGGTGCTGAAAAGTGGTGACTGTTTAGTGCCTGCCGCAGAGCCTTCTGATTTTGAAGTCAGAATGGTCTCTTCGCCTCAAGAAGTAAAAGATTGGCTCTGTCCGTATTCTCGTGGTTTTGAGATTGCTGCCGATATAGTGAAGCATTTTGAAATTTATATGTTGAGTCGTCTAAACCAGGGGCCTTTTGAGGCTTGGTTTGTCGGTTATCTAAAGGGAGCGCCTGTGACAAGCGCTTCTTATCTTGCTGATAGCGCTGTGACTATGATCTATAACGTGGCTACGGTGGCGGAATCTCGACGACTGGGTTGTGCTAGATGGACAGTGGAGAAAGCAATAGAACATGCCTGGCAAAAATTTGGTTTGCCTATTGGACTTTATGCTTCTCAGAGCGGTTTATCGGTCTATCAAAAGATGGGCTTTGAGCATCTAAATAAAGTGGAAGTGTATAGGCGTTTATAACCCTATCTTCCAAGCTCCTTCCAGGTTTCTCGATAGGTCATCCACGCCAATCTAGCCGTTTAATCTGCTGAACATGAGTTCGCCATGTCTTTCAAGCACTATATTGTCACTTGATTGATGTTTTTCTGCGATTGTGAGGGCTATGAAACTTATGAAGTCTAAGAGTATCCTGCCTTGCATAGCTCTTCTTGTTTACTATTTTGTTGGTGTTTGCCATGCCGCCTTGGCAGTTGAAGAGAAGAAATGCGAAATAGAAGCAAATGATCGAACCAAGAGCGTCGTCTCGCTTGCTATGCGCAGATTGGCTGATATAGTCGCCTCTAAACGGACTAAATCTTTGGATAGCGACTTGCATGGCTATGGCAAGCTCTCAGACCAGATTCTCACTGCTAGTCGTTGCGAAACGCTGGTCGCCCCTGTGCTTCAAAGTCTTTTCACCCCTGAACAGTTGGGTTTGTTTGCGGCTGAGTGCCGAACCAAGAGTCGCACGGCTAATTCTGCAGGCAGCGCTGCCGACGTAATTTACTATGAGGCCGGTTACTCGGTGGCCTTGCGAAAACTGGCAAGGGTGAAGGGGATGAATTCCAAGCTAGTAGTTAATCCGCTCAAGGCAGTTTTTGAATGCGATGAGGTTTCTGCTCTTTTCTTTGACGAGCAGCTGGAACTTATGCGTCAACTGAGGACAAGTAAAGGCTTGTCGTTCTCGCCGTGAGGCGCATTCCCCTTGCGGCAGGTGCTGTTAGTCATCTCGGTGCTGCTCTATACTAAGTCTGGTTATGGCAGGGGATTACACATCTAGTACAAATATTGCCAATCGATGAATTCTAAAAGCGAAAGCACTTCCTGAAGGCAATATCAAGATATTTGGTGGCCATAGCGTGAGCCTCTTTTGGGTTTGACTGGAAGGCTTTCTGGTAGTGCAGGCTCAGCGCATCCACTGCTTGAGGATACAGTTTTTTGAGTTCTTCATACTGTTTTTTGTAGACAGGACTGCCTTTGCTCCAGTTCTTCAAACCTTGATCTACTTCTTTTCTCGTGTTGTCGGGTTTGCCTAAGCCCCATGGACGTAGTATCAAGTTAGCCAAGGCGAGCTGTGCATTACCGTGCTGATGAAGGGTAGATTGCAGTGTGCCTTCGTTGCCTGATGGAAAGCCGATTACTTCATCCAAAAGAATTCCCATTTTGCGCAGCGGGCCTTTGGGAAGGATTTGAAAAGCGTCTCCCTTTGACGCAAACTTGATGGTACCAATTTCTTTCACTTGCCCAGGACCACTTGCTTCGTAGATCTTCCAGTCGAAGATGATTTGGTTTTTTCTTTCACCTGCTGACTTTAGCCAGTCGGATTGGGTATTCACCGCCACTATTTTCTTCGTTCTGGCGTTTCGAAATAGTAGCGGTTGGTGCCATAAACCTTGATAGATAATATAGCCACCGTCAATTTTCTTCAGTTCTTCTTGTCCTGCCCCTAAGTCGATTTTGTCAGCAGGTACTTGGGCACTCGCGCAGTAAAGACCGTATACATATCCTCGCCAACTATGCTCCTGGCTAGTCACTAGAAAACGACTTCCGTTTTGAGTATCCTTCTGTTCGAATAGAGATGGACTCTCATTTGCTGGTCGATCCGTCTTTATGTATTTGGGGTCGAACCACGTTTCGTTTTCGCCTGAGCCTTCTACAAAGGCTGCCCGGCCTGATAGAGCCAAGAGCGCACCGGTCTTCGATTTTGTCAGCGGTTTCAAGTTTGAAAGCAGTTCAGCTGAATCTCCATTAAACAGTGTCTTTGCTGCTGCCAGCACTTGTTTGCATTCCGGCGTCGATTTACCAATTAGTTTTGTCCATTCAGACAGGTCTTGCGGGCGAGCTTCTGCCGTGTTGGCATTCAGAAAAAGCAAACCGAGGTAGAGGCTGATTTTAGCTAGTCTGGAGGAAGCCACTTTAGTCCTCCAAGGCGGGTTGAGTAAATGGATGACTTTTCTTTGGGCAGTTTTAGGAGAGGGCTAGAGTCTCGTTGTCTCTCAAAGCTTTTTGATCTTTATTAACAGGTTACTGCTCTATGGCTAGCTATGTTGGCAAGTTTCCAAGCTTGTTAAGCTGGAGACTAATTATCATTTGTTGAGTGGAGAAACTACCTAGAGCTTTGTCACTTAGACCGTTTCTCAATTTTGAATAGTGCGCTGCGGGCGTAGACCATTGAGAGCACCAAGCATTTGTTCGCTGCTTTGAAAGCGCTCATCTTTTGACTTGGCTAGGCAAGTGTGAATCACTCTCTCCAAATAGCTTCTTATGTTTTCTGGAATACCCTCTACCTTTAGTGGAGGCGGAGGCTCACTGGCATGCAGGTTCAAGATCTCGATGAGATTATTTGACACAAAGGGCGGTGCCCCGGTAAGAAGTTCATAGAGAATACAGCCGATACTGTAGATATCGCTTCTAAAGTCAACGGGTTCGGCATTGCACTGCTCGGGGCTCATATATGAGGGCGTGCCGATTAAGGCTCCGGTTTGAGTAAGTCTAGCCATGCCCTCTTCGGCTGAGGCCGATTTGGCTAGACCAAAGTCTACGATTTTTACGGCATAGGTGCCATTTTGCTGCGGCAACATCATCACATTGCCTGGCTTTAGATCGCGGTGGGTGAGCCCTTTTGCGTGGGCGCAGGCTATGCCTTGCAAGATCTGGCATACTACTTCCACCGCTTCTTGCGGGTGCAATTTGTTGTTTTGCTCAAGCAGTTCGGCCAAGCTGCAACCGTCCAGCAACTCCATCACCAGATATGGTTGCATTTCTTCGGTCATACCCATGTCGTGCAAGATGATAATATTATTGTGTCTGAGCGAAGCGCAGGCGCGGGCTTCTCGTTCAAAACGGCGCACGTATTCTGGTTGCATACTTAGCTGTGGTGCCAGCACTTTTACTGCCACCATTACATTCATATGCACGTGCTTGGCTTTGAATACCGTGCCTGAGGCACCGCCGCCGATGGCTTTGATTATTTCATACTTGCCATCCAGTACCCGCCCCAAAAGCGGCTCAAGCTCTTCTTCATCGTTTGCTTGCAGACCGGGTGTGGTGGTGCCTAATGAAAGTGATTGTCCACCCGGAATTATTTTGTCTAAGCGCAGTATGCGTCCATCAGGGTCTAGCTTTTTTGACAGTCGCCTCGCCACTGTTTGAAAACCTTCCGGTGTCATTTCGGCATCGGCGGTCCAGACTTTATTGACTATCTCTTCTGTTGGCGCCGATATGCTTTCTTCTCGATTTTTGGCTAAATAGGCCAAAAGCTGAAACTCTCGGGTGACCAGTTTTACCGCTTTGCCGCTTTTCATTACTTTGGTTGTGTCAAAGTCGATGACGATGTCTCCTAGCGACATTACGTTGCCGATGCTCGTTTGGCTGCGCTTGATCAGGGCTTTAACTCTCATCAAGAGTTCTTTCACTGCAAAGGGTTTGGTTAAATAGTCGTCGGCGCCCGATTCAAAGCCGGCTTCTTTGTCTTCTACTTGATTGTGGCCGGTGAGCATCAAGACTGGGCAAGTGCCGCCAAATGCCCTGTAGTCTCTCAAGATTTCAATGCCGCTAAGGCCCGGCAGATCCCAGTCGAGCACCAACATGTCGGCTTGATTTGCCAAGATGAAATTCTGGGCTTCCAAGCCATTATGAAATGCTTTGACCAGATGTCCGTCGCCCTCCAGTGAAGAGGCGATTACATAAGCTAGACTCTGGTCGTCTTCAACAATAACGATGCGTGCCATTCGGCTTCTCTCGGCTACTCTTGTTTTTCCTGAGGTCTCTTGGCTACTTTGCCATTCTATTTGCTGCCTAATAAGTAGTACCCGGTTGAGGGCTGTATTATACTTCCCGAGGGCACGGCTAGAGCAGTATTTTGGGGCGATTTCTTGGCAAAGGCGGCGGCTGGTACAGGTTCCTCGGGCGTTAGGTGGGGCATAAGCCAACAGGGGTTAGCGCTCGTCCTTTTGCTTTTGCTTGGACAGCTGGCAATCGGTGCTGGTCTTTTGTGGTTGCTTGGGCAGGCCGAAGCAGCCGCCGACCGCATGGAGCGGGCGCGCAAGGTGAGCGCTACCGCCGATAGTCTAATGCTGACAGTCTATTACACCGGCGATGGGCTAGGTCGTCTGGCAAAGGCTTTGCAAGGGCAGGGTGAGAGTTCCAGTCAGAGCAGTCATAGGCAGGCAATAGAACAGGTGCACTTTCTCAAAGATGAGATGCCCGATAATCAGGCAGCCATCGCCTTGCTGAACAGTATCGAGCGCAACATCAATGTCTGTTTGCCGGTGATGGACAAGATCGAAAGTCTGCAGAACAGTTTAGAAGATGAGCGCTCTCTGCAGGAATGGCGTGACCGCAGAGCGCAGATACAACCAAATGTGAAAGAGTTGGTCAGAGACGTCTCTGCCCTTTTGCATTTATGCCGCAACCTCGATAGCAGCTCGCCGCTTGAAGCCCAGGTCAATAGAGAGACCACACTGAAGGTTCTCTATCTTACTCTCGCCTTGAATGTCTTGGCGATACTGGCGGCTTTTGCCTTATTTACCTGGCGAATTACCAGGCGCATGAGCACAATGCGAGATAACTTTGAAAGATTTAGAGAGCATCGTGCTTTGCTGCCACCCGTAGGCGGGTCTGACGAACTTGCCTATCTTGATGAAGTATTTAGAGATGCAGCCCGCAAGCTTGATAGAGAGCGGCGCCTCAATAAAAGCAGCGAAGAGCGCATGCGTCTTTTGGTGGAGAGTCTGCCAACCGGTATTGTTGTTCTGGATGATAAGAGTCGAATTGAATTTGTCAATGAGCAAGTGGAGCGAGACTTCTCACAGAAGGCTCATCATATGGTGGGAAAACCGCTGCGAGACTTTGTCTCAGGTGAGAGCGCTGCTAAGACTGTCGGTACTTTTGGCAAGCTTTACCAAGGGCAGGCCCGTGATGGCCAGTTTCCACTGGACGGACGCGAGATTGCCCTTGTGAGCGGCGGGCAGCGCAAGAGTATGTTCGTTTTGCAAAATCTAAGCGAGCGATTCGCTCTAGAGCGAGAGCGCGAACAGTTCGTCTCTATGGTGCGTCAGCAGTTGAGAGAGCCGCTCAAAGGCATTTCCGATTTTCTGGCAAAGCTCTCGGTGGGGCGTTTGGGTGTGATTAGCCCCAAGGCTTATAAGTCTTGTCGGCAGATGGAGATGAATATTGATCGTCTCTTGACTCTCTTGAATGATCTTTTTGATCTAGACAAACTTGAGACCGGGAAAGTAGATGTGGAGCCATGCTTGACTCCTCTTAACTTGATTTTGGAGCGGACCTTTAACGCTCTTTCTATGTTTGCTGAAAAGTATAAGGTGAAATTAGAAGTGCCGCCCAGTCAGTTGAGTGTCTATGCTGACGCCAATCGTATTGTGCAGGTGCTTGTAAATCTTGCCAGCAATGCCGTCAAGTTTTCTGAGAAAGGTGGTGTTGTTACTATCGCCACCAGACTTGGTAATGACTGTGTCGAGATTGCTGTGATTGACCGGGGTCGCGGTATTCCAAAAGAAAAGTTGGATTTGATCTTTGAGCCATATAAGCAAGTCGAAGAAGGCGACGCCAAAGCTAAAGGCGGCACTGGTCTTGGCTTGGCTATTTGTAAGGCGATTATTGAAGGGCACAACGGTGCAATCGGAGTGGAGAGCGAAGAAGGCAAAGGCAGTTTGTTCTGGATTCGTTTGCCTTTACGGGAGGGGCAAGGTGTCTGACGGTAGCCGCTCCAGTGGCGTTGATGCTTTGTTTTCGCCCAAGCTCTTTGCGAAGAGCTTAATGGTTGCCATCTTTATCTTATTGCTTGAGTCTCTTTTCTTTGCCTGGCAGATTTATCTTGTTAAAGAAGCTGAGGCTGAGGCTAAGAGACAGGAAAGGGTGCGCAACATCATAGTCGGCGCCCATAGTCTGATGCAAAATCTCTATGCTGCAGGCGACGGCGTGGCCAAATATGGAATCAAGCATCAGGCTATTGAACTTGCCCGTTATGAAGAAGCGAAAGGTAAGATTCCGCAGTTGCTTGCTGCTGTAAAGGCTGTCTTAGTAGATCAGCCTAAGCAGGCTGTTTTGTTCAACGAAATTGAAATGCAAGTAAACAAAGGAATGGAGCGCATCGCCGAGTATAGAAAAATTATCGATGTGGAAGAGCCTGAGGCCGCAGCGAAGATTGGTTTGGAACATCAGGCTCGCATGCAAGGTCTGCTTGAGGGACTGGTAAAAGATTTGATGGAGTTTCTTGAGCAGGAAAAGGCTCTTGAAAGTAGAAGCCCGGCTGTTCTCAAGGCGAGGCGAGATGAAAGCCGGTTATTGCTTTTCTCTGGGCTCGCTGGCAATATTTTACTAGCCCTCTTGGTGGTTTATCTCTTTACCGGCAATATAAGCAATCGGCTCAAACTACTGGTGGAGAATTCCGAGCTTTTGCAAGATGGCCATGCTCTCAATACTCTGATGGAAGGGCGAGATGAAATCGCCGAGTTAGATCAAGGTATGCATGAAATGGCTGAGAGCCTGCGCTACGAAGAGCGAATGGTGCGTGAAGCGGAGGAAGAGTTTCGCACCATTATTGAGCAACTACCGGTGGGGCTATTGATAATTTCGGCTGCAGGCGGAAAGTCTGCTTATGTGATTGATTATGCCAATGAACAGGCTGAGTATATATTTGATGTTCAAGGTGAGTTTATAGCCAAGAGAAATAAGGAGAATGGTTTAGTCGGTAAGCAGTTTTTAGAGCTCTTTACCGAGGAGAATGTCGGCGCTCTAGACTTTTCTGAATTGTCTAGGAAAGAGCGCGTTTTGCTCAAAGCTAAGACTATGGGGGAACCGGCTAGAACAATTAGTCTTGAGCTTGGCTTGGTCTCACTCAAGATACGCGAACGTGATTGTTATTTGGCAATTGTGGTTGATGTTAGCGAACGAATAGATTTGGAAAATATGAAGAAGGCCTTTGTCGCTATGGTCAGTCATGATCTGCGCACACCGCTTACTTCGGTAGTCGGCTTTTTGCAGCTTCTGCCTGCCGGTGTTTATGGACCGGTGGAAGAGCGGGTGGTGTCGGAAGCCAAAAGATCAGAGGCAAAAGCAGATCTTTTGATTGGACTAATAAACGATCTGCTCGACCTTGAGAAACTGAAGGCGGGGCATCTTGAGATGCATCGCGCCGAAGTCAGTCTGGAGGACTGTCTTGATAATGTAATCGATAATCTCTCGGAACTTTGCGAAGAGCGCAAGGTCAATATTGTTTTTGAAGGTTGCCGTGCCACCGTTATTGGTGATAGCGATCGTTTGGTGCAGGCTTTGGGAAAATTAGTCGGCTGCTTTGTCAGGCTTGTTAAGCATGGTCAGATTACTTTATTGGTGCAACAGGGTGCCGCTGTTTCAGTGAGACTGCTTGCCCCCGAGAAGCTTTTTCCGCCATCTATATGTGATCTCTTTTTTGAACCTTTTCAAAAAATTGATGAACACAAGGTTGTACCTCCAGGGCTGGGTTTGGCTCTGGCTCGTGCCCTCTTAGAAGCAAACTCTGCTTCAGCGGTGGTGCGAGTAGATCGCTCCGCCACTGAACTGCTTGTTCAGTTCAATTGAAGCTAATTAGAGACTAAAGGCGACGCTGTTTTGCTTAGTCGTTATTGTTCATTGCCTAGAACATCGCGCATGATTGAGCGATAACGGGCCAGATTCTCGCCATAGTCGTCCGACGATCCGCCCATCTGAATGATGCCGCCGCTCACTCGGTCCACTACTTGTTTTTTCGAGCCGGTGGAGGCGCTGCTTACTTCGCTGCTTTTCTGTCCGCCTTGCAATTCACTCAATTGCTCTTCGGTAATCCAGCGTCTGGCTAGCAAGACTTCTTCGATACTCATGCCTGTGTTTTCGCTGTCGCGCTTGACTAAGTCGGCTTGAGCTTGCGAGATAAAAGAACGAGCCAGGACCGCCTGTAAAAGGTCTGATCCTGGCTCAGAATCTGATTTTTCTTCAGTCAACTCGCAGAACTCCTAATTGGCTCAGGAGACTTCGATGTCTACTCTCTTGCCGTAGCGACTGGCTGCGGCTCTGATAAGTGAACGCAAGGCAGTGATGGTCCGTCCATCTTTGCCGATGAGGCGGCCTGTCACTAGCGGATCACAGGTGACGTTGACACGGCTGCGACCCGGGTTTAGCTGTTCTCTCTCAAACTGTAGTGCGTCAGGGTCTTTGGCTAGTACCTTAAGTATGTACTCGGCCAGATCCTCAGGCGCGGTCGTATCGATGACCGGCTGTCTTACGCGCCCGCTGTTTGAGCCGAAGCGCCTTGGTCCCTTTTTAAAAGGCTTGCTACCGTATCGCTTGCCTGGGCGCCGTTTTTCATCCATTTTTCTACCGCTTCCCTGTTGACTTTGAGCTCTTTGGAACGAGGATTGTAATAACCCAGTTCTTCGATGGGCATACCATCGCGTCTCATGCGGGAATCAACGGCTACGATTCTGTAGTGAGGGGCTTTCTTGGCGCCGACGCGCTTAAGCCTTAATTTAACCACGAACTATCTTTCTCCATTTAATTTAAAAAGACTGCAAATAGCAATTCTACCAGTATGTCCCGCCGCATCGTATGTCTTCAATGTATATGTTGTTAAGCTTCCGCAACTTGACATGCCTTGGTTCTCTGTCTGACCTGGGTTTGAGGGCTGAAACGCCCAACCGGCCGCTAATTTAGACATTCGGAAGAATTTGAAGAAAAATCCCCTTTATTTCTTCTTTTTCTTGCGTTTGTTAAAGAAGGCTCCGCCCGAATAACCACTTGAAGACTTGGCGCCGGGTCTGGGCATACCCTGGAAACCTGGTGGCATGGGGGGCATACCGGGCATACCGCCTGGGAAGCCACCCGGCATTCCGCCTGGGAAACCGCCGGGCATGCCGCCCGGGAAACCACCTGGCATACCGGGCATACCAGGCATACCAGGCATGCCGCCGCCGGCCATCATCTGTCTAAAGGTGCCGAAAACCGAGCGCATCTTTTGGAAGTCGTTCAACATTTTGCCGATTTCGTTGTCCTTGAGCCCGCTGCCTTTGGCAATGCGGCGACGGCGTTTATAGTCGATGAGGTCAGGATTGCGGCGTTCTTCCTTGGTCATCGAATTGATGGCTATTTCATACTTGCTCATCATTACTTCGCCTTCGGCGGCAATCTGTTTTTGCTGCTCGGTGGAAATGCCGAACATGCCGCCGAAGCCCATCATTTTCATGATGTCGCCCATTGGGCCCATGCCTTTCATCATCTTTTGCATTTTTACAAAGCTCTCAAAGTTGAGATCTTTGGTGAGCATGTCCATAACAGTTTCAGTGGCTTCGCGCTCGTCGATGTTCTTTTGCGCACGCTCTACCAAAGAGACCACATCACCCATGTCGAGAATGCGGCTAGCCATGCGGTCTGGATAGAAAGTCTCCAGATTTTCCAGCTTTTCGCCGGTGGAGATGAACTTGACCGGCTTGCCGACTGCTTCTCTGACTGAGAGCGCGGCGCCGCCTCTGGCATCGCCATCTACCTTGGTGAGCAAAAGACCGGTGAGGTCGAGCTGGGTGTTGAAAGTTTCGGCAACGTTGACTGCTTCCTGACCGGTCATGCTGTCTACCACCAAGATTTTTTCTTGCGGCTTGAGGAAGCGGTCGATAATGAGAAGCTCGGCCATGAGGGGAGTATCCACCTGAAGGCGACCGGCAGTATCGAGGATAACTGGGCTCAGTCCTTTCTCTTTGGCTTCTTTGACAGCTAGCTCGGCAATCTCTTGCACATCTTGATTGCCTTCTATGGCGAAAACCGGCACATCAATCTGTTTGCCCAGAGTTTGCAATTGGTGAATGGCGGCAGGACGTTGCACGTCGCAGGCAACCAATAGAGGTTTGGCTCCTTCTTCTTTTAGTTTGAAAGCCAACTTGCCGCAGGCTGTTGTTTTACCAGCGCCCTGCAAGCCGACCATCATGATCACGCCTGGGTCGCCCTGATAATTGAGGGGGCTGTGTTCGCCACCAAGAATGGTGACTAGCTCGTCATGCACTATTTTGACGAATTGCTGGTCGGGGCGAACTGCCGTCAAGACATCGGCGCCGAGAGCTTTCTGTCTAACATTTGAAATGAAAATTTTGACCACTTTCAAACTGACGTCGGCTTCGAGAAGTGATTTCCTTACTTCGCGAATCGCGTCTTCGATGTTGTCGGCGGTGAGTTTATCGTTGCCTGTGAGGCTGCGAAAAGCGCCGTGTAGTTTGTCTGTGAGATTGTCGAACATTTTCCTTTCCTCTATTAGGTGCTTTAGACTCTGGAATGAGTCAATGCAGGTTCTTTTATTTCTAAAATTTTCTCGCTGGCTTCTTGTGGATAGACGAGCCAAGAAGATTCATAGTTGCCCTTGACCAGGGCTTCTATGGCCAGACTAAGTTGCGAGAGTTCCTTCACTTCACCAGATTCGGTGCGGACCATGATATTGGTCTGTGGGTGCTCTTCTTCGGGGCGATAGTAGTCGTAAGGACGGAAGCCCGTCGACTCTACGGCTACGTAATAGTCTGGATCGTAGCCGATCGAGGCCACTGCTTTTCGAGCTTGTGCTTCGATTGAGTCTATCTCGGCTTTGTCCGTGCTCTTTATGCGGCTGGCTTTGAATATTTTGCGATTGAGAAAACGGTAAGAGAGATCGGCCAAAATCGGGTCATTGTCTTTGAGCCAGCGTTTTATATGGTAGAAGAACTGCACATCGTCGAGGCTGAGATAGTCATCGACAGTCAAATGCTCGCCTGTGAGCCAGAGTCTGGTGGGTTCATCAATAAAGGAAATTTTGGTGTCTTTGTCTTCCAGTACGTATCTTGCTCTTTTGATTAGTTTGCCCAACATGGCGCGGGCCGCTAAGTTCTTGCGGTGATAATAAACTTGCGCATACATCGAGTAGCGAGCAAATAGGTAGTCTTCAACGGCAATTTGACCTTTCTCACCTACCACCAGCAGGCGGTCCTCATCATCGTCGATTTCCATAGAGCGCAAAATGCGCTTAAGGGCAAAGAGCCCATAGGCAGTGCCGGTCATATAGCTGTCTCTAAGCAGATAGTCGAAGCGATCGCAATCTAACTGGCTCGAAACAATGTGCGAAACATAATGAGGCGTGTAAGTTTTCTTGAGCACTTTGACAATTTTGTCTGCCAGACCGGGCTCTTCTTTAAAGTTGTCGAGTATCTCGCGCACTTGCGTATCACCCGAGATCACCTTGCAAGACCAGTCTTCGTGGTCATAGCCCAGAATTTTTTCAGTGACATGTGAAAAGGGTCCATGTCCCACATCGTGCAATAGCGCCGAAGCCAGTATCAAAGCTCTCTGACTCTCGGCTTGCGGTTGGCGGCTGGCGAGAATATCGCAGAGGCGATGGGCGACATGCATGACGCCCACAGAGTGGGTAAAGCGCGAACCTTCGGCGCCTTGAAAAGTGAAGTAGGAAACGCCAAGTTGATGAATGCGGCGCAATCTCTGGAATTCAACAGCATCAATCAGGTCGACAACGAGTCTCTCCGCCGGCTTATCTCTGTCCAGAACTATGTCCTGGTGGATTGGGTCGAGGTATGTCCTTTTGTTTGCGACTCTTGGCATGCCGTTTCCATTAAATATAGACTTGAAATATTATACTGATTGTTCAAGCCTTTCTATTGTAAAGTTGCCGGAGATTGCGGGTCGGGATAGTTGTCGGAAGCATCAGTTCATTCACTCTTGGAGTCAGGAGCCGAGCCTCGTGTGCTGGCTCTAGCCGACATGGTCAGTCTCGCCTTTCGCTTGGTGCGAGTTAACATCAGGCTTTACAGCCGTGTTTTGTTTCTGCCGGCGCTCTTCAGCGCTGTTGCTTCAAACTTGGCCCAGTATTCAATGATGGAATGGCTCAAGGTGGCTGCCGAATCAAAGCTTGCTGTGGCTCCTTTCGCCATTGCTATGGCTGTGATTCTTGCCTGCATCGTGCTCTGGTTCTACGCTGCCTGGGAGCTTTGTATGCGCTGCTCAGCAATGTCGCGCTTCCTTTTGCAACTAAATGCCAGCTATCAAGAGGCTTATGAGGCTATCAAGAAGCGGCGTTGGCTTATCTTTGGTGTGTACAATCTCGCGGTCCTGCCGCCTCTTTTGGTTCTGATTGCCTGGACCGTGGTGATCGTATCTGCCCTGACCGTTGTCTCCAGGCTTGGTGCCGAGCGCCTTTTGGTAGGCGGTTTGGTCTTTTTTGTCATTGGCTTGTTGCTCACAGTTAGTTTGGCGATCACTTCGCTCTATGGTGCATTGCTTACCGCCGGCGCCGTGGTGGAAGATTGTTCATTCAAGACTTTGGCAGCAAAGAGCCTTCATTTCGCTAAAGCCAGGTTGTTGCGCGGCGCCTCATTTATCTGTCTTTTGACGGTGGCGATCATGGTGGCAAACTTCGCCATTTCCAGCCCTCTTACTATTTTAGAGGCGATAGAAACAGCTTTTGTCATCAAGCAAAGCGGTTTGAGTTCCTTTTCGGAAACTGCCGAGCCAACTCACCTCAGGGTGATATCGGCTATGTTTGACGTGATGCTAAATATGGTGACATTCTCGGTGGCCTATACCGGTTATGTGCTCTTCTTTAGAGATTTGAAACTGCGATTGGAAGCCACTGACCTAGTCGGTCGCCTGGAAAAATTAGTCAAAGTAGACAAATAAGAATGAGATTTATATAGGTGCGTGGTCCGGTGATGGTTTGCACTAATTTACTTATCTCTAGTCTCTGGCCCCATCACCGGGATTTATATAGGTGCGTGGTCCGGTGATGGTTTGCACTAATTTACTTATCTCTAGTCTCTGGCCCCATCACCGGGATTTATATAGGTGCGTGGTCCGGTGATGGCTGTCGCTAATTTAGTTATGTCTAGTCTCTGGCCCCATCACCGGCCCACTGGGTCCCCGGCGGTAGTTTGTCGAGGTTGAAGTGAATTTCGGCGGGCAGATCTGGGTTGCAGTTGCGCGCCGCCACTATGTCAGCATCCATCAAGACAGAGCGTCCAAGCTGATAGTAGAGCGAGGCGCGTCCGACATAATACTTGCCTTGCTGCGGATCTTGCAAAATGGCATGGTTGAAGTCTCCCATAGCCTCATTGACCTTGGTCAACTTTTGGTATGCTTTGGCGCGTCGGTAGTAGTACTCTGCGTTTGTGGGGTCGAGTTTGATAGCCTGACTATAGTCGAGGATGGCTTGTTTCGGGTCGCCGGGAAACTCGCCTGCCCCTGACAAAAGACCAAATTCGCCGCGCATTGGGTCTTGGTCTAGGTTTGGTGTGAATCTTTCGTTTCTTGATCTGGCAATAGTGTCGTCGCTATCAACGTCGGCATTGTTCTGGGCGTCTTTAAAAATATATGGCAGCCTGTTGCCTGGATCGGCTGATTTGCGCGGGTCTCCAATGAGATTTTTCTTCACTAGAGCCTTGCGATTGGAGTTGCTCTTCTCGTCTGAAGTGGGCGCGCTTTCACCATAGTCGGTGGCACCTTGGGCGCCGAAATCACCGTTGTCAGAGCCGGGCGTTTGCGCTATACCGGCATTTTCGCCCGTTCTACCAGATCTGCCGCCCGTGTTCGCCGCACTATTATCTGTTGTTCTATTTTGAGGGGCGTTCTGTGTTTGTTGTTGGGCCTGTGCCTGAGCCTGAGCTTGTGCTTGAGCCTGAGCCTGAGCTTTTCTTTCTTGCTGCTCTTTGAATAGCTTCTTCGCTTCTCGGAAGTCTTTAATGGCATGCACATTGATGCCAGCTTCGTCGTCGGGTATATCGGTGCCGGCATCGCTGCCGTAGTCGGGGTGCTGTCCGGCTTGCAAACTTTCCAATTTCTCAAGGGCGCTTATGCCACCACCGGTAATGCGATTGAAATAGCTTTCGGCTAACTTATCATTTAGCTTTAGAGCCGCCTGAAAGTCAAGGAGAGCCATGCCGTCTTTGCCTAGGCTGCAGTGACTAACGCCTCGCAAAATCAAAGCTCTAATGTTATTTGGTGAATACTGCAGGGCGCTGGTAAGGTCTTGAATCGCCAACTTGAAATTGCCCATCTTAAAGAAGCACTCGCCGCGCAAAACCAAAGCACGGGCGTTGTTTGAGTTAAGCCCTAGAGACTCTCCCAGTGCTGTAATGGCGCCGTCATAGTCACCGGTCATCATGCGGGCCCGACCAAGATCGAAAGCAGGGTCGCTATAGCCTAAGGCTGGCGCCGAGCCAATCAACTGCAAAGAAGCAAGGGTAAGGCTCAAGGACAGGGCGATGAGGTGGCTATGAGTTTTTGCGGGCATTGATTGATCCTTATTTAGGTTTTCTGGATTTAGGTTTTCTGGATTTAGGTTTTCTGCATTAGGTTTTGTGCATTAGGCTTTCTGCATTTAGGTTTTCTGCATTAGGTTTTGTGCAAGTGTTTTTCGCGCTTTGATGTTTTGCGCCATAATCTTCCGCAGTTTGATTTTTGCAGTTTGATTTTTGCAGTTTTATTTTTGCAGTTTGATTTTTTGCACTTTGATTTTTTGCATTATTCCATATGGCGTCCGGGTCCTAACACCGGAATAACCAGAGACACCAGGGCAAAGACTATGGCTGCAGAGAAGACGCCGCGGGAGACATGGTGCAGCTTGTCGAATTCTGCCTTAACTGAGGCGTTGGTCTTGATCTGGGGCTGCAGCTCCTTCATTTTGGGCACTATTCCGTATGAAAATATGAAAATTGCCACTGCCGAAACTATGCTGGCAAAATAGCGAGCCATGGGCCATTTGCTGCGCTTTTCCAGGTTTTTTAGGTCGCCCTTAATTTCTAAAGCTTCTGCTACCACCAGGGCTATGGCGAAGCCCACTGCCACTTTGGCGAACTCATAAAAGATTGGGGCATTGACTGTGGCTGCTTCGGTGGCTGGGATGCCCTGCGCTTTGGCGGCATTGACCAAGGTGATGGCGGCGAAAACAATGCCCGAGCCAGCGCCGAAAAGCATGGCCAGTGCGATGATTCTGACAATGCGTGCGAGTTTTATCATGATTACTTCCGTTTTGCTTGTGGTGGTGATTCTAAGACCTAGAACCTAACATTTGTCCCTCAGCCGGGGCGAAACGCCGGTAAGACGGCTGCTTCTTCTTGGCTGAATAGGTTGAAATCTTCTCCGGCTAGCCTCTTTGCTGCTTGTGTCAGGGCTTCTCTGTCAAAGCCTACTATAGTGCTTTCAATAGTGTAGTCAGCGTTTATAAGAAATAGCGACGGAACATTGGTTAAGCCGTAGCTTTCGGTGGCCAGAAGGTCTTCGTCGATGAGTATGGGCAGGCTCAGCTGATATTCTGCTTTGAAGTCGAGGGCTTGTTCATGGCTGTCCTGGCAAAGCAAATAGATTTCGTTCTTGGATGCTTTGTTGTTTTTCAAATAGCCAAACAAACGCTCTATATAAGGAAGCGTCATTTGACAGACTGGGCAATCGACCTTGAAGAAAACCACCAGCGCCGGTCCGTGTTCAATGGCTTTGGCTAATGAGTAGGACTCGCCTCGGCAATTTTTGAAATCAGAGACTGGGAGATTGAAGTCTGGGGCTGGGCTGCCCTCTGCCAGTGCTGTCATGCGGCCCCTCCTTTGCGCACCCAGTATAAATATATCCCCTTGGCAGGGGCGGCGCGTTTTCGGCGCCCGCTTGCTTAAGGCTTTACCGGCAGATTTGTGTGGTTGCCAGCAGCCATCAGTTGATATTAGCCGTCGCCTCAAACCTGTACACTAAGGCTGCCGCCTATGCTTCGTCGGCGGTATCACTTTCGGTGCTTAGGTAGAGACTGATCTGCCCGGCTGCGCAGGGAAGCAGCTTTTAAGAGTAGCGCTGGGAAGTGACTCTTCGGAGTGGCGCTGGGAAGTGACTCTTCGGAGTGGCGCTGGGAACCTATTCTGCGCAGCGGCAATGAAGACAAGATCTTTGTAGAAGTGATCTGTAGTTGAACGCAGCCGCCGTCTGCGGGAGCTCGAATTGGCAGAACAGATTCTATAAGGATGTCCAAATTTTGGCGCAGATCGTGATAAAAGCGGTATGGTCAACCAAGCTTTGTCCCGATTCGGTGCGAGTGGCGGCGTCCGCTTTGTTCTCTCTGCAGCTGGGTGCGTCCAGGTCTTCATAACGGCTTGTCATCAAGACTTTGTTGGCGGCATTGATTTTGACTTCTACTTGCAGACCGGCTTGGTCTTGCAATGAAAACAAAACTTCTCCTCGCCAATAACCCACCTTAACGGCGGTGTTCTTGAGCAAGAGTCCGAGCATTTGAGTGAAAACCAGCTTTTCTTCGGGCAAGAAGAGTACCAATATCTCAGCCAGATATTCTGCCCTTGGCGCTTTGTCTGTTATCTCATAGACAGTCGCTTCTAGAGCCAACGCAATGTGTTCAGGCAGCGGGATATCTTTAAGCTGCTCAAGCATTTTCTGCCTTGCTGACTCGCGCAGTTTAGCCGCTTCTTTCTCTCTATTTTGACGACGCAATATTATGTCGTTAACCCTTGGTTCGTCGGCTTTGAAGATAGCGGAGTCGCTAGTTAGGCTTTGCAATCCGGAATTTGGAGCCGCGAAATAAGTTTGAGCCGCTGTTGCCGTCTGCTGCATTTGCGCTGTTTGCTGCTGTAGAGCGGAGTTCAATTGGTTGCCGGTTTGTTCTTTTGAGTTGCTTCCAGTCGAACCAAAAATGTCTTGAGTCATGAGTTGCCCGCCAATCTTTATTTATGGTTTTCTTACCAATGCCAACGGCATCATAGCCAAAAATTGTTACAGACCTGTGAAAAATATCTCTTGATAACCGCATCCTTACTTAATTATTGTCAATCCTCAGCGCCCCACTTTAAGCTGCTTTCTGTCTAGCTATCTATTTCTCTGTTTGTTCCTCTGTTTATCTGTGTGTCTGTTTCTCTGTTTCTCTATTTGTCAGTCTGTCTGCCTGTTTGACTGTCTGTCTCTATTTATGTCTATTTTACGCTTTTGCACTTTTGCTTATGTTTTTCGATTTCGCTTTTGGGTGAACTTGGTTTGTTTGTTTATTTGTTTGTTTGTCTATATGTTTGTTTGGCTCTAATCCCTACTTAAGGCTAAGCTTTATTGCTTGGCGATGTTAAGGCGAATTGCTTTGCCGCACCACGGGTGATGCCCTTGTACTAGTTTTGAGGCGGCTAAGTTTTTGATCGATTGTCTTGATTGCAGGGCAAAGTTTAGCCTCAGTTGATCTTTTGCAGGAAGATTAGGAAAGTTTGCCTGTTGAGACCGTGGAACTTGACCCGCCCTCGTGCATAATAGGGAGACGAAATTTTGCGCCTTGCGGCACGGGGAGATGGAGTTGAACCTGACCTTTCTAGGACATAGCGCCTTTTGTATTGAAGTCGGTGGGCTCGTTGTATATACAGATCCTTATATCCAGGCACCTGTTGACATATCACGTTTGCCTAAAGCTGATTTGGTTTTGTTTAGTGTCGGTCATTTTGACCATGGTGCCTTAATGGCAAGAGAACTTTTCGAGCGCTGGGACTGTACTTTTGTCGGTCCTCGCGCCTTGATTCAGTGGATGGCTCGCAAGTACAAGCGTAAGATTCCAGCCAACAGGCTGATTGCCATCGAGCACAATGAAACTATCAATTTCAAGGGACTGGAAATAACAGCGGTGCCAGCGCATCGACCGCTCAATCGTCTTGGCAAGACTATCCTTACCCTCTTCGCGCGCAGTTCGGCGCCAGGCAAGCCGGTAAATGGCTACTACTTCTCGGGGTTCTATCACGGGGGCGCTACTAAATATAGTCCACTTATCGCCCAAGCCTTACATGGCAAAAAGATTCATACGGCGCTGTTGCCGATTGGCGGCAAGTATGCAACAGCCACACCGGCTGAGGCTCTCAAAATTGCTGAAGAAGTAAACTGCAATCGTCTGGTCCCGATGCACTGGCAGCCCCTCAAGGAGCAGGTTTTCTTTCGCTACCAAAGTTCAGATTTGGTGAAATTGGCTCGGTCCAGTGATTCGAAGGTCGAGGTGCGAGCCTTGGCGATTGGTGAGCTTTTGCCTCTTTAATGCCAAATCTCAAAACCACTTAGAAAATGTTTTTTCAATTGGGGTATGACTCTATATATAGGTGGGGTCATGTTCGGCAATAGGCGCAACGAAGAAAGAACCTTCAACCGGTTGGCTAAGCAGTCTGGCTTGCCGACCTTGAAGCAATTACAAGAGATGCTCACAGATTCGTTGCGGAATGTTGGGCGCACAACTGAGCTGCCCTTTGGCGACCCACCTGAAGAGTATGCCCTAGCTGCTTTCAAAGACCGGGGCAAGGGCGATATGCATTGGGCTCTTTATCGCAGCGACGGGCACTCCTCAATGATGCTTTGGGATCAAGTCAGTACTGATCCGGCTTACATCAACCAGCTCATCACCGCCCAGTTTCCCGGCTTCGATCTGAAGAGAGTGGCGCTCAGGAACACTGCCGAAGTCGCCCAGAGTAATAATCACGCAGGCTACAGTAGTTCCGCCGCCTCGGGTTTCTCTTCATCTGCGCCGCAGGGCTTGGCCGATGGTTTCGGCTCTTCCATTAATGCCACTGGTGCTTATGTAGACAGTGGTGTGAGGTCAAAGGCTAGACCCACTCTGGAAGGTGATCTTGAGAACCTACAAGTACCCAATCTTTTGCAATCGATAAATATGAGCAAGTCCACTGGTCGGCTCGAGGTCTTATCTTCGAACGTCCTGGCGCAGGTGATGTTTTTGGACGGAAGACCTATACACTGCGTCTTAGGTAGTCTCGAGGGGGCTGCGGCGCTTATTGAGCTGATAGGTTGGGATTATGGTCAGTTTCGATTCTTCCAAGGCGATCCTGGGGAAACTCGCACAATCAAACATCGGCTTGACTTTCTGCTCATGGAAGGAGCGGCTCTTGATGACCAGTTTAAGGCGATTAAGGCAAAAGGCATCAAAGAAACCACTTTTCTGATAAGAAAGGGCGAACCTCTCTCAGAGGCGAGGTTGGAAGAGATTTTGAATGAAGCTGCTGGAGCTGATATGGCTTTACAGAAGCAGATTTATCAGATGATTGACAATAGAAGTCGTCTGGGTGACATCTTGCGCCGCTTCAAGGTGACCAAGGCTGATTGGGTACCGGTGATATTCAACTTCATTACTTGCGATCTCGTTTCGTTCGTTGATGAGTTGCCAGAAGCACCTGGCAAAAGGTTCGAAATTAATCTTGATCTTTCACACGCGCGCTCGGTGGATCGAATGTTGACCAGGCAGGACACTGGAATCTTCAATTATCCGAGCCTCTTGTGGATTCTCGAAAGAGAGTTCGAGCGATGGCAGCTTTATGGGCGTCCCTTTTCTCTAATTTTGCTAGACGTAGCTGTTCGTCCTCAGTCTCCGGAGCAGGTGCCGGAAAGGCTACCAATTACGTGCGTGAAGGAGTTGGCCGATAGAATCAACAGGAGCAAGATAAAGCTGGATATCTTGGCTCACTATGAGACATTTGGATTTGCTTTGGTTATGCCGGAGACTGATGCTCAAGTGGCCAGAGTAAAGGCGAGCAAGCTTGAAGAGTTAATTGTCTCTACGCCCCTGAGTGGAGGCATGAACGGTTATCCTCTACTTGCATCTTTAGGTTTGGCTTCTCTTCCTGATGACTGTGTGACTCTGGGGTCTTTGGTTGGTAAGGCTAGGGCGGAGCTTGCTAAGAGATAGGGCGAGTCTGTTTTGCGCCTCTGGGTGGGCTATCTGAGGAAAAAAAAAGATTTTCGGACGAAAATCTTTTTTTTCTCTCTTTGATTCCCAAAAGCGGTTTTTGGTTTTCTTGTTGAATCCGTGGAGCATTATCAGAACCATCCTGAAGCCAAGGATTAGGGCTAGCTCTTGGAAGCTCGACCCTCTTGGCTTCCGGTTGGGTTGTAATTAGTCGACCCGATTATTAAATATAAACGTTTGTATAAGTTTGGACTTTCGCTTTCAGCTGAACTGCATGATGGAAAAAGACGGATTTTTCACGCTCTTAATGGTAATTGACCTTCTAGCCGGGTAAATTTCAAGAAGTGTGGCATCTAAATATCCGAAATTTGCCGCTATGTGGAGCCCTATCCCAAGTATAATTCCTGGGTGTCTCCAGCCTTAGCTTTCAAAGTAGGTCCGAAGGGAGTTTCAAAGTAATATGGGTAAGTCAGTAGGCATCGATTTGGGTACCACCAACTCCGTCGTAGCAGTGATGGAGGGCGGACAGCCGACTGTGGTCTCAAATGCCGAAGGTGGGCGAACCACTCCTTCAGTAGTGGCATTTACCAAATCCGGTGAGCGCCTTGTAGGTCAGTTGGCTCGTCGTCAGGCAGTTCTCAATCCAGAGAATACTGTTTATTCGATCAAGCGCTTTGTAGGAAGAAGATTCTCTGAAGTTGATTCAGAGAAGAAGATCGTCTCCTATAAGGTGAAAGAAGGAAGCGACGGCGGCTGTAAGGTTGCTATCCAGGGCAAGGAATATTCGCCTGAAGAAATATCGGCGATGATTCTTCGCAAGCTGAAGGAAGATGCTGAGAAGTACCTGGGCGAAAAGGTCACTTCTGCTGTAATCACCGTTCCTGCTTATTTCAATGACTCACAGCGTCAGTCGACCAAAAACGCCGGCACAATCGCTGGTCTCGAAGTCCTACGTATCATTAACGAGCCGACAGCTGCTGCTCTCGCCTACGGTCTAGACAAGAAAGATAACGAGACCATTCTCGTTTTCGACCTCGGCGGCGGTACATTCGACGTTTCCATTCTGGAAGTGGGTGATGGCGTATTTGAAGTTAAGTCCACATCCGGTGATACGCACTTGGGTGGTGATGACTTTGACCATTGCATCGTTACCTTCGTCGCGGATGAATTCAGCACTTTGGAAGGTATTGACCTGCGTAAAGACCGTCAGGCTCTACAGAGACTTACTGAAGCTGCTGAGAAGGCTAAAATCGAATTGTCTTCAGTGACTGAGACCAATATTTCATTGCCCTTCATCACTGCTGATGCTTCTGGACCTAAGCACCTCGAGATGAAGATTTCACGTGCCAAGTTCAATGACCTGACTCGCCATCTAGTTGAGCGTTGCCGCCAACCGATGGAACAGGCTCTCAAGGATGCCAAGCTTAACTACGATAACCTCGATGAGGTGGTTCTAGTAGGTGGTTCAACTCGTATTCCAGCCGTTCAAGAGCTGGTTAAGCAAGTAACCGGTGGTAAAGAGCCCAACCAGACAGTTAACCCCGACGAGGTTGTTGCTGTGGGCGCCGCTATTCAAGCTGGCGTTCTTGGCGGTGAAGTCAAGGGTGTCGTTCTGCTCGACGTGACACCTCTTTCTCTCGGTATTGAAACCATGGGTGGTGTCATGACCAAGTTGGTCGACAGAAACACCACAATTCCGACTCGCAAAACTGAAGTCTTTTCGACCGCGGCTGACAACCAGACCGCTGTTGACATCTACGTCTTCCAGGGCGAGCGCCCTATGGCTCGCGATAACAAGCTACTAGGAAACTTCCGTTTAGACGGTATTCCTCCGGCTACTCGCGGTGTGCCCAAGGTTGAGGTCACTTTCGACATCGATGCCAACGGCATCATGAACGTTACCGCTCGCGACCAGAGCACCGGCAAAGAGCAGCGCATTACGATTACAGCCTCCACTAACATGTCGAAAGACGACATCGAGAAGGCCATTCGCGAAGCCGAAACCTACGCCGGCGACGACAGAAAGCGCAAAGAAGAAGCAGATGTACGCAACGAAGCCGATTCTATCGGATACGCTGTCGAACGTCAGATCAAGGAACTCGGCGACAAGGTCACCGCTGGCGAGAAATCGCGCTGCGAAATGCTTGTAGCCGACCTGCGCGCCAAGCTCAAAGAAGACGCCGATCTCGAAACTATCAAGACCATCATGAACGAACTCAGGGGTGCCTTGGTACTCCTGCAACAGGCTGCACATCAGCGCGGTGGCGGTGGTGATGACGGTCAGGGCGGCTACGATGGTAATGGTGGCCATGGCGGTGGCTATGATGGCAACGCCGGTGGCTACGACGGTGGTTATGACGGCGGCGGCTTCACATCCAGTGGCGGCGACGACGTTGTTGACGCTGAGTTCAGAGCTTCCGAAGATTAAGCCAAGGCAGCGGTCGCAGTTTCGGACCAACAAACCGAGACCGAGTCCAAGCCAATCCAATCCTAAAGAAAAGGACTCGACTTGTTCGAGTCCTTTTCTTTTGCCTATTGCGATAACTGTTCTGCCTATTACGATAACTGTTCTGCCGATTGCGCTAACTGCGTTGACCCCCCGCGCTCGCTCTTTGCAATATTCGTGCCGAATCCCGCACTTTCCCTTTGCCTGCAAAGTGATGTTATGCTGTTTACTAAAGCACAGCATTTGTTGAAAGCGTTTGTGATCGAGGTTCTTGTCAAGATATGCAAATGACTCTTTATCAAATTTATTCAGATGTCAGAGGTCAAGCCTTTAGAACCTTTAGAACTTTTAGAGACTTTAGAACTTTTAGAATTTTTAGAGACTTTAGAAACTTGGGCGGCTTTCGATCTTTTGAAGCCTTGGGAGCTTTTGGTTCTATAGTATTTAGCCGTGGCTTGCTTGTTTCTGCTTTGCTTTTGGTTACCGGGCAACAAGCGGCTCTCTCAATTAGTCCGGAAGAACCAGAGATTACTTCTGCGCCCACACGCGTTTCGGGGAATTCGGCTAGATATTCGTCGGCTGGCTCAAGTTCAGCGAAGCAGCCGGGCTTCTCTGCAACGCTCAAATCGGTACCTACTCCCACTTTGGATAGAGAGATTGCCATTCTGGAGAATCGCTTTTTCTTTCATCAGTATGGGCACGACCCTCTTGAAAAAAGACTTGAACGGCTGGAACTGCTCGTTCTAGGTGAGGCTCGCTCGGGTCTGGCTTCAGCGCGACTGGACTTACTGAAGGCAACGATTCGAGAAAGAGATGCGCAAGGGGCTAAATTCATGAGAGAGAGTCGCAAAGCGACTCCTGGCTCTTCGCAAAAAGGTTCGCAGTCCGGCGATAAAGCTTCTTCTCCTCTAGCGCCAAAAGGTTCTGTAGGTTCTGACTCTACCGGCGGCGCTGGCAACTTCAGCGATAACACCTCTTTCCCGGATAAGGAGCGAGAACGCGGCGCTGGCGGCAATGCCAGTAAGAGTGAGTCTTCTTCCAGTTATCCAATGGTTGGAACTCTAGAGTGGAGAGTATTGAAAAAGACCTACCCTGGAGAGAGTCTTGATCAGCGTTTGAACAGATTGGAAGAGCATATTTTCGGTGCACCGGCTCAGGCGATGTCCTATCTCGATAGGGTGGAGCGCTTGCGTAAGACAACCGGAATTGGAGTTTCTCAGGCACCGTCAGATACTGGTGTCACCGCCCCTGGTGGTAGGCTCAAGTATGGACCATTGCCGAGAGCCGGTGTAAATGACTTCTCAAGTCCTTTCTCTGCGCCAAATTCCAGCAGGATCGAGGGCTTTGGATCTAAGAAGCCGCCTGAATCGAGAATGCCATCTCCAGATTCTCTCTTTAGGACTTTCCGGGACGGAAACGGCAACGGATTTAGCTTTTACTACAGTAGTCCGGGGTCTTCATTGGGACCACAGTTCCCACTTGATACACCTGGTTATTCTGAGCTTACGCCGGACAAGCTACCCGGTTTTTCTTTCGATGATGAATCCGGTGGCAGCGGTTCGGGGAACCTGCAGCCCGCACCGCGGTCTCTTCCTGATCTTATGGGCGATTTGAATCAACGCATGCTTGAAATGATGCGCAGATTTAATGGTGTAGATGTTCTTCCTTTCTCAATCAGTCCTGATGATGCCTCGAATCTACCGGGGCGAGGGAGCACGCCTAATCAGAATACCGACTCAGATAACATTCTTCCGAGAGGTAGTTCGCCGAGAGGTAGTTCGCCAAGAGGTAGTTCGCCGACTCAAATTTTGCCTCAGAGAAATGCAAAGCCTGTTGAAGAATTGCCGCCGTACAGCGATCCGAACAGCATCTAGATTTAGCGCGAATTTTTCATTGATAGGCCGGTCAAGTTCAAGCCAGCTCTACCGTGGCATGAGTTGAGCTTTCTCTCTATTAGAGGATTATCCGCTTTCCTGGTTTATTGAAATCTCCTTTCCGTCCCTCTTTTCTTACTTTGATTGAATCGACAATTACAGAAAGTGCTTCATTCGGTCCAAGCGGAATACAGTCACTTATCCATTGGGGTAGATACTTTTTGAGAGCCGGGAGAAGCAGTCTTTCTTGCTTTGTTGAGTTGATTAGAATCAAGTCAACGTCATTACTTGAGAAGTACTTTTGTCCTTTAAGCCAAATTTTTCTGAATTCTCTGGCAACTCTGGTTTCTCCAAGCGCAAATTTGCGAGTGCCTTTTCTCTTCATTACGAGCCTAACTTCCTCTGTTTTGTATTTCCTCTCAGCTTTATTGACGACGCAATGAGTGAACAGAAGATCTGAATTGCTACCGAGACTTGCGAATTGTCTTTCCTGAATAGCTGACGCGGAGGCGTCCTCGCCCGAGACGTCGGGCACTAGTTCTAAACTTTCAGTTTCAATCGAGGTCATTGAACCTGCGAATGCTCTTCTCTTGATGGCGGCAATCTGCTCAGGTTTTACTTGCTTGTTTCTTGCGTCGAGTTTCCGGTAGACTCCCCAAGCTAGACGCTCCAAATAGCCATCCTTGGCAGCGCTATAGAGGAAGTAATCCAATTGAGCGCGTTTCTCTGCAAGCTGCAGAAGTTCTCTTGTTGTGAAGATGTAGTAGAAAGGTGCCATAGAGATGAACCGTTTTACGTAAGCAAGGCAGTCTGCTTTATCTAACTTCGAATTCAAGTTACTCATGTTTTCTCTCCATACGAAAGGACGCAAGTTAGTAACGAAAATTCGACTGAAAAAGTTCAAGTCAAGAGGAGTCGCTTTCCCTCGCTTCTGCCGAAAAGCCTTTGGCAGACTGAGGAAATTAAAAAAAAGATTTTCTGCCGAAAATCTTTTTTTCTTTCACTGTTGATTTAGGGCGAAACGTTTTTTTTGCGATGTCACGTTTTTCCGTGCTTGATTAGGGCTACGGATTAACAGACACCGAGACTATCCGGTCTCCGATAGCAATGCTTCTCACTACATCCATACCTTGAAGAACTCCGCCAATCACCGTGTACTTCTGGTCAAGCGATGGTTGCGGGTTGAGTGTGATATAGAACTGGCAGCTTGAGGTATTCACATCATTGGGTTGGCGAGCCATTGCTACAACACCGGGCGCATTGTGCTTAAGAAATGGCGAGACCTCAAGGGGCAAGAATCTAGGTTGATTGCTCCCCTGTGGTACATAGTTTCCAGTGCCATTACCTACAGGGCATCCCCCTTGAACTACAAATCCTGGCTCAACTCTGTGAAATTTCAGACCGTTGTAGAATCCTGAATTGGCCATTTCGGTGAAGGCTTTAACTGTTATTGGAGCGTACTTTTGAAATAGGCGAATGACGATTCTGCCTTTGCTTGTCTCTAGAACGCAGGTTGGGTCGGCGCTATCTTGAGATGCTGACTGATTCATCGACTGTAAGGATGTGCCCGCAGCAGGCGGAGCCCCTCTAAATGCTGAGGAACCTGGAGGCGGACCGCCAAAGATATTCCCTGCTGCTTCCCCAGTTGGAGCAAAAGTTGTGCCGGGCTGTTTTCTTAGTAGGTCCACAGGTCTGAGAGCAAACGGATTAGGCTGTCCAGGTTGAGGCGTAAAGTTGATGGGAGCGAAGCCAGCAGCTGCGTTTCCAGCCGCTTGTTGGTTATTCAGTACTTGCCCAGGTACTATTTGGTTTGGATTGGAGATACCTAGTGCGTTTCCGGATACTTGACCTACTTGTCCGCGACCATATGAGGCAGTTGTACTTTGCGAAGCTGGTGTCATGCCACCGGAGAATGCCGAGCCCGTGCTGTTGGAAGCTCCCGGCAAAGACAGAATTACCTCTGGTGGAATAGCATCTGGTTCCTGGGCAAATGCTGCCTGGTTTGTACCATGTCCAACTTCCAGCATTCCCACTAGCAGTATTCCTGAAAGCAGCTTCTTTGAGTGGTAGTTGCAGGGCGAAAGAAGACCAGATAAGGCACTCGCGTAGGTGCTTGGCTGTAGAATTCTATGCTTAGGCTCGAAGCGACTCATCACTACTCTATCCTCACTGAGCTTTGCAGCAACCTAGATTCGATATCTGAAGATTCTTTTTCTGAAGTTTCATTTTATCGACTAGTGCGCAATTTCGCTTGCTGGGTAAACTACAGATATCTACTTTCCTGCCAAGAGTTGGTAGTGTCAAGACTAAAGCCGAAATCTGTCAAAACCTGCAGATTTCGATGTTTCTGCAGAAAAGAGGCCGGCACACTGCGAGTGATCTCGCCTCTAAATGCTCGCTTGACGATTTCTTTTTTATTGTTGCCTGCTGCGATTAGTATTATTCGCCGGCTGCGCAGAATTGTTTCTATACCTACAGTAATGGCTCGATCCGGCTGTTCGCCGCTGAAGTCGCTCCGGTTTGCATCGAGAGTAGATTTTTCAAGCCAGGTGCAGTGAGTGAAACTCAAAGGACAGGTTTCAGGTTCGTTAAAAGCTATATGACCGTTCTGTCCGATGCCGAGTAGGGTTAGGTCCAGACCGCCCATCTGCTCAATAAGTTCGTCATAATTGATGAATTGGGCAGGGCTAAATGTGTTTGCTGCAGCGATATTTGATTTTTGGTAAAGGTGCTCGAGCAAAAATGTCTGAAAAGAGTCGCTCTCTTTGATTTCCAGATATTCGTCGAGGGCGAAGCAGCGAGTCTTAGACCAATCCAGTGCAGGATCTTCGCTGAAATGTCGGGTGAGTGTCCGATAAGTTCCCAATGGAGTTTTGCCGGTGGGCAGAGCCAGGCAGGCGTTGGGTTTTTCCTTTACAGTCTCAATTAATTTGAGCGCGACTTGCTCACTTAGCTGATCATAGGTTTGAATATGCATTAGGGGCGCCGTGTCTATTTGTGATCCTTACAAAGTCATGGGGATGACAGGGAAAGCAGAAAGGCAGGGAAGGCATGATGGGAATAGCGGAAGCCTGGCTTGCATTACTGGCAATCTGGGTATGGAAATATTTTATACACTACTTAGGCAAAGCGGGTGGAACTTTGAAAAGAGCGATAGAGGGCCTGAAGATTATTTGCTCAGCTCTTGCTTGTCTGAGTATATTGACCGGTGCCTTTTTCGGTGTCTTGTCCGGAGAAAGTGCGCAAGCCCAGCAAATCGCGCAAGTTCGCAAATTGCAGCGTGCAACCTTTCAGTCCTTTTCTTCCGGTGGCGAACCGCTCGAACCAGTGGGCGGCGTGCACCTGGCGCCCGGGCTTGAACGTCGTCCCGGTACCGGCGGGCAAGTGTACAATCCCGGCGAACCATCTTTGAACATGGCTCTTTGCCGTTGGGAGCCCAAGAAGATGCCCTTGAAGATATGGATTTCTCCAGGATTGCAGCTTCCAGAGAAGCCTTTTTCTGAGTTACAGAAAGTGCGCCCCGACGAAGTTTTTGAGATGTTGCGTCAGCCTGGAGCGCCTTTCGAGAATTGTGGCTTGACCCAGGCTCGAGAGTGGAGCGAAGACGTGAACTATCAGGTTGCTGCAGGTATTGAGCAGTGGCGGGAGTTTGAGAAAGAGGGTTTGTTTAGTTTCGGCTTTACTGATGATCCGCGCCAAGCGCATATTATGGTGTTCTTTGTTGATTCTTTTAAAGATTCCACTTCTCCTGGCGGTATCATGGTTGGTGGTAATACTTGTGCACAACTTTACCCCTATGATGTGGCGCAGCGCGTCAATATAGCCCAAAAGCCAGTTGTAATCGAGATGTCGACACTCGTCAATCGTAGTCCAGAGAAAATGATTGCTGCATCGTGCCATGAGTTTGGACACGCCCTTGGTATCAAGGCGCATAGCCCATATCGTGATGACATAATGCACGAGAATCGCGTGGTCGATTATCTTTCGCCAGCCGATAAAGCCACTATTCGGGCACTCTATAAAGCCAAGCCCGCTTATGTAATGTAGTCTGTCTCAGCTCAGTCAATAAAAACTTCTTGCACATAGACGTTACGCACAGAGAGAGAGTTCTTGCATATATGCCTATTGCACCGACAAGTGAATGTCGCTCAGTCTCGTGTCACCTAGATTGTTTGCTGGAATAAAGATATCGGCAGAAGGGCTGAGGCTCGTGCCGGGAATCTTGATTGTGCCAGTTGTGCTGCCGCCTGCTGGAATCTTTTTCGAGCTAAAGTTGACTTTGGCGCTTTGGGTAGAGATGTTGTTTCCTTCTCTAATTGAGGCTGTTGTGCTGCTCGGTAGTTTTAGATCGGCATTGCCTTCATTCTTGAGGGTGACCTTGAGTTGGACCTCTGATTTACCGGCTTTTACGCCGGTAAGCAGTAGTTTCGGTGCTGGTTGTCCGCTGTTGAATGCCATCATTGGTAGTGCCGAGCGCTTGTTGCTCTCTGTGGGCGCCATGGCGAGATTAGTTGGTGCATTCATGGCTGGTCGAAGGGGCAAGCCTCCATCAAAGCCGGCAGTTTGCATCGGTTGAGCACTTGGGAATGATGCCATTGTATTTTGTGGAGCCATCATATTTGGTGATGAGTTCATCGGTGCCTGCATATTCATAGATGACACGGCGGGCATAGATGACATGGCGGGCATAGATGACATGGCGGGCATAGATGACACGGCGGGCATAGATGACATCGAGGGTATAGATCCGTCGCTCAATGGCGGCACCGAACTGGACAGAGTCGGCATATTCGGCATGCTCATACTCGGCATATTGGTCATGCCTTGAGTGGCGAAATTTTGCGCTGGTGGTGCGCTCATTGGCATTGACTGATTTGAAAATGACTGATTTGAAAATGACTGATTTGAAAATGACTGATTTGAAAATTGCTGAGTTGAAAATCTTGCTTGATTTGAGGATGTACTCTGATTAGAGAACATAGTCGGATTCGAGTACATTGAATTGCCGAAATCTTTAGCAGGAGCGGCCGTTGTTATAGTCGGCAATAGTCCGGTATTTGCCAGAGCTTTCGCCGCTGAAAGCAATGCTTGGTTGGCGGTGCCTGTCCCGGTACTACTGGTGGTACCGATACCAGCGCCGATACCAGCACTATTGCCGATACCAGCACCAAGTCCGGCACCTAGACTTTCGCCTGAAGCGAAAGGTGCTGCTCCAGCTATAGCACTGCCGGAAGGCGAGCTCCCCGGAGGCGAATTAAGAGAAGGCGAATTAAAAGTCGGCGCGCTTATAGATGGACTTGCCGGTGCGCTCTCCCCGCCAGGTGTTAATGCTCCAATATTTCCAGCGCTAGACCCGGCGCCATTTCCCAAGGGATTGGTGAAATTGTCCGCCGCCGCTTTCAGGTTCTGGCGAACTTCGTCGGTCGCTTTGGAGATTTGCGCTTGCTGGGCAACTGTGAAGGCTCTCATCGAACTGAGAAAGCCAGCCAAAGATTCGACATGGTTATCGGTGTTTATTGGCCGATAGCCGTTTTCGTGGGTGGGTAGGGCTTGTGCCGCTGTTTGCGGTTGGGCCAGACCGATTGCCTGTGCTGTGGGCAAGTTCAGTGCCGGCGGTTGTTCTCCGGCTTGAGAGAGGGCTTCGATCTGGGCCATAGCTTGCGGGCTGATACTCTGCACAGGCGGCAAGAGTTGTCCTTGAGCCCGCAGTCTATCCGCCAAAGAACTGCGATAGTCCTGATACGACTTCTCTGAAGGCAAGAGTCCTACGGCATCGGTGGCTTTCAGATAAGCACTGGTTAGATTGCCGCGCGCTTCTAGATTGTGAGCTTCTTGAAAGGCTTTTCCGGCCTCTTGCTTAGCCAGGGCGTATTTGAAAGACTGCCGTGCCGCTGGCAAATGCGGATGGTTGGGATTGAGCTGTACAACTTTCTTGTATTCTTGATGGGCAGCGTTCAGGTCGCCCGCCACTTGGTAGGCGCGAGCCATACCCAAATGGCTGTTCGGGTCGGACGGGCGGGAATGAACTTGCTCTTTCCAAAGATTGATCAGGTTGCTTGCCGCTTCGCCGTCATTGGGATTAATCACCAAAGCCCTGGTTAAATCGGCACTGGCTCCGGCATAGTCATGCATATGATAGAGCGCCACGCCCAGTTTTCTCAGGGCTGCCGAAGAATCGGGATTGAGTTCTAGGGCGCTCTGGTAGGCAGTTCTGGCTTGCGGCAGGTTGCCGGCCTTGATGGAAGCATCCCCGGTCTTGATATGAGCGGCTTCACTGGGTGCCAGTCTGGCCGCCACTTTATACTCTACCGCTGCTTCCATGTGCCGATTTTGGGCACTGAGTTTGTCTCCGAGAGTACTTCTTTGGGCAGCGTTCTTAGGGTCGACGCCTAATTTGGCGATGCTGTTGTCCAACGCTTGCCCTGCAGCCTTCGATAGTTCGGGCGAAACTGCGTCGGCATGGCTTACGGCTAGGCGGGCGTGTTTGGCGGCTTGGGCATGGTCGCCCTTTTGGGCATGTGCTTTGGCTCGACCGAGCGAGACTTTGGCTAGTTCGGCTTTGAGCGAGTTCTCTTTGGGATATTCAGCCACATATTTTTCTAATAGTGCCTGCGCTTCCGCTGTCTTGCCATTCTTGAAGAGTGTTTGGGCTTCGGTTTTGATCTGGGTCAGACGAGCATTAGTGAGCTTTACGTGGTCTTGCACAGCGCTACGCGGAGGAACAGCCATCTTGTGAGCTTCAGCAGACTCGGCCTGGGGCAGCGGGGCAATGCTCTTCGGTAAAAGCGAGGTCTTCACTGGAGGCGGCGGCGGCGTGATCCCTTCCCGTGATTTATTGGCAGCGCTAGAGTCGAATTGGCTCATAGCCTGGCTTGGCAGATGATTCGGCAGAAGCAGGCTGTCTCTAGTGGTGATGCCTTGATAGTCGATACGTCTCGATACTTCATGACCGGTGGGCGCCACAATCACCCGTTTACGATAGATTTGCTCTCTGGGTTTGCCGGTCTCGTCACTGGTATAGTCGTAGGTTTTTACAGCTTTTCTGGCTGCCTGGGCGGGTGGTTCGGCGCAAAAGAGCGTCAGAGACAGAGATAGCGCCACCCACATAGACGGTTTCAGCCACATAGACGGTTTCAGCCACATAGACGGTTTCAGCCACATAGATGATGCTGCCCACATAGATACTGATTTTATCGAAGGTGAAACTTCCGTCGACTGACGCACCTCGAGGGTGAAGTTGACCGACCCGGTTTCATGCTCTTTCATTAATGGCGGCTCCCGCAATATGCCAGTTTCATCCATAAGCGCCTCTTCCTATGGACCATGCAGATTATTCTATGATCTATATCTTGACATGCAATGGTGGTTTCGCCTCTTCTGCCATGAATTTCTCGTAGATTCCCCACCCTAGCCGGCTTTTTCCTCTTGTCGAAGAGCGAGGTCTGTGAATTGGTTTTTTTTAAAGATTGCAAAAGTCTATATTCTATATAGGAAGTTGCCCTACACTTGATAATTGCATAGTGCCGATGCTTGTCTCGGGGCCGGTGCCTAATTTGGGAAGCTTTGAAAATTTCCAAAGGGCTCGTTTCTCAAGCCTTGTCGGTGGCACTAACTCTGACTTCAAATACTTGAGCTAGGCTAATTGCCCTAAAGTACTTGAAAAAAACGAGTGTTATTTCTAAATCGAGCGTAATCTCTAAATCGAGCTTTATCTCTAATTCGAGCGTAAGAAAATGGCAGCGACAACCAAAGAAGAACTGGAACTAATGTTGACCGAGAGGGCTCAGAGCCTCACCAGGCAGGCTCGCCTTGCCGCGGCGGTCTTTAGTCAATATTCGCAAGAACAGGTCGACGCCATTGTTAAAGCTATGACCACTTGCGCCATTGATAACGCTCCCCGTTTGGCCAAGATGGCCCATGAGGAAACCCGCATGGGTGTCACAGAAGACAAGGTTCTCAAGAATCTTGTCGCTTCCGAATTTTTGTATGCTCAAATTAAAGATAAGCGCACTGTCGGCGTTATCAAAGAATTGCCCGAATTGAATATGGTGGAAGTGGCCGAGCCCATCGGTGTCATTCTTGGTCTAGCGCCAGTAACCAACCCTACTTCTACGGTTATCTTCAAGAGTATCTGTTGCGCCAAGACTAGAAATTCAATTATTTTTTCACCGCATTTGATGGCAGCCGAGTCTTCCAATCTGGCGGCAAAATTATTGTATGAAGCGGCTGTGGCTGCCGGTGCCCCTAAAGGATTCATTAGCTGGGTTGATAAGTCTTCGCGTCTGAGAAGATTGTCCGAGATTTTATTTAGTCACCCGGAAGTGGACTTGATATTCGCCACAGGCGGCACTCAGATGGTGAAAGCCGCCTATAGTTCCGGGAAACCGGCTTTAGGCGTGGGCGCCGGTAATACCCCTGTCTATGTGCATAAGTCTTGCAATGTGCCTTCAGCGGCTATGGAGATTATTATTTCCAAGACTTTCGATAACGGTACCGAATGTCCCTCCGAGCAAACACTGATCATTGACCGTGAAGTCGCCGACGAGCTAATCGAAGAGTTTAGACGTTGCGGCTGCTATATCTGCAACGAAGAAGAAGTAGAGAAGGTGGCTGATGCCGTCATCGATGCCCGCACCGGCGGTATGAATTATCGCTTGGTCGGTCAGCCTGCCAATCTGATTTTGGAACAGTCCGGTATCAAGGTCGACCGTCACATCAAGATGATTCTCTGCCCTCTCAAGGGCGAGCTGAGGCAACATCGACTGGCTGTAGAAAAACTGATGCCGGTGCTTGGTTATGTCCTGGTCGATTCGGTGGAAGAAGGCATCAACCGCTCTCTCGATATCAATTATGGTGGCGGTACAGGTCACACTGCCGGAATTTTTTCTGAAGATGATGCCGTGATTGAACGCTTTGCTGATGCTATTAATGCCGGCAGAATCATCGTCAATTCACCCTCTTCGATAGGTGGTCTGGGCGGTGTCTACAATCACCTCAACACTACTTTGAGCTTTGGCTGCGGCACCGGCGGCGGTAACATCACCACCGACAATGTCGGCATCAAGAACTTAATCAACTACAAGCGCGTGCCGCGGCGTAAAAACTATTTGATCAGTTTCCAGACCACCAAAAATATTTATAGCAATCCAGGTTCAATCGAGCACCTCAAGAGCCTGAAATGCAAGAACGCCTTTATTATCACCAGTCGTTCAGCCTCTAGGCGTGGTCACCTTTCCATGGTCACCGAGAATCTTCCTGCCGGCTGCCATTCAGATGCCTTCACCGATATCGGCACTGAGCCTGATTTTTCTACAATTCAGAAAGCCGTGCAAGCTATGCGTTTCAGCAAACCAGATGCCATCATCGCTCTTGGCGGTGGTTCGGTTCTGGATGCCGCCAAGATCATTCGACTTTTCTATGATTATCCCGAGCTCGATGTCAAAGAGCTGGCTGTCAATTTCCTCGACTTCCATCACCGTATGGTCGAGTTTCCGCAAGTAATGAAGACACAGCTGGTGGCTATTCCCACCACATCGGGCACCGGCTCGGAAGTGACGCCGTTTGCCGTTTTGAAAGATGGCTATCGCAAAGTATCGATGATTGACGAATGTATGCTGCCTGATGTGGCGATCATCGATGCCCAGTTCACCAAGAGTTTGCCGCGTGATATCACCAGCGATACCGCATTTGATGCTTTGACCCATGCCCTCGAGTCTCTGGTCTCGACATTCTCTTCCGATTATACCGATGGTCTGGCTCTAGAGGCGCTCCGCCTCATTTTTGAAGCTTTACCTGCCACGCTCAAGAATCCTTCTAGTATCCTTTTCCGCCATAAGCTGCACAATGCCGCCACTCTGGCGGGCATGGCCATCGGCAATGCTTCTGTGGGTGTCAACCATGCCCTGGCGCATGCCTTAGGCGCTCGCTTCAACATCCCGCACGGACGAGCAAACGCGGTTTTCCTCATGTCCACCATCGAATACAATTCACAGATTCCCTCCAAGTTTGTTTCCATCCCGTGTTATCCACTTTGGGTTGCTGACCGCAAGTATGCCAGAGCCGCTCAGTTTGTCGGTCTCAAAGAAGAAGCCGTGGCTGATGCCGGACCCTATGCCGGCTATATCTTGGCTCTGCGTCGAGCTGTCTACGATCTCGGTCGACTGGCTGGTCAGCCACTATCGGTGGGCGAACTGGGCATCCCGCTGGAAGAATACATGGCGGCTTTGCCGGAGCTTGTTGAAACTGCTTTCAATGATATGAGCGTCCGCTCTAATCCACGCTATACTCTTGCCCCCGAAGTAGTCGAGCTCTTCAAAGGTGCCTATGCTCCCCGTGAAAGACCATAGAAACCAAGTTTAGGAAGTAAGACCAGGAAATTGAAACGATGATAAATAATGAGATGCGAGTACGAATTTTAGGTCAGCTTGACCGCGGGGTCGATGAGATCGATAAAATGTTGATTTCGGGCGACGGTCCCCTCGAGATTGACTTTTCGGCTTGTACTTTTGTGGCGGTGGACGGGCTGGAATGGTTGGAAGAGTTGATGCTCAGAGCCGATTCTGCCAAGCGTTCTGTTCACTTTGTCAATGTGCCGCCGGTAATTTATAAGGTCTTCAAAATTTCGCATATCGAAAGCTTGATGAGAGCCTGCGGTGGCGTTAGTTCAAACAAATCAAGTAAAGGTCCGGTTTGCTAGATTAATGTCAAACAACACCTCTAAGCAGGTCGGTCCCGCGTCCTCATCTACCGAGTCTTTATCAGGGAGCAGCATCAGCGCAGCCGTTCCATCGTTGAGTGCGGAGAATCTCACAAAGACTTTTGGACCTCGGGTTTCGGTCGATAAGCTCAATCTCAAGATTTATCCAGGTGAGCTTTATGCTCTTTTGGGCGATAACGGTGCCGGTAAAACCACCACAATCGGCATGCTTACTACCTTGATCAAGCCCAGCTCTGGCACTTTCAGCATCTGCGGGCATGATGGTCTGAAAAACAGCAATAAAATTCGCGGTCTTTTTGGTGTGGTCTCACAAGACGTTTCGGTCTACCACGAACTTACCGTTTACGAGAACTTGCGCTTCTTAGCCGAGCTTTACGGGCTCAAGGGCGAAGCTGTCGATAAGCGCATCGAGCAGGTTTTGGTTGGCTCCAACCTGGTAGACCGTCTCAATGATAGAGCCGGTAATCTATCTGGTGGCATGCAGAGACGCCTGGCTATCGCCTGCGCCATGATCAATGAGCCCAAAGTGCTCTTTATGGATGAGCCCACTGTGGGGCTTGATCCGGCGGCTCGGCGTGAGATTTGGACGAGCTTGAAAGATTTGAAGAAGCTGGGTGTGACGGTTCTGCTCACCACCCATTATCTGGAGGAAGCTGAGATTTTAGCCGATCGAATCGGCATCATCAGAAGCGGCAAACTAGTGATAGAAGGCACAGTGCAAGACCTTTCTTCCCGCATTCAAGGTATGCGCGGTTTGGCTCTCAAATTAGCCGACGGTCTAGATGTAGAAGATGCGGCCCTGCAGAGTAAACTGGAGAAGGTCACTAGTCGCTTTACCTGTACAGTGAGAATTGATAAGCTGCGCAATACTCTTTATCTCAGTCAACCAGATGAAGTATCGGCCCGCGAGTTTTTGCGCTTTGTATTTGACTGGCTTGAAAGCGAAGCGATACCCTTTATTAAGTTCGCCAGCGGCGAACCTAACTTAGAGGATGTCTTTATGGCAGTGACCAAGACGCATCAGCATAAAGGAGCCGATGATGTTTGATGCGATTCTAGCGATTGTGCGCAAAGATATTCTGGCTTGGACCAGGCGTCCCCTCTATTTTATCGCCAGCGTCATTATGGCGGTCTTGATCTTGGTCTGTGTGGGTAATACCATATCTGGTGCAAATGACATGCCCTTCGGCTTGTATGATCCAGGCGGCATCAGCGAACTTTCCAAACACTTGACTGAAAGCGGTCGCTTTAGAGTGAAAGTCTATGATGATCTAGAAAGAGCAAAGACTGATCTAGCTCATGAAAAGATTGTTGCCCTAGCCAATGTTTCGCAAGATCCCCTGGAAGACTCGGTGCAGATTTTGACCGCCGGCAATAATCCCCTGATTGATGACCAGATCTCGATGGGTCTTCTTTCGGTACTGACTCAGAAAGCTAAAGAGCTCAGCCTGCCATTGCATTCGGCAGCTCTTTATCAAGTGCAGTTTGGCTTGAAAGATTATATTTGTGCCGGTCTTACTGCTTATCTTTGCTATGTTCTAGCCTCGATGAATTTGGGCTTTAGCTGGATTTATGAGTGGATGGAAAAGACATATAGACAGATTGTGCTTGCCCCAATGGGGCTGGACGCCGCCATTATCGCCAAGACATTCACTGTCACCATGGAGGCTTCCACCGTGCTCTGGCTGGCACTGAGCCTCACTTCGCCCATTTCAGGCTTTACTCTCGGTCATAACTTTCCTTTTCTGGTCGGTGCTACCCTGATTTCGGTCTTTACCTTCACTTCTATCGCCCTTTTGTTTGCCTGTTTTCTGCGTACCATTCGTATCTATACAATGACCGTTTCTATATTGGGGGTGGCCCTAATGTTCGTTTCGGGCATTATCACCCCCATTAAAGCCATGCCATCTTGGGAGCAGAAGTTGGCCATGATCATGCCCCTTTATTACGCCTGTGATCTGACCAAAGGTGCCATGCTTGGCATTCCTTGCCAGGTGGTTAGAGACGTTTTAGTCTTGCTTTCTTTCGCCTTTATATCGCTTCTGATTTCAAGAACAGTACTTGCCCGCAGTCAGGCTTCAGTGTAGTCTGGTTAAGCAGATTCGGATTGAGCTGGTTGAGCTAGGTCGAGAATTTAGCCGATAAAGAGGCTTAACATTGTTGGTATCCAAAAAACACTTTGCTGCAGCGGCCGTATCTGAGGGCACTTTGCCCGGTCCGGTACCCTCTTCACTTCGTATGAGAGGCAAGTTGCTTGCTCGTCTCGGTTCTTTCGCCTTACTAACTGTCGCTTTCGCTCTGTTTTCCTCGTCTTCCAGTTCTTCGGCCGCTGCTCCTGCCGGCTGGACTACAGTTGACCAGCTGTTGAAAGGTTTCGGCAGCAGCGGTGCCAAAGCCAAACGACCCAATTCTTCCTCAATCACGCCTTTTATCGACTATGATGAAATGTCGCAGCGAGCACTGGGCCGCAAAGAATGGGACGCTCTCAGCGTTAATCAGCGCCGTGATTTTTCGCAGAGTCTGCAGACCCTGGTGGAAAAGCGTTACTACCCACGTTGGCGCAAGATTTTCAGCAAGGGCAAGGTTAGCTTTGTGGAAGAGAGTTCTTCCGGGGGCGACAACCTGGTCAAGACCCGTCTTTTGCTCGGTAAAAAGAGTGAAACCTTAGCCTGGCGCCTATCTGAGAAGAGTAATAAAGTCGTAAGCCTTTGTGTCGGCGACAAAGACTTGCTTGAGCGGCTCAAGCACCGCATTCAGTCCAAGCAAAAGAAAAGCAAGGGCAATATCGAAGTCTTGATCGCCTGGATGCGCGGCGCCAGCGGCGAGAAAGAAGTGGCTTCTCTCGATCATGCCTCTCTGGCGGCCGGTGATAACGGCGCTGGCGTAATATCCGACTAAGCAGCTAAATATGATTTTGAGTGGTCTTCTTGAAGGTCGCTTGCTCAAGCGCTATAAGCGTTTTCTTGCTGACGTCGAACTGGCGGACGGTAATACTTATACGGTGCATTGCCCCAATCCCGGCAGTATGCTCGGTTTGGCGCAGCCGGGCAGCCTGGTCTATCTTGCCCCGGCGGCGCCCAAAAGCAAACTTCCCTATGCTTGGCGCTTTGTCGAAGTTGATGGTGGTCTGGTTTGCATAGACACAATGGTTTCAAATAGGCTCTTTAAAGAGGCTTTTCAAAAGGGTGTGCTCACCGAATTTGCTGCCTATGATCAGTTACAGAGTGAATATAGTTATGGCGATAGTCGCTTTGATTTTCGTCTCAGTAAGGCTGGTCAGACAGTGGGCGTTATTGTCGAGGTCAAGTCCACTACTTTGTTGGAAGAGATTGAGAATGAGGGCGGGCAAGAGAAAGAGAAAGAAGAAGAGCGACTACGGTATGCTGCCTTTCCTGATGCACGCACTGAAAGAGGGCGCAAACATCTCAATACATTGCGACAAGTGGCTCTGGGCGAGGGCGACAGCGCCGTTCAATACTATATAGTCAATCGCACCGATACAAAGAAATTTCGCCCAGCCGATAGTATTGACCCTGATTATGGTAAGGCATTACGTGAGGCCAAAAAGGCTGGTGTGCAGATCTTATGCCGTGACACCACTATTGATTTGATAGATAGAACTGCCGGTGGTGCTTGCCAAATTGAGATAAAAATAGGGACACCCTTGCCAGTAATTCTCTAGAATAGCTCTCTAAAAGTTTTCTCTATAATTTCAAGATTCGGCTGCTCAGCACCCACTTGTCTTGGCTATATTCGGCTCTATTTTTTTGCGGCACTTGATATAAGTCAAAGACAAGCTCGTCTATCCTGAGTTGGTGCTTTCTTTCTGTTTCAATAAAGTCCTTTTCAATAAAGTCTTGCTCGCACTTAGTCTTAGTCCCACTAATTTGAACCGCACTTTTCTCTCTTAATCTTGCCTGTTCTTTGACAAGCTCTATGCAGTTGTGCGCTAGTTTGCTCAGTTCATCGCCAGAGGCTCGGTCGGGCAACTTTATGGGCAGGCGGCGCAAGTCGCCTATTTGAAAGTTGATTGTCGGGTTCAGTTTGGCAAGCAAATAAATGCTCAAGGACGAATTGAGAAAGGCTAGCAAGGCAAGCAAGTCGATGGCTTTGTCTTTGCAAAAAACTGCCGAGCTTGAAATATCAAAGACTGCCTCTGGGCTCAGTAAACGGGCGCGAAAGCCCGAAGTGCCTATGTAAGAATAGGTCAGTCCCGGCTGAAAGTAGTGACTTTCGCCGGGCAGGCTTTCGGACTGGCCGCGTTCTTTTCTATAGCGGCGAATGAGATCGCCATTACCTTGCCACTTTAGTCTCAGCCTGGTGTCGTGGAACCACTTCTGACCGCCGCCTTTGTCATAGGGCACATAGTCATCAGCCTTTTCTTCCCCCAAGAGCACTAGTTTTGCCAGTTCCTCTTTGTCTTTGATAAAGAGCTTATTGTTGCAAGTAAAGAGACCGTTGGTGAGAAGTACTCGTCCCTCTTCTTCGAGATCGCCTAGTGACTGGTGCTTTTCAAAATAGGTTGCCGCTCCAGCAGCCATTGAGAAAATATATGGAAAGCCTGAAATAGCTGCACTGGTCTTGAGCAGGTTGGCAAGTTCTACGGTCTTTTCTTCATTGTTTTCTCGATAAATAAAACTTTCAGTCGACCCTGCTATAGGTTTTCGTTTTTGCAGACTGATTATGGCGGTGTTTACTTTTTCGCCCGGGCAAGTGGCAAAGATGCCCGGACCGAGCGCATCTACATATTCAAAATTGGCTTTCTCGATCAAGTGCATGCGCAGGGCTTTATAGCGCGCTATCGAGAAGAAGCTTTTTTGGCAGATAGTACTTAGTCTGCCGCCCTCTTTCAAGAGATTGAGAGCCATTTCCAGAAAACCGGCGTAGAGATCGTTTTTAGCCCTGGGATAATTTTCTTTCAAGTAAAGCGCTAAAGCACCATCCATGGTGCGAGAACTTTGATAAGGTGGATTCATGATAATGGCGTCGAAAGAGGCAGGCGGCCAAAGAGATTGGTCGAGACTGCCGATTGGTGAGGGCAAAAGACGCAGGTTGAGCTTGTTGAGCAAAGAGATTTTGCTTGGATAATGCCGTCCTAGAAAGAGATAGAGAGCGAAGCGGCTGAGGGCAAGCATGGTTTCGTCGATATCGGCACCATAAAGTTGGCCGCTTAAGATACCGTCAAGAGAGTCTAGGGTTCTGCTTTCTCGTTTAGCCGCCTGCAATTTTAGTAGGTGTTTCAGTGCGGCAAGCAGCAGATGCCCACCGCCGCAAGCTGGGTCTAAAACTATTTCTTTGCCGCTTGGCAGCGCCCTTTCGGCCAGTTGTTCGGCCACCCAGGTCGGTGTAAAAAACTGGGTGCGAGCAAGCCAGTCTGCTTTCTCTTCTTTGGCCGGCTGCTGGTTTTGAGCAGGGCGGGGTAGATATTCAAATACTTCTGAAAGCCAGAGTGGGTTGTCTATCTCAATAAAGTCTATAAATATAAATAGGTTATTGCCCTGGGAAGGAGCCCCGAACTCTCTCCGGGTTCTATCTAGTGGCTTTAGTTGCGGTATTAGTTTCTCTAGTCTTTCCAGGTCGCTTTTGCTCAAAGAGAAATATTCCAAACCTTTGACACCGGCAGTCCTGTCAAGAAGAGCTTCGGTGATATCAAGAGTTTTAAGAAAGCTCTTTGATTCTGGGCTGAGCCCGTCCGGCAGCAAGCGGTTTCTTGCTAAAGCAAGGTGAGCAGCCAGTTTTAGCGAAAGTTGCGGTGCATCTTCCAAACCTTGGCTTAAGATTTTGGCGGCCTTTTTAGGGTGCAGAATGGTTTTAGTGGTGGTTTTCAAGGTGCTTTTGGGCTGGTTCTTTATTAGCAGTATGAAGATAAGTCTATTATTTGTCCCGAGACCGATGTCATTTGGTGTATAAAAAACCCATCTGCACTTAGTTTGGGGAATCAGGTCATGGTCAAGGCAGGGCTTGAAGATATAGTAGCCGCGTCGTCCTCTATCTGTGATGTCAACGGAACCGAAGGACGTTTAATTTATTGTGGATATGACATCAGCGATCTCGCTGACAACTCCACATTCGAAGAAGTAGTTTATTTGCTGTGGTACGGGCGTTTGCCCACGAAGACCGAGCTGGAAACGCTCACCAAAGGTCTTCAAGCAAACCGCCGCATTCCAGAAGATGTGGTGAAAGCCATGAAGGCGTATCCCAAAGATGCGCTGCCCATGGAAGTTCTCAGAACCGCCGTATCGATGCTTTCGATGTACGACAAAGAAGCGGAAGACAAAGGTCGCGAGCCTAACGTTCGCAAAGCCATTCGTCTCACCGCCCAAATTCCGACCATCGTTGCATACTGGGATTTGATCAGGAACGGTAAAGAAGTAGTTGCTCCTAAAGAAGACTGCTCTCTTTCCCATAACTTCCTTTATATGTTGTCCGGCGGCAAGGAGCCCGACGCCGTCGCCGTAAGATCGCTAGATATAGCGCTCATCTTGCACGCCGACCATGAGCTCAATGCTTCTACCTTTGCTGCTCGTGTGGCTGCCGCCACCGAGACCGACATCTATTCCGCCATCACTGCCGCCATCGGCACCCTGAAAGGACCGCTGCACGGCGGCGCCAACCAGGAAGTGATTAAGATGTTGCTCGAAATCGGCAGCTTGGCCAATGTCGAGCCGCACCTCGAGAAGATGTTTGCCGAACACAAAAAGGTAATGGGCTTCGGACACCGTGTTTACAAGACAACCGATCCTAGAGCCGCCAACCTGCGCCGTATGTCTGAAGCACTCGGCAAGCAGATGGGTGACACAAAATGGTTCGATATGTCGGCTAAGATCGAAGAGATTGTCAAAGCAGATAAAGGACTGAATGCCAACGTAGACTTCTACTCGGCTTCGGTCTATTACATGCTCGGCATTCCCACCGATCTTTATACACCTATCTTTGCCATCAGCCGTATGAGCGGCTGGGCTGCCCATGTGCTCGAGCAATATGCCAATAACAGGCTGATTCGCCCGCGCGCTGATTACACCGGCGAAAGAAATCTGAAATACGTTGCCATAGACAAGCGCTAGACAATAGCCTCTAGGCAATTAGCAGAGATAAGCAAAAATGCCGGACCCTTAAAAAGTCCGGCATTTTTCTATGCTACTGAGAGCATTGCTCTCTTAAACATTCTCTGTTAGGCTCATTTCTTCTCACTGCTCGGCGCGCAGTTGATATGAAAGATAGATTTTCTCCAGAATATTTTCGTAGGGGGCAAAGACTTTACCATTTTGTCCTGCGGCTGCTGCCTCTTCCGGTATGTCAAGCTTGGCTGCAAAATGGTCAAACATTTGTTTGGCTACCGAGGGTCTGGAACTATCAGTGAGGGCGCCGCGGCGCTTGAGATAGTCGACCAAAAGGTCGTATTCGGCTGGGCTTATTCTGCCGATGTCGAGAGTCTCGTCGGCTGCGGCAGTGGGTCCGACCTTGATGGCACTGTCGGTCATTTGGGCTGGGCGCTCTCTTATGACTAGGGTGCCGGCGCACATGTCGCCCAGGCGGCGCTCATTTTTGTCCACAAGCATGACCACTAGACCCATAAACAAAATTCCATCCACCATTCTAAGCAGGTTGCGAATCAGTGAGGCGCCCCAGCCAATTGGTTGTCCGTTGGCTTCAATCACTCTTATCTCGGCTATCTTTTTGCCAGGTGTCTGACCTTTCCAAGCCCCTTCCCAGATGATGAAATAGAGATTTTGCATGAAAAACATAAAGAGCACAGCCACCAGGGCAATGACGGCATAGAGCATATTCTTGGTTTTCTGGTCGACTGGGGCCGCCGATACGCCTGCGCCCACAATTAGTGCCACAATCACTAAAGAAATTGTGATGGCAAGTTGGATTAAACCGTCTACGATTTGCGCCAGGAGTCTATTGCCGATACCGGCAATCTCAAGGTGTAGATCGACGTTCTCGGGGGTAGAGATAGAATAATCGGGTTGTTGCATGCTTTTGGCCTACTAACTGGTTAGATACTGGATTGATTACCGGGTTTTGAATAGATGAATGTTGAGCGGTGGCTTAGAACCCGCAGAGTTTCCTGGCAAAAATTGGAAGAACTCCTCAAGAAAGTGGACTCGTCCGGTTTAGGCAGTCTTGACAGGCAGGGCTTGACCGAGTTGGGTCGTTTATATCGTGCCACTTCTGCCGATCTTTCTCGCGCCCGTGCCCTCAAACTAAATTCAGAGTTGCAGATTTATCTGAATAATCTTGTGGTACGGGCGCACAACCAAGTCTACCAGAATAAACAAAGCAGGCTCTCCGACCTCTTTCTCTTCTTTTTGCACGGCTTTCCCCGGCAGTTTCAGACCAATATTCTTTATGTCCTGACCGCTTTCCTTCTCTTTCTTTTGCCAGGCCTGGGTTGCTACCGAGAAGCTCTCTATGATCCAAACTTTGGGCAGCTGGAAATTGTGCCCGGGCAGAGCCTGGTTTCGGAAGAGCTTTATCATATGATTGAGAATCGGCAAATGTGGACCGATTCGGTACAAGATTCCAGCCCGGCCGTAGCCGGCTTGATTGCCACCAATAATATCAAGGTCTCGCTTTTAGCTTTTGCTACTGGAATCACCTTTGGTATCGGAACAGTTTATGTGCTGATCATGAACGGCATGTCAATCGGCACTGTATTTGGTGTATGCCAAGACTATGGCATGGCTCATCGCCTGGCCGCTTTTGTGGCCGGTCACGGTGTTATAGAGCTAATGGCTATTTTCATCAGCGGCGGCGCCGGTCTGATGATTGGCGGAGCTATGCTCTTTCCGGGGCAGTTTAGCCGTCGAGACTCTTTGAAAAGAGTCGCCCGCCCTGCTATGGAGCTTTTCGCCGGTACGGTCTTGATGTTGTTGGTTGCCGGCACCATCGAAGGTTTCGTTTCACCGCGCACCGATATTGGTGCTGACGTAAAATATATGGTCAGTGCCGCAACAGCGGCTATGTTGACACTTTATCTTTTGGTGCCGAGAACTGAGCCTAACAAGCCTGTTGCTTCTCTGAGCGAGCGGGCTAAAATTAAGGCGGATAGCACAAGCGATCTTACGGTCGATATCAAAGGCGAAATGGTCGAAACTAGCGGAGGGAACCCAATTGGATGAAGCGACTTTCTGGTACCTGCTCGCTCAGGCTATCGAATTAACCGAAGAAAAATTAGAGCAAAAGCAGGTTGCCGAGTTTCAAGATTTGGAGCTGGCCAATCTCAAGAAGCTGCTTTCTAAATTGGGCGAAGATGAATTGGTCGGCTTTCAAGAAATAGTCGACTATCTCATGGACCAAGCCTATACCTGGCCGCTCTGGGGGGCCGGTTATCTGATCAGAGGCGGTCTCTCTGATGATGAATTTACTTATTTCCGCGCCGGTCTAATCATGCGGGGTAAAGAAGTTTATGAAGGGGCTCTGTCGGAGCCGGACAGCCTAGCTGATGTTCCCGAAATTTTGCCCTGCGAAGACTTTCTTTACCTCGCTTGTGAAACTTATGAAGAGCGCAGCGGTGATGGTGCTATTTACGAAAGATATAGAGAAACGATCAATCTGGAACCAGCCGGTGAACCCTTCGATGAAGATGATGAAACCCATCTGCGCGAGACCTATCCGCGTCTCTGGGAACTCTACAGCCAGGAATAGTTGGCCGCTATAGTATTAAATGTGGTGTGGCACCAAAATTTGGTGCTGGACATGTCGGCGATCTAAGTTAAAATAAATCCGCGGTTGATCATGGTGCTGTCGGCTACCGGCTAATAATTACGGTACCGCCTGTAATATCAATAGTTTGTAATACAAATTGTTTGTAATACAAATTGTTCGTAATACAAATCGCCTGTAATACAACCCTGTTGTATATACAAAATGCAACTCTGTCGCAGTTTACTTCTGCTGCTCTAGGTACTAATTGGCAAAGCCAATGCCCTGAGCTCAGCGCTCTCTCTAACTCTCGCTATCTTTAAGTAAGGAAACTAGATTGATGCCTGCCGCCGAAGCGAATTCTGAAAGAACTTTCTGGCAAGACGAAGACCAACTGGAAAAAGACAAGCCGGAGCTTGACGCCAGTAAATTGGATAAAGTACCACTAGAAAATGCGTATATGGGCAGCCACAGCTCTGATTCTAATAAAAACTCTGCCACCGGCCAGGGCGCTCAGCCCGTCAGTTCGACCCAAAAGGCAAATGTCTTGCAGCTCGAAAAGGCTGTAAAGCTAGATATTTTTTCCCGCCCTGAGGGTGTGCCCGCTAAGAACTTGCTGGCCGGGCTATCCCTAGCGCGAAAGCAAAAGAGCACCTCTGGTTTGCCTAGGCAGTCAGACAGTGAAAGAACCGCTCAACAGAAAGCACTACCCTCTAAGAATAAGCCTCAGGTTAAAAGTAAGGGCAAGCGTCGTCGTCGCCCCCTGCCTCCCGGTCAGCGCCTAGTGAGAGCCGGCGCAGTGGCCTCGATGCTTGTTGTATTGCAGAGCTTTTTCAATCCACTTACGGGTCCCTGTGAGAACATCACCGCTGGTGCCAGCCCGCTTGTGCCCATTGCCGCACCTTTTTCAATGACCGCCGAATTAGGCGATCTTAAGCAGCAGATCGAAGCTATGTGTCAGGTCAAGAAACTGACACCCGGCATCTTTGCTATTGATCCCAAGACCGGCAACTATGTAGACTTTAACGGCACTCGTAACTTTGCTGCCGCCAGTATGATCAAAGTACCAGTGTTGGTGGCACTGTTTAGTGCCATCGACCGTGGTGACATTGATCCCAAAATTATCTTAGAGATAAAGCCGGAACACGTGGCTGGCGGCTCGGGCTATCTGCAATACCGCGGTGTGGGCACCAAGCTGCCCCTGATGCAGGTGGCTGAGTTGATGATTATCATTTCTGATAACACTGCCACCAATATGATTATTGACCTCTTGGGCGGCAAGAAAGCAGTCAACAAGAAATTTGCCAATTGGGGTCTTAAAAACACAGCCATCAATAACTGGTTGGCCGATTTGGAAGGTACCAATCGCACCAGTCCCTACGACCTTGTCTATCTTTTGGCCCGGGTCGAGCGCGGTGACCTCATGTCTGATGTCTGGCGCAAGAAAATGCGGCAAATTATGGAGCGCACCAAGACACGTACTCTTTTGCCTCAAGGCTTGCCGGCCGGTGCCAAGATCGCTCATAAAACAGGCGATATCGGTTCGATGGTGGGCGACACCGGCGTGATCACCACCCCGGACGGCAAAAAATATATAGTAGCCGTGCAAGTACAGCGCCCTCACAACGATAGGCGCGCTAACGAATTGATTCGTAGGCTATCGGCTGTGATTTATCCAGCTTTCGCCAGTCAGGCTAAACCTTCTGCCAAGCCCCCCGTGCCAGGTTCGTCTGGACCGGCTGTATCTGGTGTCAGCCTCGAACCCTCTAGCCCTTTGGTTAATCAGAGTTCTCTCGGTGTGGACAAGGTCTCCCCGGCAGAAGCCCCCGTCCCCGCTACCGGTCATACAGTGGAAACAGTGCCGCCGCCGGCGCCAGGGTCTGGTCTATAAGAAGCGTTTCTGTTTAATTCAATTTGACATGGCGAATTAAAACTGCTACTGTGAAAACAGTTGGGTAGTTCTTTATTTCTTTCATTCGGCGCCTCTGTTTCCACAGTTCCTGAGGAGCTTAGTTTTGTTGTGTCTGAAGATCTTGATAGTTACACATTAGAGCAGCTTTCTGAGATATCCGGTTTTGATAAACGGGTGATTCGCAGTTTCATCGAGAACGGCCTTATGCTCGGTCCGGCATCGAGAGGGCGCTATGCCCGCTATGACGAGAATCACCTCAAGAGATTGAAAGCAATCAAATATATGCGCGAGAAGCAAGACATGTCTTTCAGTGATGTTAGACAGGCTCTGCTCACTATGAATGATGAGCAGATCTCATCGGTTCTCGAACCGCGCCTGCGCCGCTTTCAGGGCGACCGCCGTACTGCCCTTTTGCAGTACCTTGACGGTCTGTCTACGACATCGGTCTCTCCAGTCGAGAAACTTTCGCAGGCTCTTGGTGATCTGGTCGGCCCCGAGAAAGTGCGCAGTCAGGTGCGTTCTGAAAGTTGGCACCGTATATCAGTCACACCCGACGTAGAACTCAATATAAAGAACTCAGGTGATCTTATTCAACTGGCCCAATGGGAAGCAGTAGCCGGTATCCTTCGTGAGATTTTACTTGGGGGCTCGAAAAATGAGTAATTGGCTTTCAGTTCAGGCCGACTTTGATAGAGACTTGGTTTCCGACTATGGTGGGTCGGTGCGCTATTTGATGATCAATATGAAGGCTCGCGATATTTTAGAACAATCGGGCTTTCACGGCGATACCGAATGCGATATCGATATGCAGGCTGGGCACCCACTAAATCTCGTCTTAGTTATCGATGCCTCAAGTTCGATGACCGGAAAGTATCTTGAAAAAGCCAAAGCTGCCGCTTCGCAAATAGTCAAGGGATTGTGCAAGCGTGACTTTATTTCAATCGTTTCCTTCTCTGACAGAGCAAACGTGCATGTCGATGGTGTCTCTTGCGATGACCGCGGGCGGCGTAATGCTCTTAGGGCTATTGAAGCTCTCACTCCAGAGCTGAACACCAATCTTTCTGAAGGTTGGATGACCGGCGCCCGCTGTGCGGCTAAAGTTATGGCTAAACACCCCGAGAGCACAAGTCATGTCTTGATTTTGACCGATGGTTATGCCAATCGAGGCGTGCTCAACAAGAAGACTTTGGCTGATCATGCAAGAAATATGCAGGAGCGGGGCTTGACCACCTCGACAATCGGTATAGGGTCTGATTATTCGGTCGAGCAGATTCATGCGATTGCCATCAATGGCGGTGGTATGGTGCATCATGCTCCCGAAAGCGAAGAACTGGTCGCCATCGTGAGCGGCGAATTGAGTAGTCTGCGCAATCGTGTGGTCGAAAACATAGAAATTGAAATCGAGTTCCCTGACTTTGTTCAGATCGAGGTACTCTCGATTTTGCGCAGCGATCTGCGCGATGGGCTGCTCTATGTCGGTGCCGGTGGGTTGGAATCTGGTGCACAGCGCTCTTTTGTGGTGCGGGTTGTTGTTCCGCAAAAGACTAACGATTTACCGGAAGAATTGCCTTTCAAGATCAAGGTTTATTACCGTTCTACTGTTGAAGATCAAGAGAAGGAGCTGCAAGCCGAGGCCTTGCTTACCTATGTAGACTATGAAGCGTCTTCGGCACAGGCACCTAATTTTAAGCTTACTATAGCCTTAGCCAAGAGTTGGGTTGCCTGGGCGGTCTATCAACTGGCCGAGTTTAATCGGCAAAGGCAATATTTGAAAGGCGCCAATTTTGGCGAGAGAGAAGTGCGCTATATGAAGCGCCTGGGCAAGTCGGTAAATGAAGTGCTCAATCTTGCTTTGGTGCTTGAACAAGCGCGTGTCTCGGTGGGTCAAGACTGGGGTGAGTATTCGCGAATGGAGATTCAAGCCTCCTCATTTCAGACCAGTTTTTCTGTGCCCGATTACAGAACCAAACGCCCATCAGAGTGGCAGACATTTTTGCCAAATCTGTCAGACTAGCCACTATTTCTTATTTCGGCAACGTAGCTTCCCCAGTGCCTTACCCGGCTTAGCAAACTATCATAAGCTGGTCAGTTAAGCCAACTAGAGAAGCGCATGGGAAGTGATTTAGAGCCATCTGAAGTGGAACCAAAAGCGAGGCAGGCGCCGCAAGAGGCAAGGCAGGCTTTGCTGGCTGAGTTTTTGTCCACCAATCTAGATGGACGAAGTGATCCGCTTAAGCCCATAGATAATCAATCTCTTTCTCATCTGAAGGAATTGCTTGTGGTCGGTGGTTTAGCCATGGCTGCCTTAGCCGGTCGTCGCTATTACATAGCTAGTTCTGAAATTTCCACTTTTGTTAGGCGCAATAGCAGTCATTTTTTGCCGGCGGAAGCTGACATCTTAAAGGGCATAAACTGGCGAGCCGAAGCAAAATTGCCCAATTTAGTAGATAAGCGCAATCCGCAGAGCAACACCATGGTCATAGGTAAGGTCGGCGACCTTGACCGTCATGTTTTGCAGCCTGATCAGTTTATGATGCGCAGCCCCGACCATGCTTACAATACTTTTTCCAAAGCTCAAAATCTTGCCTCCATTCAAAGATGGATGCAGAGAGGCGGCAATATAGTTGATATAAGCCCAAGCAATGCCCCACCCGGCTTTTTACATGGAGAGAGAGCTTTCATTACTCATCTATCCAAAAAATACCCTGGTCAGTACACTCTGATGCAGCCCTAAATTAATAGGGGCGATAGTCGCCGCCTCGGGCAATCGACTTGACTCCAGGCACGTTTGCAAGCGAGCCGTATCTAGAGTAAGAGTAGTTTATGCCTGCCACCAAGTTAGCCAGGGGATCTCTAATTGAGTTGCTGTGCCCAGCTGCTTCCACCTGACCGGTGCGATCTTTGTGTGCGTTAAAAGTAGGTGGAATGGTCTGCATCAAACCTTGTGAGGGGATGCCTTTTCTGGCGTTGCTGTCCCAATCGTTCTGAACATTGGGATTCCAGCTGCTTTCATGCTGCACAATCAGATTGACTGCGGCTATATTGGCATCGGTAACTGGTTTGTTGGCAATTTCCAGTGCTTTAGTGATAAGTTCTCTGCGGTCGCCTTCGGGTAGGCGTCCCACCACATTGCCTTCCACTGCTTGTCGGTTGGTGGCTATGTCATAGAGTGTCTTACCAGCCTGTGATAACTCTCTGGCCTGGGGCGAATTGATGAAGTTCTGATCAATCGTACCGGCGTCGCGACCTGAGACTGCCGCGGCTGCCGCCATGCCCGGATTGTCTCCGACTGCGCCCGACATTTTTTCCAGTATTTGACCAGCGATTGTTTCTTGCGCTTCCTTCGGCAGAAACTGTTTCATTTCATCAGGCGTTGGCTGTTCGCCGTTCTTCATTTTCTGCAAGAAGTTCATAAACTGCTCGCGAAACTTAGGGTCGGCAAAGTTTTTGGGCAATTTGCCCTCGGCAATCAGTTTATCAATCTGCTCAGGAGTCAAGCCGTTCAGCCAGTTTTCCAACTGAGTGGCGTTGAAGCCGTAGCGACCGACTCTCATTTCGCCATCGGGATGCCGTCTTACAGTCTCATAGGGATGGTCTTTGTCTGGTTTGAAAAGTCCAGCCCAAGATTCTTTCATGGCAGCCACTTTATCTGTCTCGCCCTGTTGGCGCGGCACTGTTCTGGTTTCAAATGAACCCATACCGTCGGTGGCCGCCCTGGGCATGTCTACACCGCCAGAGCGGTGCAGTCGCTTGGTCTGCTCCACGCTTTCTTTTGTCTCAGGCGAAAGACCTTCCTTGTCGGGCGGGCTCTTCAGACCCGCTGCTTTCTCGGTTTTAGACGAGACCAGGTCGCCTTGGTCGTCGAGCACGACTTGATCGGCTTGCTGTGGATAGGCCTTTTGCAAATCTTGGTTTATCTTAGCCACCAATTGATCGGTGACTGCCAACTGTTGGTCGCTGGGGTTCACCGCGCCTGGGTCGCGCTCTACTTCCACCCGCACTTCTTTAGAGCCCAATTTGACCGGGTCGCCGTGCATCTCCACGGTGCCATCTTTTTTCACCACATAGTGTGGTTCTTTCAGGTCTTTGTCTTCGCCGAATTCTTGCAATGAGACAGTAATCTTTGGTGGTTTTTGCCCGTCGGCTGCAGCTTTTGCATTGGCTTCAGTGGCTTCTGTTTTGAAACTGTCTGAAAACTGTGCCGTTTTATCTGCTATTACCAGTGGTTTGGCTTCGGCTGCCGGTTTGTTGTCTTTACCAGCGGCTTCTGGTTGCGCGGCCGCTTTTACTTCGGCTTTGTCCGGCTGAGCGCCAGGTTTTGCCTCGGCTTTATCCGGTTGCGCGGCCGCTTTTACTTCGACTTTATCAGGCTGGGCGCCAGGTTTCGCCTCTACTACTTTTACTTTGTCATCGCCTGTCTTTTCAGCGCTTACGCCACCGCTTTTCTTGGCGGCTTTGCCGTCTTCGGCGCCGACAATAGTCAGCTCGTGTTCGTGTCCGCTGTCGTGCTTGCCGCCGGCTTGTTTGTGTTTGGCATGGGCTTCGGCGGCTTTGTTGCCGCCTGCGCTCGATAATTCTTTTGCCGCCTCTGAAGCGAGTTTGTGCTTTGGCTCGCCTTCAGAATGTTTCTCGGTTTGGTCGCCTTGATGCTTTACTTCGGCATGAGGTTTCTTATGATGCGCTTCGGCTTCGTTCTTAGACATGGATTCCTCTTGTCTCGACGACAATTGGTAAGGGCTATGGGTTTTGACCGGTCCTGATAGATAGCAAAAAACTTCTATATTGAATTCGCGGCAGGTCCGGGTCTATTCCACAGAGGGGCAGGTGGATATAAGGGTAGAGGTACAAAGGTAGTCCCTTTAACCTTATAGGTCAATTCGTATTTTTACGAAGCCCCTGGCGGCAGAAGCCCGTGTGCTTGCCATGTGGTAGCGCTGGTAGTATCATCGCAGGTAATCTTTTGTTTCTATTAGAGTCTGCCTGTGGCTCTTTGCAGCACTAAATGCTAAGATTCAGCCGATCCCAAAACCAAATATGGTATCACTTTGCGTTTTATGTATCTCCTCAAAATATTGACTGTATATTTTCAAGAGAGAGGGCACAGCCATTTCTAGCCATCAAGTAACCGATAAAGCAGATTCCCCCTCGGTTTTTCTTCAGCTTTTTGCCTCGCGCTTCGGCTCAAAAGTCACCACCCTTGGTAGCGATAGTTGGCGCAGTTTAAGCCGCTATCATTGCCTTTCTGATGGCGAACTGCTTTGTTCGATAGAGAAAGATTCGAAGAACTATCGCGCTCTTTGTGTCGATGACACTGAAAAGTTTCTTTTGCTCACCTTTAATCCTATTTCAAGAGAAAGCGACCAGGCTACTTATGACTCGCTCTCTCAATCGATTTCTGCTTTAGTGCAAACCGATAAGAACGACTTTGCCCTGCGTCTTTTTCAAGTGACTGAAGAGTCTGAGTATCAGAGCTTTATTGTTTTTGACAAATTGGTCAAACTTGCCCCCATAATTGACGCGCTGGGCAGCTATCTGCGCTATCAGGGCCTGCATAATATCAATATACTCAGCCCCGGCGACCACTATATTTTGCCCTTGCAGTCAGGCTTCCGTTGGATGAACGAGAAAGTCAAGCCGGTGGTGGCTCGTCGTGAAATGTCTTTAGATGTTGCCCTTGATTTCTTCTGCAGTGAAGTAATGAAAGGGCGTGTCGATGAAGAGCTCTTCCTCGCGGCTTTACTTGCCGCCAATGAGGCGCTGGCATCAAGTGGCGCTAAACAGAGTGCTAGATTGTTCGCCATCTCTGGCGGTGCTGAAATAGAAGAAAAGCAAGAAATAGGCGAGAGCGAATCTGAAGGTGAAGCGCTAGATTTGATTTCACCTCAGCAAGTCGAGCCCGCCACTATTGAAGCTGCTGGGGAAGTTTTGGGAGAAGATTCTGGTGAGGAGTCAGGAGAAGAGGCAGTTGAAGATTCTCCTGCTATGCAGAGTCCCGCCGGTGCCAGGACGGTTGGCTATCTCTCTAGACTTTTCTCGCTTGATCCCCTCGATGAGATAAATACCTTACCGGCAATTCTAGACGATGATCTAGATTCGGGAATTATCTATGAAGACCGCAATTCAGACTCTGAGCCGGAACTAATAGCCGACAATGTAGTGGAGGTCAATTTCTTTCGGGGCGATTCGTCTGCTTCAGCAAGGCAGGCTGAAATTATGGAGCTTTTGCAAGCCCCGGCTGTGAGGGAGTTTCTCGACGAGCAGGCTGTTCAGCAAGAAGAGCCTGTTGCACATGAGCTACAGGCAGTAGAAGACGAAGAAATTTTATTGCAAGAAGAGCCTCTTCAAGAAAAATCTATCGAAGAAGAATCTCTTCAAGAAAAATCTGTCGAAGAAGAGTCTTCTCAGGTAGTTTCTGCAGAAACTCTTTCGGAGCAAGAAGTTGCTTCTAACCAAGAACCCAGTGCGGAGCTGGAATCTGCTTCTGCTTTGCCTCTTATTCTCGACCAAGAAGAGGCGGTAGTTTGCCCGGGAAAGTTTGAAGAGGCTCAGACTGAAGCTGAAGATATCTTTACTGAATTGGCTTCTGCTGAGCCTTTAGATGCTGTTGAAGAGACCCTAGATGATCAGTTTAGAGTCGTTGGTCTAGACAGTGGCGATGATGAGCCCGGTGCTGCACTCTATGAACAGTTGCATTTTCCTTTTGCCCAGGGCTTGGTAGAGCCTCAGGTATATAAAGAGAAAGTCGATCGCAAGTCAGCCGGTTAGCCCTCGCTACAGTCTTAGAAATCTGAACCGGCGTGCAAGATTTGCCGCTTAATACTGCTGACTTTGGTTTGCCAATTTCACCTGCTAGATTCATCGCAGTTTCCTTCTGTGAAGGTTTTTCTTATGAAAGAATTTGAGCCGGTATCTGAATCGACTTATGTCGATAATGCCAGTCGCAGTCTCTATCTAGAGAGCCAGGATTTTGGTCGGGTCTCTAGAGGCTCTTCGGACAATCAAAATGGAAATCAGGATACTCGTGTGGGCATAGTCGATAGTGATGGTTCTTTTGGCTTGGGTCGGGGGCTCGGCCGCTTAGGCTTCCCCGAAGTAGAATTGACAGGGTTCGAACAGGAAGCGCAGTATAAACCCACTGATGGTTGGGATGCCTTTTGCCATGGTGTCAAACACCTTATCTCTAAAGACGAGACTGTCGGCGATAAGGTGAGGCGCAAAGTTGAAGAGGGCATGAGTCCTGCCGAGCGTGAGAAGTATAGGTCGGAGAATGAAGCTTTGGAGCGCTATCAGCGCGAAGTGAGAGACTGGTCGCTTCTTAGTACTATAGATATGACCCGCAAACCAAAGCATCCTGATACGCCTATGCATGATGAGATAAAGAGGCGTACCGAGCAGGCTCAACGAGCAATTGAGGAAAGCGTGAAAGGCGGCATGTCTTTTCAGGAGCGAGGCGAGTTGAATAAGGAAATTCAGGCTTATCGCAGGGCTGAGAGACAATTCGACCCTCTTGGTACCGGCGGTGGACAAAAGCCTGAACCTGGTCCGGCTATGAAAGCCTATTTCAAGAGAATTGCCGAGGCTGCCGACCGCTATGCTGAAGGTAGTTAGCTAAAGAAGTTGAGAAGTTTTTTAGCTCGGTCTCAAGGTGTATAAAGCATCTCTTCTGCAAATAATTAGAGAGCCTGTTTATCTAACTTAGTATGTTTGCAGATATTTTGGATTTTGTTTGGCGGCTTTAGAAAGAAAACGAGACTGGTGCCGTATATGGTGCCAGCCTCATTTTCTCGCTCATTCTCTTTCTTGGCTTATTTGCCTTATTTGCCTACACTAACTGCGTCTTTCAGGTGGCTCCAAAGATCTAGGTTGGGATCTAAGCGATCGGCTGTCTGGAAGGGGACCATCCAGCCGGGATATTCAGGCGGCAGTTGGCTTACTTGGTCGAGGGCGTTCAGATGTGCTGCGCTTAGCGTCACATCAACTGCTTTGATGTTGTCTTCCAACTGGCTCAAGTTCTTAGCCCCGATTATTACCGAAGTGACGGCAGGCTTTGCCAAAAGCCAAGCCAGCGCCACTTGTGCTACAGAGGCATGCAACTCTTCGGCTATTGGTCTAAGCACATCCAATATTCTCCACACTCTCTCTTTATCGACCAGGGGAAAATCGAATTCGGAGCGGCGGCTGTTTTCCGGCTTCTGATTTTCGCGGCTAAATTTGCCTGAAAGTAAGCCTCCGGCAAGCGGGCTCCAAACAAGTAGTCCTGTCTTGGAGTGCTCCATCAGTGGTATCAGTTCTCTTTCTAGGTCGCGACCGGCAATTGAATAGTAGGCTTGCAAAGTATCGAAGCGTGCCAGATTTTTGAATTCGGAGATGTCTAGAGCACGTTGCAAGCGCCATGCTGCCCAGTTTGAGCAACCGACATATCTTACTTTGCCTTGGTTTACCAAGGTATCGAGAGCGCGAAGCGTCTCTTCGATCGGCGTGACTGTATCGGTGCCGTGAATCTGATATAGATCTATATAGTCGGTTTGTAGACGGCGAAGGCTTGCATCAACGGCTTCAATAATATGCTTACGTGAAGCCCCGATGTCGTTGTGTCCCTTGCCTACCCGTCCAAAGCATTTCGTCGCTATGACTACGTCTTTTCTTTGTATGCCGAGGTTGCGAAACGCTTGTCCGAGCATCTCTTCGCTGCCGCCTTCCGAATAGACATCGGCAGTGTCGAAGAAGTTGACACCTTTGTCTACGCACGCTTTAATCAGTTGGTCGGCTTCATCTTGTTGAGTCGCCCCAATCATTTTGAAGAGTTTGCTGCCGCCATGAAATGTCATGGCGCCAAAGCATAGCGTCGACACCAGTAACCCGGTGTCACCGAGGGTTTTGTATTTCATTGTTTTTACTCCTGCTTTCAGGCAGCCTAATTTGTGTGCTGCCTATCGGTTTTGTTTACTCCGGTCCAGAAAAGTTCAAAGCCGCGCTCTTTATATAGTTCGGCCTTGTCTGGATCTTGTTTGATGAATTGCATCACTGTCTCTGTCTGGGCCGAAAAGAGGGCGAGCATAAACTCATAAGGGATGTCTTTCAAAGCACCGCCGGCGATGGCGGTCTCGGTAAGCGTTTGCAATTGGCAAAGGCGCTTAGCCGTTTCTTCAGGTATTTCGGGCTTTAGGCCCTCCCATACTTTTAGCTTGTGCAGAACCGCTAAACTATCGGGGTTTTGTATACCCCAATCAATATAGTTGTTCCAAACATGCTTCATTGCTTCTTCCGCTGATGAGTTATCTCGATAGTCGCGCAGCATGGCTTCCGCGAGATCTTTTTTGATCTCTACGTAAAGTGCGTTCAACAGTTCATCTTTGCCTTTGAAGTATATGAAGAGCGTGCCTGCCGCCATTCCTGCCTCAGTTGTGATTGATGAGGTGGAAGCGGTTAGGCCGTTTCTGGCAAATACTTTTGTGGCTACTGATAGAAGGGTGTTTCGCTTTTCCTCGCTTTTCGGACGAGCCATCTTTCCTCCATTAATGAGTGAGTATACACTCATTAATTCGCAGCGGTCAATAGTCGGATTCTCTAATTTTAGAATCTATTGCTTGGGAAATAGTCTGCCAAATATAGAGCAAAGTCACATTGGTCAGTCGGTGTGTATAAGCTGGATTCAAATCCATCCCAGCTAAGCCCTTGGAGGGTGTGCAGGTTTTAGTCTGCGGTAGCTCAGTACCGGTAGTGAGCCAGAGAAACAGTGGTGTCTTCTATGGGGACGCCCGTTGCTTCGAAGTTAGCGATTGCTGTGATGATTTCCGGTACACTCATATCCTTGTTGGGATTGTTATACAGGAATACCAGCAACACTCCGGGATGGTGCTCTTTGGCTGCGATTCGCTCTTCAGCAAGCTCAATGAAATCCTCGCAATTGCTTGTAATGACGACTCGGTTCTCTGTAATTGCGTGGGCAAAAACCGCTTCATCTGGTCTGCTTATGAGATTAACCTGGCTCACTGTCTGCACGTCATGTCCGGCAGCCATTAAAGCATCTACAAGCAATTTGTTCAGTAGGCACTCATCTACAAGCATTCTTAGGCTCAATGTCAATTCCTTTCTGCTCAAGACGAAGCATATCTTCAGTCGCTTCCATTTCCAGAAGCGCTCTGTTGTTTTCGCAATAGGCGAGGATTTCATCGATTGCCTCTACTGGCAGAGCCCAGTTTTCTGCCGCCTCTTCGCGCGAAAGCTTGTTGACGAGCATGCCGCTCCAAACGGCGGCAGCAGGCAGCTTCCGTCCTTTGATAAAGAGTTGTCGCTTCCATGGATGCGCTTGCTCGACGAGATACGTCCATTTCTGAAGATTTGCTGTTTCGATTCCGACCATGAGCAGTCTTCTTAGGTCACGGCATCCTGGCCTCCCCAGGTAGAACTGATTTCCTTGTTTCGACTCAGCCGCTAAGAGTAGAGCCAGTCGAACGGCGGTAAGTATGGCGTCTTTTCGGGTGGGCGCCTTGATCAGCTCCTGAAGGCAGTTGATATCGGCCTCTTGTTCGGGGCTTACGTCAAAATTCTCTCTTTTCGAGTCTCTAGCCATGGAATAACACTCCTGAGTATCATTTGAGTATATGCTACTCACTTTGGCTTTTCAAGTAGATTTTCGGTCACCGGCTTTCTCCACATCCGCTAGTTGACCTAAGACTTTGCGGGTTAGTGCGACATGAGGTCGTTCAAGATGATTGGAGTCAGTCTATGAGTTGCATCCCACTCGCTCCCCGCGCACAAAAGTCTTTTGCCTTTGATTTGCAGAGTAAGTAGGGGTGGGTTGATTCACTGGCGAAATCAAGGTCGAGGAGAGACAAAATGAAGGAGACTTTCTAGAGGAAGGCGTTTCCAAATTTTGCCAATTCTCAAATCTATTCCTTCGGCAGCATCTTCATGTCTTCCAGCCAAAGCTCTGCCAGTTTGGGCCAATTTGAAACAGTCAGAAGTGTCGGTTTGTGGCTTAACTTACCTTGATGGTTAAGCGATTGATTGCGACCGCGAGATTTAACAAAGTCTGTGCAGCAGGTCACGAACGATGTTATTGCAAACTCTGCCATAACCTACCAGTATGATGCCCTAGGGCGCACAACAAACCGCTCAATAAACGGGGCCGCAAACTCTGTCACTTGGTCGTATGATGCGATAAGCAGGGTGACTTCCGAGGTCAACGCTCTGGGTACTTTCAATTATGCCTATGAAAACGACACTCCCGGCTCTTCAAAAGGCTCGGATAGGCTAGCTTCGATCAGTTATCCCAATGGTCAGACCACGAAATATACCTGGTATCCAAATCTACAAGACCAGCGCTTGCAGCAAATTGCCAACCTGGGACCGTCCGGCAACACAATTTCACAGTTTAGTTACCGATATGACCCAGCCGGGCAGATAAAGCAATGGCAGCAGCTGCAGGGCAATACAAGCTTGAACTATGCCCTCGACTATGACCAAGCCGGTCAGCTGGTCTCGGCAGCAGCCAGCGGAGGACCTTTGAGCCCGAATTATCTGAAGCAATATTATTATGCCTATGATAGCGCCTCAAACAGAACCGGCGTGCAGACAAGCACGGTGACCAGAGGCAGGATTACAGGAGCAATTACTGCAGGAAACGTGCTAACAGTCACTGTAACCGACCAAGCACTCACCTCTGGCTCAAAGGCCATAAATTACACTGTCGTGGGCGGCGACACGCTTTCGACTATCGCTACCAAAATGGCTGCCGCTATTGCAGCAGATGCCGACATGATAAACATTGGCGTGACCGCATCGGCAAACGCAGCAGTCTTGAGCATTAAGTCGGCTTCGCCAAATGTCACTTCATACTCTGCCTCTACCAGTGGTGGTGCCACAGCAAGCATTACTTTGAATGCCACCGACAACTTTGTTGAGAACGCAGTTATCGCAGGCACCAAAAAGACTGGAGATATTCTGACGATAACCTTTAAGGACCCAGCGCTATCTGGCGGCAGTAAAAATGTCAACTACACAGTGCTGGCTGCCGATACCCTGACGACAATAGCCACGGCGTTGAGGAACGCCATTAATGCCGACACAGCCTTGCAGGCAATCGGGGTGACGGCGACTTCAACAGGCACGACCATCACAATCAGGTCTACTTCGCAGAATGCCACAACCTATGCCCAGTCTGTGAGCACTGGATCAACTGAGACCATCAGCCTATCTGTAAATCAGAATGGACCGGTTAGAATAGGCATTGGTGGCAGCAAGACAACCGGCGATGCGGTCTCTCTAGTCACCTATGATGCAGCGCTGAGCGGCGGCACCAGAACGACCACATATACTGTGCTTGCCGGCGACACCCTCTCGACGATAGCCAGCGGCTTGGCCGCGGCAATCAATGCCGATACAAACTTGCAAGGCATCGGAGTATCAGCAGCCGCCAGCGGCACTGTAGTGACAGTGCAGTCAAACTCGACAAACCCGACAACCTATAGAGGCACAACCAGCACAACAGCCACCGAGACAATCTTGATTGGCTTGCCGACTAATGGCGCCCAGGTTCTTGTTATCGGAGGCACCAAGACGACCGGCGATACCCTCACAGTCACGGTCTTTGACCCGCAACTGAGTGGCGGCTCTAAGGCGGTGAACTATGTTGTGCAGGCGGGCGACACGCTGGCAAGCATCGCGACCAATATGGCGTCGGCAATAACGGCAGACACCGACTTGCAAGCGATAGCTGTAGCTGCTACAGCCAGCGGCACGGTCGTTTTCATAAACTCCGGCTCGAAGCTACTGACGACATATGCGTCTTCCACCAGCGGTGGTGCGACAGAGACTCTGAGCTTAGCTTCGTCCACCAGCGCCAATCAGTATGGTTATAACAATCTCAATGAACTGACCAGCATAGCAGCGGGCGGCGCGACAAGATTTGAAGGAACGGCAAACAAGGCTCTGAAGTCTGCCACCGTTAACAGCAATGCTGCGACTTTGCCTGACTCACAGAAGTTTGTAGGTAATGCGACACTGAACAGTGGAGCCAATACCATTCCGGCTAGTGTCACCGATGGTACCAACACGACCAAGACCAGTTCTTACAGAGTGAGTACCAAAGGCTCTGCATCGAGTAGCCCGACATTTGATGCAAACGGCAATATGACCAGCGATGGCACTAACACTTATGAGTGGGATGCTGAGAATAGGCTGGTGAAGATAAGTTATCCAGGTGTTAATAATTTTAGCCAATTTTCTTATGATGGACTGAGGCGAAATACCAAAAATATCGAAACAGTTGCTGGTTCTGTCACGAGTGTTAATCAGTTTGTCTGGGAAGATTTTGAACGTGTCGAGGCTCGTGATGTTTCAGCAAGCCTTACTGCTAGATTTTATGACTTTGGAGAAGTTAGTTCCGGCAGCTCAGAATATTACACTACGGATCATCTAGGATCTGTTCGAGAGATGACTAGTACATCAGGCACCATTGACGCACAGTATCAATACCAAGCATGGGGAGAAACACAAAAAATCCAAGGAACTGCTAATTCCCGCTATAGTTTTACTGGTCATTATCTTCACAGCAGAAGTGGCTTTATCTTGGCTCCCTTTAGAGCCTATGCTTCGTCAATGGCAAGATGGCTCAACAGAGATCCTTTTGAGGAATCGGAAGGACTAAATCTGTACGCGTACTTGGAAAATGATCCGATTGATTTTACTGACGACTTTGGCCTTGGAAAAGGAAAAGGTAGCGGCAAGGGCGGTGGAAAAGGCGGCTCTGGCTCTAGTCCGTACTGTTATCAGGATGCGTGCTGCTGGCAGCAATATAAAAGGTGCTATGCTAGGGTAGTAATGGCCTGGGTGTCACTCATGACGATGGGCAAATCTGACGCCCAACACTTCAATCATGCGAGCGGCTGCTGTCGAGAAAGACGCTCTGAGTGTAACGGAACTGTAGCTCTGAGAAGAAAATATCCGAAATCACGATTTAATTGTGCAGAAGAATGTCTTTCGGAATAGGCAATATGTGTATGAGCAATGAAGATTCTCTAAGAAGAGTGATAAATTCAAATCGAAAATTTGACGATGCTGCTGCAGAAGAGGCAGAGCGAGCCCTTCTCATAAACTCTTTTGATTCGGAATTACGCGCTCGACTCTTGTTCTATTATTCAGTAGGGTGTAAAGAGAGCTACCAACAATTTTCTGAAACCAGATTTAAGCACATTTCTTGGTTCGTTGAAAATGTTCCGGACTCAAAGTTTTGTGGTGACGAGCTATTTTATTTGCCACAAGAAAGTGCGTTTTTCAAGCCTCTAAAGGACATTTGGCTAGAACAAATTAGCAAGAGCGAAAGTCTTGCGAGGCGCGTAAATGCATTCATGTTTCTGTTGAATGCAAATGATTCCAATATTCATCGGTATTATGAAGAGTTCTTTCAAAGCAGTAGGCACGATATTTGGGTACTCGCACTAGACGATCTATTGAATGAGAGCTACTCCTGTTTCGATGCCAGAATCGCAATCGAAGCCAAAAGGCTCAAAAGGCTCAAAAGGCTTGACTGTTGCTCCGAGCCAAACTCTGCGAAAGGAGAAACTCAAAAGTGGCTAAAGGAAGCCGTCGAATTTGAGGCTCTAGCATCTACTCAGGACTTTGCCGAAATACTTGAAGAATTTTCTGTGAATCCAACTATTTCCTCCATGGTCAAGCTCTCTGGGTATACTGCCAATAGATTTAACGCAAATTCGATTATCGGATTTGATCCTCAAATGGTGTCCGTTCGACTGGGTCTCGTCGCCTGGATTATCCAAGTATTGCCTAAGTCTATTTTTGCAAATAATCCATACTTCACGGGACCTTTTTCAGGCCCAATTGATTTCCAAATTTATCCGCGAAATGGAGTAAGTCCGCTCATAAATCCGATCGACTTCCTTTCGGATTTATGGATTGCGCAACTTCAGAAAAGCCCTGGTGAAAAAGTTCTCGCACGTAATGCGGCATTTTTTTCTAATGGAATTCAGCTATCCACACCATTGCAAGCCAAAAAAATTTCTGACGAACTAAAAAAAAGACCGCCGTTGGAAAAGATGAGCTGAGAGTTCGCCTGCTTTAGAATGCTCTTGTAATTGTAATAGGTACCCGTCTCCAGGAAATCATTGCATCAACGGCATCCTTGAGATGGTTGACCTGTCCCAGGTTTAGTAGACAACTAGAGAATTACGAAGCTGCCAACTCGAAGCATCTCTTTCCCTCCTGGTCGCACAGCAAAGCCAGTCGTTGCCCATGACTCCGAGTGACCCCACCCCCAAAACTTGAACCAAGCCAATCAGACGACTGAACAAATTTGAGTCATAGTTTCAATTAGTCAGGAGAAGGTCTAATGAAAAAGAGTAGATTCACTGATGAGCAGATTGTAACCATACTTAGGGAGTCGGAAACAGGCTCGGCCAACGCCGAGTTTTGCCGCAAACACGGAATCTCCAACAACACGCTGTATAACTGGATAGCTAAATTCGGCGGCATGCAATCTGCTGACGTGTGTCCGTTCGGATGGTTGAATATCCCCAAAACCTTCTAACCTCTTTCGCCTTAAACCCGCCATTGCTGGTGATGGCATATTTATCCAAGCCCTTAGCTGCGAGTGTCTTGTAAGATTAGTTAGATAGTGTGGTCGGCGTCAAGTTAGTTTTCGCCCAGGCCATTCCCTTTAGATGCTAATTTTATCGCAAGCAGAAGCATCGTCAACCCCAGCTACAATGGGTTGACTACACTTCTGCTTTGCGATCGGACAGCATCTACCAGGAAATGGTTTTTGCTGTCTGGCTGTAGGTCTTTTGTCGGTTTGTGCTCTCTATCCAGTTACGATTGCGGTCAAGGCGCCTGCTGGAGCCGGCAGCGGCCGTCTAGACTTGAAGTCGATCTCGAAGTGTCTGCCTGTCTTGACCACGGCGAACATGATCCTCAGAAGCTTTCGCATGACTGCACCAACAACGACCTTACCAGGTTTTCCCGCAGCCCTCAGTCGATCGGCAAAGTCGCGCAAGACCGGATTTGTTCGGAGAGCGCAGACTGCCGGCATGTATAGGGCCTTCCGTGTCCGCGCATTCCCGACTTTAGAAATTCGGGGTCTTCCTCTGACTGATGAGCCGGACTCGAATAGTCGGGGAGTTATTCCGCAGAATACTTCCAATTTTCGGCTGCTGGCAAAGTTACTGGCGGCTGATAATTCTCCCAAGAATGTCACTGCAGCGGTTTGCCCTACGCCAATTATGGAGGTAAAGAGATCAGAGTGTCGACGAAGCTTTGGATAGCGCTGGATCAACTCTAATATCTCCGTCTCCAAAGTCTCAATTTCATTGTCTAAATACTCGATATGCTGCTCAATCGAACGATGCACGAGTTCGTCCAGAACTCCGGATTTTAGTCTGTTTTTTCTTGGGTTCGATGCTCCGTGAGCTCTTCTACATATCGCTGCATGTCGCGAATAGCCTTTATCTCCGGAGGAGGAGGAACCCAAGCCATGGGCGTTTGCGCACGACTAAAGCGAGCAATTATTTTGGCATCAATCTTGTCTGTTTTCGAACGCCTCATGTCACTTTGAGCAAAGCCCCTTATTTGAGCTGGATTCACAACGCTAACGACAAATTTTTCTGCATGCAAGAAGTCTGCAAGAGGCTCCCAAAGCCGCCCGGTGCCCTCCATACACACATGAACTGCCTTTGCATCATGCTCAGCCAGCCAACCCACCAACTCCCGGAACCTGTCGTATGAGTTGCCGAAGGTTCTCTGTGGGGTTTTGCTGTCTAACAGCAGGCATGCATCGAATTTGGTCTTAGAAATATCAATTCTAAGCTGGTACATTCTTTTGTTCTTTCTAGTGGTGTTATTGCTGAGCGCCAGGTAGAATCTTGCCCAGGGCGAACCTTGTATACGAGCTAAATCCGGCCGATTTGCTTAAAGATAGTGTTCTGCCTTAGAGGACAAGATCAGGAAAGGGAATCCGAATCTAACCCACTGATTTGAAAATCATATGTTCAAAACTGGTTTCTCCCTTTCCTGCTATCCTCGCGCCCGAGAATAGCCTCGCCCGACTCTCAAGCAGAGTCAATCACTTCGTTCGAAGTCAAGTCCAACATACAATGCTCAAATTCGAAATTCGAAGAGGTCCTACGGCTGGGTGCTTTCAAATTAAATTTATCGTAAAGCTATTTTTGGGGTTATATGACAAGCCTTGAAATCGAGTTTTTATCTTTTTTCTACCAATTGTCTGGAAGAAGAGAATCTATTTGAACGCTGGGTCCAACTGCGAGTGTTTCAAGAATATCTTTGACATATTCCGCCGGGTTCATTCCGTCCTTTTGCAGGTGGAGGTGATCGAAAGGAGCACAGCCGCATGCTTTCCGGCATTATCGCTGCCTGGGAAATACCAATTCTTCCCCCGAGTTGCATCCCAGTCGATCCCCGTGCACAAAAGTCTTTTGCCTTTGATTTGCAGAGTAAGTAGGGGTGGGTTGATTCACTGGCGAAATCAAGGTCGAGGAGAGACAAAATGAAAGAGACTTTCTAAAGGACGGCGTTTACAAATTTTGCTAGTTCTCAAATCTATTCCTTCGGCAGCATCTTAATTTCTTCCAGCCAAAGCTCTGCCAGTTTGGGCCAATTTGAAATAGGCAAAAGTGTCGGTTTGATGCCGAAGGCGTGCTTGCCTTTGGCAAAGATATGCAGTTCAGCAGAGACTTTTGCCTCTTTCAAAGCAGCAAAATAGACCAGTGAATTGTCCACGGCATCAACTGGATCGTCTGCTGCCTGCACAATGAAAGTGGGCGGCGTGTTCTTTGTTACGGGCACATATTTGTTTAGTTCAAACTTCTTGGTGCTGTGTTCGGTTAAGTGCCCTGGATATACCGCTATAGCAAAGTCAGGGCGACAACTGACTTTGTCTATGGCATCGATTGGCTTATAGATATTTCTGTCATAGAGCGTGCTTGTGGCGGCGACAAGATGGCCTCCAGCTGAAAAACCGAGAACCCCTATTTTATGAGGATCTATTTTGAGCTCTTTCGCCCGCGAGCGCACTAGCCTTATCGTTCTTTGAGCGTCATCTAGGGCGGCTGCGTGGGACGGATAGCAGCCAGAGCGCGGATAGAGTTTGTCGCCCGGCACCCGGTATTTCAAGAGAATGCAGGTGATGCCTTGACTAGTGAGCCAGTCACAGACATCGGTGCCTTCCAATTTCATAGCCAGGCACCAATAGCCCCCGCCTGGAAAGATAATCACAGCGGTGTCGGTAGGCTTGCCTTTTGGCGGGTAAACGGTCATTGTCGGAACTGAGACTTTGCCAACAAATTCTCCTTCTTTGTTTAGCTCTTCCGGACCGGCTATTTTAAAGGCATCTGGAATTTGACCGGACCAGATTGGACATTGCTTAAATTCAGGGGCTGGCTGCCACTGCCCTGTATGCCATTGCGATTCATCTCTCTTTTCTGCTGCAAAACTTATCGGTGCTGCCGCCGTGAACATGTAAATTGAAAGAGCAAATGTGCTGCAAAGTTTGCGCCTTAGTTGTGCAGAATACTGCAAAGTGTCTCTCCTATATTTTTCGTCGTTGAAAGCTGTTGAGAAAACTTTCGACTATCTTGGCGCCGGTCGCTCCAAGGGTCTCAGTCTATTTTGTCTTTGCCCTCTGATGTTGAGCTGTTCGCTCGCCGGTAGCACCTTTAGTCCGGTGCCTGCAAAATATTTTTCTTGTATTTCTTGGTCGCTAAGTTCTTCGTTTACATAGCCTACCGAGCTTCCGTTCCAGTCGTAGCTCTCAATCTGCTGCTCGCTAAAGAAGCGCTTTCTAACCCGCGCCAGGTTGGGCAACCCTGGTCGGCTTGCATTGAGAAAATCTAGGGTGGCTTTCTCTGTCACTGCCGCATGGCTTAAGTCTAGATCGGTCAAAAGCGGTAGGTCGGCTTCACTTAATTGCGACAAAAAGTCGTCACCGAGTTCGGTGCCTAAAATTAGATACTCAAGTCTTGGTAGCTTGCTTGATAGAACAGTCTTGGCTAGATCGCGGTTGAGAAAGAATAAGCAAAGAATTCGCAAGTCTAGAGATCTATCTAACCAGAGATCTTGCCACAATTGGCTATCTTTCAGACTTGCCAGCTTTAATTCTAGCTGTGTTAGTTTTTCCCACCAAGGTGCTTGATACAAACCTTGCAAAATCGAATCTTTCGCCTCGGTGTATTCGGCTACTAAAATTTCTAAATTCGTCAGGCTGTGCAAAAATTTCCAGCCTTCCGGCTGGTCGAAAAAATAGAGACTTGGTATGACCAATTCTTTTAGGTTGGGTAGAGACAACTGATAGAGTCTGCCGCTCAATAAGAAAGATTGGCTGAGAAGAGTAAGACTCTTGAGCTTTGAACCGGCTGCTTCTATTTTGTCTTGAACGAGATCATCGTTGCTCTTATTATCAAACCATAGTTCGTCACCGGGCGGCATTGCTGTTATTACTCCGCGACTACAAGATAGCCTAGCCTAGTAATATTAGCAGTTGGTAAGTGAGTTAGTGAGCCGGTTAAATGACCGGTTATTTAGTAAGGATAGTCAAGTCTTTTGTACAAAGCTTCTTTGTCCTGGTCTTCATCGTTTTCGTTAGACCGGCTTGTTTCTCTAGCAACTGATTCGGCCAGAGCGACCAGCTTATCTGCCAATAAGTTTAAAGCCTGGCGATCAAGCCAGTATACATTCAACTCTTCTGGGGTATGGCACTCTATTTCGGTGAGCTTTTTGAGAGTAAGGGGAGGAGCAAGGGTTTCCATGTGTTTATCCTCAAGGTCGTAAGTATTAAAACGCCCTTGAGGGAAAGATGAGGTTAAGAAGATCCATTTAGAGTGCTGAAACTATTTTCTCGACTTCATCTAAATGCTTGAGTCGGTCGGCGATTAGCTGTTCTGGCAGACTGTTGTTTTTGCGCAAACGATTTTCATAGTTGATGCTTGCCAAAAGCCAAGCAACGTTGCCGACCAGGGCTAGGCTGGAGCCGACTGTGCCGACGATGGCACCTTTGTAGCCGAGGTCGAGTTGCTTGCGTGGTCTAGAAGGAAAATATTTATAGTAGCCTCTAGTACCAAGAATGCCTTGGGTCATAAGTAACCCGCCGATGATTGGACCAGTCACCGAACTTTGTACTGCTACTTTGTTCAGTCTATGAATTGTGGTCATTTCATTTTCTAGTTGCTTGGTGAAAAGTGAACCAGACTGCGAGTAGAGAGCAAAGCGCTGGGTTGAAGGTAGGGTGGGAATCAAGGCGCCGGTATTGTCTCCATCTACTGCGTGCAGATTGCGAATTTCTTTTTCCAGCTCTTGCAGGCTGGCTTCTTGTGATAGTTTGCGTTTCTTTTGGGCTTTCAATATCAGCTGTCGTTCGGTCCACAGCAGGGCAGAAGCCAGCAGAGGTGTGCCCATAGCCATAGCACCACTAATGGTGAAGCAAATATTTGAGGGACCGTTCCAGGTCGGCTCGGTCACTGCCTTATAGCCAAGACCGGCGCCGACTGCCCCGATGACATTGTAAGAGCAGTTCATCAAGAAAAATAAATTGCGGGCTGCTGCTTCGCTTCTAGAATTAGCGCTGAATTGTGCGTACTCATCTACGAAAGACTCTCTCAGGGCAAGCAAAATCTTACTTTCAATGAGGGCGCGACCATGTCCGGGATGAGCGGTGTTGGCGCTGATTAGTTTGTCTCTTTCGGCCATAAGGCGATCTATTTCTTTCAGTTTTTCGGTGACACGCCGGTTGGCTGAGGCAGTGTCATAGCCCTTTTGCTTAGCCTTGATATAGCGTGCGGCATTGACCGCCAATTGCATACCAGAACCGCTGGCGGCAATGATAGAGCCGACTTGGGCGGCTCTCAATCCACCTTTGAGATTATTCTGGTTTATGGTCAGCGGTCTTTTTCTACCTTTGTCAAACTCTTTCATGGCAATCACTTCAAAAGCCAAAAGCGTTGCGGCGCTTGCTTCTTGGCTGCCAAAATAGAGTAATTGGCAAGCACGAGATCTCTTGGTATTTTCAAGTCGATAGTTGAGGCTATATCTCTCTAGGGCGATGCTCTCGCTCAAGATTTTCTTGGTGAGCTGGGTGTATTGTCTGCTGAATTCGTCACCGCTAATAGCACTGGCGGCAGTATCGGCACCAGTTGTAATATCGGTACTATTTGTAGTATCAGCACCATTTGTAGTATCAGCATTAGCCACAAAGTCGGGGCGTGATACAGTGCCTGGGCTAGATACAGATTCTGGGCTTGATACAGATTTTGGGCTAGATAGAGAGCTTGGACTGGCTACATTGTCTATCTTGGCGGCGATCGAGTTTGAATCTTGGGCGGCTATAGTGGCAAGAGGTGTCTCTTGAATATCTACTGCGGTATTAGGTTGAGATTGAGCTTGGTAATCCGGCTTGAGAGACTCAGCGGCACATGGTAGTAAAAAGCAAGAGTTATTTGCCGCCAGTAAAAGAATAGCCAGGGCTGAGCGTTTTCCTGCTTGACCTAAGTTCCGACTCGTCATAAATCTCCCGAGAATCAATATAAATGGCGACTGCCTCTATAATACTGTTAGCTTCGCCAAGAGTATGAGCCGGGTTTAAACTGTGCCTGTTGAAAAGTCTATTTCTCGCCTTCTTTGGGTTCTATGTCTTTCGGCAATAGGCGCTGCATCAATTTCTTTAGGCTTTGGGTTAAATGTTGGATTAGCCAAAGATTTTTCCACCACGGTCGAGAACAAAGCTAAGCCCAAGCTGGTAGCGCCACCAGATATGGTGTGGATACCTGGTGGTGAGTTTGCTATGGGGATTTTTGATGCTAAGTGTGCCGATAGTGCAAAAGACGCCCTCCCTGTGCATCAAGTTTATGTCGACGGCTTTTATATGGACCGCACTGAAGTGACAAATGACCAGTTTGCTCGCTTTGTTAAAGAAACTGGTTATAAGACCGTGGCTGAGCTTAGCCCCGACCCTGCTGAATTTCCTGATGTGCCGGTGCAAGATCTTGTGCCTGGTTCGACGGTTTTTACGCCAAGCAATGTCAAAGATGGCTGTTCTTTAGATAATGCACTTGCCTGGTGGAGTTATGAGAAGGGCGCAGATTGGCGGCATCCTTCAGGACCGGCCTCGAACTTAGAAGGTAAGGGTAATTATCCTGTGGTGCATATTGCTTATGCCGATGCTTTGGCATATTGTCAGTGGGCGGGCAAGCGGTTGCCCACCGAAGCCGAGTGGGAGTTTGCTGCACGCGGCGGCAAGGTTGGGGAGCCTTATGTCTGGGGTAGGGAGTTGAAGCGGCATGGTAAGTGGATGGCGAACACCCATCAAGGGCGATTTCCTGCTCAAGACAGCGCCGCCGACGGCTTTGCTGGTTTGGCTCCGGTGGCTCAGTATGCGCCCAATCGCTATGGACTTTATGATATGGCGGGTAATGTTTGGGAATGGTGTCAGGATTGGTATCGCGCCGACTATTATCAAATGCTCGCCGACAAAGGTGGTGTGGCTGTCAATCCGCAGGGACCAGAGTCGTCTTTCGACCCTGAAGATAAGCAGGCGAAAAAGAGAGTGCAGCGCGGCGGGTCGTTCTTGTGCAATGAAGTTTTTTGCACTCGTTATGTTCTAGGTTCTCGCGGTAAGGGTGAAGTTTCCACTGCTTCCAATCATGTGGGCTTTCGCTGTGTGAGATTTGGACCCTAAGGGAAAACTATATTATGCGGATCTTTAGAGATAGAGATAGAGTTCGAGATTGTGGCAGTGTCGCCTGGGCTGGACGGCTGCGGGCTCTGGCTTTGGTGGTTTTATTGCTTGTCGCCACGCCTGGGGCTTACGCCGAACCAGCAAAGAAAAGTAGCAGCGGGGAGGGGCGCTTACAGGCGGCATGTTCAGCCCTTAAAAGGAAACAGTACAAGAAAGCTGTGCATACCCTTTTGAAGCTTGATCAGGCTAACGATGGTAAAGGACAGACTGTTTTGGGGCTCTTGCACGAGAAAGGTCTAGGGGTGAAGCAAGATTTTTCCGAGGCCCTGGCTTATTATCGTAAAGCCGCCAAGCAAGGCATACCTGAGGCTGAGTCTAACCTTGGCCATTTGCTTTTGCGACTGAAAAGGGATGTTGTACAAGACACTAAGGAAGGTATCGACTGGTTGGAGCGCGCCGCCAATCATGGAATTTTGGAGGCGCAGGTGACAATGGGTAAGCTGCTCAATGAAGGTCGTCGGCTGCCAATGAATAACAGCAAAGCTGCCTACTATTTGCATAGAGCAGCCCAGCGCGGCAGTCGAGAGGCTCAGCGGATGCTCGATGATATACCGCAGTTGCGAGAAGCACACCAAGCACTATTGCAAGGCGGCGCCCAGTATCAGACGGGCATGGAAAATCTCACCCGTTCTTGGGTAGGCTATGCCGACATAGTCAATAATCTCAATACTGCTTCCAGTTATTCAAGAAAGTAGCGCTATTTGTTTACTTTGAGCTGAGCGGCATGGTGACAATAGTCTTTGAGATGAATCGGCACCGAATGTACGTCCCAAATTTCTTGGCAGTACTCTTTGATTGAGCGGTCAGAAGAGAATTTGCCCATACGAGCCACGTTATAAATTGACTTGCGTGTCCAGCCGTCTTTATCTTTATAGGCTTTGCCCACTTGTTTATGGCAGTCTACGTAAGAGGCAAAGTCGGCGAGCAGCATAAAGTGGTCGTCGTAAAGCAGGTTGTCTACTAGCGGTTTAAAGAGACCGCGGTCGCCTCTAGAAAAGAGACCAGAGCCGAGAGAGTCAATTACTTGTTTGAGCTGGTCGTTGCTCTTATAGATATCGAGCGGTACATAGCCTTGGGCTTTTCTATCCATAGCTTCTTGGGCGGTCATGCCAAAGAGGAAGAAGTTTTCGTGACCGGCTTCTTCTCTGATTTCGATGTTGGCACCATCGAGAGTGCCGATGGTGACAGCACCGTTGAGGGCGAATTTCATGTTGCCGGTGCCGGAAGCTTCTTTACCGGCCAGTGAAATCTGTTCGCTTAGGTCGGCAGCCGGATAGACTCTTTGACCAAGTGAGACATTGAAGTCTGGCAGATATGCAACTTTGATTATTTTGCTTACCAGAGGATCACTGTTGACCACTTCGCCGATTGAATTGATCAGCTTGATGATTAGTTTGGCCATATGATAGCCGGGCGCCGCTTTGCCGCCAAATATAAAGGTGCGCGGCTGAACATCGGCATTAGGGTTTTCTTTGATGAGGTGATATAGTGCCACTATATGCAGTGCGCTAAGATGCTGCCGTTTGTATTCGTGTATACGCTTTACCTGAATGTCAAAGAGCGAATCAGGATCGACTTTTAGTTCGAGGCGATTGTGAATCCAGCGCGCCAATTGTTCTTTGTTGTGTTTCTTGACGGCGCGCCATTCTTGTCTAAACTCAGCGTTGTCTACGTGCTTCTCTAGGTTGCGCAATTCGTCGAGATTTTTGGTCCAGGTATTACCGATATTCTTATCGATTAACTTAGACATGGCTGGGTTAGCTAGTCTCATCCAGCGGCGAGGGGTGACGCCATTGGTTTTGTTGTTGAATTTTTCGGGGAAGATTTTGTAGAAATCTGCCAGGGTGTGTTTTTTCAAGAGGTCGGTGTGCAGTGCCGCTACGCCGTTAATCGAATGGCTGCCGACTGAAGCCAGGTTGGCCATGCGGACATAGCGTTCGCCGCTTTCATCGATGATTGAGAGTCTGGAGAGCATTTCCTCGTCGTTGGGGAAGCGCTCTTTCACCGAGGCGAGGAAGCGATAATTGATTTCAAAGATTATCTCAAGATGACGAGGCAAGACATCTCTGAAAAGTGAGATTGGCCATTTTTCCAAAGCTTCCGGCAGAAGAGTGTGATTGGTATAGGCCATGGTTTTGGTGGTGATATTCCAGGCTTCTTCCCAAGAAATATCATGCACATCGACGAGCAGTCTCATTAGCTCGGCGACAGCAATAGACGGATGGGTGTCGTTTAGCTGCACTGAGAACTTTTCGTGGAAGGTATGAACGGTTTGACCCTCTTTTTTATGCACTCTCAGCATGTCTTGCAGCGAGCAAGAAACAAAGAAGTATTGTTGCTCAAGGCGCAGTCTTTTGCCCTGTTGCGAGTTATCGTTAGGATAGAGAATTTTTGAGATTGTTTCTGATGCGATCTTTTGAGAAACAGCGCCTACATAGTCGCCATGGTTGAAAGCTTCTAGATTGAGCATCTCTGGAGATTCGGCTTTCCAGAGTCTGAGGTTATTGGCGGTATTGTTGTTATAGCCTGGTATGGGTGTATCGTAGGGTACACCAATGACGGTGCGTTCCGGTACCCAGTCTACTTTATATTTGCCTTTGGCATCGGTATATCTTCTTGTATAGCCGCCTAGATTTACTTCTACTGATGCCATCGGCCGCACGACTTCCCAGGGATTGCCGTTGCGCAGCCATTTGTCGGTAATTTCAACTTGCCAGCCGTCTCTAATGTCTTGGTCGAAAATACCAAATTCATAACGAATACCATAGCCTATAGCCGGTATTTCCATGGTGGCTAGAGAGTCGAGATAGCAAGCCGCCAGCCTGCCTAGACCACCGTTGCCTAAGCCCGGCTCCTCTTCCTGTTCGAGCAGTTCTTGCATGTTCAGACCTGACTCTTGCAAAGCTTTTTCCAGTTGGTCGTGGATGCCCATATTGATCATGGCATTGGCCAAGTGTGGTCCCAAGAGGAATTCAGCAGATAGATAGGCGACTACTTTTACGTCCTTTTGCAGATATGTTTGAATGGTGTTTATCCATCTCTCAAACAAACGGTCTCGCACTGTATAGGCGAGCATCATGTAATAGTCATAACGATTGGCAATTTCGGGAAACTTGCCCTGTATGTAGTAGAGGTTGTCCGCCAGTGCTCGCCTTAAGGTAGGCACGCTCATCCCAGTGCGGTCGTCTTCGACAGCCGGCAGCGAAGGCGAAGGTTTGTCCATCGGTGTTTCCTCTATCTATAAGTACGGGTCTAGCCCCATGCAGTTAGGGATTATACCGTTTTGTCGCAATTAGAGGTTAATTCGCCATCTTAAGCCTAGTGGCCAAGCAGAAAGCTTTACAATCTCATTTTCAGACTTCTACAGCCTTTTCGCTGAACTGCTTGCGAAACCAAGCGATGCCACGATCGCTGGGATAGAGTTTTTCTTCGCTGGCTAGTAGTGAAGAACTGGGGCTATGGGTAATCACTGCGGCCTTGTCTTGATTGAGAATGACGCGGTTTGAGGCTGCCAAAACTTTACCGACAAGCTTTTCAAGCAAGGGGAGGGTGACGAAAGCTTGATAGGCTCTGACATACATCACTGTTGTATTGTCGTCGACCGGCACAAAGGCAAGCATTTGCTTGAGTGTCGGTGAAATATTTAGGTACCAGATGTTGGGAAATTTGAAGTGAAAATAGCCTGACTTGAGAACCACTTTGATTGAGCTTTCATCAAGCAAAAAGTCGTATTTGCCTTGTACGTCGAAGTTTTTGCCTATAGAGGTGCGGTGCAGGTATGGTAAATGGGCATAGTCGAGCTGGTTTTCAATACAGCGAGAATAATGAATATTCCAGCTTTCCTTGAACTCGCTGTAGCAAAATTTCTTTTCTTGCAGTTCATTAAACCAGGGGATTGAATCTTCGCTGCCTATATCGTCTTCATTTTTCGGCACGTAAAGCCAAATAAAGCCGTTCTTTTCAGCGCTTTGCCAGGTCTTCACTCTTAGATTGGGCGCTTCTTTGCCTGTCTCTGGCACATGGCGGCATTGCCCCTGGCTGTCAAACTGAAAACCGTGAAAGGGACATGCTATATGGTTGCCGTTTTGGCAGACTTCGCCGCCGGAAAGCTTTACAGATCGGTGTGGGCAAAGGTCTTTCAGCACCGCCGGCCGACCGCTTTGATCTCGCCAAAAAACGAGGTCTTCGCCAAAGCGCTTTTGTCCGAGAGGTTTATTTGGCTTTAGTTCTGCGGCACTTAAGACGGCGTACCAACCGGAAGGAACTTTCAAAGTTAATGCACTCAGACCCTGTAGGGTGTCAGGAGCTTTATTTCGGCCGACAGGTTAATCGATGATTCTAGCAGTTTCATTCTTCTTCTGACCAGTGAGAGCGGATCATCCGGCAGGGTGCTATCCCATTTTTCAGCATCAGAAAGAATTTTTCTCAGTGGGCTTGTTTTCATGCGCTCGAACATTTCTTCCATGCTTTTCACTTCTATGGGCGGCGAGAAATCGACTGTTCCAGATTCATCATCGTTTTCTTTTTCTTCTTCTTCTCGATTGGCGAATTCGCCGTTTTCTTGACAGAGCATATGGATTATTGCCGGACGAACACCAGTGGTGCCTGTTTCGAAACCTTCTATGTTGATCTGGATCATGCCTTCCTGAAAGGGCAGCCAGAAAATGCCCACATAGACCATCGCCAGCGGATTGTAGGGGGCTCGATATTTGAACAGTCCAGAAAGAGCCTCGACGCCGTCTAGTTTGAGAGTTTTGCCGTCAAGCATGACACCTTGAGCTTCGCGGCACTGATTCTCATAAAAAGAAATGGCTTTTTCCGGTGTTCTTAGGTCGAAATCCCAGTCTATATCGGGATTGTAGCGCAGCATAATGCAGGTATGGGTTTCGTCAATAAAGCCTAGACAATTTTCGTCATTGATTTTGTTTTCACAGTTGCCCATGTCGAAATGGACGCCGCTCAGAAGTTTTCTGGGGTTATGCTTATCTTTCTTAAGCAAATTTTTGAATATGCCCATTAAATTCAACCCTGTTCAAAGCGATATACCCGGGTCGCTTGAAGGCAACACGGGTATTGCTTTGAATGCTGCGAAAAGTAAACTAAAGACTTACTGGGTCTGAATCTCTAGTTTGCGTCCCTCGGCTTTGGCGACTTGACTGCGCGGAGCTGTGATGACCAAAACTCCGTTTTTTAAGGTCGCTTTGGCTTTATCGCTTTCGATGCGGCAAGGCAGACTCATCGAGCGTTGAAACTCTCCGTATGATTTTTCTTTCGCGTCAGAGGCAACGGCTTTGCGCCCCTTAATGGTAAGAAAATCATCGGTGACAGTAAGTTCTAGGTCTTTCTCTTCTACCCCCGGTACTTCTGCCGTTATCTTCACTTCATTGCCGATCAATTTACTTTCTATTCTTGGCATTGAAAATTTAGACATAGACAATTTAGGCATCGAAAAATTATGCCAGCGCACAAAGTCATCAAAGGGGTTGAATAGTTCGGAGTCATACAGATCTATAGATTCTGCAAAACTGGCTCTCGGTTTTTCAGTGGGCTCGGCTTGACTATTGAGACCGTGACCGGCGGCAAAGCCTAAAGCCAGTCCTAGAGCGAGTGTAGGAATAGAAAGTTTGAAAGATTTCCAGTTCATATCGCACCTCCTAACTTATGAGTACCAGTTGTCTAAGCTAAGCTCAGTCGCAGCTGGTCACCGAGATTTTGCGAGGCAAAGAGGCTTTGCTCTTGGGCAAGAGCAGCTTCAATACACCATTTTTGATGGTGGCTTGAATGCCGTCTTTGTCGATTTCGTTTGAAAGTGTAAAGACCCTGCGATAGTCACCGACTCCGTATTCGCTATAGACCAGGTTATAGCCCTCCAGTTGAGGCTCTTCCACCTTGCCGTAAATAGTCAATATATTTTGTTCGATGGTTATATCAATTGATTCTTGCCTGACTCCTGGCATGTCGGCTAGTACCACCAGCTGATCTCCCGATTCATAAATGTCGGCTCTCGGGACATAAACCTGGGCTGCTTCTACTTTTTGGCGGGGTTCCAAAAGGGCGGTTGTCATAATTCAATCCTCCAGATTTGATTAAACTTCGCTGACCGAAATGCGCCGCGGTTTGTCTGCTTCTGCCCGCGGCAGAGTTAGTTGCAGAATACCGTTGCTATAGCCGGCGCTTACCTTGTCTGGGTCTACAGCAAAGGGCAGCTGCAAAGAACGAGTAAAGCGTCCCCAGCCTCTTTCTTGTCTGAGGCAGTTTTGTCCATCTGTTTCAGATTGGCATTTCTCACCTTTAATGGTGAGGGTATCATTCACTACCGTAATTTCCAGATCGGCCGCATTAATGCCTGGCATCTCGCAGCGCACCACAGCACCGCTTTCGTTTGTCCAGACATTAGCCGGGGGAAACTCACCGGTGCTTCTCTTTGAGGCGGCGGTGAGCAGGCGGTTTAGCTGACTTTGAATTTTCTGCAGTTCGTTGAAAGAGCCAAATACATCCGGATCACTCAGTTTTTGCAGAAGCATAGTTATTACCTCCAGAAAAATTGTGCATCGCCGGGAGGGTCGGTCTTATCTTTTTTGATTAATTAAACCCTGCCGCTATGTGACTTCGCTTGATTCAGCGATTGCTTGGTTACATTGATAATTTAGCCAATCGAAAATAGTTGATTGAGAATTTACAGCATTTTTTAAACATGATTTTCAAGGCTATATAGTAAGTACGGGGAAGTTTAAACGGCATCTAAACGGCGGTTAAGAGTTTTTGTTTGCACTTGTCTCTTGGCAAAAGTTTTGCTATATAGAAATTGAAGGAAGTTGTTTGGAGGCTGGTGATTAGCAAGTGAGAGTGACTATTGATGCCGCGTGACCAAGTTGTCGAATGACTAAGTTGTCGCAGGCTAGTCGCTGAGAAAAACTACATTGCTAAATCGCAGAGTCCGAAACTTCTCAAAATAGAAATACAAACTTGTGATCATCGAAACTTATTTGCGGAGGTGATTGCCGTGTTTAAAGGCGGTATTTCTGAAGATCAAAATAACGATTGGTTCTCTGACTATATAGATGCCGGCTCTGAGTTTCTCGATCAGCAGGCAGTTGAAAGCATAGAGCGGCTTGCTAAGCATGCTGCGCCGAGAGTGCGTCGCCGCTTAGCCGAAAATTCACGTTGCCCGCAGACTATTTTAGAGAGGCTCTCGCGCGACAGCGACGCCGAGGTGCGCAGTGCCGTTGCAGCAAATCCAGCTACTCCGGTTGACCTGGTCTTTGCTTTGGCGCTTGATGTCGATGCGACTGTGCGCTATGCCATGGCTGAAGACGTCTCTTTGCCTGCTGGTGTTTTGCGCTTGCTTTCGCGCGATGATAATCCCTATGTAAGTTGTCGCGCTCGCAAGACCCTGGCTTTGCTTAGGCGCAAATGGCGGCGCTCATCCGAGCATGGTGGGCAGAATGTCATCGGTTTTCCAGGCACTGGCAATGCCGATGACGCCGACCATGAGAGATCTGCCTAATTGCTTTCAGTGCCTTAAAAACTAAGGTAAGAAAGCATTGAGAATGGCGCCGATCGTACAGGCCAAGCTGGTTAGTCCGAATATACAGGTAAGTTTTCGGCCCAGGCAGGAGGTGTTGTATTAACTGAAGAGAAACCAATAATAAGTAGTCAAAAGAAAATAGATAATAATGGCTCGGTAGCGGAGGGTATCGAGCGGTAAGAATGTCACATTCTGAGCTAAGAGGCAGAGAAACGGTGGTCGGAATTCCAGATTGTTGAAAATTCCGAATATGTTTCTTCCGACCACCGGCTCTGAAGCTTGCAGATGCACTTCGGAGCCACTTTGGTTCAGGGCTAAATAAGTACGCTTGACACCGTCTGTGGTGATAAGTTTGCCGTCTTGATCGCAGCCGTGTACCGCCGCCAGTGATGTGGCTCTGTCTTTGCCTCTTACATAGTAAAGACAAGCATCAATGCAGCCTGGGTAGAGAGCCGGTTCAAAGGGGAATTTGCCGCCGCTGGAAAGATCTTTGAGCACTATTTTTAAGATCTGGTCGGCTGTTTGTCGAGAATCTTCCAGTACGGCTGTGCGCAGCAGGGGTTTGTCCTTGCGTCCTGTATAGGCGTTGTAATAGCTGAATTTGACATCGGGCATGTCTTCTAATTTTTCTGGATAGTTTTTGTGAGCAAAAAAGTAATGCTGCATACTGTCGGCGGTGAAGTTGATCATTTCGACGATGGATGTTTCTTCGGCGCTTTCAGCATAATAGGCGGTGCCATGCTCATCGACTATCGATTTGCCGCGGTCGAGCATCCATAGCTCTCTTCTCAATAGACCTGATGCCAGTGAACTACCCCAGAGCAAAATAGGATTATCAACTCGCCAATAATTGATTTGATGATTTTTGTTGCCGTCTATTAGCTCAATTTGCTTAGAGGAAAGAAAACGAAGACTGGAACGTTTGCTGGCTGAGTGCATAGGCTTGGCACCCTGGAAGGCGATGTTTGCCTCTAGAGCGGGAGCATAAAGAAAATAGAGAAAGCAGATAAGGACGACGATTGTCGCGAGTATCGAGTAGCCGGAGATAATGTCGTTCCAATGTTCTTTGATTTTTGTTTTGACTTGCAGAACCCTTTTGTCTATCGTTCTCAAGCCCTTTTCAAGACTTGGTTCGGGCGCTGTTTTCCTGAGAAATTTCTCTGGATCATTTTCTTCGGCAAGAAGTTTCTCTTCCGGTTCTGGTTCAATCAAGTCTTCGATGCCCGAAGCCAAAGCTTTGTGGGCATAGATTTCGATCATTTCTTCTTGCTCTTGGGCTAGTTCGAATCCTGGTAAAGAGCTTTGAATAAACATGGCATCGTCGTATCGATTGAGCAGGCGATAGACATTAATAAGTTCGTTCTTCCAGTGAACGACCTTTTCTCCATTGTTGCCTTCTAAACTTTCGCAGATTTCGATGAGGCGAGTGAGAACGGGAGCCGCTTCGGCTGCCTTGTTCTGCATTTTCTTAAGAAATAAAAGGCGTTCCAGGCATTCAAGAGCTATTTCATCGGAGGGCGCTCTTAAGCGCACTAACTTTGCATAGAGCGCCTCGCTCTCACTGGCATTCTTCGCAGCAAAGGCTGCTCTTGCTTGTTCGAGAGTGGTTTCGAAGGACTCTGTCAAAGTTCTACTTCCAGGTTATTGAATATGACTTATTGATAGCATATTGTTCAGTTTTTGCCTTTCTCTTGCTGTTAAACTAAAACCTTAACTTTCTTCCTTGGCTTGGTATCGCGTTTTGAAATTCAAAGCACTGGCTCTAGTTACACTAACCGCGCCAATTGTCTTTACGGTCACGGCCACGCCTGGGCAGGCGGCACTCGGCTGGCAAGCTGGTTTGCAAGAAGGCGAAAGACGGCTTACTCGGCAGGAGTTGGAGCCGGCTGAAGCTTGCTTTAGGCAAGCGCTGCGTGATGTGCGCAAAGATAAGTCAGCAAGTTTGAACGATCTGGCATTATGTCAAGAGCGGCTGGCGATGATTCTTTACAAGCAAGACGAGAGAGAAGAGGCTGTCAAACTTTATAGGCAGTCGATCGCTACGCTTGAAAAGGCGCTTACCCTTGATAAAGATAAAGGCAAAGATAAGAGCAAAGATGCGAAGGCTATAGACGGCGCCCTCGTCAGTAGATATTTGGCGCTCGGCAATATTCTAGAATTTGATGGTGAGTTTAAGCAGGCACGGTCTTTTTACGAGAAAGCCGAGGCTTTAGCGGCAGGCGATTTTGAGAAGAGCGACCAAGAGCGATTAGCCCTCTGTCGGCAAAGGCTTGCTGCTTTGCTGGTCAAGTTGGGTGAGAAAGCCAAGGCAGAGGAGCTTTATTTTTCAGCGCTCAAATTATTATTGACTGCAGCCAAACTATCTTCAGCGACACTTGCCGAGACCATTCTTGCCGACTATCAAGATCTTTTGGAGAAAGAAGAAGGCCGCAAGAATCTGGCCAGTCACGTGCAGGCTGAGCTTCTCAAAGATCGAGTCGGTGCCTTGCCTAAGAAATCGGGCATAGCTGCTTCCCATTTCGACAAAGAAGTGCGTTCGCGTTTTGTCGCCCCAACTGCGGAAAGTTCGGAACGGCTGCCCCTTAGAGGCTTGCCCGCTGCCACTGACGGTACAATGGCGCCCTCATCGAGCCTTGAGCTTGGTGTCACCGGTGGAGCGGGCGGCGGCCTCAACACTCTCAACACTCCCGGCACTCTCAGCTCGGTTGCTGTCGGCTCTGGTTCGGCTGAAAACCTTGGCGCTAGCTTGACTGCAAAGCCGACCCTTGCCTTAATCAATCAGCAGAGACGCGATTTTTATGAGCGTATGATCGCAATCGATATCAAATCTCTAGGTGCGGATCATCCAAGTGTCGCACGAGATCTTTATGGGCTTGCCGTAATCGAGATTTCAGACGGCAACAGTGAAGCAGCCAGGCAACTATTGCAGCGCACTTTGAAAATCTATGAAAAAGTCTATGGTGAAGATGCTTCACTCACTCAGCGCTCGCGCAATCTGCTTGAAGTTATTAATGCCGGTGGTGTTGATGGCGGTGGCGCTAATAATGGTCTTGCCCTTGATGCAGCACCGACTTTTGTCGATAAGATGCCAATTTTGCCTTTGGCTCTGCAAAAACTAGATTTCGCCTTGCGGCTCAATTATTTGGCGGCGCTGGCTTATAGTCTGGGGCGTCTTGAGCGGGCCAATCAGTTTTATTTGTGGGCACTTTCCGATACTTATCTCACCACCGGCGACCGCAATATGCTGCTTGCCGCTACCTTGAAAGATTTTGCTCGTCTGCTCAAGCAAGCCCCCGCAGCCGGTAGTTCGCTAACTTCTGAAAGTCTTGAGTCTGATGCTCAGTTGGTAGCACAAAAAGCTCGAAGGAATAGCCTCATCGAAAGTGAAAACGGAGTATTGCGCTAGTTTTCTTGCGTCGTTTTTTTGCGTTAGTTTATTTGAGTTAGTTTTCTTGCTCTAGTTATCTTGCTCTAGTTATCTTGCGTTAGTTATCGGGGTGCAGCCAGGGTCGCCCGCGCTCTATGTCGACATGGCCGTTTAGATGATAGGGCACTGGTGCACCGTTATCGGGTGGTGTGGTAAAGCCGCCGTTCCAGAGTGGATCTACCCCGCTTGGAAGCCAGTCGTTTGGCTTAACCTGGGGCGGTGGAGCAAAGATGATGCGATATTCTTCATCGTCGCGCTCGTCTTTATGTCGCTCTTTGCGGTCGAGCTTATCAAGCAGCTTTAGATCGTCTAGTTCTGGTTTATGTTCTCTCTTTTTCGGTTTGCTCTTGAGCAAAAGATCTATAAAGCTCTCGCCGGAAAAGTCTGTGTCTACAAAAGATGGGGGATTAAATTGCGAACCATCGAAGCGGTTATCAAGCTTTAGTTTGTCTTGATTGGAATCGTCGGCTTTGTCCTTGTCAATAGTGCGCTCAGCCTTTTCGTCCTCATCACTGGGCGGTCCGTCGGCGCGCTCATGATCTTCGGCAGCCCAGATTGGTGCTTCATTCGGCGTCAAAACCGAGACTAAAACCAAGGCGGTTAACAAGAGTAATTTCGCTCTTGTAAAGAATAGTGCCGCTGTATTTTTTCTTTCTTTCGCCATGGTTAAAGTTAGAGCTACATAAGATAAAGCTCGTGAAGTTACTGAGAACTGCTTGTAAAATAGCAGATCTTGGAGATAAGGGCTCGTCTTTTGCAAGTTCTACTTGTCATGAATTCGTTTGCAGATCGGCAGCAGGTAAAAGCTGGGCGCCGCGGCCTTCGCAAGCTTGTTCTCTTTCTTTGTTTGGCTGTTTTTCTAAGTTGGTCTCTACCCCAGCCCAGTCTTTCTGCCGGGCGAGAAGTGAGCTTGCCCGAATTGCAGTTTCAGCCGATTAGGCCACCGCGGGCGGTGACAATCAGAGAAGCCGTCGATGTGGCTTTGCGTAACTATCCCACCATCAATAACAAGTATTACAAGCTGCGGGCTTCGCTATCAAACGTCAAGCTGGCTAAGACTCAGTATCTGCCCAACCTCAACTTTGACGTGCAGATTTCTGGTGTAACACCAAACCGCATCGCCAGCGTGGTTATGAACAACGTCAGCGGCTTTGATACTGTGCCGGTCGATAGCGGTCCTTCTGTGCGTTCTACTAGTTATAAACCTGTGGTCAATAACTTGCAGGGCGGCAACCTCAACTGGCTTTTGATTGACGGCGGCCTGCGCAAGGCTAACGACAATTTTGCCTATGCCGACGCTCGCTCGGCAAGAGCCGATCTTAATTTGACTAGGCTGGATGTCGCTTTTGACGCCGCCGATGCCTTTCTTACCGCCGCTGCCGCCAAACAAGTAATCAAGTCGACCCGAGCTGCTTTAGAGCATATGGAAGCGGCCAGTTTGAGAGCGCGCACCTTGGTGGCTGAGGGGTTGCGACCCGGCGTAGACGCCGCCGACTTTGATTTTGAAGTGGCCCGCACCCGCATCAATCTGATTAAGGCCGAGAAAGAAGCGCGTCTAGCGCTGGTGGGGCTGGCTGAGAAAATGGGCACAGCCGCCAATGACCTCGATGTTATTTCTGACCCGCTGGTGAGGCGTCCAGTGGCTGCCTACGAGCGCGAGACCGCACCTTTTGATCTGAACGCCCATCCGATTGCGCTCTTCAAGACAGCCGAAATCAAGCGTTGGCGAGCTAAACAAGTCTTGCTCGATAAGGCTTATCGCCCCCATCTCTGGCTGAACGCTTCGGTCTGGGGGCGCGGCTCGGGCGATCGTACCAATCCAATCAAGCCTGTGGCTGCCGGTGTCCTACCCCAGGTTTTCAACTATATGGTAGGTGTTTCATATAGCTTCCCGGTGATGGAATATTTTCCCCTCAAAGCTCAAAAAGAAATGGCTCGCAATAACGAGTTAGCCGCCCGTGCCGAGTATGAATTAGCCATGCAGGTTTTGGAAAAGAAAGACGCGCGGGCTCGTATTTTGTTGGCCCAGGCTCGTAAAGTCGCCGATGAGACGCCAATTTTGGTTGAAACTGCTAAGGTGCGCGAGATTAAGGTGATGAAGCGCTACAGCGCCGGTCTCACCAATATGGTCTCGCTGGCACAAGCCGAAAAGGCTCTCGCCGAAGCCGAGGTTGAAGATGCTCTTGCTCAGACTGAGGTGTGGCGAGCCATGTTGGCACTTGCTTATGTTCAAGGCGATTTGGCTCCCTTTATGCAAGTGGTTGATCTGGCCCAGACTAGTTTGGGCGGAGAAGTGGCCAAGCCATTTTCATTGCCTGGAAAATTTGAAGATAACGGAGCAAATTAAGAAAGACCATGTGGATCATCTCTGTGGCAATGAAGCGACCGATCACCGTGATAGCGGCGATCTTGAGCATCATTCTGATTTCGGTGATGGCCATCACTTCTATGAAAAGGGATATTTTCCCCGACCTCAAGATTCCAGCTATTTATATTATTCAAGGCTATGGCGGCATGTCGCCCGAGCAAATGGAAGGCTACATTACTTCCACCTACGAGCTTTACTTCCTTTATGTGCCTGGTATCGAGCATATCGAGTCTCGTTCCATCCAGAACGTCGCCTTAATCAAGATCTTTTTCCAGCCTGACACAGACATGGCTTCAGCCATGGCTGCCGTGGTTGCTATGGCTAACCGCGCCACCAGCTTGATGCCTCATGGCACGCTCAACCCCTTCGTTTTGCGCTTCGATGCCGGTAGTTTGCCTGTGGGTCAGTTGGTGCTCTCATCTGATACCAAGCCGGTTAAAGATCTGGAAGATTTGGCCTATACCCGTATCAGGCCCATGCTCGCCACCGTTCCTGGTGCCGAAGCGCCTCCTCCTTTCGGCGGCAATATCAGATCGATAGTGATCAGTGTCGATGCCGATAAATTGCGGCGCTACAATATTTCAGGCGACGAGGTTGTTAAGTCTCTCATTACAGGCAACCAAGTGCTGCCGGCCGGCAACGTTCGCACCGGCGATTATCTGCGCATCGCGCCGGTCAATTCAGATTTGCCCGATATCCATCAGCTTGACTATATGCCGATTCGTACCGGTCATGGTCCGCAAATTTTTATAAAAGACATAGGCAAGGTGGAAGATTCTTCCGACATTCTTTCGGGCTATGCTCTCTTTCAGGGGCGGCGAACCGTCTATATTCCGGCGGTCAAGCGTGCCGACGCCTCGACGGTTTCGGTCGTCGACGCCCTCAATGCAGCACTACCTCGCATGCAGGCTGTTTTGCCGCCCGATGTCAAAATCAGCTATGAATTCGACCAAAGTAAATATGTGCGCGAAGCCATCAATGACGTCTTTCATGAGGGTGTGCTCGGCACTATTTTGCCTGGTTTGATGATCTTGCTTTTCTTGCGCGATCTGCGCAGCACCCTCATCGTCGTCACCACTATTCCTCTATCTTTGCTCTCGGCAATTGTCGGTCTCTGGCTCTGCGGACAGACTTTCAATATTCAGACTCTCAGCGGTCTTGCTCTGTCTATCGGTATCTTGGTCGATGAAGCCACAGTTTGTATCGAGAATATGCACAGCCACCTGGCAGAGGGGGCGGTGAAAGCCCGGGCTGTTTTCGACGCCTGTGTCGAGACCATGGTGCCCCGTTTGTTGGCTATGTTGTCTGTGGTTTCAGTCTTCCTGCCCTCTTTCTTTATGGTGGGCATCACCCGCGAACTCTTTATTCCACTGTCTCTGGCTGTGGGTTTTGCCATGATCGCCTCCACCACTCTAGCCAGTACGCTTGTGCCGATTATGGCCGTATGGCTGCTTAAAGACGGGCATAAGCACGAAGAGAAGCCCGATTTTATCGAGCATCTCAAGACCCTGCTGGGCAAATTCGTGCATTCGCTGATGCCTGTGCGCAGCATTATCATTCCGGTTTATCTAGTTGTCACAGTCACTACAGTCGTAACTCTCTATGAGAACATCGGTAAAGAACTCTTCCCCGACTCTGGCAGTGCCCAGTTTAGGATGCGCATCACCGCCCCCACCGGCATGCGGGTCGAGGCTCTGGAACAGAGGGTGCTAAGGGCTATCGAAGAAATCAAAGCTGAAGCGGGAGCGGCTAATGTGGAGAAGACTCTGGGCTATGCCGGTCAACAGCCGCCCATGTTTCCCATAAGCTCGGCTTTTCTTTGGACAAGCGGACCGCACCAGGCGGTGCTTGATGTGCAATTGAAGGAAGACGCCAAGATCAAGATGGGCGAGTTTAAGGACCGCCTCAGAGAGCGCTTTGCTAAAGCCTTGCCCGATACTATGTTTTCGTTCGAACCGGGTGATCTGGTCAGTCAGATTATGAACCTTGGCTCGCCTACACCAATTACTGTGCAGGTCACCGGCCATAACTTGGTGGACGATAAGATTTTTGCCGCTAAAGTCTTGAAAGAGATGTCCAAGATAAGCAAGCTGCGCGACCTGCAATGGGGGCAAGCTCTTGATTATCCGAGCTGTCAGATTAATATTGACCGCGAACTAGCTGGGCAGCTTGGTGTCACCGCCAAAGACGTGGGCATGTCTTTGCAGCCGGCTTTCTTTTCCAGCCGTTTTGTTAACCTCAGCCTCTGGCGCGACAAAGAGAGCGGTTTCTCGTACCAGGTGCAGGTGCAGGTGCCGCAAGATCAAATTCGCAGCAAAGAAGATATAGAAAACTTCCCCACTATGAACAGTTTGCGCTCAGAGCAGATGGCGCCGCATGATTTCGAAGTAGATCCGGCTGTCGATAAGTTCTATCCGGGTCATATCACCAGACGTCTGCAACGCCCCCTAATCTCGGACGTTGCTAAAGTCGACTATGGCGTCACCACCGGAGAACTCGACCGGTACAACATGATGCGTATGGTTTCGCTCACCTCCAATATTTCGGGTAATGATCTCGGGCGCGTGGGGGACAGCGTCAAAGAGGCGGTGAAGCGCGCCGGTAAGGCGCCGGCGGGTGTCTTCTGCGATGTAATGGGACAGGTGCCCCTCCTAGAAGATACTTTCTTTCACTTGATCACCGGCTTGCTTTTGGCTGTGGTGGTTATTACTCTCATGCTTCTTGCTTATTTCCAGGCACCGAGGGTGGTATTAATAGTGATGTCGACTACGCCTGCTATTTTGACTGGTGTGCTGACCATGCTGACCGTGACCGGCACCACACTCAATGTGCAGTCATTTATGGGCGCCATCATGTCGACCGGGGTTGGTATCGCCAACGCCATCTTGATGGTGGTATTTGCCGAGACTAGTCGCCGCCAAGGTATGTCGGCTCAAGAAGCGGCTGTGCATGGGGCGCAGCAGCGTATGCGTCCTATCTTGATGACTTCTATCGCCATGGTGGCAGGAATGATTCCCATGGCAATTTCAGCCGGGCAGAGTGCGCCTCTTGGCCGGGCTGTTATTGGTGGACTTTCGATGTCCACTCTATCTGTGCTGACAATTCTGCCCCTAGTTTTTTCGATGGTACAGAACAAAGCTCCTGTGGCGTCTGGTTCTCTGCATCCTGAAGATCAGGGTGTATAAGCGTGCATGTGTGTAAGGATTGAGAGATGACTGAGGAAGATAAAGGCGAAGATAGAGGCCAAGAAAAAGGCTCGCAGAGAGAAGAAAAATCGAGCGGACTGGCCGGCGAATATAAAGAGCCTCTGGTCGCTTTTCGCATGGACGGATCGGTCTTCAACCTGCATAACCTCATCTTTGTTGTGGTCTTTTTGGCTGTTGCCGGCGGGGCTTTCTATTACATGTGGACCACCCACAATAAGAAGCCGGAAGAAGCGACCGTGCCGGTCAATGTTCGCCCAGAGTTGCCGGTGGTGCCGGTTACTTCTAAGATTTTGATTAGAGAAGACCAGTTGCCTGGTGAGATAGAAGCCTATCAGGATGTATTGATTTATCCCAAGATCAAAGGTTTTGTGCAGACTATCAATGTCGACCGAGGCTCGATGGTCAAGAAAGGCGACTTGATGGTGCGCATGTATGCGCCTGAATTTCTCGCAGAAAGAAACAAGGCTCTAGCCGAGCTATCGGCTACAAAGGCGGCGGTGGCTGTAGAAGAGTCGGGTCTGGAAGATCTAAAGGCTCAACTGAAGAAGTCGCAGGCTAACTTGCTTGCCGACCAAAGCACTTATCAGAGAGTCTATACAGCTTCGCTCGTGCCCGGTGTTATAGCCGACAACGATGTTGTGCAATGGGCGCAGACTGTAGAGACTGATAGACAAGACATCAATGCCCTCATGAAGCGGGTGAACGCAAAAGATCACGAATTGTCGATGCGCAAAGAAGAGCTTGCCGCCAAAGTGAGAGCCTTCGAGAATTTCGCCGATTTCGCTTCTTATCTAGATATCAGCGCCCCCTTCAACGGCTATGTCACCGAGCGTCGTATGCATGTGGGCAGTTTCTGCGGACCGGACGGCACCGGCGCCTACCCTCCTATTTGTCGCATCAAACAACTCGATCTATTGAGAATAGTAGCTCCGGTGCCTGAAATCGACACTGCCGGCGTGGTCGTCGGCAGCGAGGTGGAATTTACCGTGTCGTCTTTTCCTGGCAAGCGCTTTGTCGGAACAGTGGCCAGGATAAGCAACAATCTTGATAAGGCGACCCGGACCATGCCTGTGGAACTGAACTTTTTGAATCCTAAGTATGATATTTTGCCCGGTATGTTCTGCAAAGTTTATTGGCCGACTAGGCGCAAAGAAAGCTCGCTATTTGTGCCAATCAGTTCGGTTATCTCGACCCCTTTAGATACCTATGTCTGCAAAGTGATTGGCGACCGCGTCGAATGGGTTTCGGTGCGGAAGGGTCAGGTGATGGGCGATCTGGTGGAGGTCTTTGGGCGACTTTCTGAAGGCGATCTGGTGGCTAGAAATGGCAGCGAAGAACTGCAGAATCAGTCGCAGGTGACACCGGTCAAGGTGGCACTACCGACCACCGACAAGGCGCTTTAATTGAAGATACGAGACTTTGTCACTGATGCCAGATTGGCAAACTAGCAGATCAGTAAAATTTAGCTTGTAAATTCTAGCTCGTACTGATTAGTCTAACCAAGCAGTTTCTGAACTAGATGGTGCAAGGCATCGTCTTCGTCCATTACAAAGCCTAAGGCTGCCGACCGATCAATATCTTTTCTGGCTTTGCTCTCGTTGCCGCTCAAGGTCAGGGCAATACTGCGTATGAAATAGGCGCGGCCGTCGCCTTCACTGATTGATATGGCGGCGGTGGCTTCCTTGATTGATTTGGCGTAATTGCCTTTGGCTAGATAGCCCTGCGCTCTGATTAGATGGGCCCAGTCAAGTTCTTCATCATAAGAGAGGGCGTCTTGGGCGAGTCTGACCGCACGGTCGTGGTCGCCCATGACCAGGTGCGCTTGAGCCATCACCAAAAGCGGTGTGGCGGTGCGCGTAAAGGGAAACTGATAGGCATAGCGGGCATCTTTGATTGCTTGCTCGTAGTCTTTCAAGTCGAGATAGCAAAGGGCTCGCAGATTATAAAAGGCAACAAAATCCATTTCATCGAGATTGGCTCGGTTGGCGCTCAACCTTGCTGCTTCCGAATGGTTTTGCTTGTGATTGACATTGTCGACATTGACATTGTCGAGATCTTCGTCGCTTTCGAAATATTGATCTACTATTTCTTGGCGGTGCTGCTCTTCCACAAGTTTGATGGCGTTATTGAGAACTTTGATTGCTTTGGCCGACTGCCCCGAAGCGTGCAGATAAGTGGCTTGACTCGCTAGAAAATCTGGATTATTCGGCTCCAGCTTGAGCGCTTTATCAAGATGTTTCTGACATTCTTTGAAGTTGCCCATATGTAGATAGAAATTGCCGAGAGCCAGCCAGGCTTCGCCATTTTTGGGATCTTGTTCGAGGGCCATTTTGAAAGTTTGTACAGCTGCTTCGTTCTTTCCTTGCAAGAGAGCCAAGGTTCCTTTTTTGACCAGGGCCTGGCTGTCGCCGGGGTCTTTGAGCAGCGCCCGCTCTACTTCTCTAGCGGCGCCTTCCATATAACCGGCATGCAGATAGACTTCATACAGCTCAAGATTGTTCAGGGCTTCGCTATCTAGTTTGCGAATCATCGAAAAAGCATCTTCAGCTCTTTTGAAGTCACCGCAGTTAGCCGCCAAGAGACCAAGGCGGTAATAGAAGTTGATTTGACGCGGGGCTAATTCAATCGCCTTTTCGTAGTCGGCCAGCGCCCCGTCCATATCTTCCAACTGAATGCGGGCATTGGCTCTTAGTTCTAGCCATTGCAAATCGTCTTTCATCGAAAGTGCAGTGTTGTATTCCTGCAGCGCTTCTTCCGGCTTGCCTTGAGCCATCTTCAGTTCGCCCTTGAAGGCGTGAATGGAAGCAATGTGCCAGGGCGAAACTTCTTTTGGATAATGCAATTTGGCTTCTATAGAATTACGTTCCGCCTCTGCCAATCTGCCATTCAAGAAGTTTATATGGGCTTTGATGAAAAAGACATTAGCCCTGAGCATCTCAGCTTCAACCGAGCGCCCCAATTCATCTAGAATTTTTGTATAGTCCAAAATTGCTTTGCGCACATCTTCGTTTTCACCATGGAAGCCGCCGATGAGCAGGGGCAGCATGCGGTGGTAGACAATATCAGCGGCGCCCAGCATCCCTTTCAGTCGCAAGGCACGCGTCAGTTTGCCCAACAGTTTAGCCGCGCGCGAACTGTCAAATTCAGCGATTTCATAGTCGCATTCTTCCAGAAAGGGCTCCAACTCTTTGATATTCCAGTACTCAGCGAAAATCAAATCGTCGTAGTGAGTGTTTTTGCCAAATTCATGCAGGCTAAAAGCTTCCAAATTTTCCAGCAAATAAGAAGTACGCCTTTTCTCGGCATGAATAAGCAACTCGGTATATCTTTGATTCTCACGCGCGAAGCGATTATTCTTGGAAAAATTACGCTCGCGCTTCAAGTCTTCCAGCTTCTTGCCGCTTCTTTGAGCTTCAAGCATTTCTTTCTCGAGCTCTTGTTTGGATGGCACTACTTTGAGGTGCTTTACTTTGCTGGTTGCCTCCTCAAGCAATTCCACGATCTCCGGCAAGCCAATGGTTTCGTATGCCGTTTTGGTCATTTCAATATCGGTGGTGGCACTGCTCAGAATGGTTTCAAAGCCACCTTGTAGAAACAAATTATCAAAGATGGTAGTGGCAAAGACAGCCTGCCAGTGAGGCGGTAAGAGAGCCGGGCATTCTTCTCCTGAAAATACGGGCGATAGAAAGAATGTCTTATTGAGCTGCCCGGACAAGAAATCAAATAGCACCGGCGGCGGTACTTTAGTGAGAAGCGATATTGGTAAGCCAGGCGGTTGTATCTTCATTGCTTAGTCGTAGTGTTGGTTGCCTAATTTGTCTTGTGTATGTGCCGAAATTCTCTTATTTGTTTTTCGGAGTCCCTGTTTTTTCTATTTCCGGATTTTCTATTTTCTATTCTCTGTTTTCAGTATTCTATTTTTCTATTTTTCAATTTCACTATTGCTTCGCATCAATGATTCGTTCAGCACGGGCTTCTGCCGCCGAAGCCTCTTGCCCTCGCCCCAGTCCTCTCAAAACTTGAGCATAGTCTTTCAGGCAAGCCGCCAAAAGAGGGTCTTTCTGTCCTACCGCCCCTTCAGTGCTGGCTAGAGCCCATTCGTAGAAAGTACAAGAGTCTTCTAATTTTCCTTGCTGAAAATAGAGATAGGCAAGATCGTTCAAAATGCGCGCCGTTTCTATGCTATTTGGGGTGAGTGTCTTTTGCCCTCGGCTCAGCGCCTGCCTATAGACAGTGGCGGCTTGTGCGGTCTCACCGAGATGAAAGAGCGTTGATGCAAGGCTCGCCCTGGTGTTAATGGTGAGAATGTTATCTTGCCCGTAAGTACTTTCATAAATTGGCAGAGCTTTGCTGAGCAATGGTTTGGCTTTAGCAAATTGTGCCCGAGACATGTAATAAACTGCAAGGCTGCACATGTCGTTGGCTACTGCTGGATGCGTCGCCCCAAGCGCTTCTATGTCTATCGATATTTTGCGCTGATAATAGTCTTCGCCTCGTTCAAAATGACTTTGATTATAAATAGTCTCATTCATCGTCTTGAAGACAGGTGCGAGGCTGGCTTCTGTTTCAGGGTGATTTAAGCCTTTTAGAACTATCTGTGGTGCTTCACTGATCTGTTCTTGGGCGCTCGCCTTGAGCTTAAAGGCTCTCTCTGTCTCGAAAGAGGACTGATTTGCCTTAGGCTGCGGACTCGACTGCGCATCGCCTTTGGGTCCCTTCTTGTCGCCGTAGATATCTTTGTTGAAGTCTTCGATGAGTGTCTGATTGGATTTGTCTTCACCTTTGAGAATGTCTTTATAGTCTTTCAGGGTGCGCTTGAGCTGTTCACTGGCCGACAAACTCGGTTGATTGGTCAAGATCTTTATCGACTGCTTAAAGTACTTATGTCCATCTTCAGTCTGTCCCAATCTAAAGCTGGTTCGACCAACACTCTGTAAGTTGTCTGCGAACTCCGGGCTGTAGTATCCATAATTCTTTTCGTTGATCTTCAGCGCGCGCTGATAGTAATCCATAGCAAGCTGGTGATTACCCAAAGCTTCTTGTATCGAGCCAAGTGAGATGAGAACCTTGCCAAGCTTCGGGCTAGAGTTTCCATAACGGCTGACCAGGGTATTTAGCAGTCTGAGATAGAGATTCTGCGCCTCCGATACTTTATTGCGCAGCATGAGTGTGTCGGCTAACTTCCTGACGCAATTTTCTTCATCAACAGGTTTGTGTGAATTCTTTTCGACCAATTCAAGTGCTTTTCTGTAAGCCGCTTCAGCCTCGCTGATATTCTGCTCGGTTAAGGCTGAATCGCCTTGCTCTAGATAGGCTTGCCAGGTTGCTGCCGCTGCTTCTTTCGCCAGTGCTGATGGTGTGGAAATGGACAAATTGGTGCTCTGCAAAGCCACTAGAGTAAGAGCAATGCTTGAGATCGTTCTATGTTTGAAATTTTGAGGCAACAAGATTTGAGGCTCCCGACAAGACCTGAAGAGCAAGAACATATAGTTTACCGCGCCTGTTTTATCCTTGCCTGATTTAAGTCTCTTGGCAAGGCTTAGTCCTTAACCTACTTATGTTTTGCATGGTCTTGGCTAGTTTGGTTGGTTGTTTGGTTGGTTGTTTGTTTGTTTGTTTGTTTGTTTGTTTGTTTGTTTGTTTGGTTGGTTGGTTGGTTGGTTGGTTGGTTGGTTGGTTGGTTGGTTGTTTGTTTGTTTGTTTGGTTGATTGTTTGGTTGGTTGGTTGGTTGGTTGGTTGGTTGGTTGGTTGGTTGTTTGTTTGGTTGATTGTTTGTTTGGTGACTTGCCATACCAAGAGAAGTAATCTGCAGCAGGGCATCGGGCGGAGCCTTGTTGACAATTCCGATGCCTTTTATTGGCATCAGTACCTCCTAGAGGGGCAAGGTTGGGGAATCATCTTTACCAGTTCCGAAGTTGGGTAGAACGGAATCATCTCTCCGAGCCACTGAGGAATGAGTTTCCTATATCGAGTCAGTGGAATGAGGTCTCGATAGGTGAATCTGCTTAACATGCACTGAACCTTGTCGATTGTGCAGAGCTTTCTGCCGAGCAGCCATAAATCTCTGAGGGCGAGTGCTAGAGTGGTATCACATAGTGCTAGTTTTCTAGGAGCCATGCCTTTTCTATTGGCTCTTTTATTGTGTTGTGTCAATTCCAAAGATGAGGAGTGCCCATCGCCGAAGTATTGTTTGTCTAGGAGGGCTGCTTTTTGAGTCGTTTCGGGTTTGTGTGAGCATTGCCTGCATAGAAATTCGCTAGGTTTGTCTTTGGCTACAAGCTTTCCTGCGAAGGCTTGCCTCTTTACGAAATGGATTTCTGCTTCGCTTGGCCTTGGCAGTTGTATATCAGGATGCAGCTTTCTGAATGCACCTCGCGTCAGTCTTTCTAAGTAGCCATTTTTCACTGACTTAGAAGTAAATTGATCCACTGAATTACGAGAAGCGAAGGGGAGAAGATCTCGGCTCGTGAAGATGACATCGTAAGGTAATCGATCCACATAAAGACGCATTAGGTCTACGGTTGACTTGTCTGTTGACTTCTTCTCCGATGATTGCTCTTTCATAGGCGCACCTCTCTAAGTGAGAATTTCTGGATTTAAAGAAAAAGGCAGAATTTTCTGAAGACCTTCCTGATCCTTAAAACGATCATTCGAGCCAAAAAGTTCAATTTTTTCGCCAGATTTAATCTTCCTTAGAGATTCGATTTTCTACAACGCAAACAATGACCCTGCCTGCCTCGACAGCAAGGTCGCGCAAGCGTGTCAGTTGCTGCCATCTATAGAATGCAGAGCACTAGCTCGTTGCTTTAGTCTTACTGGCCCCATTATTCCAGCTGATATAGCTAAGCAGGTAAAGTACGCCAGACACCAGCAGAAGATTGCTTATTCCGATGTAGCCGGAGAGATATTCCAAGAGTCCTCCAAGAACACTTCCCAGCAGGTTGAATGCAAATGAACGAGAAGGATTCGCCGAGCTCTTGAATGAACTTGCAAATATTAGTCCAGCAACGAAAACAGGTAGCAGAGTGGCGATAGTTATTTCTAATGAGTTCAAACTTCCCAGACCTTTTTCGGCAAAAGACGGTACTAAGAATGAGATGAGAATGCTGAGGAACAGGAATAGGTATTGTTTGCGCATGCCTAGATTGATGTTTTTTAGAGCAAACCAATTGGCAAGAAGGATCATGACAAGCACACCATTGATCACAACAGATGATGTGATCCAGGTGGCGCCGTAAATTAGGGATAATCTGGATATGGCTTGCAGTTCTAGCAGTATGAAGGCTGCTCCCAAGTAAAAGAGCTGTATGTCTACATGGTTTTTCGCTCCGAAAATCAGCCCACGTCCCACGTAAATTGTTATTGCGGAGAAGAGTGCTAGAACAAAGAGATAAGGTAAATCCAGTGATTTGTCCTTGATATAAAGGAAAGGCCAGTCGTCTGAAAGAACAATATTGTCTTGTATTGATTCGGCTTTCATGTTGATTTCGCTGAATCCGATTTTCTGCATTTTCGCTGCATGGCTATTCTGATTCTGCGTTGATTCTGGCGCGAATGACGAGTCTTGGCTCTGAGATTTGTTAGGCTCTTTGAGATTGCTTTGGCGAATTGGTTCGCCTGTTATAAAAAAGTAGGCTGGCCAGTTGAAGTCTGATTTTTCGTCAGAGAATACCGCCGGCGGGTAGCCTGTTACTTGTAAAAGAGTTTGGTAGATGCGGTCTCTCAGCCAGTTTGATGCACCACCTACAGAGGCACCAAAACTTAAGACCATTATTCCATTTGGTTTGAGGTGTTCGACACAGTCTTTGTAACTTTCTTTGGTATGTACATAACAATCTGTGCGCAAGGAAGAGCCGCTTCCTGAGAAGGCTCTTGAGTCTAGGCAGGCTAGAATCACCATGTCGTATTTCTTGTTTGTTCTCGCCAGGAAGCGTCTGCCGTCGTCTAGGTAATAGTGGACGCTAGGGTGATTGGCATACTGATTGTATTTTTTAGCCAGATTGATGATTGTTTGGTCTATTTCTACTGCGTCAATCTGGCTTACGCCTTGTTTGACTGCTTGCGCTACGTCGGAACCGGTGCCGGCTCCCAGAATAAGAACCTCTTTTGGTGATGCAAATTTGTAAGGCAGGGCGTAGTATTGCTCACGAACCAGCAGAAAATTCTTCAGGTAGCGGGCTTGCTCTATTTTTTCACCGCTTTCTGAAAGCTCGATTCGATTGTTGTTTGTGTAGCTCTGTGAGAAGCCTCGGTTTGTGTTGAGGTAGATGCCGAGTTCTTCGTTCTTGCCGCTCTTCGTGAACTGCGGTGCTAGGGTTATTTCTTGGAGATCGAGGCGATAATATGGTGACCAGAAAGTATTCTGCTCGTTAAAAATAGGTATTAGTGTTGCCACTGCCGATAATGGCAGATAAAGAAAAATACTTTTGTGCCAACCTGATACTCCCCAGATAATAGTGAACAAGGCTGCTATCGTGATGAGCAGTTCCAGGTGTGGGGAAGCGCCCAGAAATGACATCAGAGCAAAGGTGAGGCTGCCGCTTATCGCGCCCGCAATATCGATGCAATATGCCTTTAGTGGAGGCAGTTTACTGAAGCAATGTCCGATGACATTACCTAGACAAAACATGACCGCGAAAGGACCCATCAATAGCAAGATGAGGAGCAAAGTCATTTTGACTACTTCGATTGAGAGGGCATAAGACGAACTCAGCTCGTTCCACTGGTAGATGCTCAATGATGGAAAGGGCAAGTAACCATAACCGGCAAAACTTGTGAGGCTGGTGACTATTATTGTGATTAGTAGCGCCGCCGGTGCCAACCTCAAGATAGACTTGTCGGCTCTGGCCACTCCTGTGCCGAGCCCGACATAACAAGCCACGAGTGGGAAAGTCTTGAAGACTCCGAATAGAACGAAATCTGAAGATAGCCAGCGAATTATAAGCAGCTCAAGGAAGAGCGAAAGGAAGCTGGTCGCAAATAATGTTGGAAATTTGTTGTCGCCTTTGGTGCCGGACATTTGTGTCTCCTGCAGAGCAATTGATTGACTTTCGAATATTAGTGACTTAGGTCCGGGGTATTGATGCTTTGTTGGTGGCTAGACTTGTCTTAGCATACATTAACAACAAGCTGTTGAACTAAACAAAGAAAGAAGACCGCGCAATCTTAGGCGGTCTTCTTTCTTGAATTTTCTACTTGTTTGAGTTGCGTTGAGTTGAGTTGAGTTGAGTTGAGTACTTTGTCTTAGAGGTTGGTTCTCTAGTTTTCTTACTCGAACTTGCCCGAAAGCAGTGGCGAACTCAGCCCCGACGGCATGGTGAGTGGGCCGCCTACCATGGGAGCGCCTTGTCCAGCTGTAACCGAGACCGAAGCGGCCGAGATTACGCCATGACGTTTGACACCGCCCAGAAGTCTTTGCCCATTGCGGACAATTTGCTGTGATTCGGTGACGCGCTGGGCCAGACCTTGTAGGTCGTTCTCCATACGGGTGAGCACTTGCTCGGCGTAGTGGTCGGCGCCTTCTCTGATTTTGGCGGCATCTTCGTCGGCTTCGAGTCTGATGCGTTCAGCTTCAGCAATGGCTTCGCGGCGCATTTGCTCGACTTCTTGCACTACTTGCTTGCGAATGCGTTCTACTTCTGCCTGCACGGCTTTCAGCAGTTCTGATTCGTGCAGCATGGTTTCAGCTTGGCGACGAGCAGTGGTGATGATTTGCTCAGAGCGTCTCTGCGACTCGGCGATTATTTCATCGCGTTGAGCAAGTACGTCGGCTGCTTCTCTCAACTCTTCGGGTAGGCGAGCTCTCGCTTTGTCGAGTACGTCGAGGAAATCGTCGGCGTTGATGAATTTAAACTTGTAGATACCGGCAGCATCATCGATTAGATGCTCAAGCAGATCTAAGTGTTTATAGATTGTTGTCTGCTTGAATGTGTTGGTTGCCTGTACTGTTGGTGCAGTAATCATGGTCATTTTTGTTTGGTGCCTCTGCTGAAATGCTCTCTTAGATAGTCATTCACCGGATGCGGTACGAATTGTGATACATCGCCGCCCAAACGGGCGATTTCCTTTACAGTTGAGGAGCTTATAAAAGAATACTCGGCTTTTGTCATGAGAAAAATAGTTTCTAGTTCAGGAAAGAGTTGCTTATTGGCTTGAGCCATACCTAATTCTGCTTCGAAATCCGAGATAGCTCTCAGTCCACGTATCAGAACCGTGGTATTGGTGGCTTTTGCATAATCAACTGTTAAGCCTTGAAACTCTTCTACTTTCACTCCTCTTAGATCTTTTACAGATTCCTCTATCAGGTTCTTTCGTATATCCATCGGCAATAAAGGTGATTTACCTGGATTGCCGACCACCGCCATAATCACTTCATCAAAGAGCTTGCTGGCTCGACGAATGATATCGAGGTGACCAAGAGTCATGGGATCGAAAGAGCCTGGGTAGATGGCTCTGGCCAATCCTTTTTCCTCCTTCCCTAATGGGCTTTGGCGTTAGCCTCGCCCACTTTCGATGGATATCCCCACGGACGCCAGTCCTTAGAGACCTTGTCAACGAAAGGATGATAGCACGACCCAGCTTGAAAACTAAGTGTTTAAATGGATAAGTTGCTAATGTTCACCCGATTTAGGAAAGTAAGCAAGGGGTATTTCTGGGGTATATGCAAGGGCTGTCAAATGGATAATCTGGGCGCGATTCCAAGTTCAATATTTATCGGTCGAAAAGGGGTCAAACCAGATCCGGTTCTTCTTCCCATTGGGTTAAGCGGGCCACTGCTTCAGGGCTCAGTGCCGGTAGGTAGAAGCTGAAGGTAGAGCCTTCTCCGAGGGCCGAGGCTACGGTGATTCTGCCTCCGTGTTTTTCGATAATTTTCTTGACAATTGTTAAGCCAAGTCCGGTGCCCTTGATGGTGTGTACTTTTTTCTCGACTCTATAAAAGCGGTCAAATATATGCTCTAGAGCGTCATCGGGTATGCCGATGCCTGTGTCCTTTACGTGCACCGCCACTTCCTCGACTTCGCCTTCCTGATGCTTTTCCACCTTGACTGTGATTTTGCCGCCTTCAGGGGTGTACTTGATGCCGTTATTGAGCAAGTTAATGATGACGCGTTCGATCGATTCTTGATTGATACTAGCGAGCGGTAAGTTCTCGGTTTGTTCGAAAGCGAGTTCGATGCCGCGGTCGCGTGCCATCAAGTTGAGAGAGCGAATCGCCGCCTCGCAAGCCCGATGTATATCCATTGGTAGCATTTCGAATTCGCGATCGGCTTCTTCGATTTTAGAAAGCTCGAGCACGTCGTTGACCAAGTGCATGAGGCGGTCTGCTTCGTTGTCGATGATTTGCAAAAATTCTCTATGGATATCCGGATCAAGTTTTTCGCCATGATTGCAGAGAGTATCGACATAACTTTTGATTGAGGTGATGGGTGTGCGCAGTTCATGTGAAACATTGGCCATGAACTCGTTCTTCATCTTCTCTAGCTCGGCCTGCTTGGTGATATCTTGCATGATCATTACCGAGCCCAAGAATTCCTTATTAAGGAAAATCGGTGCCGTATGCAAGCGCACAGTCAGTTCACCCAGTTGCAATTGCTGCACTATGGGCTCGATGGCGCCTGGGGTGATGTTTACATTGCTGTCGGTGAATTGCTGCACTATATGGCAGATCTGCGGCTGGTCGGGACCTTCGGTGCAAACCACCAGCGGTTTACCAAGCAGGTCTTTGGCTTCTTTGTCGAAAATTTGAGTGGCGGCGCGGTTGACGATTTGCACTCGGTTGTCGCGGTCACAGACGACTACGCCGTCGGCGATAGACATCAGTACAAGCTCAAGCTTGTTGCGCTCAGAAATAAACTTGTTTCTCTCGGCCATCAAATTGTCGACATTGTGCTTGTCGTAGAGTTGCAAGCGACTGCTCATATAGTTGAAGGCATTGACCAATTGGTCGATTTCTTTGCCGGCTCGCTGCACCTTTATCTGGTGCCCGAAATGCCCGGTGGCAATCTGGCTTGCCCCCTGCGAAAGGGTGCGCAGCGGGGCGTTAATCAAGGTGTAGTTGGCCCAGACGCCGAGGGCACCCAAAACTCCCACAAGACAAAATATAGTGATGAGAAAGTTGGTCGTTTCTTGTTGGGTGCCCAAAATAGTGAAAAGGTCGTTATAGAGTCCCACCCAGCAAAGACCGAGGTCTTGCCCGTTTTTGTGCATGCGCACGACAATATTGGTTACCGACCTATAGCCCGGCGGTGATGGATAAATGCCCGGCACTGTGAAGTTTTCTGGATTTTCTTTGTACTGCTTATAGACCGGAAATATTTCTTTCAGGTCTTTTTTGCTGGTGGGGTCGAGCAAGATATTGCCGGCGTTATCTTCGAAGACGATGTAGGCAATTGTTTTCAGCTTGCCTCGCTGGGTCAAAATGTAATATCTCAGGCTCTCTAAATCGCCCGAATTGCTCAGCGCTTCAGCACCGCCGCGAGCCAGAGCTTCAGCCAAGCCCTGACCGAACAACTTAACCGATTCATTTATAGAAGCTTGGGCTCTGGTCACCCAGACCCAGGCGGTGAAGGTGACTAGAGCCGCTATACAAGCCAAGCCCATGTACAAGAGCTGCTTTTGCGCCGGTACTCGCGACCAGATAACTCTCAGTCTGGTAAATGTCTTGGTGGCTTTCTTCACGTGCACTCTCTTTAGATGTCCAGTCTAATTATATTTGCAGTGCCGCCAGTATTGCGCATCGGTTTAAAAAGGGGTTGTCAGGGGAATATCGTCACAGGGGCGCGAGGGTCACATTACTTAGTTACCTAAGGAGTAATGACCTTGGCTAGAAAAAATCAGACGCGAAGTGAAGTTTTATTGAGTGATAGCCAGGCGAAAACGGCTAATCATGCCAATTCGACTGGCGCTGCTGCCGGGCGACAGGCGCAGCTGGGTCCATCTGCAAGAGCTCTGGAGTTGTCTTTGGAAGGCGCCCCGGACGGCGGCTTTGCCGTCAGGCTCAACATGCCCGAGCCGCCGCAAGCGGTGCATGCCGCTCCAGACGGCGATCCCTCTGAGATTGTGCGTGACCATATGCCTTTGGTGCGGCAGATAGCCCGTAAGTACAGTCAATATTCTCCTGATAGTTTTGAAGATCTGGTGCAAGTCGGCTCTATCGGCTTACTCAAGGCCATTCGCTATTACGACCCCAATAGGGCCCGCTCGGCCAGCTTCAGAACTCTAGCCACCTGTTATATAAGGGGTGAGATTCGCCACTATTTGAGAGACCATTGCTCACTGGTGCAAGTACCAAGGCGGCTCACCGAGATGAATTCAGCCTTGTCACAGTTGGAAGAGAAGCTGACTAAGGCTTTGGACCGAGCCCCCACCGTGCAAGAGTTGTCTGAACATAGCGGTTTTGCCGTGGCCGATATATTAGAGGCGCAGCAGTCTTGGGAAGTGCGCTTACACTACGAATCACTCGATGGCGCCGCTGAAGAAGACGACCGCGATGACCGTCGCTCACTTTCCGAGGTGGTTCCCGACAGGCGCTATCAGGACGCCTTTAGCGCCTCTGAAGACCGTGAGCTTTTGTCCCAGGCTCTAAAGCGTTTGGGTGAGCGAACCAGGCAGATAGTCGAGTTTGTTTTCTTTTACGACCTCTCCCAGAAAGAGACCGCATATGTTCTCGGCTTGTCCGAGATGGGGGTCTCAAGGGCGGTTCACAGCGCTCTCAAGAAGCTTCGCGAGATCATCAGCCAGCAAGATAGTCATAAGTAGATATCTGTTTTATTAGATATGCAGTGAGTTTCATTAAATTGTTACGGAGGCGCCGATTGTCTGTTGACAATCGGTTAATCTCTGCTAACATTCTCCACTTGTGGCATTTGCCGATTTACTCAATTTCTTGAAGTGAGGTCCGCCCTCATGCAGAACTTACCAGAATTCACAGTTGTTCCTTTGGAAATGCTGGATGACCACCTCAAGGCCATTCTCAAGATCAAGATTCGAGAGTTTGTTCATCTCAATCCGGTCTTCAACTGTATTCCTTCCATAGATGTTGATGCTTATTTTCAGAACCGCAAAGGCCGCAAAGACGCTGAAGCTAATTTGCGCGACAGTATTACCAGAGAGAGTGTGGAAGCCATTTCTAATGGTTTGACCGAAGATGCCGCTCGCCTCTTGGAGCAATTGGCTGAAGTAGAGACCCAACTCAAGGCTTTACGCAATGACGGTGTGATGGAGCTTTTGCCCCGCACTTATTTTGCCGGTTATGATGTCAGCTGCCCCCACAAGGGCCGCCCCTTACCGCATAGAAGACGTCGCCAGACTTTTGTCTAGTTCTTTAGGCTGGTCTAAAGGGCGGCAAGAAAGTATTGCAAAATGAAAGGGCAGTAATAAACACCGCCCTTTTCTTTGTTTTTATTGGCTTTTGCTAATGATTTCGGGACGAGAGGAATCGAACCTCCGGCCTCACCCACCCCAAAGGTGCGCGCTACCCCTGCGCTACGTCCCGGTTTAGCTGCAGAAAACCCGCAACCACAAGAATTATACATCACTCCCTCTCAATTGATTTCAAGTGCATATCTCTTCAGTAATCTTTGGTATCGAAGCGAAAGGCTGACAAATTCAAGGGAAAGCTCTCCTGAAAACCGATTTGCAATAGCTGCTAAAATCTCTTTGAGTAATTTCTTCAAAATCTCTTCCATCAGTAAAGTAAATCGGTACCTGTGCAAGTTGACGTAGCATCACTCTTTCCTTTCCCTCTAGATGATTTCCAGCTTGAGGCGATACAGCATCTTGAGAATGGCAAGAGTGTCGTGGTATGTGCGCCCACCGGCTCGGGCAAGACAGTTATTGCCGAGTACGCTGTGGAAATGGCCCTAATGTCCAACAGTCGTTGTTTTTATACAACTCCGCTCAAGGCGCTCTCCAACCAGAAACTTTACGATCTGCGCAAGAAATACGGTGAAGATCGAGTCGGTCTGCTCACCGGTGACATATCGGTCAATAGAGATGCTTCCATAGTTGTGATGACTACCGAAGTTTTTCGCAATATGCTCTATGGCACCATCCTTGGTGATGTCAGCCGCAACTTGCAAAATGTTTCCAGTGTCGTCCTCGATGAATGCCATTATATGAATGACAGCGAAAGAGGCACTGTCTGGGAAGAATCGATAATTTACGCTCCCAAGAATATTCAACTGGTGGCACTTTCCGCCACCATTGCCAATGCCGCTGACTTGACCACCTGGATAGATGAAACCCATGGTCCCACTGAGCTGGTTGTTTCTGATTATCGCCCAGTGCCCCTGCGTTTTCATTACTTTGGTGAACGTCGAATTTATCCACTGCTTGCTCCGGGCGGCGCCGTCAATAGTTTCTTGAAGTCGCGTTTCGGTAAGAAGAAGTTTGTCCGTACCGAGAAGCGGCGCCGTCCTCCGGGCGGACTCTATACCCATCCAGCCGATGTCTTGGCTAACTTGTCGGCCCGCAATATGTTGCCTGCTATTTATTTTCTCTTTTCACGGCGCGGCTGCGAAGAAGCTATGAAGATGGCTCGGGGTATACCTTTACTCTTGCCTGAAGAACAACGTGAATTGAAGAAGCGAGTGGAGATGTTTACTCGCGACAATCCAAATCTGGCTTCTCATCCTCATTTGCCTTACTTGCTCGAAGGTATGTCGGTGCACCATGCCGGTATGTTGCCCAGTTGGAAAGGTATGGTCGAGAAGCTCTTTCAAGATGGTCTCTTGAAAGTGGTTTTTGCCACAGAAACCTTGGCGGCCGGAATCAATATGCCGGCTCGCTCTACAGTGATCAGCTCTATTCATAAGCGATCTGATGAAGGGCATAGAGAGCTTATGGCTTCCGAGTTTTTGCAAATGTCCGGCAGAGCTGGTCGCCGCGGCATGGACGAAGTCGGCCATGTGGTGGTGCTCAATAATCCCTTCGAGTCGGTGGAAGACGCTGCTAAACTGGCTACTGCCAAGGCTGATCCCCTCTCTAGTCGCTTTACGCCCTCTTATGGCATGGTGCTCAACTTGCTTGAGCGTCACACCATAGATGATGCCCGTGATTTAATTGAGCGCAGTTTTGGTCAGTTCTTGATTAACCATCAGTTAGAGCCGCTCTTTGCCCAAAAATTAGAATGGGAAAGTGAATTGCCGCGTTTGCGGGCACCGCTTTGTCCAGCCGAACCGGGCGATCTTTCACTGTATGCCAAGCGTTTGGAAAATGTGCGAAGCCGCCATAAACAGCTGAAGCAGATGGAGAAAGGTCTGAAAGGAACGGCAGCCAAAAACAGGCAAGAGGCTATTGATGCCTTGGCTGATATGAAGATTGGCATACAGTCTCTGGTGAAAGAAGCCTATGCCATGCCCTGTCATGGTTGCCCGGTGCAAAAACAATGCAGTAAGCAAACTGAAAGAGTGGCTAGTCTAGAGAAGCGCATCAAAGATTTGGACAAGCGGGTGGCTCGCGAGACCACTTATTATTGGCGCACTTTTGAGGCTCTTGCCAATATCTTGCGCATGGAGGGCTATCTGGACGGCAACCGTCCCACCGCCCTGGGGCGCACCGCCAGCGGTATCAGAGGGCAGAACGAACTGTTCCTCACCGAAGTGGCCATGTCTGGGCTGTTTGAAACACTGGAACCGAGTGAATTGGCGGCGGTCCTTACCGCCTTGGTGGGTGACGACAGCCGCGCCAATGAAAATATGAAAGTAAGGGTCAGTCCTCAGGTAGACATCGCCTTACTGGAAGTGGGAAAGATCATTCGCCGTCTCTTGCGTCAGCAAAAAGATTTCGATATAGACATGCCAATTACTATCGGTACTCATCTTTGCGGACTGACTCAGATGTGGGCCCAAGGCGCCGACTGGGACGCCATCCGCAATGCTACCCCTTATGATGAAGGTGATGTGGTGCGCGGCATTCGTCGTACACTCGATCTAGCCAGGCAATATGTCAGAGCTTCGGGCATGCCCGATGCGGTGGCAGATCGTTGTCAGCGCGTAGAACTTTTGCTCAACCGCGATGAAGTCTCGGAAGATTTCTAGCATTTATCTAGACAAATCAGAAAAACGATTTTGCCAGAGAGTTATTTTTCTCAACTAAAGCCAGGATTTCAACTATTTTTAGATTCGCTCAGGGTGTGAGAAAGAGCTGGGTCATCAAAATATGATTAGCTCGGTCGTCGGTCGGGTCGCTGGCGTTGACATATTGCTGCTGGTAGCCCACTTCCATACGCACTTGATTGCTCATTTGTCGGCCGATGCCTGCATAAAGGCGGTTTTGGTCTATGCCTCTCAGGGGACCGTTCTCTACTGAATTTAAATTGACGAACAGCTCATCTGAAACCACGGCATAAAGGCGCCATTTCAGAGGTAGGGCGAATCTCAAAAGATAGCGGGCGCGCATCGAGCAGGCCCCATTTGTATTTTGAATAAAACGTTCTTCCAGCCTGGTTCTGTGCAAAACTTCCAGTCTTTTGAAGAGCACATGCCCGACTCCGAATTGTTGGAAGATTCGCTGCTCGTGGGTATGGTCAGGATAATTTGAAACCCAGACATGGCCTACATAGGCACTGGTATGTTTGGAAATTCTGTAGCCTATTGCTTGTCGAATCAAAAGTTGGCTCATGCCGTTCAGGTTATTGCCCAGGCGAGGGCTGGCTTCGAAATAGCCGCGCAGGCGCTTGCCCCTCGACATAGGAAAATCTATGAAGACCGGCGTCCACATTTGAAAGGCATGTGCGGTTGTACCGTTTTGATTGGTCGGTACAGGGTCGGGTAAAGACTCGGCCAGTCTTATCGGCGAAAGCTCAATCTGGGCTTGGGCGGCTGGACAAGAGAGACCAACCGTCAAGAAAAGGAAAAGAGTAGCCAGTAGTTTGAATGCCAAGTGAAGACAGAGATGGTCGAATTAATATGAAAGAGAAAGCGCAAAATCAAAGATAAACATTGATTTTGCTCCAGTTTAGAGCAAAGCTCAAATTAACTGCAAATCCAATAACTTGGCTTTGAGCTTTTCAGTTTAACCCAGCTCTAGGGTGCCCCACTCAAAGTGGTGTCCTTGCTTGTCGGTGGGCAGCCAGTTTACATAGAAACCGACCGGATTTTTGCGCAGCATCGAGACTTCGGAGTCACTGGCATAAAAGGTCTGTTTGTGACCATCTGGAAATTCTACGGACACAAGCTTTACCCAAGGGTATACGTCTATCGAACCGCCGGCATTGGGACGCAAGCTAACCAGGCTGCCGTCCGGAGAGACAGTCATTGTGCCTTCTTTACCTTTGAAAATGCGCCTTCTATCTGAACTAAGTTCGATTTCGCGTTTTTCCTTACCCAAGGAAAGGGTGGCATATTTGGCGCCGTTCAATGTTTCGATAATGCGAGCGGTGCCTTTGCCCATCTGTCTTTTGTATGAAATAGAGCCATCATTTAAATCGAGTGTGAGTTGGGTGAGGCGCACTGATTCTGATTGACTGTCTTTGTATACAGTATTTTTGCCTTGCGCTGCTGTAAGCTCGATAAGCCTTCCCGATTGAAAGCGAATGCTTGTCACTAGCTCACCATTGATGGTGGCAACAAAAGGGCGGTTGCCTTGGAACTCGATGACTGTAGGTTCGCCTGCAGTGCCCTTTCCGGTTTGAGAAGTGGATCTCGCCCTTTTAGAAGCTTCTTGCAAGATAGCCTTGAGCTCGGATACTTCCGAGCTTGCCTTACTTTGTTCGGCTTTGGCCGGCAAAGTAGCTGGTGCGTTTGTACCTGCTTTGTTTTTTTCGCGAGTAGAAAATTTTGCCATCGGCGGATACCTGATTAAAGTCGCACATTAAACGGGGCTTCTGTTATAGCTTGTTAAGAATAGCGCTTTGTATATCTTTTTGTCGACCCCAATTATTTATATGCCACTTACTACCAAGATTAACTCGTGGCAGCTCCGGGGGATAAAGACTCGATTTTAGATTAAATTTTGAGGGCGAGCATCAAGGCGGCGGTGTGCTTGCTCCTCCGGCAGGGCTTGGTGGCGCCGCGGCAAAGGCTTGGATGCGTTTCTTGATCAAGTCTATTGTGGCTGTGAAGCTCTTTTCGAAGAGTAGTCCGCCCGTGGCGCCGCCTTCGCTTGCCGCTATGGCCTCGGCCACCGTTTCGTCTGCACCGATGCCGCCGCCCTGCAAAAAGTAGGCAAGCGGTTTCTGATTGATTGGATGTATAGCTTTCTTTTCTGCCTCATAAGACTGCAGAAAGTCGGCATCGTCTGAAATATAGTCCATGGCGGCATTGACCGCATGCCCGGTCTCGTGTCTGACCAGGTCTTCGGTGCGGTTGTTTGGCGCCCAGATGCCTGGTTTGACTTCTTTCTCTTCCGCCACCACAATTAATTTCTTGCTCGGGCTATAGGCACCGTCAACCGCATCCCAGGTCGATCCCGGCGGCCAACCTCTGGGTCTTTGCCCCTTCAATTCGGGCAGTGTGTCGGTGATGCGTCTGGTGGGCACCAAGGTGGCGCCATCTCGACTGACTATATTGCGCACGTCATCCGACATTTTGTTATAGGTATCGTTCACCTTGTCGCTGAATTGCTTTGAGGGCGGCGGCGGTGGCTGGTCCAGCGCACCTGGTTTGCCAGTGTCAGTGCCATCTTTGGGGTCGACTTTGTCTTGAGGGTCTTTCTGGTCTTTTGGGTCCTTTTGATCTTTTTGATCTTTGGGATCTTGAAAAGGCGCCACCAGTTTTGTCTCACCTGGAGTGAGCCCGCCTAGGTGTTTCAGTATGTCCTGGTAGTCCTTGTCACCCGGACGATAAATTAGCTCAGCTTCGCCTTCCAGGTCTTTAGTATGGGCCTTTAGATTGAGCTGAATGCTTTCGTCGGGCAGCATTTTGGCCACGCCCACCGGCGGCAACTTTTCTTGCTCTTTATTGCCTTGGTTGGTGAGCTTCACCCCACCCGGACGACTGAATAAATCTATGATTCCAGGCAGCCCCGAATTTTGGGCAAAGTTCTTGCCGTCCTTTTCGGGGCGGTCATGCTTCTCTTGATCATTGCCTGACTGGTTCTGCATTCTTATATCAATACACAGAATTCAGCCAGTGGTCATCAGTAAAACTACGAAAGACCCAAACTACAAAATAGCCGAACTGCAAAAGAACCAATTTAGACAGCTGAGCGTTTGGCTCCCTCGGCCAGTGCAAGAAGCTTGTCCACCACTTGGTCGATACTGAGATTGTCAGTGCTCACTTCGATGGCATCATCAGCCATCGTCAGGGGCGAGACTTCGCGAGTGCGGTCTTTATGGTCGCGGTCTTTAATTTGAGCGAGCAATTCTTCAAAGTCTGGGTTTTCACCTTGGGCATTCAATTCTTTCAGCCTTCTGCCGGCTCTGACTTCGGCTGAGGCGGTCAGAAAGATCTTCAGACCGGCTTTGGGCAAGACCACTGTGCCTATGTCTCTGCCGTCCAGCACGGCATTACCCTGGCGCGCCAGTTCTTTCTGCTTTTCTACCAAGACTTCTCTTACTTCTTTGAGAGCGGCCACCGGGATAACTTGCTCAGACATCTTTTGGGTGCGAATGTCACGGGTTATCTCTTCGCCGTCGACATATACCCTAATTTTGCCGTCTGATGTTTCATCGGCCGCCGCCAATAAAATTTCGGTGCGGCGCGCCAGTGCGGCAATGCCCGGTCCGTCGTGCAAAGAGAGTCCGTGTTTGAGGGCCAGCCAGGTGGAGGCCCGGTACATAGCGCCGGTGTCTATATATAGATATCCCAGCTTGTCGGCCAGCTTTCTTGCTACTGTAGATTTACCGGCGCCTGCCGGACCGTCAATTGCTATCTGAAGGTGTTCTGTCATTTATTTGAATCGGATGGGGCGCGGAATAAGCTGAAGAACCATTCCAAGATGGCACTGGGTGGTGGACCGGCAACGCTCTGCGCTTCTTCCAGGCTGAGACCTTCGGCAAGTCCTTTGATGATTTTCAAGATCTCGCCATCTTCCGGCATTCTGCCTGAGGCTTTTTTAGAAAAGATGAGAACGCCGTTGTCTTCTACTTCAAAAACACCCTCGGCGGCCGGTTGAATCTGACATTCAGCTTTCAGTTCTTGTTCGAGCTGTGTGGCTAAACTGTCGGCACGGTCGCGATAGCCGCATTCGGTGCAGTAGGTGATTTTGAAACGTTTCTCGGCTGTAGACATAGATAAACTCCAAAGGGAAAGTCAGAGCTTCCCTAAGCTTACTACGCTTGCTTCTTATGAAACAGTCGTTTCCACCATGGCAACTGTAGAAATTCTTGATACTGTTTCTTGTGTTCAATAAGAAGAACCTGGGCTTCCACCAGCTCTTCTTTGAGAGTCCTGGTTTCGCGGCAGTGGTCTTCCAGTAAGCGCATAGAACCTTGCATCTCGTTTATGAGCTTCAAGTCTTCCAGACGGGCTCTTCTTTCGGCGGCTAGCTCTTTCTGGCACTGGGCCAATTCACGCAAAAGCTTTTCTACTTCGTCCGAGCGGTCGATTACTATGGTTTCCACCGGAGCATGAAAAACTTCGGTTCTCTCTTTGCGACCTTTGACAAACGAGGCCAGCTCTTTTTGCGCCAGTTTTGATGCCGAAGTAAAGAGTTTTTCTAAAGAGCCAAACATGTCATCTTCGAGGACTTTGTTCGGCATGCTCTCTACCTCTTCTTGTTTGATGCGGGCGTCATCTTCAAATCTTTCTTGCTGGTTTCTTTCTTGTTGGATACAGTCTTGTTTATCTTGTTCTTTAGATGACTTACTGGCTTTGGTGTCGCCGGTAGTGTCTAAATCACTTGTATAGGTTTCCACTCGGCTCTGAGCCGATTTGCGACTGTGTTTGCGATAACCTGCCGGTGGTACGACCCGCCATTCATCATTGCCGTCGATTCTCACCTTTCTGGCACTCCAGCCTTCGGGTAAGCGGTTGCCCCAGCGTCCCAGTATGCATCTTTCCAGAGCCCGCGGCGACTTGCCTAAAACCCTTGCTGCTTCGGGGATGGAAAGCCATGGTCTTTGGGTGACGCAGTCACCTTCTTCATCTTCATTGCTGCTTTCTTCGGCATCAGCCCAGTCCCAGGCATCATCCCAATTGTCTTGGTTCTTAAGGCTGGACCACTGCTTAGCCTCTGGGCTTTCAGCTTTAGGTTCAGATTCGCTATCGGCTATGGTTTCAAGCTCTGCTTCAGCTTCGGTTTCTGCTTTAGTTTCAAATTTAGTTTCAGCTTTGGTTTCAAATTTAGTTTCAGCTTTAGTTTGCACTTCGCTAAAGAAAGCGGCGCTTTGCTTCTCTTCCTTTTGTTCTTTTGCTTGAGTTTTTATTGGGCTGGTCTTGATTTGATTAGGCTGTGCGTACGCTTTCAATTCTCTTTCGAAAATCTCGTTTAAGACTCTATCTAGCAAGCCCGGTCCTGGGGTCTTCACTGTTTCGCCTCTTTCTGACTAATCGCCGACACCTTCACTAATAACTAGTAAGAATAGCGTTCTCAAGTGGGGAAGTCTTGAATTGTTGCTCAGTTGCAGCCTCAAATAGGGACAAAACCCTTCAAATATTTCTCATGTGTTGGCAGGGCAACAAAAGAAAAGAGAGGTTGCCCTCTCTTTCCTCGATTGCTCTAGCTTTCAGTTAGCGCTTATTTGATCAGTCTAGATTCGACTTTGGCCCAGTCTACGTTTGCATAGAAGGCTTCGATGTACTTGGGACGCTCAGCCGGTTTGTAATCGAGCAAGAAGGCATGTTCCCATACGTCCATGACCAGAATCGGCTTGAAGCCGGCGATATTGCCTTCTTCGTGCAAGGTGACCCAGTGATTGGAGAGCACTTTGGTTTCGGGATCTTGGAAGAGGATAGCCCAGCCAACACCACGCATGCCGCCGACTTTGAAGAAGTCGTTTTTCCAAACTTCTATAGAGCCGTAGGTTTCAATGATGGCTTTGCCGATTTCAGAATTTTCTTTCAGTTCTGAACCACCAGCTTTAAGGTTGCCGAAATAGTACTCGTGCAATCTCATGCCGTTGTATTCGAAGCCGTAGCGACGCTTCAATTCTGCATATTCGGGGGTGCCGCTCTTGCCTGCTTCGGTAAGCTCAATCACCTTTTCGTTCAGGGTGTTGGTGTTGGTGACATAACCGGCATAGAGAGCCAAATGGATCTCAAGGGTCTTGTCTGAAATACCAGTCAAACCGCTCAGATGGCTGAAGTCATGTTTGGCATAAGGTTTGTACGAAATTTTTTGTTGAAGCATTGAAAACTCCTGTGCAACACAGATTTTGTGGGGACAAGAACCGCTCCCTCTTGAAAGCGAGGCGGCTCCACTTAATTCCTGATTGCGAATTAGTGGCTAATTTTTACCATATTTGCCTTGTTGAAATCTGGTTTTTCAGAGATTTCAGCTATTTAGCCCTGGTTCTTAATCTGCGGAATCAGTTCAGAAAGCTTTTTCTTGCGATTGCTATCAGATGAGCCTGATATGGCGGTGTTGTCTCCGGTGGTTTCCCCGGCTCGGTCGCCATGACCTAGTTCGGCTCTAATTGTCGGTTGGTTGTCGCCGGTATTTTCTAGTTCGTGCAAAAGATTCAAAGCCGGCTGCCCAGGCATGGCTAGAGCCGGCAGGGCGGCGGCGGTGGCATCTGCCCTTCTTTCAGAGCGCTTCTTGGGATCACCCTGGCTGATCGAAGGCAAACCGGAAGCTGTTGAGTCACCCATGCGACCTTTAGAGAGGGCTGCCGCCAAGGGCGATTGATGGGGTTGGCCTTGGTTGGTGGGTTGGAAGGCAGCAGGTGCGCCAGCAACGGTTATGCTGGCAGCGCTCTGGGGCTCCTTGGGGAAGGCTGCGGCAATGATCGCCGGACTCCAGCCCAATTGTCTGAAAGCGTCTTCCAGGCTGCCTTTTGTTTTCCAGCAAATACCCAGGGCAATCACTGCCTGCTCTGCTTTCAAGATACCCTGGGCCATCAATTCAGAGCACTTGAGGGCGATTTGCAGTAAATTCTGGTCGATGGCGCCGGTGAGCAAAAGCATCTGCCCCATCAGTTGGGCATTGCGAGAACCGGCTTTGAGAGCATCTTCTATATCTTTGGGACCAATTACACCTGCTAATTGCAAAAACTGATAGAGAGGCAAATTATTGCTTATCTGCTGCTTGTCAGGCTGTATGCGCTCCACCGCGGTTTCGACCGAAATGCCTTCACGGGCGACAATCTCTAAGACCTGTCCGCTCAGGCTCTTGCGCAATTTGCCCGAAGCTACATAAGTCTGCACCGAAAGAGCCAGTTGCAGAAGGCTTTCTGAAACCAGACCACTTTCCACCAAGACCTGACCAATGGGTTGCTCTTTCACTAGACCCATTTCCACTATCTGCATGAGCTTTTGCTCGTCGAGCAACTTGGCCATGACAAGCAGTTCGCCCAATCTCACTGTTTCGGCATTGAGATTGAGCCCTTTCTCGGCCAGGGTTTGTTCAAGCGGAATCTGTCTATCTTTGGCGGCACGCAAGCTGCTAATCGCTTGTTCGCGCTCGACCCGTTTGTCGCGTATCAAAATTTGAGCATTGAGAGCCGAAGCTAAGAGTTGTTCGGAGATTATATTGGTCACCACCAAGACTCGACCAAGCGGCAGTCCGCTTGACTTGCCGTGGGCCAGGGCGTCGTCCAATTGTGCCTTAGTCAAGATGCCGGCTTCTATGAGCAATTCGCCGAGTTTATTAGTGCTGTTGCCGCTTTGGTTGAGATTGACCGAGAGTTTTTGCAAGGCTTCATCGAGGCTGATATTTTCGCGATGAAGAGTGCGCAGGGCATTTACTGCAATCTCGGCGCTCAAAATGCCGTCTTTGAGAAGCGACTGGCATTGCACCGCGGCTTGCAGATTGTTTTCAGACATAAAGCCCGACATGATGATGACACGACCGACCGGCAGTCCCTGGCTCTTGGCTATCAGCATGGCTTGTCGCAGTTCTTCTGCTTTCAAGAGCCCGGCGCTCGTGAGCAAATCACCCAGCCTCAAGGGTTGATTCTGGGGGGCGGCATTAGCTGTAGGGGTGCCTTCTGTCATCTTGCTCCAAAGATTTTCTCTATAGATTCTAACAATTACTTGCCTCGAACTAACGAGGGTTTATCGCCCTTTTTATTCTCTTGACTGAGAGATTTTTCCTCCTTGGCGATTTTGGTACTGCCGGTGATGTCAATTGCTTTACTTGTTCCATGCAAGAAAGCCGGGCGGTGAAGCCCGGCTCGCATAAGACCCATTACGGGTAGCTTTCCAGATTGATCTGGATATTTTTGCTTGGTACTGTCTAGATTTGTTCGAATTGTCTCAAAGATTTGGTTGATAAGGGCTGCTTACTTAGTCGGAACAAACAAGTGCTCTCAGCAAAGTAAATTACCGCTTACAACCGAGGCTGACCTCCATCTAATTGACCACAAATTATTGATACCCGGTTGCCAGAGTCTTATAACTTTCATTCGGTTTTATTTGCTCTTGTTTTGCAACTTTGTAGTCTAGACAACAATTACAGCTGGGAAAAGCCGTATGTACGAATACAAAATATGGGTGTAGACTTCGCTTGGTTGATTAAAGCGAGCCGATGGACAAAATACTGCTTTCACTGAAGAACCGCGTCATAGTGCCGTCTATTCTCTTAGGCGGAATTTGTCTCTGGCTGGTCGTCTGTCAGGCTCACTATCATAGTTATTGGATGGGCACCATCCATCGGGTGCAGACCACTGATTTCAATCTTTTGCACCATACTCTGCCGCCTACTTTGGCGCAGATGATTCTCTCCAATCGCGGTGATTTGATTCAGCGCACCTTAGACTGTTCGTTCGGATTATTCGGCATAGTCATCACTGATCCGTCCGGTGAGAACGTACTCTACAAGACCGAGAAAATCTACAAGCGTGAATCCTGGCAAGGTCGAGCCGCTGCCGACAGCCTTTTGAAAGAAGGCGAGCCCTACGATTTAATCACCGACCCGCCGCAGCTCGAACCGCTCTATGCTCATGCCTCGCCGCGGTCTGTCGCCGCCAACAAAGTGGGCGCACTCAAACCGGGCACAAGGGTATTGGGTCGCATTTATTATCTGCGTTCGGCGCCGCCCACCTTCTTCGAAGACCTGACCAATTTCATGTTCAAAGGTTTCTTTGAACTATCCGGTTCTAAGCGTGGCTATTGCTATATCACTTGTTTTTCCTTCGGCTTTACTTGCACTGTGCTGCTTTTGGTTTATTTAAGACGTCGAGGTCTTGAATTGAAGCAGAAAGAGCTTGAACATATGCGCCGCGAACTAGATATAAGGAAAAAGGCCCTGGAGAGTCTAAGTTCCGAGTTGGCTACTCAAAAGGCACGTAAAGTGTGGCTGGAGAGAGAAGCTGACCAGGCTTACAAGCGTGCTCTCGGTCTCAAGCAATCGCTCGAAAGGCTGAAAGAGTCTCTGGTTGGGGTGGAAGATAATTTTGACCCGGCTGCCGGCGGCGGCTTTGTCTCTGGCATGCAAAACCAACAGCCCAGTCAGAACAATCAGAAAGTCTCCCAGTTCAAGATTCGTCCGCCTGTGGCCCCTCCAGGTTCTATCCTGGAAGAGATAGAGTCGCTCTTGCCCTCTCTTAATGAGAACGCCAAGAATTTGCGCAGTCAAGCCGATGTGTTGCAAGACTATTGTTCGGCCCTAGAAGACCGGCAGTCTGAAATGAGGCGCATCGTAGAGAATGCCTTCAACCGCGCCCAGGTGTCTCCGTCCCCGCTCAATCCCAGCTCTCACGCAGCGACTGGCGCCGGGGCTGAGGGTGCGGTGACCGAAATAATTGACATGAGTCCGCGTTAACCTTGGTAAACAAACCCAGTCCAAGTCATGCTAAGCTATGGGACGAAGTGGAACTTTCAGGAAAGAAAGATTCTGCCCGACCGCTCTGAGGCGGTCATCTATACTGACTGGATGAACTTTCAGGAAGGAAGTTTCCGCCAAATTAATGAAGCAAGTATCTGGAAAGAAAATCGCACTTACTCTTCAGGCTGTGCAGGATGCCAGCAGCGAACCGGTTTATCGACGCGGTGTGCAGTATTACCGCCGCAAGAAAGTTCTCAAATATACTGAAGACGAGGGTGTGTCCAGTATAGAGGCCTTGGTCATCGGCTCGGAGCCGCAGCCCTACAAGATCACTGTTTCCATCGAAAGTCCCGAAGTCTTCAAGGCTGAATGTTCTTGTCCCTATTTCGAAGAAGTTTGCAAACATTCGGTGGCGGTGCTCTTAACCCATATAGCTCGGCACAATCCCGGGATTAGATTTGACCTCTTGGACCAACCCGAGAGGAAAGAACCGGTACAAGAGAAAGCAATTAAAGCTCGTGAATTGCTTGATGATCCTAAAGATCAAGTTGGTGAAGGTAAAGAACCTCCTTCTCGCGATTTTCAACTTGGGCTTTTGGTTTTAGAAAAGCCTCTCGCTATGATTGTCGGTGATGTGCCGCCTCAGCCCCAGGGCAAGGTCAATATTCTCAAGGTGCCACCTGAGACTCTCAATTTCTTCCCGGAAGAGTCGCGCATCTGGCGTTTGGCAAAGTATCTTACTTCTTTGCCTCAAACCACCAAGGGCACTGCCGGGGGACACCGCATTCCCCGCGGCGAAGAAGGTGCCGTCATCGGTCACCTCAGTCTCTGTGCGCGCTTGATCAATACAACAAACGGTCAAGAAGTGAGCTTCAGTGAAAAGCCCCTTACACCACGGGCGGTATTGTCTGAAACTGAGAGCGGCGAACTCTTACTGAAGTTGGAAGGCATACTGGAAGGTCCTGATGGCGTAGAAGAAGCTGTTGAGCACCCGGTCTTCTTTATGGGGCAGAGTTCCTGGGTTCTGGCCAACAATGTTTTCTATCCCATTGATTTGAGCGCCATTCATCGATCTTTTCAGTATTTTGATTCATACGGCTTTATGACCGTCAAACTAGATCATGTGCCGAAGTTTCTTTCGGTCGACCTGCCTGTATTGCTTAGGCGCATGCCGGTCATCTTCGATGAGACCACGGCACCTTTCCCGATTGCTATTACAGAGCCACCACAGGTGGTGATTCGGCTTTCAGAAAGAAAAATGCCCGGCGGCAGCAGCAGTGTCATCATATCTAGTTCATCGTCCGGCTCGGCTGCCGGTGCCCGTGAGAAGAACGGCGGTGAAGCTGCTTCTCTTGAAGTTTCGCTTGGTTTTCGCTATGGCAATTTGGTCTTGCAGTCGCGAGATGAAACCAGTGCGGTGGAATCAGAAAAGTTTACCCGGACGATTTCAGAGAGCGGGCAGAGTGTTTGGGTGGAGCGGCAGTGGGATCTAGAGAACCAGGTCAGACGCTTCCTCACCAATATGCAGCCGGTGCGCACCGTGGCCGACCGCTTTTCCTTTGTTGAAGAGCCGGCTTACGATGTGCTCTTCCATTTGCAATCGGAGCAGGTCTGCGACTGGGACATCAGCGGCTTTGACCAGTTGGTCAATTGCCGTGTGCGTAAAGAGCCCATGTGTCTCAAAGCAAGGCTCTCACTCAAGAAAGATTCTTTCAAGTTCGACTTCGATCTGCTTTGCCTTTCCGATGGCGAAGAAGTTCCCTTCGGAAACGTCATAGAAGTGCTGTTTAAGAACCGCAACTATCTGCGCATCGGTTCTGATTTTGTGCGCATTCCCACCACTACCTTGCTTGGTTTGCTTAAGGGTATAGGTCAAAGCAAAGATAGTGCCCGTCCTCTCTATCAGGCGCTTTCCATCTTGCATGCCCTCGAAACCCATGAGATAGAAATCGAAGCTGATCAGGGCTTCCAAGACTTTATCCACAAAATTCATCATTTCAGAGAATTGCCGCCGCTCAAGATACCGTCTTCTTTCAAAGGCGAGTTGAGAGAATATCAAAAGGAAGGCTGCAACTGGTTGATGTTCTTGCGGGAGTACGGCTTAGCCGGCATACTTGCCGACGACATGGGTTTGGGTAAAACCATTCAGGCTCTCACCTTGCTCTTGACCCACTACGCTAACGGCAAAGGCGATAGAGCGCCTTCGCTGGTGGTGGCGCCTACTTCGGTGGTCTATAACTGGCTTTCGGAAGCATCTAAGTTTACGCCTGCCCTTAAAACCGCGCTCTTCCTCGGTCGCGATCGCGGCGAGCTCTTGGCTAAACTCAACAAGGACGGTGCCGGTAAGCCCCAGGTGATCTTCACCACCTACGGTATCATTAGACGCGACTATGAGCAGCTCAAGAATATTCAGTTCGAGTTTCTCATCTTAGACGAAGCCCAGAATATCAAAAATCCCGAATCAGTCGGCGCCATAGCGGCTAAGAGTTTGAAAGCCTTTCACCGCCTGGCTTTATCTGGTACGCCGGTTGAGAACCGCCTGAAAGAACTCTGGTCCCTATTCGACTTCCTCATGCCCGACTTCCTCGGTGCCTACAAAGACTTTAACGAAGTCTTTGAGAGACCCATTGAAGCTGGTTTGGATGGAGCCGGTCAGAAATTGAGAAAGATAGTCCATCCTTTTATTTTGCGCCGCCTCAAGAGCCAGGTCGAAAAAGAACTGCCCGACCGTACCGATATTATTCATCTCTGCGAACTAGACGACGAGCAACGTTCGCTCTATTTAGACGTATTAGACGAATGCCGCGCCAAGGTCTTCCCCGAGATTGCTATGAAAGGCATCAAGCGCTCCAACTTCTCGGTGCTTGCCGCCTTACTGCGTCTGCGTCAAGTCTGTTGCGATCCGCGTCTGCTTAAGTCGCCAACCGATAAGCCGGTCAATCAGTCTTCCAAGCTCGATGCCCTAGTAAATATGATCGGCGAGATCGTAGATGAAGGACACAAGATTTTGGTCTTCAGTCAGTTTGTTGAGATGCTGGCTATAATCAGAAAAGAATTGGAAAAGAATGGCTATACCTATGAGTATCTAGATGGTCAGACTCCTGCAAAAGAAAGGCTTGACCGTGTAGAGCGTTTCAATGCTACGCCCGAGATTCCGATTTTCCTTATCAGCTTGAAAGCCGGCGGCACCGGTCTCAACCTAACCGGCGCCGACTATGTCATTCACTATGACCCGTGGTGGAACCCAGCCGTCGAAAATCAGGCAACCGACCGAGCCCATCGTATTGGTCAAACCAGGCATGTTTTCAACTATAAGCTCATTACCAGGGGCACTGTTGAAGAAAAAATATTGGCTTTGCAGCAGAAGAAGAAAGAACTAGCCGATCTGGTTATCGGTGGCGACGAAAGCGTAGCTAAAGAGCTGACACAAGAAGACCTGGAATTCCTCTTCTCCTTCTAATTTGGTTCCTTATGATTTTGACAATTGCATCAAAAACAGGTCCGGCTTCGGATCTTGGTTATCTACTACATAAAAACCCCAGCAGCGTTCAAAGCTTCGATTTGAGCTTCGGTAAAGCTCAGGTTTTTTATCCTGAAAGCAACGAAGACTATTGCCGCTGTGCTTTGGTCTTGGAAGTGGATAGTTTGGCGCTTTGTCGCCAAGCCAGTGCAAACAAAAGTACTGGCTTCGCTCTTTCGCAGTATGTCAACGATAGACCTTATTGTGCTAGTTCTTTTCTATCGGTGGCAATCGCTCAAGTTTTCGGCTCGGCTCTGGCAGGGCGCAGCAAAGAACGGCCCGAACTTGTCGAGCAAGCTCTCGATCTTTGCGCCACTGTTGATGTGGTTTATAGCCCTTCTGAAACCGGCGAGCAGCTTTTGCACGATATCTTTGCGCCCTTGGGCTATAGTGTGAAAACCAAGGGTTATGTTCTCGACCAACGTTTTCCCGATTGGGGTAAGAGTCCATACTATAGTTTGCAACTAGAGGCGAAAACCACCCTCAGTTCTCTTTTGAGTCATATCTATGTTTTGGCGCCGGTGCTTGATAATGACAAGCATTATCAAGTCGACACCGCCGAGGTGGAGAAGCTTCTGCGTCATGGTGCCGGATGGTTGGCCGGGCATCCTCTCAAAGAGCTCATCACTCGGCGCTATTTGCGGCACCGTCGCCACCTTAGCGATATGGCACTGGCTCGTCTCACCGAAGGTGAGAATCAGCCTCTCGATGATGAAGCCGATGAAAAGGAAGAGAGCAGTCTGGAAGAACGCATTTCTCTCAATGAGATGCGACACAATGCCGTGCTCAATTGTTTGCTTGAGGCTCAAGCTAAAAGAGTTATAGATCTCGGCTGCGGCGAGGGGCGCTTTCTGCGAAGCTTGGCTGACGATAAGCGCTTTGAACGTTTAGCGGGCATGGATGTAAGCAGTCGCGCCCTTGCCTCCGCCGCCAAGCGCTTGCGCCAGAATGACGCAGTGGAGTTGTTTCAAGGTTCTCTCACCTATAAAGACAAACGTTTGAAAGGCTTTGATGCCGCCACTTGCATAGAAGTAATCGAACATATAGACGGCAATAGACTGGACGCTTTCAGCCAAGTCGTCTTTAAGCAGGCTCGTCCCGGCTTAGTCATCGTCACGACTCCTAATATCGAGTACAACGTGCGCTTCGCCGCATTAGCCAACGGCAAGCTCAGGCACCGCGACCACAGATTCGAATTCAATCGAGAGCAGTTCCAAAACTGGTGCCAAGAGCAAGCACAGCGCTTTGGCTACAATGTCACTTTCCAGCCAATCGGCCTTGTCGACGAAGAAGTAGGCGCGCCCACGCAGATGGGGGTATTTAAAATTGTTAGATAGAGAAGCAACCAGAAATATTTATTTGCCCGAGCTTTCGCTAGTGCTGCTTATCGGTGCTTCCGGTTCGGGTAAGTCTACTTTTGCCAAACGCCACTTTAAGCCGACCGAAATTGTTTCGTCTGATTTTTGTCGCGGCTTGGTCAGTGATGATGAAAATAGTCAGGCTGCATCTGGTGATGCTTTCGAACTTTTGCATTTTATTGTCGATAAACGTCTCAAGACCGGCTTACTTACAGTGGTAGATGCCACCAATGTGCAGAAAGAAGATCGCAAAAGTTTGCTTGATCTTGCTCGTGCCAACCACTGTTTGACTGCGGCGATAGTGCTTGATATGCCTGACGCCCTCTGCCACGAGCGAAATAGTCATCGAAACGATCGCAACTTTGGCAGCCATGTCGTGCGCAGACAAAGAACTTTTCTGAGAAAGTCACTCTCTAGTTTAAAAGACGAGGGCTTTCGGCAGGTCTATGTGCTGAAAAGCCCTGAAGAAGTCGAGAACATAGAGATAAAGCGCAGCAAGCTTTGGAACAACCGCAAAGAAGAGTGCGGTCCCTTTGATATCATCGGCGATATTCATGGTTGTTATGATGAATTGACGAGTCTTTTGGCGAAACTTGGTTATGAGCCTATAAGTGCAGCTGAAGCCGGAATTGAGCCCCGGCAGTCGGAAGTGGATGCGCCGGTTTATCGCCATAGTCAAGGACGTCGTGTGATTTTCTTAGGCGACCTGGTCGATCGCGGCCCTGCTTCTGACAAGGTTCTAGCCTTGGTCATGAATACTGTTGATGCCGGGCATGGCTTTTGTGTGCCGGGCAACCACGACATCAAGCTTCTCAAAAAATTGCGCGGTAAGAAAGTGCGCATTACCCATGGCTTGGCCGAAACTTTAGAACAGCTGGAGCCTCTCAGCCAAGACTATAAAGACAGTGCTGCTATCTTTATCGAAAAGCTGGTCAGTCACTTGGTTTTGGATGGCGGTAACTTGGTGGTGGCCCATGCCGGTTTGAAAGAAGCCTATCACGGTCGCAGCTCTGGTAAGGTGCGCGAGTTTTGTCTTTATGGCGAAACCACCGGTGAAACCGATGAATATGGTTTACCGGTGCGCTATAACTGGGCGATTGATTATCGCGGCAAGGCGAGGGTTGTTTACGGTCATACCCCTACCTCTCAAGCCGCCTGGTTGAACAATACAATCTGTATCGACACTGGTTGTGTCTTCGGCGGCTCACTGACGGCTCTGCGTTACCCTGAAAATGAACTGGTCTCGGTGCCGGCTTTGCGGCAATATTATGAGCCGGCTAAGCCTCTTCATGGAGCGAAAACTGATACTGCCGGTGATTTGTCTGAGCAAGACGGTTTAAGCATAGAAGACGTGCTTATACCTGGCTCCAACAGCAAGAAAATAGTCGAAACCGGTCTCATGGGAAATCTCTTGATTAAGGAAGAGAATGCCCGCGCTGCATTAGAAGTAATGAGCCGCTTTGCTCTGCATCCGCGCTATCTTGTTTATCTGCCGCCCACGATGTCGCCCGGCGAGACAAGCAAAGAAGCTAATCTGCTGGAGCATCCACGAGAAGCCTTGGCCTATTATGGTGCGGCTCAAATAGAGCAAGTGGTCTTGCAAGAGAAGCATATGGGCTCAAGAGCCCTGGTCTTGGTGGGGCGTGACGCCGAGAGCTTCACTAGCCGTTTTGGCGGCGAAGAGAAGCTGGGGGTGATCTATACCCGCAGTGGTCGGTCATTTTTTAATGCCGATCAAGTTGAGCTTGAGACAGCTCTTTTGAAGCGAATTTCGGCAGCTCTGGCTGAAGCCGAGCTTTTCGAAAAGTTCAAGAGCGATTGGTTTCTCATTGACTGCGAACTTTTGCCATGGTCGGCTAAAGCTCAAGGTCTTTTGCAAGAACAATATGCAGCAGTGGCCGCCAGTAGCGAGGTGGTGCTAGGGCTGAAGCGGCAGCTCACCCAGACAGCTCTGCGGCGTTTGCCTGATAGTAAAGAACTGCAGGCTCTAGCCGAAAGAAGTGAGCTGGAGTTTGACGCTGCCGAAAAGTTTCGTATTGCCTACGGGCATTACTGCTGGCCGGTAGAGAGCTTGGAAGATCTGAAAGTGGCGCCCTTTCAAATCTTAGCTTGTGAAAAGACGAGCATGCTCTTTGTAGACCATTTAGAGCAGATGAAGTTGTTGGCGCCGCTGGCTGAAATAGATAGCGGCATCTTTAGAAAAACGCGCTATAGACTCTGCCCGACGCCGTTCAATAGCGATGGCGGTGAAGAAGGCCTAAGACTAGCGATGCAGTTTTTTGAAGAGATTACCGGTAAAATAGCTAAAGGCGAAGTGTCAGGTGAAGGATCAGGTAAAGGATCAGGTGGAGAGGCCGGTGCAGGCGAAGGTATAGTGGTTAAGCCCTATCTGCCTGATTGGCAGTCAGTCCGGTCAGTCATGGTGAGAGATGGTCGGCTCTTGCAGCCGGCAATAAAGTGTCGTGCCTCTGAATATCTCCGCATCATATATGGTGCTGATTATCTTCTGCCCCATAACTTAGAGAGGCTCAAGCAAAGAGGGCTTAGCCTGAAGAGATCTCTTGCCGCCAGAGAGTTTGCACTTGGTGCTGAAGCCTTGGACCGTCTCAGCCGAGGCGAGCCTTTGCACCGCATACATGAATGTGTCTTTGCCGTTTTAGCCTTGGAGAGTGCGCCAGTTGACCCGCGACTGTAAGAAAGTTTTCTTGCTCTCTCTAGTCTTGGTCTTTGGCTTAGAAGCCGGGCAGGCGGCGCCGCTGCAGCCTGCTTCCCCGCATGATACAGCAAGCAAAAACAGCGCCTCTGAGTCGCTGCCGGCCGCCCTTGCCACTGGTCGTAAATCTCTAGAAAAATTCGATTTTCGCGCTGCTTCTTTTGCCTATAGTCAAATTCTAAAAGGTGATCCTGAGAATATAGAAGCTTTGCTTGGTCTTGCTGAAGCATGTATGGAGTTGAAAGATAATAAGCGAGCCTACGAACTTGTTGCTATAGCCTCTGATCGAAAACCAGACTTTTATCGCTGTCAGGCTTTGAAGGCGCGTGTTTTGCTTGGTCTTGGTCGTCGCAAAGAAGCGCTCTCTCTAGCCGAGACTGCGCTCAAGCAGGCACCCAAGAACGCCCAAGCGCTTTCGGAAGTACGGGGTATATTGGGGCGGGCTCAGTATTATTGCGGCATAGAGCCCAGTTTGGCATTCAAGACCCTTGAGAGTTCGCTGCTTCCTCCGCCGACGCGCTTCCATTTTCGCAGCCTGCGCACCATGGCTTTGATTAAGAGCAATGAGAAAGATTGGCGGCAGGCAATCGATTTATATAAGAGAGCCTCTTTAGTCAATGACAATGACATAGATACTTATTTGACCATCGGGGATTTATATAAAAAACTGCAAGATATAAAAGCCGCAGAGAGGGCTTATTTGCAGTGCTCCAACAAGTTTAAGCACAGTGATAAAGCCTGGGTAAAATTGGGCGACCTCTACTATGAATGCGGTCGGGGAAAAGACGAGACCAGTCAGAGAAAGGCTCTGAATAAGGGAATTGCCGCCTATGAGCAAGGCAAGAAAGCACAGCCTTCTTCGGCAGAGCCCTGGCGGCAGGCTTCTGCCGTATATCTGGAAAATGGTCGTCTTGACCAGTCAGTGAAAGAAGGAAGGGTGGCAGTCAATCTGGCTCCCAAAGACGCTTTTGCCCATTATGTCTTGGGCGTAGCCTTGATGGAGAAAGACATGCTTGAGGAAGCGGAAGAACATTTGCAAAAAGCTTTTCTCCTTAGTCATGACTATCGCAAATATTCTTACCTGCGCGAGCTTGTGCATGTTTTAATTTTAAATAGGAAGACCGATCAGGCTCTCAAGATCACGGAAGATGCATTGCGCACCGCACCGAATAATCCTTATTCACAGAGCGCTAGGGCTTGGGCTTTGATGTGTCTGAAGCGCTATGACGAAGGATTTATCATTCTTCGTCGTCTCATTGCCAGCTATCCGCAAGAGCGAGCATTTCGTGTCGACTATATGGGTGGTCTGTATAGTTCTAAACGTTATGGCGAATGTCTGAAGGAAACCCGTGCTTTGCTTGCTTTGGAGCCGCAGAATCGCAGCGCCTGGCTTTGCCTTTTAGATGTGGCTCGGGCCACCGGCGATAAGAAGCTGGCAGAGGAAGCCACCGGTAAACTAAGCAAGTTGCCTCTTGATGCCAATACTCTCACCGAAGTTGGTTTTGATGCCATCAATGCCGGTGCTGCCAATTCTTCGCTGCCGGCTTTCAAAAGAGCGCTTGAATTAGATCCAGATTCAGCAGATTTACTTCTAAGGTCGCGAGACCCTGATGCGCTGCCGCAAAACTCGAAGAAGAAGATGATGAAGTGAGTTCTTTTTCTTCTGCTGCTGCTTCTTCTTCTGGTCACGTGTTTCGCTTGTCAGTGATCATTCAAAGGGTTTTGGTGGATCTGGATCGGAGAATTTGATTGGCTCGAATTTGGGGGGAAGGTCAAGGTTAGTATCAACACCGTCATCTTTTCGCTTGTTCAGAATCGTAGACAACATAAACCCCAGAGGCTGCGGCACCCAGAATCAAGACCCTTTCGTAACCAAAGTCTGCAAGAAACGCTTTATAACTATTCAAGATCTGCTGAATCTTCTCTTGATTCATATTCATTATCGGCTTTAGAAACCAAACGGCCAAAAGCCGTTTGTCTTTCTGCTCCTTCAAAAACAGATAAACTTGATTTTGTGTAAAGTATATCGGCTCATAAGAATTGCTTTCTTTGTGATAATTTCCAATATGAACATCTATTTCGTTTTCTCCTATGCACTCGATTGTTACACTAGCCTTACCGAGTGCGGAGAAGACCTTTTTAGTCAAAGGATCTCTCTTGGGAAAAGATGGATAAAAACGAGCTTCAAATGCCATGCAAGGTCGCGCAAATAGGAGAGTAAAGACTGCTAGTAAGATATAGGGAAGGGACGCACTAACAAATCTTTCCCACAGACCGGTGGACGTTTGAAGAACCCGACTAAGAAATAACGCAATTATTCTAGTCATTCACTAACCTCCGGCATCACCTGTATCATACTCCTAAAGGACTAGCTTCGGCTCGATTGTGCGCTCTGCACGTGTCATCACTGACACTTCCGTGCTTCATCAGCACAAGTATACGCCGAGTGTTGTCTCAAGTTGTAGCTAGCACAGCTACAACAATTATAGGTTTATGGCTTGGTCACTCCGGAACGTGTCAACAACTTTGAGACAGTTTTCCGTTTTAGATTAGTGTAAATGCTTTTCAGCATTTGCCGATTTCATACCTTTAAGGGTACCCCAAAAGGCGCTGAGCGCGTTCCGCCTTTTCAAAA